>Ga0335073_10000349_pt1 | contig 60754 bp, 50 predicted proteins | sample Lox_Sample_22_FD_207093 | JGI IMG/M metagenome (GOLD analysis project Ga0335073, IMG submission 207093) | Soil microbial communities from Loxahatchee National Wildlife Refuge, Florida, United States - Lox_Sample_2.2 | ecosystem: Environmental > Terrestrial > Soil > Wetlands | place: USA... | reverse complement strand
CTTCGCCATTGCCGACGCGGATGCGTGCCGAGCCGAAAGCGACATGAAGGAAACCATAAATGACGAGAATATCCGCGATAGAGAAAACGACAGGGAAAATCTTGGGAGCTTTGGAATCGTGCCAGAGGAAGTAGCACATGCCGCTCCAGACCAGCAGGACCACGAAGAGCAGGAGAGCACGGCCGGGATTGCGGAGCGGCGGAAAATAAAATTCCGTACCGCCGGCGACAGACGAGATACGCACGCAAGGATTCGCCGGAGCAGCCAGGGGTGTTTCGGAGTCCGGGGGTGGCGAGCCGAAGGTAGACACGGGCGAAGAGTCCGCAGCCGGGTAGAGGCTAGACGAGGTGCGGAAAACGGGCACTTCAAAATCATCCAAGTAATTGATACCCGGAACGTCGGCTTGGGCGTGCAGAATCCAGAGGACCTGGTCGGAAAGATCGTCTTGGTCAGTGGAATAAGCGTCCGCGGGAATGGCAAAGTCCACGGGGATGGCCCGCCCAAGAGGATCCATAGTGACGGCGCCGGAGGGCACATTCTGATCGGCTTGCCACAGGACGGTTTTCACGGTGGTGCGGTTGTTTCCGGTGCCGGTAGCGGTCTCGCGAACGCAGGATAGCGTCAAATCGATGCCGTGCTCAGCGTTGGTGTTGAACTGAAGGTGGATTTTGCCGGCGAGGCGACCGCCCGGCGAAAAGGGGAGCGAGTAAAATTCGAAATAAGTTTTGCCGAAACGGCGGCGGCGCAGCGTAGCACGCGCAGCATACGCGAGAAGAATCGCTCCGGCAGCGTCAAACGCGAGAAAGACGAAGGCACGAGGGTCGAACGGATTCAGCATGCCGGGCAAGAGGTTGATGGTAGGAGCGAGCAAAATGGCGTTGACGAAAATGCAGATCGCCCAGATCAGAATTTCCTTGCCCTTGTTCCGGCTATTGGCGCGGCTGGCAGCCCAATCGGGTTTCCACAGCCAGGGAAAAGTGGGATGTGCCTCTTCGACGGCAGCGAGCCTTTGCATGCGGCGGTAGCCGCCGACTGATAGGAACATCAATCCGACGCCGATCGAGCAAATGAAAACCGTGATGACTAGACCGGTAAAGGTATTGGCGGAGAGGTGCGGGCTCTTGGTGAGCATGGTGAACAGCAAGAGCAAGCCGGGAAGAAGAAAAAGCAGGCCAAAAAGAAAGAAGAAGATGGCTGCGCCTTTTGAGGGCTTAATCATAGGCAAACTCCGCCGATACGAGTACCGCGCTTTTACCATAGTAAAGTGCACTCGCGCCGCAATCGGTGAAACGGAGGTACTAGCTTGTCTTTGGCGTCATTGCCCCTAAGGGCAGGTGAGTAGGACACGGGTTCGTGCGACGGGATCGGCGGAAGTAAGCGAGGTAATGCAGGTAAAGGAAGTAAAGGAACCAATGAATTTAAATGTCCATTTACACACGCAACGTTTGAATGAACGTCTTCAGGGCGGTGACTGGAAAAAGGATGCTTCTCGCGACACGGGAAGCGCAGTACAGGCGGGGCGTGAGCGCCCGACGGTGTAAGTTGGTTTTAAATCCTTTCCTGGCACAAAGCGCAGGAGTGCGAGAGACGAATGGCGGAAATCAAAGGGACCGTGCTGATTGATTCGATCAAAGCGATCAAGGCGCGAGGTGGCGAGGCGGAATTCCAGAAGATCGTGCAGCAACTAAGCGAAGAGGCGCGGGCGATTTTCGAGGGGCGGATTTCGGCTTCGAGCTGGTATCCGGTGGATGCGTTCGCAGACTTCCTGGAGGCGGACATCCGGGAAACGGCGAACGGAGTGCGGGAAGTGCTGATCACCCGGGCGGAAAAAGTGATCGAGATGCAGCTCAAGGGGATCTACCGGGTATTCATCAAATACGGGACACCGATGTTTGTGATCAAAAGAATAGCGGCGGTGCATGCGACGTATTACCACGGCATTGAAATTCTACCGCAAGCGCATGAGGGGAACGGAGCGACGATCCGGTACATGGGCCTGCGGAAACGGCACGAGATCATGGGTTACGGAATCATCGGATTTTTCCGGAAGGCGCTGGAGATTTCGGGAGCGAAAGATATCGCAGTGAAGTTCACGGTGCCGATTTCGGATGAACGGGAGTATGCGGAACTGACGATCACCTGGGCGTGAGAAGGGGGGCGGAAAAGCCTTTCGCCAAGCTGAAAATGTGCAGGAGCGAGCCGAAGCAGATTTAAGAGAGGGTTCAGTCGCCGGGAATTGCGGAGCGAAAGCTCTTTTCCACGTTGGACGGAAGGACGCCGAGCTGCTGCATGAGACTGAAGTAGTCCATGGTGACGAAGGACTCGATGATTTTCCCATTGGCCACATGGTTGACGGTGACGCCATCGAAGGAAATCTTCTTGTTGGTGGGGGGCACGCCGCGATATTCGCGCTTGTGAGTGCCGGAGAACGTCCAGCAGGCCACCACTTTATTTTTTTCGGCGATGAAGTCCTCGACTGAAAAGTGCAAATCGGGAAAAGCGGCGATGAAGCGGGCGACGATGCCCTTGTAAGCCTCAGGGCCGACCGCGGAGCCCGCGAGATGGGGATCATTCAGTGCATGAGTGGGGGCGATGATTTCGCTGACGGCTTCGAGTTTGCGCTTATTCCAGACGTCCTCGTAAAGGCGGCGGACAACTTTCTTGGGATCGGCAACCATGGGACAAACCTCCCGGCAAAGGGTAATGGGAGAGGCAAGTAGTGGGAGCGTACGCCGAAGGATGCCCGTTTGGCAATGCCAACGAATTGACGATTGGCAACTCGGCGAATTCCTAACCGTCTGGCTAAAGGGCTCGAGCGTGGGCTCCCGTAAGGATCGTGCCTGGAAGAAAAGCGGCAGCGAGCCGCCGCACTCCATAACGGGCCGATTCAGTCTCTTTGCGGTTCGAGACCATCGGGGAAAAGCTCTTGCAGTTTGGCGGTGCGGAAGCGAAAGATGCGACGGAGGTCGGGGGCGACGAACAGAGAGTTGATCAGGGAGCCACCAGGGACAGCGTAGGTGACACGGTCGCGAACGCAGGTGCGACCGTCACGTTCGAGAAAGATGTGCTCGTGATACCACAAACGATATGGGCCGCGGATTTGTTGGTCCACGAAGCGCTGAGGGGGATCCCAAGCGGTGATTTTGCTCTCCCATTGAACGGGAATGCCGTGCAAACGGAGATGATACTGGATGCGGGTGCCGGCGGCCATGGCAATGGGCTGGAGAGTGAGAATACGGAAGTGGAGCGAGGGGGAGTAAGGGTTTCGAGGTTGGCCGCGCTTGAGAAAAAGGCGAAGACTTCGTGGATGGGGCGAGTGAGCCACAACTCGGAGGAGTATTCGAAGGTTTTCATGTTGCGGACGAGAATAAGCGGGAAGGTGAATTCTGGCAAAGGAGCGAAGAGCCGCGGGAGGCGCGCAGGGCGGCAAAGACAGGAGGAAGGTTCTACTACGCTTGTCTTGGGACCCCTCAAATAGGAGGAGTAGGAGGAGTTTGAAGAGTCCCGAGACAAGCTGGACGGAGTTAAAGTGAATTACAGCTCAGCGCGTTGGCAGTGCAACCGTCAGCGGAGCAAATCAAGGAGTAACGTGAACGCTGATGGCAACGTTGGCGCCGTTGTCGGTGCGGTAGGTCACGTCGGCGTTGGACCCGACCTTGAGAGTGCCTTCCACGGTGGTGTTCTTGTCAATCGTGAAGGACATAGTGCGGGCGCTGGAGGGAGTCTGCGAAGAGGCGCTGCTCTGCTCCATCGCGGAACCCACGGTCAACGTGAAGGAGTTGCGGTCGACCGAAGCGATCTTGCCGGAGACGGATTGCGTCTGCGCGGTGGATTGCGACGGTTCCTGAGACTGGGCCGACTGCGCCGGAGGCAGAGCGAGAGCGCCGCCTACGAGAACCAAACCTGCCAAGCTGGACAAACCGAAACGCCATGCATTCTTCATCTTTCAAATCCTCCTCGGATATTTTGGCCAAGCGCGGAGAGGAAGTGCAGATGGCGTGCCAGAGCGGGCTTAATGGGAGCGACGAAAGCGAACTGCCAAAGGATAAAAGGCTTATGCAGAAAAACGAGAAAAAGCGCGCGCCCCATCTCCTAGTACCAGAACTGGAAAACTCTGCTCGGTGATGTAGAGAAGTGACTAGTGTAAATTTTTTTCAGATGAGTTGAACGGCGCGGCGCCGCGGAAAACGCGAGAAACAAATCGCAGTGAATCTACTGATGCGAGTCTACAGCAATCTTTGTATTGCCGACGGCGGCAGGCCTGGAGGAATCTTTCGTTGCAATCTTCGCCGCAGCTGAAGAGGAAGGAGCGTCGAAGAAAGAAGTGTTGAGAGAAGCGGTGAGCGGATACGACTTGCCGTGGTCAGTAAGTTCAGTGAGGAGCAGTTCGTAGCGGAAACCGTCGGGATGGTTTCTGCTACGCAGAAGGACGAGCAATCCGCGCACTTGCGAGTCGGCGTGAATGATCACTCCGTCACCCAGCGCTAAGTCGGAAACGACCCAGCCGTGAAATTCGCTGCCGTCGCGATCAACAGTGGAGTCGATCGGGCGGAGCAATTTGACATGAAGAACGGTACCCTGCGGGAGCGCGTCGAGAGGATCCTCCGCGACCGGACGAAGACGAGTTTGCAAATGGAAAGCGAGGACGGAGCCAGCGGGAACGCGCAGCGGCTCGAGGACAGCGGGTGTGGCTGGCGCGACGGACACCGGGCTCGAGGATGCGGCCGCGAGAGGTTGCGCCGGAGCCGGCGGCGGCACTTGCCCGGTGACCTGACCCGAAGAGATACCCGCGAACACACTCGCGGCGCACAACTGCACCACCAGCCATCGATACATTGACTAGACCCTTGGACCTTTCCTTCCGCGAGACCCGAACTCACGCCGAAAGCTCAGTGTAGGTAGGCGTTTTGGCGGAGTCAAAGCAAAACCAAAAAAAAGTGCAATAAGTATCAATGGTAAGTAATTTTTACTTAGCGATTCGAAGCGCGGAGGAAAACTGTCCCGTTAAGCCAACGGGACTATTGAAAGCAGTAGGGCGGCGCAGTTCTGCAGCGGTGGGGATGCGATGCAGGCGGTCGAGGAGACGCGGAGCTGAATCACTTTGGAGTTGGGAAGAACACAAAAAACGTGGGCGACACACGTTAAGGCCTGAGGCAATTCGCCGAGACAGTAGACATGAAAAATGGAGGCGCAGGGGGCGGCAATGGTGGGCCTGGGTGGACTTGAACCACCGACCTCGCCCTTATCAGGGGCGCGCTCTAGCCACCTGAGCTACAGGCCCACGGGTTGCGCTCAACAACTGTTGGCATTTTACGATGAGCAAGCGTCCTCCGCAACAGGGAGGGAGATCGGCGGAGGCCGAGACGATACGGCGCGATGCGAAGTGACAGCAATGCAGGCGCGAAGCATTCATTCCACGCCGCGTTGATAGCGCAAATCAGACTGGAAATAGTGGCTAACCTTCTGGCAGTAAGGACAACGGAGCGGCTGCCCTGGCCCGGGCATCACGGGCTTGGGCGGGTAAAAATATTCGAGAAGATTCCGCGCAGCGGGGATTTCCGAATGCGCGAAAGATTTCTGGCAACAGCCACAGGTGAGAACCCATTGTGGTTGGGGTTTCATGAGTCGCAGAAACAGTGAACCGCGTGGATGCACGGGCATGAATACGCGAAAGCCTTTATACGACCGATTTAGTTGCGCGAGCCGGCCGGCACGGAACGCAAGGAGCGGAATAGAGGAAGGAAAGAGACTGCGAGGCACGGGAGATCCCCTCGGCGGCGGCGAGCGAAGCTAGTCTCCTGTTTGCGGAGGAGGCGTGTGGCTGGCCAGAACCGCTTTAGTGGGTAGGTGAATGACCCGCAACTCGTTGTCGCAACTTACGGAGAGAAGAGCGAGTTTTTCCAGGGCGGCATCCTTGCCAGAAGCGGTGCCTCTCCAAAGGGGGCTGCCATCTGGAAGAATTTCGAAGATGTCGTAGATGGAATCCACAAGCTGGCCTTTTCCAGGCTGGGCGCCCAAGACATGATGCTATCGGGTTGCTGGAAAATCAAGGAAGCGATATCATTTGCTATCGCTATGGACAAATCTCCACGCACGGCGTTGCTGCTTCGCTGCACGAAACCGGAAGCCGCGCTGATCCGCGAGCAGGCGGCCGCGGAGACGCGCTCGGTGAGCGGGTGCGTGTGGCGCATGCTGGAACGCAGCCTGTGGATCGAAGAGAAGTTCGCGGCGGGCCTGCGCCCAGCAAACTCCTGGAGAGGGCCGAGCCGCAGACGCCGAGCGGCCGACGAAAGGGCGGCCGTGCTATTGCGCTGCTCGGAAGAGCAAGCGGAGCGAGTGCGACGGGCAGCCGCCCGCCGAAAGATGAGCATCAGCGCGTTTGCGTTATTTTCTATCCGGCGGTGCTGGAGAGCGATCGCCGAAGCAATGCTAAAGGCGCCGGCAGGACCGGAAAGCAGCGCGTGGCTAAGTGCGGCGCGACTGATGCCGCTCCTTTCGCCTGAATCGGACAAGCAGCGGCGTGGTTAGCGCTCGGGCGGATGATGCAGCGAGAACTGGCAGGGCCCGGTTCTTGGGCTTTACTGGACGAAGCCGACGTTGGGAGGCGGAGGCACCATGCCTGCGCTGGGCTCCTTGATGGGGCCGAACTGAGCTTCGTAGCGGCCGATATTTTCCTCCAGCGTTTTCAGAATGCGCTTGGCATGGCCGGGACTGACGATCATGCTGCTGAGCAGCTTGCCCTGGGCGCCGTTCGGGAAGATGTAGATGAAGTTGAGAGTAAATTCCTCCATGTTGTGATGGACCATTACGAGATTGCTGTACTGGCCCTGTAATTCCCTTTCGTCGGCCTTGATTTGCACTTGGCCCGGCACTGGCCGCGGCTGCTCATCCATGGTGATCTCCCGAGTAACGTTCGGCGCTGCACGGATTTTCTGTCAGTTCGTGTGCAGCGAGTGATTTGAAGGTATCACAGCGGGCCGGGCGGCGTGAGCCGGGCCGTAACGGGTCGTGGCGCAGGCGAGCGGCAGGACGCATGCCGCAAGATACGGCAACAGTCCTATTGACAAGCGAGCCGGTTAAGTGTAGTTTTTACGCTGCATTAACCATAGTTAACAAAAAACATGTCCTATAGTATGCCTCCGCAGCTCGAGCCTGAAACAGTCAGCAGTAGCGATGCGAGTGTGTCGCGACGATATTCCGGAGAGGCGCGCGTTGTGGCGCCGTCGCTGCCGGAAGCGCACCGCAGCATTCCTGTGGCCCACGGCGCGTCGTGGATCCGAAAAATTTTGGCGTTCGCCGGGCCGGGGTACCTGGTAGCGGTCGGCTACATGGACCCGGGGAATTGGGCGACGGACATTGGGGGCGGGTCGAAGTTTGGCTACACGCTGCTGAGCGTGATTCTGATCAGCAATTTGATGGCGATGTTCTTGCAGGCGTTGAGCGCGAAACTGGGGATTGCCTCGGGACGGGATTTGGCGCAGGCGTGCCGGGAACATTATTCGCGCAGCACGACCATTGGATTGTGGGTGGTGTGCGAGATTGCGATTGCGGCGTGCGACTTGGCGGAAGTGCTGGGATCGGCGGTGGCGTTGAAGCTGCTGTTTGGATTGCCGTTGCTGGTGGGCGTGATTATCACCGGCCTGGATGTGCTGATTGTGCTGGCATTGCAGGGGCGCGGGTTCCGCTTGATTGAGGCATTTGTGGTTACGCTGATCGCGACGATCGCGGGATGTTTTGTTTACGAGATTTTCTTTGCGCATCCGATCTGGCGGGAAGCGGCAGCGGGGTTGATTCCGCACGCGGAGATTCTGCGGAACCGCGAGATGCTGTACATCGCGATTGGAATTTTGGGTGCGACGGTAATGCCGCACAATTTGTATTTGCATTCGAGCGTAGTGCAGACACGGGCATTTGGAACTTCAACGAAGGACCGGCGCGAAGCGATTCGATACGCGATCTTCGATTCGACGGTAGCGTTGGGGTTCGCGCTGTTTATCAACGCCGCGATTCTAGTGCTGGGAGCGGCGGCGTTTCATACGCGCGGGTTGCATAACGTGGCGGAGATTGCGGACGCCTATAAGTTGTTGAGCCCGGTGCTGGGAGTGAGCCTGGCAAGCACGGTGTTTGCGTGCGCGTTGCTGGCGTCGGGCCAGAATTCGACGCTTACGGGGACGCTGGCCGGGCAGATCGTCATGGAAGGTTTTCTGGATATTCGATTGAAGCCGTGGCTGCGGCGGCTGATTACGCGGGTGTTGGCGATTGTTCCGGCAGTGCTGGTGATTGGCATTGCGGGCGAAGGGAAAGTTACTTCGCTTTTGATTTTGAGCCAGGTGGTGCTGAGCTTTCAGTTGCCGTTTGCGGTGATTCCGCTGATTCAGTTTACGGGCGACCGAAAGAAGATGGGCGAGTTCGCGAATTCCCGGGTGACGACAGTGGTTGCGTGGGTAGTGGCAGCGGCGATTTTGTTTTTCAATGGCGAATTGCTTTGGCTGATTTTCCGGGCGTAGTGGTCCTTAGCAAATTAAGAAAACAATCTGAACGCAGAGACACGGAGGACGCGGAGTAGGCCTGCGCCGGGTCGGCGTCAGGGCTGGTTCTGGGCGGCCGGCGATGAAGACTTGGCTGCAGCGAAAGAGCGGACGAGAAGAACGAGTTGCCAACGCTGCTCTGCCGTGAGCTTGCGTTTAAAGGCGGGCATGGGTTTGTGGCCTTCGCTAATTTTGTAGAAGAGTTCGCCGTCGGTAATGTTTTCCATGCGGGATGAATCGGTCAAATCCGTGGGTGCGGGATAGTAGCTTTTGGCGTCGGGGCCGTCGCCTTTGCCGGTGTCGCCGTGGCAGTTGGCACATTTGTCGGAGTAGATGGGCTTGGCGGCGGCCAGAGCGGCCGGTGAAGGCGCAACGGGATTGATTTCGCGCTTGGCTTCCTCGGGGACATTCCAGGGGCGATTTGCGTAAAGCGTATAGATGATTGCCGCACCCGCAATTAAAAGAAGCGCAATGAAAAAGAGCTTGGCGCGGCGAGGGTTCGCAGGCATCGCAGGATTTTCGCACAGCGTCGCGAGAAAAAGAAAAGCTGAGCCGGAGAGGCCCCGCTGTGCGGCACATCCAGCGTCTTCGATGGGTACTACCCCCAAAAACAGCCGGTCGAGCATTTGCAAAATCGTTGCGGCGATATATTCTCCTACGCAAAATTTCGGCGGTCAGGAGGACTCATACAGAAGATCGCGTTTTGTGGACTCGCTGCGGTGTGCGCGCTGCTGCTGGCATCGGCAGCGCAGGCGGAGCCCGGAGCCGTGCGCTGCGGGAAATTGCTGGATGTGCGCGCCGGGGGGATGCTGACCGATCAGATCGTGCTATTTGATGACTCGGGGACAATTACGGCAGTGGGACCGGCGGCGAGCACACATCCGCCAACAGGTACAGCGATGGTGGATCTGTCTTTAGCAACGTGCTTGCCTGGTTTGATTGATGTACACACACATATCACTGCGGATCCCAGTTCGACGGGCTACGAAGGGCTGGGAGTTTCTGCGCCGCGCGAGGCGGTGACGGGAGTGAAGAATGCACGGATCACGCTGCGAGCGGGATTCACAACGATTCGCAACGTTGGCGCGGGAAGTTTTACGGACGTGGCGGTGCGCGACGGGATCAATGCGGGCGAAATCGAAGGACCGCGGATGCTGGTATCCGGGCCTCCGCTGGGCATAACAGGCGGACACTGCGACAACAATCTCTTGCCATTCGATTTTCATTACAAGGCGGACGGCGTGGCGGATGGGCCGTGGGCGGCGCGAGCCAAAGTGCGGGAAGTGGTCAAATATGGAGCGGACGTGATCAAGATCTGCGCGTCAGGAGGAGTGCTGAGCAAAGGCGATCAGCCGGGGACGCCGCAATACACACTGGAGGAGATGCAGGCGATCGCGGAAGAGGCGCACAAACTTGGGCGGCGAGTGGCGGCGCATGCGCATGGAACGCAGTCCATCAAGGATGCCATCCGCGCGGGAATCGACACGATCGAGCACAGCAGCCTGATTGACGACGAAGGGATTGCACTGGCGAAGCAGCATGGCACCTGGCTGGACTTTGACATTTACAACGACGACTACATCCTGCAAGAGGGCGCGAAGGCGGGAATGCTGCCGGAGTCCATCGAGAAAGAAAAAAAGCTCGGCAGGCTTCAAAGAGAGAATTTTAGAAAGGCGTTTCAGGCGGGCTGCAAGATGGGGTTTGCGACAGATGCGGGCGTGTATCCGCATGGAGACAATGCGAAGCAGTTCGCGAAGATGGTGGAGTGGGGCATGCAGCCGCTGGATGCGATTCGCGCGGCGACGCTTACCTCGGCAGATGCGTTGGGATGGTCGGCGAAGGTGGGCGCGCTGGAGCCGGGACATTACGCGGATTTGATTGCTGTCAGTGGTGATCCGCTGAGCGATGTGAAAGTGCTGGAGTCGGTAAAGTTCGTGATGAAGGGCGGCGTGATGGCAAAGAACGATTTGACAGCAAAATAGTGGTACTCAGTTGAATCCCACGACCCGGCCCGGCAGTGGCGCAGCAAGCTGCGCCACTACAAAGCCTCAGAATTTCTTACGCGGTTGCGGCTTTGACGTTGGAAAGGGCGGCGGCGACTTCTTTGACGTCGGGAACCACGGGAATGTCGTAGTGCTTCAGCCAGGCCACGTTGCCGTCTTTGTTGACGATGATGATGGAGCGGCCGGTGATGCCCTTGTCCGAGAGATAGACGCCATACTTATCGCTCATGGCACCTTTGGGGTGGAAGTCGGCCAGCAGCGAGTAGTGGATGCCCATTTTGTCGGCGTAGGCTTTGTGCGACCAGACACTGTCCACGCTCACGCCGAGGACTTCCGCGTCGAGCGTTTCGAACTGCTTCATGTCGTTGACGAAGCAGGCGTGCTCGTTGGTGCAGACCGGGCTCCAGTCCAGCGGGTAGAACATCAGCACCACGTTTTTCTTCCCCGCGAAGTCCGAGAGCTTTACTTCCTTCTTGTCCTGATTCGGCAGCATAAAATCTGGCGCTTTCTGGCCTACGGCGATGCTCATGAGCGATCCTCCTGTACGTTTTGCGTAGGCAAGCATCTTACCGAATCTCTTTTCTTCTGCAAATCGGGGCGCTAGACTGCACGGCGTGAGAATGCGATGGCTTCGTCCTCCGCACAACGCGCTCCCATGATGTCGCTGCGCGAGTTGGTCGAGCGGTACATCGTGCTTGGTGGCGGATTCAACGAGCCGGTGGCGCTTTCGGCGTTCGGCCTGCCCGTCGCCGAAACGGAGCGCATCTTCTCGGCCTACGACGAGGACTACCACATCAGCCGGTTTTTCGAGTTTTCAGAATTGGCCGATCCGGGCGCCGCCAAATTCCTAGTGAACGGCGTCGCGATTACGCATGTCGCTCTTAACGCGGAGATTCAGACGATTCTGTAGATTCGCCCTGGCAACGCGTTTTGCATATAATCCGTCTGTTTCATTTGGATGCGTTTGCTGCCGCCACTTGGGAGGTCACTAGATGGCTGGGTCGCCAACCACTTTGCCGGAGTCGCGCCTGGGCGCCACACTGCGCCGCGATTCCTGGTGGGTCGAACTTGTTCCGGTATGGATTTTGCTCGGCGGTTTCGGCATCTATGCGACGCTGCGGGCGTTTGAAGGCGCACTCTATGCCTGGGGACCATATCTTTCGCCGTTTTATTCGCCGCTGATTGATCCGCAGCATCACTGGCTGCCGAAGATCATCTCTCCGGCGCTGCTGATTCTGGGCGGCCCGCTGGGATTTCGCGCGACCTGCTATTACTACCGGAAAGCGTACTACCGGGCGTTCTTTCTCGATCCACCGGCCTGCGCAGTTAGCGAACCAGCCAAGCGCAACTATAAGGGCGAAACGGCGTTTCCTTTCATTCTGCAAAACGTTCATCGTTACTTTTTTTATTTGGCGATCGTCTTTCTGGTGTTTCTTTGGTACGACGCGATTGTGGCGTTTGATTTTGACGGGCATTTCGGCATCGGGCTGGGCACGCTGATCATGCTCGTGAACATCATCATGCTGACGCTGTACACCTTCTCCTGCCATTCGCTGCGGCATTTGGCGGGAGGAAAGCTGGATTGCTTTTCGTGCGCAACGTTTGGGATGCCACGGCATTCCGCGTGGAGCGCCGTGACCTTTTTGAATGAACGGCACATGCAATTGGCCTGGACGAGTTTAATCACCGTGGGCTGCACGGACTTCTATATCCGCATGCTCGCCGCAGGATGGTTCCACGACCCGAGGATCTTGTGACCACAAATTACGAGACGCATGAACACGACGTTCTGATTATCGGCGCCGGCGGCGCGGGACTGCGCGCGGCGATTGAAGCGCTGGCACAAGGCGCAAGCGTGGGAGTGGTGTGCAAATCGCTGCTGGGCAAGGCGCACACGGTGATGGCCGAAGGTGGAATCGCGGCGGCCATGGCGAACGTCGACCCGGCCGATGGCTGGAAGCCGCACTTCAAAGACACGATGTTTGGCGGCAAGTATTTGAACAACTGGCGCATGGCGCAGATTCATGCGCAGGAAGCACCGGAGCGCGTGCGCGAGTTGGAACAGTGGGGCGCCCTGTTTGACCGGACAGAGAAGGGCGCGATTCTCCAGCGGGCGTTTGGCGGGCACACGTATAAACGGCTCTGCCACGTGGGCGACCGCACCGGGCTGGAAATGATTCGAACGCTGCAGGATCGCGGCGTACAGATGGGCTTCGACGTATATATGGAGTGCACCGTCACGAGGCTGCTGACCGATGGCGGGCGCGTGGCGGGTGCGTTTGCGTACTGGCGCGAAAATGGGCGTTTCGTCGTGTTCAAGGCGAAGGCCATCGTGATCGCCACGGGTGGCATCGGCAAAGCGTATCCGGTGACTTCGAACTCCTGGGAATACACGGGCGACGGAATGACGCTGGCGTACGAAGCGGGCGCCGAGTTGATGGACATGGAGTTTGTGCAGTTTCATCCCACGGGAATGGTGTGGCCGCCGGGCGTGCAGGGATTGCTGGTCACCGAAGCGGTGCGCGGCGAAGGCGGAATCCTGCGCAACAAAATGGGCGAGCGCTTCATGGAAAAGTATGACCCCAAACGCATGGAACTTTCCACACGCGACGTGGTGGCGCGTTCGATTTACACGGAAGTGAAGGAGGGCCGCGGGACAGAACACGGCGGCGCCTATCTGGATATCTCACACAAGCCAGCCGAATACGTGAAGAAAAAGCTGCCGAGCATGTACCACCAGTTTAAAGAATTGGCGGACGTGGACATCACGAAGGGGCCGATGGAAGTGGGGCCGACGTGCCACTATGTGATGGGCGGGATTCGCGTGGAGGCAGAGACGGCGCAGTCTACGTTGCCGGGATTGTATGCGGCAGGCGAAGCGGCGGCGGGTTTACACGGTGCGAACCGGCTGGGCGGCAATTCCCTTTCGGATTTGCTGGTGTTCGGGCGACGCGCGGGCTTGGCGGCGGCGCAGCACGCGAAGGGCACGTCAGCACCGACGATTGATGCCGGGCAGATTGTGGAAGCAGAGAAGGAGTTGCTGGCGCCATTTTCGAACACCGGAACCGAGAGTCCGTATGCGGTGCACCGCGACTTACAGAAGACTATGCAAAGCCTCGTGGGGATTTTCCGTACCGAAGAGGACTTGAAGAAGGCGCTGGCCGAGTTGGAGCTGTTGAAGGCGCGAGCGGCTAAGTCCAGCGTGGAAGGTTCGCGGATGTTCAATCCAGGCTGGCACATGTACCGCGATCTGAAGTCGCTGCTGATTTGCAGTGAGGCGGTGGCGCTCTGCGCTCTGGCGCGCCAGGAAAGCCGCGGCGCGCATAGCCGCATTGACTATCCGAAGTACGATCCGGAATGGGCGAAGAAGCACAACGTGCTTACGAGCGACGCTGGAAAGATGAAGCGGCTGGAGTCGCCGGTCGAGCCCATGCCGGAGGACCTGCGGCAGTTCGTTATGGCGGATTAGTTGTTTTAGGCGAGTGCGGTTGCGGTCTGGAGAAGCCTGACGATGGCGGATGCAACGTTACGAATTTTGCGCGGAGAAGGACCGAGCGGCGGCGAGACGGTGGATTTCAAGGTGCCGATCGCACCGGGCATGGTAGTGCTGGACACGCTGCATTACATTCAAGGCCACCTCGCGCCAGACCTGGCGGTGCGCTGGAACTGCAAAGCGGCGAAGTGCGGGTCGTGTTCGGCAGAAGTGAATGGGCGGCCGCGGCTCACTTGCAAGACGCGCATCGATTCCCTGCCTATGGATCAGCCGATAACCGTGCTGCCACTCAAGTCGTTCCCGCGCATCAAGGATTTGGTCACGGATGTTTCCTGGAATTACGCCGTAAACAAAAAGATTCCGCCGTTTCAGCAGAAACCCGGAACCGAATGGAAGTTCTATCAAGTAGACGTGGACCGCGGGCAGGAATTCCGGAAGTGCATTGAGTGCTTTCTGTGCCAGAACGTTTGCCACGTGTTACGCGAGCACGACGCCAAGCAGAACTTCGGCGGACCCCGCTTTTTTGTGCGCGTCGCGGGGCTGGAAATGCATCCGTTGGATGGCGTGAACCGCATTCCGATGCTGCGGAAGGAGCTGGGCATCGGGTTGTGCAACATCACCAAATGCTGCACGGAAGTTTGCCCGGAAGAGATTCATATTACGGACAACGCGATCATTCCCCTGAAAGAGCGTGTCGTCGACCAGTTCTACGATCCGCTGACGATGCTGTTTCGCAAGTTCCGCGGCGCGTAGAATGACTCTGTCGTGCGGTTGAGCTTGCGCGCTGCTGCGCGACGAGGAGGCCGGTATGCGACACCAACTGAAATCCATCTCGAAAGCCGGCATTCCGGAAGCGCTCGCGAAAGTCGAAACCTACCGCTACCTGAACGAGCCGGAAGAAGCGGAATCCATCTGCAGGGACATTCTGGCCGCGGAGCCGGAGAATCAACTTGCCCGCCGGATGCTCGGATTGGCGATTACCGACCAGTTTAGCGGGGCTGCAAACGACCGTTACGCCGAAGCGCAGGGTCTCTTTCAAAGCCTGCGCGATGCCTACGAGCGCAACTACTACACGGGCTTGCTCAACGAACGACGCGCCAAAGCTCAGTTGCACGCCGGGCGTTCGCCGCACACGCTGCTTCCATTGATCGAAGACGCCATGCGATGTTTCGCGGAGGCGGAGAAGATTCGTCCCGCCGGAAATGATGACAGTATCCTGCGCTGGAATCGCTGCGCACGCCTGCTGGAGTCGCGGCCAGAGTTTCATGCCGAGCATCCGGGACCGCACGCTTTCGATTCCGAAGACGGCCCACCCGAGAATGTATCGGTTCGCCGCACCGGCGCCAGCCGCTAGTACGCGCCGTCTTAACGCAGCCTGCAGCGGGGATACCAGAGCTGGCGAGGCGCTCTCCTCGACGAGCCACCGCTGAAACTCTCAATCTGATATAAACTTTCCGCAAATGGCGGAAGCGTTTCCCGAATGAATCGTTCCCACTCTTTTTCGAAGAACGACCAGTTCCCAATCGCTGTGAGCCGCAGTTGGAGGTCTGTCTTGCAACGCTTAGTTAGCGTCGCGGCTATGCTGTATCTCGCGTTGGCGGGTGGCGCTGGTCCGTTGTGCGCACAATCCCTTCCGGAGAATTTGCCGGCGAGCGGCGTAGCACTGCACGACAGCCCGAATCCGCTCCGATTTTTCGATGTCACCGGGCGCAACTCGGCGATCTTCGGCCACCAAAATGGGCAGTTTGAGGCGTGGATCTATCCGATCAAACTGCTGCACAACTTTCGGCTCGAATTCCTGGAAGACGGCCAGCCCGAAACCGTGCGTGGCGAATCGTTGTTGCGCGAGATTGTCACACGCCCGGAATCCACCACGCTCGTTTACGTTCATCCGAATTTTACTGTACGCGAAATTCTGTGGGCGCCGTTGCAGTCCCCCGCGCTCGTGATTTATTTCGAGGTGGACTGCACGAAACCGCTGGATATCACGGCAGCTTTCGTTCCGGACTTCAAGCCAATGTGGCCCGCGAGTTTCGGGGGGCAGCACAGCTCGTGGCTCGCCGAAGAGAAGGCGTTCGCCCTTACGGATGCTACCGAGCACCCGACGGCGCTCGTGGGCTCGCCAGCAGTCGCGGCCTACACGCAGTTCACCGACCACCAGCTCACTTCCGGTGAAACGGTCCTACGTTTGCATTTCATGCCTGGACAGAATCGATTGCCACTCGTCATGGCGTTGAACCTGGATAGTGTCGCAGGCGCGATTGCTACCTATCGCGATGTGCTTTCCCGCTCTCGGATTCTCTTCGAGGAGCGCGTCGCGCATCATAAGGGGTTCCTCAGCCGGACGCTTTCGTTCGAATCGCCGGATGCGCAACTCAACGAGGCCTTTCAGTGGTCCAAGCTTACGCTCGACGCCGGTTGGGTTTGCCATCCGCGCTACGGATGCGGTCTCGTTGCCGGGTACGGCCCGGCGGGCTCCGGCGAACGCCCGGGATTTGCGTGGTGGTTTGGCGGCGACGCCCTGATGTCATCGTGGGCGCTCGAAGATGTTGGTGATCTTGCGGGCGCGCTGCAAGCCTTGCGCTTCCTAAAAGCGCACCAGCGCGATGACGGGAAGATGCTACACGAAATGACCCAAAGCGTGGACCTGCTCGACTGGTTCGGAAAATTTCGCTACGCGTACTACCACGCCGACAGCACACCGATGTATTTGTACTCGCTGAGCCAGTATTGGAGCCGCACGGGCGACGCGAAATTCTTGGACGAGTTTTGGCCATCGCTACAAGAGGCCTACGCCTATTGCGTGTCGACCGTCACGCCCGAAGACGGGCTTATGGACAATACGAAAGCGGGACTGGCCGCGGTGGAAGTCGGAGTACTTCGCGGCAAAGCAGTGAAGGATATTTATCTCGAAGGTTTCTGGGTCGCAGCGCTCGAAGCGGTGCAGCGGATGGCCGCAGCCAAGGGGGACACATTCCTCGCCGATGATGCCGCGCAACGGGCTGCAAAAGCACGCGCATCGCTGTCGAAGGATTGGTGGAATCCAGACCAGCGGGTTTTTACGTTTGGTGTCGCGGCTGACGGGCAGCGAACGGACCTGGTCGGCGTTTGGCCGAGCGTGCTGCTGGCACTTTCCGGCGAAATGAATGGCTCGCAGGCCACGGCAGCGGCTTCGGCTTTCGCCGATCCCCGCATCGCCACGGATTGGGGCGCACGCTGGCTTGCGAATGACCATCCGCTCTACGACCCGCTTAGCTACAACAACGGCACGGCGTGGCCTTTTATGAGCGGCTTCGCCGCCTGGGCAGAGTATCGCCAAGGGCTCCCGCTTTCGGCGTTTTCGTTGTGGAGCAGCGTGGCGCGGCTCACCGGCCTGTCTTCGCCGGGCGCGGTTCCGGAGCTGATGAACGGCGACCGCTATCTGCCCGGCGAATTCGCGGTGCCACACCAACTGTTTTCTTCCGACGGCGTTCTATTGCCGGCAGTACGCGGCATTCTGGGCCTTGAAACGCAGGGGCCGGCGTCGGCTCCGGACCATCCCTTGCAAATTTCCCTCGTGCCGAATCTTCCGGCGGACTGGCCTTTTCTTCGGTTCGCAGACTATTCCATCGCGGGCGGGCATCTGGCCGGTGAAGTTCTTCAGCAGCCTGCACAGACAGCCCTCAAGCTAAACTATGAGGGCGGACCAGCGATCCTGGCAACGCTGGCGCCATCCGTTCCAGCCGGAGCGCGGGTCAAATCGGTCAGCCTCGACGACAAGCCAGTAAAATTTTCGCTCCATGATTTTGGCAGCTTCGTGCGCGTCAATGTTGCGCCTTTTCTCCTGCGGCCCGCGATGCGAGTGACCCTGGCTGTTGACTACGACGGGGGGATAGGCATCGTGCCGCCGGCACCTCGCCCGCAACCGGGCGAACGCACCTCCGCGCTGAAAGTCCTTCGCGTTGAGTCGAATACGCAAACACCTAAATGCTTGGTTCGAATGACGGTCGCGGGCCTAGCCGGCCAGAGCTACGCCCTCCCACTTGTTTCGACACTGGGGAATCTACAAGCTTCGGGCTTTTCTCTGGAAAGGGTCGGCAAAGATTACGTTCTACAAATTCCTTTCGAAGCCTCGCGCGGGGATTCCCAATCCCGTTACGTTGCGCGCGAAGTCTGCGTAAGCAACTGAGCTCGCAATCTGCGAATGTACAGACTCCCTGCGGGTACTTCAGCGCACCCCTGAGGTTCGCCCCGCAAATATCGTCAAGGGCGCGCGCGCTCCCCTGCGGAGTTCATTTTCCGAATCTGAATCGGCGGCCACCTTCTTCTCAGCGGCAGTGCCCATTTCGAGAGCGTGCCGAACAGCGCTCAGGGGAGCATCGTCTTTCAGCTGAACGGTGCCCGTGGCGGCATCGACGCCGAGTTGTTTCCACATCGCAGCCAGATCGACCTGAACGGGCTTGTCTTTCCATTCCCGATACATTTTTTCCAGCACATCTAAGCCGACGGCTGAATCTCCGACTTTGAAAGCCGTTTCGATGGGCCAGTCTTCGCTGATGACGCCGCCTGACTCAAAGATTCCGCGCAAGGCGTCTTCCAGGCCCTTTTTGTTCTTTGTTTGCTTGCGAATTTCGACGTCGGCCACGAAGCAGAAGAGCGCGCCGCCCCAATAGGTGCGCGCCCAGGTATGCGTGCGGTCCAGACCTTCATCGCCTTCTTGGGGCTCGCCCTTGGGCATGTCGCGGACCAGTTCCCCCCACATTTGCAAGGCGGTCCAGTGGCCCGCGCGGATGCGGGCGATCGGCTCGACATAAACGGAGAGGCCTTCCTCGAGCCAATGATTCTCGTCGCCCATCATCGAGGGAAATGCGAGATGGAGCATTTCGTGGGTGAGCATCCAATCATCCGCGAAATCCTGTGCGGTAGTTTGGCTGCCAACATAGATACGCGTGAGGCCGCCCATTCGCGCCCAAGTAGTGCCGTGCCTTACGCCGGAACCGTCGAAGGCGATGACGCGAAGGGTGTAGTGAGGAACTGGAAAGCGGCCATAGTACGCAGTGACCGATTCCGCAGCATTCTGGACCCACTTGATAACACTGGGTTGCGAAAGGGGAGCCTCGTCCGTGTTGATGGTGACGTCGATTCGCGAATTGCCAGCCAAAACAGTCGAGGTCACGTTGTTCGCCGGGCTATTTTGCCGGGCGCAGCTGAGAGTTGCCCAGAACAAGGAAAACAAAGCCGCGACGATTCCAGCGCGAGTAACGGTAGACGCCATCCGGACCATGCCCGAAACCATCGTATATCAATTGCCGTAAATGCGCTCTAAGGTTCCGAGAAAAGACGCGCATGCCCGTGAGTGTAAGGACGAAATTACGCGGAAACCGCCCCATCACGCTGCGACTCAGACCGCCACAGAAAACGATTGGCGAGCGCATCCAGGGAAATAAGGCCGGGGCCGAAGAGCAAGACAATCACCGAGGCCACCAAAAAGACGTAGGGATCGGCCCTGGCAAATTTGTCGGGATCGGAGAAGAAGGAGAGCAGGGCCTCACGGTCGGCCGTAAAGTAGGCCATGAACATGTTGATGGTCAGGACCAAAGCAGTGACCCGGGAAAGCAAACCGATCGCAAACAACAATCCGCCGAAGAATTCCACGCAGGAAATAAAGATAGCCATTTGGTGGGGCATGGGCAGGCTGAGCGAAGTAAAGAAGTCCGTAACTTTATCGAGATTGTGCAGCTTGCCCCAACCGCTTTGCATAAGCTGGACGCCCCAGTAGAGGCGTACCAAAAGCAGAAAAGGATGCTGCAGGTAGTCGACGAAGTGGAAGACGGTTTCGTGCCAGGAGTGCAGGATGTTGAGCAGGCTTTTCATGAAAAATCAGTCCCATTGTTGCGCGACGAATAATGACGCGCGAGTCTAGCCAACCAGTGCCGCAAGAGTTTAATACGGTTGTTTTACCGCGCTGGATGTTTCTTTTGCGGTTGGCAGAACCAGCCCAGAGCGGCCCAGATGGCGAACCAGGTTTGCACTTTTGCGGGACGCTCTTCCGATGGCACGGCGCTTCGGCGGAATGCTAACTCGACCGCCGCGCCGAGAGTTTTGCCATCGCGGAGAGCGCTCAAGATGACGAATTCTTCGGGCTCCAGGCGTCGGAAATACACAGAATTGTCGATGCGATGAACGGCGAGGAAAAGGTCCGAAGGCTTTAGTTTGGCGACGACTCGCACGCGCTTGCGTTTGCGGCGTTCCGTGAAAGCATTGCTGGCAAAATCAGTGTCCTCATCCGCTTTGCGCACTTCCAAAAGCAGATCGTCCACCGGGTAATGCAAGTCTAGGAGACGGAGATAAGGCTGTAAGGTCAGCTTGAGTTTCGCGGCGCCAGCCCTGGTGTTAGGGTCGTTCGTTTGCAGCAAATCTTTCTGTTCTAGCAGCGGCTCGGCCTTCGCGTCGAATGCTTCGATGTCGGCCCATTCGAGCCGCGCGATGTCCAGGGCCAGTTTCTGATCTTTGCCGGCCCATTGGGGATGCTTGCGCAGCCAAGGCACGAGTTGCGAAGGGAGATGGCGCAGCGTAAACGAGCGCGAGGGATTTGCGACCAGATAGGCTTCGGCCATCGCGTCAAAGCGACGTTCGCCCAACACGGCGCGGAGGCCCGGGAAATCTTCGATCATGCTGTCGAGCACGCGGAACCAATATTGTTTGTTGTAAATTTCCAGGCGTTCGAACGAAGTGAGGCGATCGTTCGGCTTGATGAGACGCGCGGCGTAGCGTTTCATCGAGCCGCCGCCTGGCGCATGACGCTGCATGTCCCGCGAGGCGGTCAACGGTTGCATGACCGCACGAGCTACGGCGCGTTGCAGTTGGAGCAGGCTCATACCGCTTCGGCGAGAACGGTGGCGCTCAGGAATTTGTTGGCTTTCAGCGCCTCGTCGTGTACTTCCTGAAACGACGGGATACTGTCGTCCCACTCGAGCAGAGTCGCGGTGTGGCCGACGCGCTGAATCGCGCGCTCGTACAGCTTCCAAACCGGATCGATGACCGGATGGTCGTGCGTGTCTAAAATGTACTTCCGGTACTTGGAGTGCCCGGCGATATGAATCTGGGCGACGCGTTCCGCCGGGATGCTATTCACGTAGTCGAGCGGATGGAAGCTGTGGTTTTGCGACGAAACATAGATGTTGTTCACATCCAGCAGAATCCCGCAATCCGCACGCTGGACGACTTCGTTTAAAAACTCCCACTCCGTCATTTCCGACTCGTGATATTCCGCATAGCTACTCACGTTTTCGACGGCGACCGGAATCTCGAGAAAATCCTGCACCGCTTTCACTTTTTGCGCGGTAATTTTCGCGGCCTCGAAGGTGTACGGCATCGGCAGCAGGTCGTGGGTATAGCGGCCATCGACGCTGCCCCAGCAGAGGTGGTCGGAAAGCCAAGGTGTTTTTGTGCGCCGGACCAAATCCTTCAGCCGCCGCAGATGCTCGCGGTTCAACTTTTCCGCCGACCCGAAATACATCGAAACGCCGTGCTGCACGACGCGATACTGCTCGAGAATCTGATCGAGGATTTGCAGCGGGCGCCCGCCATCGATCATGAAGTTCTCGGAAATAATCTCGAACCAATCGACCACCGGTTTGCGCGTGAGAATGTGCTGGTAGTGCGGCGCGCGCAAGCCGATACCAATGCCGTAGTCGGTAAATCCATTGAAGCGGCTTGCAGACATCTAAGCAAATCTCCCGGCACTACCCAGAGCCATTGCACCAGAGAAACGGCCGAAACGCAAAAAAGAGGGCCAGCAAAACGCACCGGCCCCCATCAGAAGAGCCTTGCGGTAGTTGAACTTACGAAGGCATCTTGGAGCCGTCGGTCGCGCAGCCACCCTTGCCCTTGCAAGAGTTCTTGCCTTTGCAACCGTTGTCGCTCGACTTGCAGCCGCCCTTGCCCTTACAGGAGTTCTGGCCCTTACAGGCGTGCTTTTCCTTCACCTTCTTATCGGCTTTCGTGTCCTGATCCTGCGCCGTGGCCGAAGCCTTCGCGCTGGAGAGCAGGTTGGACGCATGGATCGCTGGAGCGGTGCCCGCGATAAGACCTGCGATGGCCGCGCCGGTGATCAGCATCTTGTTCGACTTTGTCATTGCGTTTCCTCCGACCTCACGTTGAGTTTAATTCTACTGCTGCCCTTCCGGCGGCTTGCCCGCCGTGAAGCTCAAAAAACCGTCCGGAAATTTTTCGCGTGTTGCAATACAGCTCGTGTTGTTCGCCTCTGCGCTTTTTAATTTTCTTGGGGCTTGGGGTACTTATTTCCGTTCCGATTAGACGGGTTGTTCACGCGAATGGTTCTACCGAATCGCCAAAAACCGAAATCGCTGTACGACACACGCGAGAGAGGAAACCACAACCGTGCGCGACTCTTGAGACCTCCGCTGATCCGGATTTATTCCCTCGCGTGAACAGCAAACACCGATCTTGCCTTGCTGGGGATTGCGGGAAGGCAGGGCCACACATGCCCTGTGGAAGAACCCCGTCCCTCAATCCGGGGCTGTGGTACATCTGTTCTCCTCTGATTGCCAGCCGCCGTCAAGCAAAAAATGGCGAGCCTGGAATTCCGGCCAGCCCGCTGAACGCCCGGCCAGCGACCAGAAACCGTACCACCGCCAACCATTTACATGTACGACGCCCGGGCAGGAATGGATGAGACCGCCTTTCGCGAGCTACTTCCTGGCGTATTCGTCCGCGCTCAGGAAGTGCAGAGAAACGTAAGGCACCTCGCCAACCACCCAACTGTCATGGCCCGGAGGACCGGGGGGAATGTAGAAGAGCGTGCCGGGGCGGAGTTCATGAATGGTGCCGTCTTCCATCGCCGCCGTAGCGCAGCCGGAAAGCACCAAGCCCACGTGCTCGACGTTGCAACTTGCTGCGCCAACCTGCGGGCCAACGTGCAGAGACCATTTCCAGCCTGGCTGGTAGGTCGCGCGGCCGATGGTCATGCCACCGATGCGCACCAGCTCAAATCTTCCTTTCTCGAACGTGCGGACTTCATCGGGCTGGTCAAAACGCTTCAGCACAGTTTCAAGCATCGGTCGGCTCCTGGCATTTCCGCGCGGCGACGATCCTAGAAGGGGACGGGCGCGAATGCATGTGTCAATTTGGACTAGGATGAGACTGGCGGCAAAAAGCGCGGGACCAAAGCCGGGTTCAGTGGTTCGCAGGCGAATGGTGTTCTGCTGGGAGATGAGCGTAGTGTTGGCCCCGGGTCTTCAGGTATGCCGCGAGGAAGAGAAGACCCAGCAAGAAATCGGTGGCCGCGAACACGAGGTCGGTAGGATGCGTGCGGTGCTGCAAAACCAGAACCGCTACGGCGATGCTGTAGGTGGCTTTTTCTAGAATGCTCGGTAGCATCAATGGCCGGTAGCGCAAGGGATTGGTCGCGAGGATGCAGAACGCCACCTGCCAAGCCAGCGCAGTACCCACGAATCCGTAGTAGAAGCCAGGATGCGTAATTGGCGGCGGGTCTTGGCGGCCGACCAGATCGAACATGAAATAAAGCGGCGTGATTACCAGCAAACCCCAGATACCCGCGATCCAAAAAACAATTCGCGCAAACTTCATATTCACCCCCGACGGCCTGGTGAAGAATTCTAGTGCAGCTTAGCTCAGTCCGGGAAGTGGGTTGCCGAAAAGCGCTTCCCGCCACCGCAGATGGTAGGTTCTCTCGAGTGCGCCGCCTGGAGGTTGCAAACTTCCGGCCTGAGGAACATTGTTGTACCTCTAGGCGGCCTCGGGCATCGAACGGTCCGGTGGTCCGCGCCTACAGATGAGAAGGAGGCCTTTATGGCCAAGAATCCCACGAATCACAGCAAGGAAAGAAAGTATCTTGAGACACCGACAGACCTCAGCCACGAGGGAGTGGCCGAAGTCTCGGGCGAGCTCCGCAAACTGCTCGCGGACGTTTTCGCCCTTTATCTCAAGACCAAAAACTTTCACTGGCACATGAGTGGCACCCACTTTCGCGATTACCACTTGCTGCTAGATGAGCAGTCCGACCAGATTTTCGCGATGACCGACGATATTGCCGAACGCGCGCGGAAAATCGGCGGCTTGACCGTTCACTCCATCAGCGAGATTTCTGAACATCAGCGGCTGAAGGACAACAACGCGGAATTCGTCGCTCCAGAAGAAATGCTGGCGGAGCTTCGCGACGATAATCAGGAGCTGGTTCGCTCCATGCGCGCGACCCACGAAGTCTGCGACAAACACCGGGACATCGCCACGGCCAGCTTACTGGAAAACTGGATTGACGAATCCGAGCGGCGTACCTGGTTTTTGGCGGAGACCGTCGCGGGACATGCTCACGAAAAAGCCGCCGTGGCGGGACGCTAGCGCTTCTCTCGGCAAGGTTTGGCTTGCAGCGCGGAGCGAGTGTATCCTCCTCTGACCGAACGTCATGGGGAGGACCAGACAGATGTCGGCTCGCACTCGAACGATGGTGTTCCAGCTGGTTTGCTGCGCCGGTTTGTGGTTGCCGGCAGCGAGTAGAACGGCGGCACAGACGCCGTCTCCCGCACTGCTCGTACTTGAAAAAGACGATGAAAAGCTGGACATCGTCAATCCCGCAACCTTGAAGATTGTTGCGCAGGCTCCGTCCGGAGGCGGGCCACATGAAGTAGTCGCTTCCGCCGACGGCAGATTTGCGTACGTTTCGAACTACATCACGCAGCAGGGCCCGTTCAAGACTATTTCGGTAATCGATTTGGTGGCGCAAAAGGCGCTTCCACCCGTGGATCTGGGGGCCCTGCGCGGGCCGCATGGGCTGTGGTTCGCAGCGGGGAAGGTGTATTTTACCGCTGAGTTAAATAAGGTCATCGGTCGGTACGATCCGGCTGGCCAGCAGGTAGATTGGATCCTGGGCACGGGCCAGAACGTTACCCATATGGTGGTGGTTTCCGGCGATTCCAAGAGAATTTTCACGTCGAACATCGGCTCCGATACGATTTGCGAGATAGAACCGGGAAGCGGGCGCGGCGGCTGGACCGTCACTCCCATCCCGGTCGGCAAAGGACCGGAAGGATTCGACCTTTCGCCGGATGGCAAAGAAGTTTGGGCAGCCAACTCCGGCGATGGCACCGTTTCGGTCATCGACACCAGTGCGAAAAAGGTGACGCAGACGATCGACGTAAAAACCAAGCACTCCAACCGCCTGAAGTTCACGCCAGACGGGAAGCTCGCGCTGATTTCGGACCCGGAGGGCGGCGAGTTGGTAGTCATCGATGTGGCTTCTCGCGCTGTCCGCAAACGGATCCACGTAGGCAAAGGGCCGGAAGGGACGCTAGTCCAGCCGGACGGTGCCAAGGCGTATGTCGCATTGAGCGGAGAAAACGCTGTTGCCGTCGTCGATCTTAGGACGCTCGCAGTCATCGCGAAGCTGCAAACAGGAAAAGACCCCGATGGCTTGGCGTGGGCCGAGCGGAAGTAGACGCAGCACCCGCGCGATGTTTGTGAGGAAGCTTTCGAGTTTAGCTCTTTTTCTTGCCGAATTTGGCCAGCGCCGCTTCAATTAGCCACTGTTTCAAGACGCTGAGGTAGTGCGGGCGAACATTCTGGAAGCGAATTCCCGTACCTTTGCCGGTGTTGGCGTAGACGGAGATACCCTCACTCTCAAAATACTTGCCGTTCGCATAAACCTTCAGCATCAGTTCAGAGCCCTTGGCAAAAGGGTCAGGCATTTCGATAAAGCAGCCGTACAGGCTCAATTCGGTGACACGACCGGAAATGCCGGCCGGAGCGCCCTTTTGGAGCACTTCTACCGTAGCGATAAACGGATACCGCGGAGTTCGACGACGCTCGTCTTCCACGAAGTACTCCAGGCGTGGCGATTGTGTAAATTCTACCGTGTTCAGTGAAAAATCTAAGCAAAATGAGGCGAAAGTGAGAGAGAAAGTAAACGCCTCTCTCTGGGCTATTGTCGGGCGAGCGCCTTTTCCGGAAAAAGGGACTGCCGTACTATTCAAGTTTTCCTCCAGCCTGCCGATGATTCCTGCATGCCAAATCTTTACTTTTGCCAGCCCCACGCGAAAAACCAGGGTATGCTGCGAGCCGTGCTCTCGCTGAACGAGTGCGAGCGAGTGCTTAGCCGCCACAACCTGCAATTCTTTGGCGAAACCTTCCCAAGCGTCGCTGGAGGAACCCTCGACACGCAGGATTTTGCGGTTCTTCGTTTCGGAGCCGATGAAACCAACGGCAAATGGAAACCCGGATTCTACCGCGTGGATTCAGACCTGAATCAGCTCAACGAAGTGCTACGCGAGCTGCAACGATAAGCTTCCATTCAGCCCTCACTACTCTATTCTTCTTTGTAACCGTCCTGCCCGCGCTTGCCCCCGCGTCAGCGCTTTCCGCCCCCGGCTCCTTGCTCCTGCGCAAATAGAGATGGCGAGTTTCCAGGAGGACGACCGGATGTGCGGAACGTTGCTCTTTCGCTCTCCTTTTCAGCACATTTACATCGCACTGGCCGGAAAGATGATATTGTTATGGCTGCCTATCTACAGCAATCCAGGCACTCGCAATTCAACTGGAAATCCGCTAAGAAAGTTGGTCGTCGAATAGACTATGGAAATTGCCGTCACGCAAGAAGCGCGCCCGTGGGACCGCCCCTGGTGGAAGCCGGTGCGCGGCAAAGAAGGCGTGTTTGCCTATATCGTGATTATTCACGTGCTGGCTATCGTCGGGCTGATTCTGTTTCCGTTGCCGAGCTGGAAAGTGGTTGGAATGACGATTCTTTTCGCGGGGCTGGGTGGGCTGGGCACTACGGTGTGTTATCACCGGATGCTTTCGCACCGGACTCTCCGGGCGAATAGGTTTGTTGAACAATTGCTGATTTTCTTTGCCGTGTTCAACGGCTCGGGCCATCCCGCAAGCTGGGTGGCGTACCACCGTTTGCACCACTCGGTGACCGACAAAGAAGAAGATATTTCCAGCCCCAAACAAGGTGGCTTCTGGTGGGCGCATCTGCGCTGGCTGTACCAAACCAATCCCGCAGACAAGCCGCGCTGGGCGCCGGAGTTGACTCGCGGCATCTATCGGATCTGGGGCTGGCTGGAAACGCCGGTGATTATTCTTTCGATTTTCTGCGGGCTGATTTTGGGCTTTGGCTGGATGGGCTTTTTCTGGATGGGCGCAATGCGCCTGGTCTACTGTCTGCATATGCAGTGCTTCGTGAACAGCCTCACGCACCTGGGCGAGGAAAAAGAAGGCGAAGATTCCAGCATCAACGTGTGGTGGCTCGGGCCGTTCCAACTTACCGCCTGGGGCGAAAATTGGCACAAAAATCATCACTCCCATGCCGGCTCCGCGCGCCTCGGTCTGCGCTGGTGGCAAACCGATATCGGCTGGTACTTCATCTGGATGCTGGAACAAATCGGCCTGGTGCATAGCGTCAAGCGGCCTCGCGCCTCCTAAGAGTTAGACAACCTCTTAGCTCAAAAGCCTCGCTTCAAGAAAGCGCGCCCCTCGGCGATGCTATGATGTTTTTGTGTACGCGCAAAAATTCAAGGTCAACGTGGTGATTGGCGGCGAAACCCGCGCCTGCCCTCTCGAGTGGCTCGATCAGTTCTGCATGCGCAACTTCACGAACTCCGCCGATTTTGACGACACCCTACCTATCGCTGACGGAAAACTCCAAGCCAGCTTCCGCCTCTCGCCCGAGCGCTTTGCCGAAGGTCTCGGCGCGTGGCTCACGCAGCGCGGCAAAGGCGAAGGCCATGCCGTTACGGTTCAGGTGACGAGGGAATAGCGCCATGGCCAGCGAGCAGCGCGGCTAAGCCGCAGAGTCGCGCTCTTCCATACCCAGCGCGGCACGAATCTCCGGCAGCGCCGCTTGCGCCGCGGCTTCGCCGGCAGCGACCATCGCCGGCGTCTTGGTGAAATCGTCCCACACAAACGGCTCCACATCCGGCTCGATAATGATGTCCGCTTGCTGCCGCCATACCACATCCGAGTGTTGCTGCACGATGTTAAATGCCCGGCTTAGCACATCGGTGAAGGTTCGCGGCGGCTCCGAGTTACCCGCTTCCAGGTACACGGCGATCACGATGTCCGCTCCGAGAAGAAAGGCTCCCTCCACCGGCACCGGCGCAGTCAAAAACCCATCGACCAACGTGCGGTTCTCAAATTGAATGGGCACGAACAGCCCGGGATATGCGCAGGACGCGCGCAGCGGAGGCCCGACCGGGCCCCGGGAGTAATAAACGGTGATCCCGGCGTTGATATCCGTCGTGGCGATGGCCAGAGGAACCTTCATTTCCTCGAAAGTTTTCACCGGCGTGAAGCGCGCCAGAAATTTTTCGAGCCGTTGATTGGTGGCCAAGCCCAGCCACGACGGCGTCCATCGTCCAAAATCGGCGAAGGTTGTGGTTGCGCCGATTTCAGCCATCTGTTCCAGTGGTGTACCGGCACAATACGCCGAGCCGATCAGCGCGCCAACACTGGTACCAGCAACCACGTCGACCGGAATTCCGTTATCGCGCAAGACCCGTAGCACGCCGATATGCGCAATTCCTCGTGCGAACCCCCCAGCCAGTGCCAGGCCGACACGCGGTCGCTCCTTCGGCTTCTGCTCTTCCCGCTGCGCCAGCGACAGGAATTTCTCTTTCGCCGATTGCAGCCAGGTCAGCGCGTCAGTAGCTTTGCGATGGCTCATACTTTCCGTATTACTTTATCGCTTGCGTGCCGGTGGAACCAGAGGCCGTTTGACCAGGGCATGGCCGTTTTGTAACCTGTCCCATCGTCTTCATTTCTCAAAAGGGCTCATCATGAAACGTCGCATCGAACGAGCAGTTGTGCTGGGCGCGGGCACAATGGGTTCGCGCATCGCCGCACATTTTGCCAACGCAGGGTTGCCCTGCCTGTTGCTGGACATCATCCCGTCTGGCGTCGCTGCTGGCGCATCCGTGGCTGAGCGCAACAAAATCGTCCGCGCCGGACTCGACGCCGCCAAAAAATCCAAACCCGCGGCTTTCTTCACGCCCGAGCTAGCCGAGAAAATCTCCATCGGAAATTTTGAAGACGATCTGGAGCGTTGCGCGGATGCCGACTGGATCATCGAAGTCGTAGCTGAAAATTTGGACATTAAGCGAAAGTTGCTCGCGCGTGTCGCGGAGGTCCGCAAGGCCGGTTCCATCGTCACAACTAACACCTCCGGCCTGCCCGTGCATTTGATCGCGGAAGGCATGAGCGAAGAATTTCAGCAGCACTGGGCCGGCACGCACTTCTTCAACCCACCCCGCTATATGAAGTTGGTGGAACTGATCCCCGGTCCCAAGACTTCGCCGGAGGTTCTTGCAACGATCCGCGAATTTTGCGATCGGCGCCTGGGCAAAGGTGTCGTGCCTGCTAAAGACACCCCGAACTTCATTGCCAATCGCATTGGCACCTTCTCGATGCTCAACGCGATCCGGCTCATGCAGTCCATCGGCATGACTCTCGAAGAGGTGGACGCGTGCACTGGCCCAGCGGTTGGCTGGCCCAAATCGGCGACCTTTCGCACGGCCGATTTGGTTGGTCTGGACGTCCTCATCCACGTCGTCAAAAACATTTACGAGACCGCTCCCCACGACGAATCACGCGAAACCTACAAGGTTCCCCCTTTCGTTGAAGAAATGGCCAAGCGCGGCTGGCTGGGCGACAAGACCGGCCAGGGCTTCTACAAAAAGGTGAAGGGTGGCGGCGAGAAAGAAATTCTCTCGCTGGACTACAACACCATGGAGTACCGGCCGCGCCAGAAGTCCAAGTTCGCCTCTCTCGAAATGGGCAAATCCATCGAAGACACGCACGAGCGCTTGCGTGCGCTCCTCGGTCCCGTCTTCGACGGGCAGAAAGTGGACCAAGCTCAGCAATTCATCTGGAGCGGCCTCTCGGAAATGTGTTTGTACGCGGCGCGCCGGATCCCGGAAATCTCGGACGGTATCGCCGCTATCGATCAGGCGATGAAGTGGGGCTTTGCTTGGGAAATGGGTCCGTTCGAATTGATGGACGCGATTGGTGTCAAGACCTTTGCTACACAAGTACAGAAGGAAGGCCGCGCGGTTCCTGCGGCGATTGAGAGATTCCTGGCTAGCGGAAGAAAAAGTTTCTACGAATCCGAGAAGGGCAAGACCAGCGTGTTCGATGTCAGCAGCGACTCCTCGAAGCCAGTCGAGATTCCCGCAGGCATCCTCTTTCTCAAATCTGAAAAAGAAGCCGGCCGCGAAATCGACCGTAATTCCGGCGCCAGCCTGATTGACCTCGGTGATGGCGTGGTCTGCTGCGAGTTTCACGCCAAAATGAACGCCATCGGCGCCGACCTAATTGCCATGCTGCACAAAGGCCTGAAGCGGCTTGACACCGACTTTGACGCCATGATCATCGCCAACCAGGCCACCAATTTTTCCGTCGGCGCCAATTTGATGCTGATGCTGGTGGCTGCGCAGGAACAGGAATGGGACGAGCTGCACTTGGCCGTCAAACAATTTCAGAACGTCAATCTCGCTCTCAAATATGCCCCCAAGCCGGTCATTGCGGCTCCGCAAGGGATGGCTCTCGGCGGCGGCTGCGAAATCAGCTTGCACGCCGCCAAGATTCAAGCCGCGGCGGAAGCGTACATCGGCCTTGTCGAAGTCGGCGTCGGCCTCATTCCCGGTGGAGGCGGCACGAAAGAAATGATGATTCGTGCCAACGAGCACGCGGCCAGCGACGAAGACCTCGATCTATTTCACGCTATGAAGCCGGTCTTCGAAGCAATCGCGACGGCCAAGGTGGGCACCAGCGCCGAAGAATGCCGCCAGCTCGGCTTTCTGCGCAGCGGCGATGGTGTCTCTATGAATCGTGACCGCCTGGTCTCCGACGCGAAAGAAGCCGCGCTGGCTCTGGCGCGCGGGGGCTACAAACCCGCCGCTGCAAGTTGGCAGGAACGCGCGCAGACGACGCAAATCAAAGTGCTTGGCGAACAGTTTCTTGCCGGCGCCAAGCTCATGATTCACATGATGCTGCGCGGCGGCTACATCAGCGAGTACGACGCTCACGTCGGCCGCAAGCTCGCGAACATTCTTGCTGGTGGCCCGCTCACGAGTCCGCAGCTCGTCAGCGAACAATATCTGCTCGATCTCGAGCGCGAAGCCTTCGTCTCCCTGTGCGGCGAAAAGAAAACCCAGGAACGCATCGCTCACACACTGAAAACCGGCAAGCCGCTCCGCAATTAAATTCTATGTCTGTTAAGAAATGCGGCCTTGGCTGAACTACGCCACGGGTACGGAAAAATGCTCGTGGGCGATCTTGATTTTGCCGGAGGCGTCGCGATGCAACACATGCGTCGCACGCACCGTTTCCAGCTTTTCTTCCGCGCGTTTCCCGCCGCCTAGTTCGCGTCCGGTCGCCTGGAACTGAAACGTGTAGCTCGCCACGCCCGCGTCATCACCACACATCACCACATCAATCGGACTGAGCTTCAATTCCATCCGCGTTTCCGTGTTGAAGTATTCTCGCGAACGCCGCATTGCCGCCAGACGCCCTGGCTCGCTTCGCGCCATGGCGATCTGAAACGCCGTGCTGCCCGAAGCATAGAAACTGTTCAATTCTTCTTCAGACTTGGCCATAAACGTCGACCAGAAAAGTTGTACTGCTTTGCGGATGTCTTCCACAGTGAGTTTCTCCGAGCCACCGGCCATAAAACGCTCCCACGCGCTTGGTTTGGTGCCAATACTCTACCAACGACGCGAATTCTGAGGCTGCGTTCGCCTCGCGTATCGTGCCTAACCTATAACCGTTTTCTGGGCCCGGCTTTCACCGGCCGCATTCGATGCGCGTTGACAAGCGCCGCGCCAGTAGTCTTAAATGGCGGGCCGTGAACGTTAACGGACGCGAGGAGGCCCCATCCCAGTCTTAGGAATAGACGTCGGCACCGGCGGCACGCGCGCCGTCATTCTCGACGGCCATGGCGCGGTCCTCGCTTCGGGAACTGAAGAACACGCTCACTTTGCCAGCCCGCAACCCGGCTGGGCCGAGCAAGATCCGCGCGATTGGTGGCGCGCCGCCGCTCTTGCCGTTCGCAAAGCTCTGCAAACCGCTGGCCTCACCGGCGATGCAATTACTTGTGTCGGTTTCTCGGGACAAATGCACGGCGCCGTTCTGCTCGATGCGAACGACGAGGTGATTCGGCCGGCGCTTATCTGGTGCGACCAACGCACCGAAGCGCAGTGCCAAGAACTCGACCGCATCATTGGCACAGATCGCCTCATTCAGCTCACTTGCAACCCGCCGCTCACGAATTTCACGCTCACCAAGCTGCTGTGGGTCCGCGAACACGAACCGCAAAACTGGCAGCGTGTCCGCAAGGTGATGCTGCCTAAAGACTATGTCCGGCTTCGTCTGACCGGAGAATCAGCGATTGACGTCGCAGACGCCTCCGGCACGCTGATGCTCGATGTAGCGAAGCGGACATGGTCCAGTGAAGTGCTTTCCAAAACCAGTGTCGATGCAAAGCTGCTTCCCCGCGTTTACGAGTCGCAAGAAATTTGTGGACGGTTGACAAGAGAAGGGGCCGAAGCAACGGGCCTTCGCGTGGGTACGCCGGTCGTGGCGGGCGCAGGAGATCAGGCCGCCGGAGCGGTCGGCATGGGCATCACGCGCGCAGGCGTCGTCAGCGCAACGATCGGCACGTCCGGCGTGGTCTTCGCGGCGACTGATAAGCCGTCACTCGACCCAAAAGGTCGTCTCCACACGTTCTGCCACGCCATTCCCGGCCGCTGGCATGTGATGGGCGTGACGCAGGCGGCGGGCCTCTCGCTGCGCTGGTTCCGCGACAATTTCGGCGCCGGCCCCGACGATGGCCGCGATCCCTATGATCGCCTCTCCGCCGAGGCGGCTTCGGTACCCGCTGGTTCAGAGGGCGCGTTCTGGGCCCCTTATCTCATGGGCGAGCGCACACCGCACCTCGATCCGAACGCGCGTGCTGCATTTGTCGGTCTTACGGCCTCACACACTCGGGCGCATCTTATCCGCGCCATTCTCGAAGGCGTAGCCTACAGCCTGAAAGACACTTTCAGCATTTTCGAGGAAATTCATGTTCCCGTGCAGCGCATCCGCCTGGGGGGAGGCGGCGCGCGGGGTCCGCTTTGGCAGCAAATTCAGGCGGACGTGTACGCCCACGAAGTCGAAATTCTCCAGGCCGAAGAAGGCGCCGCCTACGGAGCGGCGATTTTAGCCGGCGTCGGTTCAGGCTGCTGGAAAACCGTGGATGAGGCTTGCGACAGGGCGGTGCAGGTGGCAAAAACCGTCGTCCCAAATCGGGAAAATAGTGCCGCGATGCAGCGAGCGTATTTAACCTACCGGTTAATTTACCCTGCCCTCCGGACGATTTTCAGTATGGGCCGCGCTTCTTCAGCCGATTGAGGAATCTCGAATCCTGCGCCTTCTTTGGCGATCTATGGGATTCCGCTAGCTCTTAGCGCGCTTCGGGGAGAAGAAATAGCAGTAGATCAGCCCAACCAGTGTCAGTAGTCCGCCCCACCATGCATTGGCATGTAATTGAAAAAGCTCTACCGTGGGATGCGCTGGAGGATGGACATACTCGTAAATTCCGGCGGCCAAAATCAGCAGTCCGTTGACCAGCAGCGAAATCCCGATAAAGAACCAGATGGAAATCATGTTTCGCTCTCCTTCGCGCCGAGAATTCAATCCGCCAGCACCGCAACGAGCAGCGCGCGTGGCTTCTACCAGAAATACAGATTCAGTGCCACGAAAACGACTCCGACAATCGCCGCCCAAAACACCGGCCGCTGATAGACGGGAACTGCCCCGACCGAGGGAACCTCAGTCAGCCCATAAACCAGCCCTTCCAGCTCCACGTCCGGTTTCGGCTTCGTGGCCAGACTCACCACCACCGTTACAATCACGCACGTCAAAAACGACCATAGCGCCTGGAACATGTCCTGCGCCAGCGCCTTCGCGTGCGGCGAAAGAGCCACGTAGCGCAGCGCCGTCGGATCCACCTTCACCCAGGTCCACATGCTGACTGAGCACAACGTCCCGCAGAGCAGCCCCCAGAATCCACCGGCGCCGCTCGCCCGCTTCCATAACATGCCCAAAAGGACCGTGCCGAACAGCGGTGCGATAAAGAAGCTGAACAGCGCCTGCACGTAATCCATGATGCTGGCGAACTGCATCACCAGATACGCCGTACCGATGCTGATAATCACGCCAATGACCGTCGTCCAGCGTCCCATCTGCACGTAGTGGTGATCATCACCTTTGTTATGCACCAGCGGGCGGTAGATGTCGTACGTCCAAACCGTTGTGAACGCGCTCACGTTTCCCGCCATCCCCGACATGAAGCCGGCAATCAATGCGGTGATCCCGAGGCCCAGCAGACCGGGACCGCAGTAGCGCGCCAGCATCAACGGCAGAACGTCGTTGTAGGTGTGGGCACCGGTGGCGGCAGCCATCGACTCTGGCACCAACTTTTCGGGCAGGACCGCCAGTCCGAGCAAGCCCGGCAAAATCACGATGAGCGGAACCAGCATCTTGAAGCCGGCACCGATGATCGGAGCCATCTCGGCACTGCGAATGTCCTTGGCTGCCAGAATGCGCTGCACCACCAGAAAGTCCGTCGTCCAATAGCCCATGGAAATCACTGCCGCTAACCCGAAAACGATGCCGACCCAGTTGATGCCCATGGGATTATTCGTAAAGTGCCCCAGGCCCGACCACATATGGACATACTGCTCGGAAGTACGCTGCGCGATTTGAGCCTTCAGATTCGTCCAACCGCCTGCTTGATACAGACCGAGAATCGGAATCAACAGCGCGCCGGCCCAAATCAAAAAGAATTGCAGCACCTCGTTGAAAATCGCCGAGCGGAGTCCGCCCAAGGCGACGTAGATAGCCACCGTGCCCGCCGATACCCAAATGCTGAAGTTGATGTTCCAGCCCAACACGATTTGCATGACCTTCGCCATGGCAAACATATTTACGCCGCTCATCAGGACGGTCATGAACGCGAAAGAAACGGCTGAAACCGCGCGCGCCGGCTCTCCGAAGCGCAATTTCAAATAGCCCGGCACCGAGTGGGTTTTGGAGATGTAGTAGAACGGCATCATCACCAGCGCGAGGAAGAGCATGGCGGGGATGGCGCCGATCCAATACCAGTGCGTCGCGAGAATGCCGTACTGATAGGCCGACCCGGCCCAGCCCATCAATTCCAGCGCGCCGAGGTTGGCCGAAAGAAAGCTCAGGCCCGCCACCCAAGCCGTCATTTCGCGGCCGGCCATAAAGAAGTCTTCGCCCGTATTGGCCCGGCCGCGCAGGTAAAACCCAATCGCCAGCACCAGCGCGAAATAGAAAGCGACAATGATCACGTCCACCGTGGAGAGGTGCACGAGTTGCGTCGTGGGAACTGCCGCGAAGGGAAGGGTCATACGGTTTGCAAACGGCTCTCCTTTATAAAATCATTTTGCGTGAGACTCTATCGAGGAATCTCCGGCGCGCGCAACGTTCTTGTACACCACGCCGGCCTTCATCACAAATGCGACGCGCCGCACGGCCGTAATATCCTTCAGCGGATCGCCTTCCAGACCGATGATATCCGCCTGCAAGCCTGGACCAATCGAGCCAATCTCATTCCCGAGTCCTAGAGCGGCAGCGTTGAGCGAGTTAGCGGAGACCATAGCAGCCATCGCGTCCACTCCACAGTCGCGCACGCGATCGACGAATTCTTCGGCATTGCGTCCATGCGCTCCGGCCAGGGCGTCTGTGCCGAACAGAATCTTTAGTCCCAGATTCCTTGTCGCTCGCTTCATGAACTCGTGGTACTGCGGGATGAGCGACCGCATCCGTTCGAAGGACTCTTCCGAGAAACCCGGCGTGCCGAGAAACTTATCTTTGTTCTCCAGATAGTTTTCCCACACCAGACCGGCCTGTGGGTCAAGATAGGTTCCTTTCTCCGCCATCAACCTCAAGTCATCGTCCGTCGCCAGAAAACCATGCTCGATCGACGTGCAACCGGCCAAGGTTGCTACCCGAACGGCATCGCCGTAAGCGTGTACCAGTGTGCGCAATCCGAGCTTCTCGGCTTCGTCACACGCCGCATTCAGTTGTTCCTGCGACAAAATGAGCTTGGTCTGAAAAGGACTCGCATTCGCAAATAGCTTGATTAAATCCGCGCCAGCTTCCTTCTGCTTCCGGACGTAGGTGCGTATTTCGTCCGGCGTGCCGGATTTTTCTCCCTGGCCGACCAATGGTTGCGCCGAAGTAAGGACCCGCGGGCCCGGCAACTCACCTCGCGCGATAGCATCGCGTAACGGAAGATCGTTCGGGCTGCCCACGCTCTGCACGGTAGTGAACCCCGCCATCAGGGTCGTCCAGGCATTTGCCGCTGCCTGCAGCGTGCTGAACGCCGAGGAATCGCCCGCCGGTCCGGCCGCTTTACCGTTCCGGTCAAAACTCCACGTGAGATGCACGTGTGCATCGATCCAGCCAGGCAGCACGGTGAGCCCGTGCAAGTCGTAATCCACCGGCTCGGCTTTCGCATCCAGGCTTACAATCCTGGAGCCCGCCACCACGATCCGCGTGTCGCGCAACACATGGCCCTGGCCATCAAGCACCGCGCTCGCTGCGATCACAATACGTTTGCCGGAGGAGTTCATTTGAGAAGGGGCTGGCTGCGCCGCCCCGCAGAATGCCAGAACAGCGACGACGCCAACAATAGCCCGCGAGCTTCGGATGGCTTTCTCCTCAAATCGCAGTCAGCTTACGGCTTTGCTTTCACTTCGCGGAAAACTTATAAATCGTCTCAGAGTGAAAATGCTGCCCGGGCTTCAGCTCCGTGGACGGAAAGTTCGGATGATTCGGCGAGTCTGGAAAATGCTGCGTCTCCAGGCAGATCGCGCCATATTTTTGATAAGCCACTCCGCCTTTGCCCTTGATGCTGCCGTTCAGATGAATCGAAGAATAAAACTGTATGCCCGGCTCCGTGGTCCACACTTCCATTTGCCGGCCTGACTCCGGGTCCGTCACGCGCGCGGCGACTCGCAACGTACCGGCTTGCCCGTTCAACACAAAATTATGATCGTAACCGCCAATTTCCTTCAGTTCGGCGATTCGCGCTCCGATCGCGGTCGGCTTGCGAAAATCCAGCGGCGTCCCGGCAACGCTCGCAATCTCTCCTGTGGGAATCAGGGTCGAGTCGACCGGCGTGTATTTATCTGCGTTCAGATACAGCACGTATTTCAAAATGTCGCCGGTGTCCGTGCCTGAGAGATTGAAGTAGCTGTGATTGGTTAGATTAACGACCGTGTCCTTGTCCGTCTCCGCGGTGTATTCGATCCTCAGCTCGTTCTTGTTGGTGAGGACATACGTCACCGTCGCGGTCAAGTTACCCGGGTAGCCTTCTTCGCCCTCCTTGCTCACATAGCTGAACCGCACTCCCGCGCCGTCCGCCAGGTTCAGCGCTTCGCCTTTCCAAACTCGCCGGTTGAATCCCTGATCTCCGCCGTGCAAGCTATTCGGCGCATTGTTGATCGGCAAATGATACGTCTGGCCGTCCAGCGTAAACGCGCCCTTCGCGATGCGGTTGGCGTAGCGACCTATTGTCGCGCCAAAAAACGGATGATTGCCCAGATAGCCCTGTAGATCGTCAAATCCTAAAACGACATCGCCAAGCTTTCCCTTGCTGCCTTTCACGTGCAACTCGGCCAAAGTGGCGCCATAGGAGATGAACTTGGCGAAAGCCCCTTGCGAATTGTATGCAGTATACGCTTCGACCGCAGTTCCATCGGCGGTCTGGCCAAACCCCTGCTTTTCAACGTGGCCCTGCATTTTCGCTTTCACCTGAGAGGAACTCTGCCGTGCCCCGGGACCAACTTGTAGCCCAAGAGCCAAGGCCACAGCCAGTGTAAGGAATCGTCCAGATCTCGTCATCCTCCCGCCTCCCGGCCAACCCTCCCAGATCTGCGGGCCTCGGCCTTAGGCCTTGTATCACAACTGCGCCCACCATGCGAGTTTCTCCTTGCTTTTCTTAGACTTGCCTCGCAACAAGGCTCGTCTTCGTTTGACAAAGCACCCCCGGTCTCTTTACGATGCGCCCGCCGCGGCTTAATCGGGACTTTCTCGATGAAACGAAGATTAGCAATCAAAACTCTGCTTGGCGCGTATCCTTTTTTGCGTGCAGCGGGAACGTTAACGGTGTCCCCTCCGCGTGCCCTGCAACACGGCCCTTTCCAGCCTACGGCAGACTCTCTCGCCCGCTACGAGGTGCCCCGTTGGTTTCGCGATGCGAAGTTCGGCATCTGGGCGCACTGGGGCCCCCAGTCGGCTGCCGAAGCCGGCGATTGGTACGCCCGCAACATGTACATCCAGGGTTCGCCGCAATACAACCACCACGTCGCAACCTACGGTCATCCTTCGAAATTCGGCTTTAAAGACGTAATCGGTACATGGAAGGCCGATGCTTTCGACCCCGATTACCTGGTCGGTTTGTACAAAAAAGCCGGCGCCAAGTATTTCTGCAGCATGGCCGTGCACCACGACAACTTCGATCTCTGGGACTCGAAGCACACGCGCTGGAACGCAGTCGCCATGGGTCCTAAGAAAAACGTCGTGGGTCTATTTCGCCAGGCGGCGAACAAGCATGGGCTACGGTTTGGCGTGAGCGACCATCTGTGGATCAGTTACAAATGGTTCGCCGTAAGCCACATGAGCGACAAGCAAGGCTCGCTCGCCGGTGTCTCCTACGACGGCGTCGATTCCACGAACGCCGATCTGTATCACTCCTATTCCGATCCCAAGCTGATCACCGACAAACTGGACTGGGACGAAAGCGGCATTCCCGATTCCTGGAAAGACCACTGGTATCAGCGCATTTCAGATCTGGTCGAACAAGCCGACCCCGATTACCTCTACAACGACGGCCCATTGCCGTTCGGTGAACGGCACTTCAAAATCGCCTCGCAGCTTTACAACCAAAGCGCGGCTCGCCACGGCGGCGAAACCGAGGCGGTCTATATGAGCAAACGCGCCGAAGACTGCGCCGTGGGCACCTGCATCCTGGACCATGAACGCGGTGTGCTCGATAAAATCTCCCCGCATCCCTGGCAAACCGACACCTGCGTTGGCGATTGGCACTACAAACGAGGCATCCAGTACAAATCGCCGAAATTCATCGTGGATATGCTCGTGGATGTGGTCAGCCGCAACGGCAATCTGATGCTCAACTTTCCCCTGCCTAACAGCGGCATGCTGGATAAGGACGAATTGGCGATCCTGCAGGAGATCACCGACTGGATGCACATCAACGGCGAAGCGATTTACGCCACTCGCCCCTGGAAGATTTCCGGCACCGGTCCCGGCTCTGCAAAATCTGGCGCGAAAGAAACCAACTTCAACGAGAACGTGCGTAAACCTCTCACCAGTAACGATGTTCGTTTCACCAGCAAAGGCGACATACTCTTTGCCTTGGTCATGGGCGTGCCGGAAAAGCAAGCCTTGGTCGCGCCGCTAGCCGCGGGCGGCGCATCTGGTGCCCGGAAGATTACGCAAGTTGAATTGCTCGGCTTTCCCGGCAAACTCACCTGGCGCCAGGATCCCACCGGCCTCTCCATCGAACTTCCACCAAGAAAACCCTGCAAGCACGCTCTGGCGTTCAGAATCCACGGCGCTATCTAAGGAAGGAAGGCTTGATGTATTTCAAGGGACTCGCACTCGCCCATAAGCTTTCTAGAATTTCCTGGTTCGCAACTCTTCTTGTTCTCGCAGCAGGGTCGCCGCTCGCCGCGCAATGGATTCCGCTGAATCCGGTGAGCGCCGTCGAACCACAATCCGATGGCGCGCTGCTGGTTCTGAAGACCGGCTTTCTGCGTTTTCAGGTCTGCAGCGATTCCATGATTCACGTCGTCTACTCGCTCGACCGCTCGATTCCCCACCGTGCCGATGACCTAGTCATCAAAAAGTCCTGGCCCAAGGTGGACTTCATGCTCCGTACCGACGATCCCAAAATCGTCACGCTTGGCACGGCTCGCCTTAAAATCGAAATCGCTCGCGCCGACAGTTCGATGATCTTCTATGACGCCTCCGGGCGCAAGCTCACTCAGGAGAACAGCCGCACGCTGACGCCAGTCGAAGTGAACGGCGAAAAGACTCTCCATTCTGAGCGCTTCGTCAACATGTGGGACACCCAAGAGGCCTTCTACGGGCTCGGCCAGCATCAAGGGGGCGTCTGGAACTATCGCGGCGAAGCGGTCGACCTTTCGCAAGACAACACCAACATCTCGATTCCGCTACTGCTCTCCAGCAACGGTTACGCCATTTTCTGGAACAATGGCTCGCGCAGCCGCTTCAATAATCGCTTCGTTCACGCGATGTATCTCAGTTCGGAAGTCTCCGACTCCATCGACTACTACTTTTTCTACGGACCCGACTTCGACCGTCTCATCGCGGACTATCGCGAGCTCACTGGCTCCGTGCCGCTCTTCGGCAAGTGGGCCTACGGCTACTGGCAATGCAAAAACCGCTACGACTCCCAGCAAGAACTTCTGACCATCGCGCAGAAGTACCGTGACCTGCACATCCCCCTCGACAACATCGTCCAGGACTGGTTCTGGTGGAACGTCATGGGCGATCCGGTCTTCAACAAAAATTATCCCGACCCCAAAGGAATGATTGACGGCCTGCACGCGAAAAACGTGCACCTAATGATTTCTGTCTGGCCTTATTTCCGCCCCGGGTCGCCCGTTTACGACGATATGGACAAGCGCGGCTTCTTCATCGCCAAAACTGTCGCGCCCAGCTTCCATCCCGTGGATCAGGCTCTCTATGACGCGTTCAATCCCGAAGCTCGCAAATACTATTGGAACCTCATGAACAACGCGCTCTTCAAAATTGGAGCCGACGCCTGGTGGCTGGACACCACGGAGCCGGAAACTGAAGCCCGCGAAACCAACATTCTCGTCACCAACAAAGTGAATCGCGGCGAAAACGGCGCGCGCTACGCCAACGAATTTCCTCTCATGACGACGACTGCCGTTTACCAAGGCCAGCGCGAAGCTTCCGACAAGAAACGCGTCTTCATTCTGTCCCGCTCCGCTTACGCCGGCGAGCAACGCAATGCCGCCGCAGTCTGGTCCGGCGATGTGGATCCCAACTGGGAAACCTTCCGCCGCCAGATTCCCGCCGGCCTTAACTATTCCCTCTCCGGCCTGCCCTACTGGACGACCGACATCGGCGGCTTCGTTTCCGCCAATCCCGACGATCCCGCCTATCGCGAACTGTACATTCGCTGGTTTCAGTTCGGCGCCTTTTGCCCCATCTTCCGTGCCCACGGCACTCGCACCACGAATCAAAACGAAATTTGGTCCTACGGTCCTGAAGCACAAAAGATCCTGACCGAGTACGACCAGTTGCGCTACCGGTTGATGCCTTACATCTATTCGTTGGCATGGAAAACGACCAACGAGGGCTACACCATCATGCGTCCGCTCGTCATGGACTTTCGTGACGATGTCCGCGCGCAAAACATCGGCGACCAGTTTCTTTTCGGGCCAGCCATTCTCGTGAATCCAGTTACCGAACCGGGCGCCTCAACCCGTCCTCTGTACCTTCCCAACGCGAAGTGGTACGACTTCTGGACCGGCGCTGCTCTGGAGGGCGGCCGCTCCTTCGACGCGCCAGCAACGATCGACCGCATGCCTCTGTATATTCGTGCCGGCTCCATCCTCCCTCTCGGCCCCGATGTCGAGTACGCCTCTGAAAAAGCCGCCGATCCCATCGAACTGCGCGTCTATCCCGGCGCCAACGGCTCCTTCACTGCGTACGAGGACGAAAACGACACCTACAACTACGAACATGGCGCTTACACCACCATCCCCTTCTCATGGGACGACGCCTCTCGCACTCTGACCATCGGCGAACGCTCCGGCTCTTTCCCGGGGATGCTGCAGACCCGCACGTTCCGTATCGTGTTCGTTACGCCAAATCACGGCGTAGGCGCAAGGCTTACCTCGTCCGAGGGCAAACTGATTCAGTATGCGGGCCAAAAAATTACGGTCGCATACCCACATTAAGGAAGCGTCGCGATCGGTGGCAACTGCATTTCGGGCTATCGTTGACGCTGACCCATAAATATGGGAGTATCGCGTTGTGAAAACCACCCTCGAAATTCCTGACCCAGTCTTCCGGCGGGCAAAATCCAAGGCCGCCGAGCAGGGCATACCTTTGCGCCAGTTCGTCACGGAAGCCGTGGAGGAAAAGTTGCGGACTCCGACCTCGTGCCAGGACAGGCCGTGGGTGAAACACGTAGGTAAGTTGAAACATCTGCCTCGCGAGCTGGCAAAAATAGACCAGGCTATCGAAGAGGCTTTCGAAAAAATCGATCCTGAAATGTGGACTCGGGAGCCGCAGGATTGATTTTGGATACGAACGCCGTGTCAGCTCTGGCTAAGGATGATCCGCGCATCCGACCAGTGCTGGCTTCTGTGACACGCCAATTGGCTCTTCCGGTCGTTGTGATCGGCGAATACCACTATGGAATTGGGCAATCGAACCAAAGCGCACATCTTAAAAAATGGCTTGAGGCCTTCGTCGGCGATTGCCAGGTGTTGGACATCATCAAGGAGACCGCGCAGCATTACGCAGAGATCAGCACCGAGCTGCGCAAAATCGGCAAGCCCATCCCGGATAACGATATCTGGATCGCCGCATTGTCTCGCGAACACGCTCTCCCTTTGCTCAGCCGGGACGCTCATTTTGATGTTGTTCGCGATCTGAAACGTCTCTCTTGGTAAGAACCGCCAACTTCTTTGGGGAATTCCGTCTCATGCCACGGCGACCGAAACGTCGTTCGCTCTTTCTTGTAGGCTTCTGCTTGATTCTGAGCGGTTGGCAAATGCGTGGCGCTGCAAAAGACAGCGCCATTCCTACCCAACTTCCCGGGCACAATGCGCTGCTGATGGGTACTGACTGGTATCCCGAACAATGGCCCGGGTCCCGCTGGGACACGGAACTCGGCATGATGGAAGCTGCCCACCTCAACGTCATCCGCATCGGCGAATTTGCCTGGAGCCGCATGGAGCCATCCGAGGGCCATTTCGATTTTGCCTGGCTCGATCGCGCGATTGCTCTTGCGGGCAAACATCACATCGCGGTCGTCCTCGGCACGCCTACTGCCGCGCCACCCGCTTGGCTCACGCTGAAATATCCCGACACCCTACGCATGGACACTGAAGGCCGCCGTGTGTCGCACGGCAACCGCGCACACTTCAACGTCACCTCGCAGCGCTACCGTACCTTTTGCCGTACGATCGCCGCGGAAATGGCCAAGCGCTACGGCCACGATCCCACCGTTATCGGCTGGCAAATCGACAACGAGTACGGCTATGCGCAGATGTCCTACGATGACGATGCCCGCAAGCAATTTCAGGACTGGCTGCAGGTGGATCACAAGACTCTCGAAGCCCTTAATCAAGAATGGACGACGTCTTACTGGAGCGAAACGTACGACGCCTGGTCGGAAATCCCCATTCCGTGGATTCCGCACAATCCCGGCTTGATGTTGGACTGGCGGCGCTTCGTCTCGTATGCCTACACCAGTTACGAAGAAAACCAAATGAACGTGATCAGGCAATTGGCCGATCCTCGCCAGTTCATCACCGGCAACTTCATGGGCTACGGTTTCGACGGCTTCGATCATTTCACGGTCGCTCATCCGCTCACCTTCGCGAGTTGGGACGACTACGTCGGCTCCGGCCATCTCGATCCGGACGTTAACGGCATGAGCCACGACGCGATGCGCGGGCTCAAACGTGAAAATTTCTGGGTCATCGAAACGCAGCCCGGCTTCGTCAATTGGTCCAACCTCAACAACTCGCTCAACAAGGGCGAAGTCCGCGCCATGGCCTGGCACGACGTCGGCCACGGTGCCGACGAGGTCAGTTACTGGCAATGGCGTAGCGCTTTAAACGGCCAGGAGGAAATGCACGGCACGCTGGTGGGCCCAGACGGCGAGCCCGAGCCGCTGCTTTCCGAGGTCACGCAAACTGCACAGGAGTTTGCGCAGACCCAATCCGTATTTCGCGGCACTCGCCCGGTCTCCGAGGTCGCGCTGCTTCACGACTACGAATCGCGCTGGGCCGTCAACTGGCAGGTGCACACGCAGCGCTATGACGAAAACTCCGTCTTGCGTGGCTACTATCACGCGCTTCGCAAACTTGCTCAGTCCATCGATATCGTGAATCCCGCCGCGCCGCTCGATTCCTACAAACTCGTCGTTGCTCCGAGCCTGAACCTTATTCCGAAGGACCGCGCCGCCCACCTGATCGAATATGTTAAGAACGGCGGCCACCTCGTGCTTGGCCCCCGTTCCGGCATGAAGGACGAATACAACGCGCTCCTGCCCTTGCGCCAGCCCGGCTACCTCATCGAACCGCTCGGTGGCCGCGTCGAGCAGTTCTACGCTCTGGAACGCGACGTTCCCTTAAGCGGCACGCTCGGCTCCGGCACTGCCACGATCTGGGCCGAACAGCTCAAAACGCTCGCTCCCGACGCCGAAGTTCTCCTGCGCTACGGTGCTAGCAACGGCTGGCTCGATGGTCAGCCCGCGATCATCACTCATTCCTTCGGCAAGGGCCGCATCACGTATGTCGGAGCGGTCCTCGAGCCAAGTCTTATGTCCACGCTCGCAGATTGGCTCGTCAAAAGCAGCGGTGTTACTCCCGCGCTCGGTCCGGTTCCCGAAGGAATAGAAGTCAACCGTCGCGTCGGCCCGGATGGCGCGGTATTCGTGCTCATCAATTTCAGTCCCGAAAGGCAAACCGTTGCTCTGCCTCGTTCAATGAAAGTGATTCTCTCTCCACCCATCCAATCCGAGTCGCCGGCCGTCTGCCAACCCGGTGTGTCTCAGCCCGCCGCGCCGCCAGATAGCTGTCCCGCGGAGACGTCGCAGATTGAACTTCCGCGTTACGGAGTGTCCATTCTTCTCGACGCCGCGAAAAAAATAGCGGATCTCAATGCGGATCGAAGGTAAGAACAAGTACCTGGAAAACCTTGCCTGCGCTACTTCGCCGCGGCCGCGGCCTTCTGCGCCAGCAACACAAACTTCTTGCTGGTGGCGTCCTGCTGCAACGCGTTAAGTTCCGCGCGGCCTTTCGCAGGGTCCCCGAATCTGATCTCCAACTCCCCAGCCGCCAACCTCGCCTGAAACTGCGCGCCGACCGCCGCCTTCGCGCCTAGCTCCGCAATTTGCGACCGCAATTTCTTCAGCGCTTCGGTTCCGTTGCCATCTGCCGCTTGCGCTCGTGCCGACCACGCCGCCAATTCGAGTTGCTGGCTTGGGTTGACGGTTGCGCTGCTAACTCCGGCGGCTTGCGCAAAGTATTTCTGCGCCGCCTCAGTTTGCCGCTGCTGCAACGCAGCGCGTCCCAACAACAGATATGCATTCGTTTCCAGATTGGGATCTTTCAATCCGTGCGCTTCTCTCGCCGCCTCTTGCGCCAACGACGCTGCTCGAGCCGCCTGCCCCTGTTCCAGCGCAACATACGTCAGCGCAATTTGCGTTTCCGCGACACTTCCCATGTTTTTGTTTTCGCGGTGCAGTGCCAACGCTTGCTCGTAGCCTTTTTGTGCCCCCGGTATATCTCCACGATGAAACGATAGGTCCGCCAGATTGAAGGTGGCCATGGCGATCAGGTTCTTGTCGCCACTGTCGCGGGCCGTGGCCAGCCCACTGTCCGCCGCTTTCTGCGATCCGTCCAGGTCACCCAGACCTTCCAGTGCGCCATCCAAAGCAAAGTACGCCTCGGCCACTAACTTCTTGTCGCCACCGTGCTGCGCCGCCGCCACTGCGTTTTCAGCATGCGTTCGCGCCGCGCCCCACTCTCCATCGAGCCGCGCCACATTACACAACCCGCTTTCGGCGTCGCTGGAGGTCAATGCGTCTCCTATATCTTTGGCCGCCGCTAGCGCTTGCTCATAATTGCTCTTCGCTGCAGCGTGATCTCCCTGCTGGTACAGCATGGATCCCAGCAACACATGCACCTGTGCCACCCCAGACTTGTGTCCTGCATCTGCAAACGTCGCGGCTGCTTCTTCCCAGTCCTTGCGCGCCGCGGCCGCATTCCCATCGTCAAACTCATAGATGCCCAGATTCGCCAGATTGCTCGCGATGGCGATTTTGTCTCCGATCTTGCGGCTCAGTTCTAGCGACTCCTCCATGTACTGCCGCGCCTTCGTTCGCTGGCCCTCCGAGGTATACAGACTCGAAAGATTTCCCAGCGCATACGCCGTCGCCGAGAGATCACCGATTTCGCGCGCGATCGAAAGACTTTGCTGGTAATAGCCCTCCGCTGCCTTTAAGTCTCCCCGCATTTCGCTGATCCGCCCCAGGTTCCCCAGCGCGCGATTGATCCCCTGGTTGTCCTGCAGCGGACGGCGAATCTCCAGCGCTTGCGTGAAATACTTTTGCGCCTGGTCCAGTTGGCCCTGCTGTATCGCGGTGATTCCCAGATTATGCACCGCTCGCGCCACACCAAAGCGGTCGCCGACCGCTTCGTAGGCCGTCTTTGCTTCCTCAGATTCTGCGATCGCTGCCTGGCGGTCGCCCAGATTGTCGTCTGCCCAGCCCTCAAACAACAGCGCCCGCGCCAGCGTTAGCTTCTCTCCACGCTGCCTCGCCCTTTCCGCTGCGCGATGCGACGCTTCTTTTTCGCGCTTAAAGTCCGACAAATGATCCGCTGTACTGGCTTCCACCAAATCAATGCGTGGATCGTCGTTAGTCTCCGGAATCGTGGCGCGCAGCCGGTCCAGCGTGGCGATCGCTTCCTGCGGCTGACCGGCGAAACCGAGCGCATTCACCAGTTGCGAGGCGTACTCCGGGTTGTCCGGGAAAACCGTCGTCAGCGCCCTATACACCTCCACGGTTTTTGGCCAGTTACGTGCGGCTTGCTGGTATCGGCCCTCAATCGAAAGCAAATCCTCTCGTGAAAGCTGCCCCTGCTGTGCGAGTTGCGTGGCCAGATCGAACGCCTTCTTGCTCTCTTCCTTGGCCCGCGCATCGTAACCCAATTGGCCCCACGCCGACGCCAGCGCTGCCTGTATTTCCGCGTTCTTTGGATCGGCCGCGACCGCCTTTTGCAGCAAATCCCGCGCCGCGGCGCTTTCGAACACCCGCAGTTTGTCCAATCCTTGCGCGTACAGCTTGGCCGCTTCCGTGGACTGCGGCAACGTCGCGCGCACTCGCCCGGAATCCTCCGCCGAAAGATCCGGCGCTTTCAACGCGCTGCGCAACTTCGCTCCGGCGCGCGCCACCAGCTCCAACAAATCGGATTCGTCGCCCACCTCGCTCACCAGCGCCGTTTCTCCGGTGCGCGTGTCCTGCACTCGCAGGTCCACGCGAATCTTCGCTCCGCCTTTGTCTGGCACCACCACGTACGAGCCAAATACCACCACATCGCTCGAGAGATTCTGTCGAATGCGCGCCAGCGTATCGCTCGCATAGCTGTCCGTATCCGTAAGCGCCAGATCTCGCTTCATCCGCGAGACGTTTTCTCCCGAGATCGTCCGCAGCCGTTCCCCCGCCGCCAACTCCGTGTTAAGCATTTCCGACAATCCCGTCGAAAGCCACGCCGCGTTTGGATTCTGCGATGCATTCTTGAATCCCAAAACCGCCACCGAGCGCCGTTGCACAATCGGTGCAACGCGAACGCCACTCGCGCTTGCCATATCCGCTTTGCGCGTTAACTTTTTCCGAGGTCCATCCGAAAAATACCAACCAATCGAGGCGCCCACCGCCAGGAGCACGAATAGCGTCGCAACCAGGGGTCGCAGGGCGCGCATCGCCACCGGTGCAGGCGTGCTTGTCTGCCCCGCGGCTAGCCGCTCCAAATCAATTTCCATCTCTCGCGCCGATTGATACCGCCGCTCGGGTTCCCGATCGATCGCTTTCAGCAGAATCGCTTCCAGCGCCGGCGAAACACGCCGGTTCAACTGGCTCGGCCGCATCGGCGTGTTATGCAGGATCGCGTCGATCAGCTTTGCCAGCTGTGGCTCGGGAAAACATTTCTCGCCCGTGGCCATTTCGTAAAGCACAGCGCCCGCGGAATAAATATCCGTCCGCGTATCCAGCGACTCTCCGCGCAATTGCTCCGGCGCCATATACGGCACCGTGCCCGAAAAACTGCTGGTGTCCGCAAAGCTCTGCGTTGCGTCTGCTCCGCGTTCGGGGTGAAACAATTTCGCCAAACCGAAATCCAGAATCTTCAAACGCCCGTCCGGCGTCACTCGCAAATTCCCTGGTTTCAAGTCGCGATGCATCACGCCTTGCCCGTGCGCCGCCGCCAAGCCCCCCGCAAGCTGTGCGCCCAGCTTGGCCACCTGCTCCAGCGGAATGCTGCCTTGCGCCAGCCGCTTGTCCAGTGACTCGCCCGGTACATACTCCATTACCAGGAAGTCCATCTCGTTTTCCGTGTTGAAGTCGAAGACCGAACAGATATTCGGATGATTCAGCCGGGCGAGAGCCAAAGCCTCATTCCGAAAACGGCGCCGCGCGTCCGGTTCGGAAAGCGCTCCTTGCGGCAGTACTTTCAGCGCGACGTCCCGCTCCAGACGGCTGTCGCGGGCTCGGTAAACCACACCCATCCCGCCCGCACCGATTTTCTCGACGATGGTGTAATGGCCGAATGTTTGGCCAATCATATTCTGCTGACCTGGGTGGCACGAAATTCTAGCACGTCTAAATCATGTCCGGTCCTGGCGACCGGTAACAGAGTAGTGGCACATCCTCGAATTTCGTTGCCGATGATTTCTCTATTGGGGTCGTCTGACTCGACTCCGGCACCGCGCCCCAGCGCTGCCTTGCGACTCTCATCTCGAATATTCTTACGATCGTCCCGCCCAGGACTCATCTTGCTTCTCTTTCGAAGCACTTCGTACAAAGTCGCCCCGGCCCATTCTCTATACGCGATTTTCCTTCTCTTTGCGCCCTGTCAACAGCCTCCTTTGCCGGAATCATCTCCGCATTGCGCCGCTTTTTTAAGGCCGACGGCTGACAAACCAATTCGCCAGAAAAATTGCATTTTGCATTAGGAAAATCTCAAATGTCAGGCAACTCGCGACTCCACAGCTGCATCGTACCGCTCTCGTTATAATCAACAAAAATCAATATATAAATTTTCTAAAACTATGGGTATCTGAATCGCGCTCGCCAAGCCTGCCTCTCCAAAAGCCCTCAAATCGCACGCCAACTTCAACAAAAATCATCTCTTAACAAACGAATATTTCCTTTGGAGTCTTGCTTGCATGTTTGCGGACTGGGCGGACTCTGTGCCTTTCGGGCGCGCAGCGAAACACTTCACGCGCGCCAAGCCGCCGGGTGAAATTGCATCAACTGCCCGCATTTGGTCATCTCTGGGAGATTTCTAAAACAATGAATTTCCGTCGCGCATTCCAGCTGTCCTTTTGGTTTACCGTCAGTTTTCTGCTGTTCTCGTCCTATTCCACAGTTGCGCAAACCACCGCTGAGACCGGAGCCATCCGCATCGCTGTTGTTGATCCGCAGGGCGGGGGCGTTTCTGGCGCCACCGTCGCCGTATCGTCCCCAGTGTCCCCCACGCAAACCCGGCAAACCACTTCCGACGGCACGGTCGTATTTCCCCTCCTCGCCCCCGGCAACTTCGACGTCACCGTCGAGGCTCAAGGCTTTAAGCGCGCCGCTCTACACAATGTCGGCGTGCACGTAACGCAAGTAACTAACCTCGCGGTCTCTCTGGAACTCGGCGCTGTCTCCGCGGAGGTCACCGTCTCCGGCGACGTCGCCCAAACCGTGGACACTTCCAGCGCGACTCTCGGAAACGTCCTTCCCGAGAAGGTCCTCCAGGATCTTCCGCTTTCCACTCGCAATTTCACGTTCCTGCTTTCCCTCAATCCGGGCACTTCCCAGAATCTCGCGGATGCCACGCAAGCGGGTCGCGGCGAAGCGGTCATCAACGTCGCCGGCCAGCGCGGCACCGCCAACAATCTCGTCATCAACGGCACGGACTCCAACGAACTCCTCAGCAACAATTTCTCCAGCGTGCCCGTCCCCTCTCCCGACAGCCTGGAAGAATTTCGCGTGCAGACTAGCCTTTACGATGCGTCCCAGGGAAAAACTTCCGGCGGCAACGTGGACGTGCTCACCCGCGGCGGCACTTCCACTTATCACGGCGAAGCCTACGAATTCTTCCGCAACGATGACATGAACTCGAACCTGTACTTCTTCAACGCCACCAACACCGCCCGTCCTGTTCTCAAGCAGAATCAATTCGGCGGAAATCTCGGCGGCCCGGTTCCCAAACTCAAGGACACCTTTATCTTCGGCTCCTACGAAGGTACTCGGCAGATCAACGGTGTCGCCGGCGCAGTGCAGGCCTTGTTCCCGGTCCTTCCTTCGGTCCGCTCCCAAGCCAACATCGAATCCGCTTTTGGCCTCGTACCCGGCTCCCTCGACCCGGTGGCTCTGGCGCTGCTAAATGCTCCCGGGAAATTTAATGGCTTCCTGATTCCTTCGGGCACCGGAACTCCTGGCACCTTCGGAGAAGCTACTTTCTCGCAGGCTTTGCGCTACAACGAGGACCAGTTCAACATCAACGTCGACCGCAACATCGGCAGCAAGCACAAAATTTCCGAACGCTTTTTCTGGTCCAACTCTAAAACTCTGAATCCTTTCGGTGGTGAAGATCCGCAAAGCTCCACCAACAACAGCTTCGGCAGCGGTAACACTGTGCCCGTCGACAATCGCCTCGCTACCCTCGCGTGGACCTATACCATCTCCCCCACCCTCATCAATGAAGCCCGCTTCGGCTACAACCGCATTTTCTTCTCCGACATGGCCGATCCCACCGCTTCGCTGGCTTCCGTAGGCATGAGCCGGTTCAATTCCGCTAGTACTCCGGAAATTCCGGTCCTCGCCACCTTTGATATCAATCCCGAATTCGGCGGTTCGTCGACCAACTTCGATCAGCAAGACATCGACAACACCTTCAACTTCGCCGATACCCTCGCGTGGACTCGCGGCAATCACACCGTTCGCTTCGGCTTCGAGCAACGCCGCTATCAGATCAACCTATTCAACAACTTCGCGGAAAATGGCTTCCTGCTCTTCGATAGCTTCAATGACTTCCTGCTCGGCAATCTCGGCAACGGTGAATCGTTCGTCGGTACCGGTATCACCGGCCGCGATTTCCGCGGCAACGACTTGAGCGCTTACGTGCAAGACGACTGGAAGGTCAACAAGCGCCTCACCGTCAATCTAGGCCTCCGCTACGACTACATCGGCCCGCTCACAGACACCAAAAACCGCGTCGGCAATTTCGATCCTTCCCGCCTCGACCTTATCGCTCGTGAGAACGGCGGTCCTGGCATTCTTAACGGTTTCGTCTTGCCGGCCGGCGCCAACTTTGGCGCTATCCAGGGCACTCAGGGCGTATCACCGTCTACCCTCTACACCAACAGCCCGCACAATTTCGCTCCGCGGATCGGCTTGGCTTGGGATCCCAAGGGCGATGGCAAAACTTCGGTTCGCGCCGGATATGGCATCTATTACGTCCGCACTTCAGGCCAAACTCTGCTTCAACTTATCACCAGCGAACCCTTCTTCCAGCTCTCGGCCGACGTCTTCGGCCCCACGGGTGCTCTGCCCCTTGCCAACCCGTTCCCGGTTCTGCCTCAGGTTAGCCAATTCCCGATCTACTCTACTCCGCCGGCGCTGGTCGGTCTCGACACCAATGGCGATCCAACCTTCAACGGGAACTTGCTGGCCCTCAATCCCTTTGCCCGCAATCTGGTCACTCCGTACACCAGCAATTGGAACCTGACCATCCAGCGTGAACTGCCCCAACACTTCGTCGTCGAAGCCGGTTACATTGGCTCGCAATCCGTTCACCTGCTCGACGGCTTGCAGCGCAACCAAGCCCTCCTCGCCAACGCTGCAAATCCCATCGTTGTTGGCGGCCAATTCGGCACTACGCAGACTACGATCACTACAAACGACGTGAACAACGTGGCATCGCGCGCTCCCGTGCTCGGCTTCAGCCCCGGCGGCGGCCTCAACGAAGTGACTGATCTCGGCCACTCCACCTACAATGCCTTCATTTTTAGCGTCAATCACCGCACCGGAAACCTCTTCCTCCAGGCCTCCTATACTTACTCCCGCTCGATCGACAACGAATCCGGCGGCTTTGACCAAGATCTCGGCGCCGCCAGTGGCAACCAGCTCGACCTCACCACGCAGCGTGCCGTCTCGGATTTCAACGTTCCTCATCGCATCGTCGCCGCGTACTACTACAGTGAGCCCTGGTTCGCGCACGGGCCTATCAGTTATGCCCTAGGTGGGTGGACCGTTGGCGGTGTCACTACCTTCCAATCCGGCACGCCGTTTTCCATCACCTGCCCGAACTGCGCGTCTAATCTTTTCGGCATCAACCCAGGCGGTACGTTCCCTAACGTCGTGGGCAACCTCAGTGGCTTGATGAAGAGTGGATCTCCGGAAACTTTCACCGGGTCCAACAGTGTCTTCAATTCGGGTGTCTTGGCTGATACGCAGGCCCTTGCTCCCGGTACCGTGGTATCCGGCCTCAACACTTTTGGTGGACCGGGCAACCAGTCTTTCACCATCGGTCCTGCCGGCGGCGCGCTCTTCGGCGACCTCGGTCGCAATATTCTTCGCAACCCCTTCGAGCAGAATTGGGATATGTATCTGACCAAGAAGTTTTCGCTCACCGAGAAGTATTACCTCACCTTCCGTGCGGAAGCTTTCAACGTCTTCAACCACCCCAACTTCGTGCTAACCAACACTGCCTTTGAAGCTCCTGGCTTTGGTGTGTATTCGAGCACCATCGGCAACCCGCGCATTCTGCAGCTTGCCCTGAAATTTGATTTCTAATTTGGGCTGCGGCCATTGCGGCATAGACTCGAACCCCAAGAAGGGGGCCTGGCGGCCTCCTTCTTTTTTTAACATTCATTAAAATTCAAGAACTTTTTTACACCCCTTCGCGGTCCGTTTGCCTCTAACTACTTGACTTTATTGCTCGGCCATCTTATGAGTGGTGTCCGGAAATACTCGCATTTCCGTCCCATTCCGGGGGGTGGTATGCCAGCCAGCCGCAGAGATTTCTTAAAGCTAGGCGCCGTCGGTGGCGTAGCCGCCGCGGTTTTTGGCTTCGATCTTCAGCCCGCCTACGCTCAGCTTCGTCAGCTCAAAATCGCTCGCGCCAATGAAACCCGTTCCACCTGCCCCTACTGCTCCGTCAGTTGCGGCGTAATCATCTATACCATCGGCGACCGCGCGAAAAACGTCACTCCGCAGGTGGTCCACGTCGAAGGCGATCCCGATCATCCCATCAATCGCGGTACGCTTTGTCCCAAAGGCGCTTCGCTCGAACAAGATATTCTCAACGATCGCCGCCTCATAAAACCGCAGGTTCGCCGCCCTGGCGGAACGGACTGGGAAGACATCTCGTGGGATCAAGCCCTTGACGAAATCTCCCGCAAAATCAAAGACACGCGCGATCAAACCTTCAAAGAAAAAGACGATAAGGGCAACACCGTCAACCGTTGCGAGTCCATCGCCTGGATTGGCGGCTGCACCGACACCAACGAGTTCAACTATCTCGTCGTCAAGTCCATGCGCGCCCTCGGAGTCGTGCATTTAGAAAACCAGGCCAGGGTTTGACACGGCCCCACGGTCTCAAGTTTGGGACCAACATTCGGACGCGGGGCGATGACCAACGGTTGGGTGGACATCAAGAACGCCGACATGATGCTGGTCATGGGCGGCAATCCCGCGGAAAATCATCCCTGTGGCTTCAAGTGGGTCATCGAAGCCAAGCGCAATCGCAACGCCAAGCTCATCGTTGTTGACCCGCGCTTCACCCGCACCGCCTCCGTTTCCGATCTTTACGCCCAAATCCGCGCCGGCAGCGACATCGCCTTTCTCGGCGGCCTTATTCGCTACGCCATCGAAAACAATCGCATCGCCAAGGATTATCTCCTCAACTACACCAACGCCGCTTTCGTCGTAAAGGACGGTTTTAAACTACCCGAGCAGGACGGCCTCTTCTCCGGCTTCGACGACCAATCCAAGACTTACGACAAATCCAGTTGGAACTACGCTGGTTCCGGACCCGCTCCTGCTTCTTCCAGCAACGGCCAGCCGCCCGCTCCGGCGCTCCCCGAAAAAGTTGACTTCGATTCGTCTCTGCAAAATCCCCGCTGCGTCTACCAACTCCTCCGTCAGCAATACTCTGGCTACACTCCCGAAATGGTCGAGCGTGTAACCGGAGTTCCCAAAGATCAGTTCCTCAAAGTCGCCGATCTCTTTACCTCCATCCGCAAAGACGGCGACACCAAAAAAGTCGCCACCATCATCTATGCCGTCGGCTGGACGCAACATTCCTTCGGCACCCAAATCATTCGCACCGCCGCCATGCTCCAACTTCTCATGGGCAACGTCGGTCGCGCCGGCGGCGGCGTCAATGCCCTCCGCGGCCACTCCAACATTCAAGGCGCTACGGACATGGCCGGCATTTTCGACAATCTCCCCGGCTACCTTAAAGTTCCCACGCCCGCCGACACCAGCTTCGACGCCTGGATGAAGCGCATCACTCCCAAACCCTCCAAGCCGTCCCAATGGGAGTCCTTCAACTACTGGAGCAACACCCCCAAATTCGCGGCGAGCTTCCTCAAAGCCATGTATGGCGACGCCGCCACCAAGCAAAATGGCTTCGCCTTCGATTACCTTCCCAAAGTTGATCGCAACTATTCCTGGGTCAACATGTGGAACAACATGTACAACGGCGTCGTCAAAGGCATGCTCGCCTTCGGCATGAACGGCGTCGCCATCGGCCCCGACTCCAGAAAAAATATCGACGCCCTCAAAAAAGCCGATTGGCTCGTCGTCGGCGAAATCTATCCCGACGAAACCAGCGAATTCTGGCGCTCTCCCGGCATTTCGCAGGATGAAATGCGGCAGATCCAGACCACCGTCTACCGCCTGCCTTGCGCCGGCTTCGCCGAAAAGGATGGCAGCTTCACCAACTCCGCTCGCTGGCTCCAGTGGAAGAATGCCGCTCTACCCACTCCGCTGAATTGCCGTCTCGATCAAGCCATCGTCGCTCAGCTGTTTTTAAGAGTCCGCGACCTTTACAAAAAAGACCCCGGCAAATTCCCCGACCCGATTCTCAAACTCACCTGGGCCTACACCGACCCGCAAAATCCTTCTCTCGCCGAAGTTCTCAAAGAAATCAACGGCAAGACTTTCGTCGACGCCGAAGATCCCGCCACCAAAGTCCAGCTCAAAGCCGGCCAGCAACTTCCCGGCTTCTCCTGGCTCAAGGACGACGGCTCCACCGCTTGCGGCAACTGGATCTACTCCGGCGCTTACACTGAAGCCGGCAATCTCACCACCCGCCGTGATCCTGCCGATCCGTCCAGTCTCGGCATTCACCAGAATTGGGGCTGGTCGTGGCCCGCTAATCGCCGCGTCCTTTACAACCGCGCCTCTTGCGATGTGGACGGCAAGCCCTGGGATCCTTCTCGCAAACAAGTCTGGTGGAATGAAACCGCCGCGAAGTGGGTCGGCAACGATGTCCCCGACTTCAAAGCCGATTCCCATCCCAAAGATCACATGGGCCCCTTCATCATGAATCCTGAAGGCGTCGGCCGCATCTTCGCTCCTCTAGGCGCTTTTGCCGATGGCCCCTTCCCCACGCACTACGAGCCCATCGAGAGCCCCCTCGACACCAACCTCCTCCACCCCGGTCAAATCCACAATCCCGTCGTCAAAAAATTTGCCACTCCCGACGACAAGTACGGCTCCAACAAGGAATACAACATCATCTGCACCACCTATCGCCTCACCGAGCACTATCACTACTGGACCAAGAACAATCCCATGAACGTCCAGCTCGTCCCCGAACCCTTCATTGAAGTTCCCGCTGAACTCGCCAACGAAATGGGCATTCGCGGCGGCGAAGTCCTCAAAGTCTCCAGCGCCCGCGGCACCTATCAAGCCAAAGCCATGGTCACCAAGCGCATTAAGGCGATGCTGATCGACGGCAAAAAAACCTATCAAATCGGCATCCCCATTCACTGGGGTTATCGCGGTATCGCCGAAGACGAGGGCGAGACCGCCAAAACTCCCGCGAATCTTCTGACCCCCACCGTCATCGACCCCAACGCCTACACTCCCGAATTCAAAGGCTTCCTCGTCAAAGTGGAGAAAGCCTAGCCATGAGCCGAACCATTGCAGCCATGATTTGTCATGCTGAGCGCAGCGAAGCATCCTGGCTAAATCCCGGCGTCTTGAGTCCACTCCTATGAGCCAAGCCACTCTCCGCGTCCAAAAAATCTCCGGCCACGCCGGCTCCGTCCCCGGCGAAGATACCCAGCGTCAATACCAGGTCTGCAAACTCATCGACACCACCACCTGCATCGGCTGCAAAGCTTGCGAAGTCGCCTGCATGGAGTGGAACGATCTTCCCTTCGGCAAAACCACTTTCGACAATACCTACCAGACGATGCCGGAGACCCGTTGGAACTACTGGAACCTGATCAAGTTCGACGAGCACGAAAAAGCCGACGGCTCGTTGATGTGGCTCGTCCGCAAACATCAGTGCATGCACTGCGCCGACCCCGGCTGTCTCAAAGCCTGCCCCTCCGATGGCGCGATCGTCCAATACGACAACGGTATCGTCGACTTTCAGCAGGCTAATTGCATCGGCTGCGGGTACTGCATCACCGGCTGCCCCTTTGACATCCCGCGCATGAATCCTGAGACGCATCGCGTCTTCAAGTGCACGCTCTGCTCCGATCGCGTCAGCGAAGGCCTCGAGCCCGCCTGCATCAAGTCCTGCCCCACCGGTTGCTTGCACTTCGGCAGCAAGGACGATATGAAAGATCTTGCCGAGGCGCGCGCCAAACAACTTCGCGATCACTACGATTTTCCCGATGCCGGTGTTTACGACCCTGCGGGCGTTGGCGGCACCGGCGTCATCTACGTTCTCCACGACGTCAACAATCCTGAAGCCTACGGCGGCCTCCCCAAAGATCCGCACGTCCCCTGGACCGTCCGCCTCTGGAAAGGTCCTCTCAAGTGGCTCGGTAACGCCGCTATGATCGGCGGCCTTATCGGCCTCTTCGCTCACTACCTCCGCGTCGGTCCCAAAGCTCGTGAAGACGAAGACATCACCCTCAAGCCGCACGAAGGGAAGCAGCCATGAGCACGCGTCCCATCACGCACCCGGAGCGCCTCGTTCCCCACGGCCATGTCCTCCGTTACGCTTTTCACGAGCGCGCCTGGCACTGGGTCGTCGGCTTTTCCTACATCTATTTGCTTCTCACCGGCCTCGCCTTCTGGACTCCCTGGCTCTTTTGGATCGCCATGCTTCTCGGCGGCGGTCAGGTCTCTCGCGAACTCCATCCCATTGCGGGCCTGATTTTCGCTCTCGGCGTCGCCGTGATGTACGTCATGTGGCACTCGCAGATGCGCATCACTCAAACCGACAAGGACTGGTTCGCTTCCGTCGGCTACTACATCCGCAACGAAGACGACAAAATGCCTCCCGCCGGCCGGTACAACGGCGGCCAAAAATCCCTTTTCTGGGGCTTCGTCATTTGCATGGTTCTTCTTCTTCTCAGCGGCCTTGTTCTCTGGAGCCCGCAATATTTCCCGTGGCGCTCGCTCCTGCTTCTCCGCATCGCCATTCTCATTCACGCCTCCGCCGCTCTGCTCACCATCGGCCTTTTTTTGATCCACGTGTACATGGGCGTCTTCGCTGAACGCGGTGCTTTCGGCTCCGTTATCCGCGGCGACGTCAGCCTCCAATTCGCCAAGCGCTACCATCCCGGCTGGTACGAAGAAATCACCGGCCAGCCCGCCAACCCCGACTCCCCCAAATGACCGCCGGCTTTCCCTTTGAAAGGGCCGTTCCGGTGGCACGATACATCGTGCCCAACGGCTTCACCCGGAACCTAGTCATAGCTGCGCCGGTATTCTCGCAGCCCTGCTTCTCTGTGCCTCTGTGTCTCTGTGGCTAGCTCTTCTTCTGTCGCCCGCGACTACGACGTTCAACTGCGCCGCGCCGAAACCCTCTCCTCTGCGCATCCCGAGTCCAAAGAAATCCTCGCCTTCTACTCCAAAATCCTCTCCTTCCAAAAGTCTCTCGCCGCCGAACTCGCGTCTCCCCTCCAACGTGCGTCTCTGCATGAACGCGACTCCCATCAATTCGCTTCCCTTCGCCACTCTCTTGACCTCACGCTCCTCCTCCCGCACTTCCGCCCTTTCCTCTCTCTAGTCGGACAACGCGCTCCCACGGCTCTCGCCACCGCCGCCCACGAACTCTCCACTCTGCCAACCGACGATTGGATCAGTCTCCTTAGCTCTTATTGGCAATCCGGCTCCCTCCCCGACGGTTCCCCAGGAGGTGGGGGCTTTCAGCCCCCACGTGACGCGACGCCCGACGTCAGGGCTTTAGCCCCTGAAGAAAGCGTTTCGGATTCGAAAGGCTCGAGTGATCGTTACGATCTTTCTATCGCCAACCCACTCGCCCATTTCTTCCCCCGCGCCTTCCTCCAACCCTACGCCGCCCTCCTCGCCTCCCAATCCGCCATTCCACCCCTCGCCTCCACTCCCAACCTCTGCCCTCTCTGCGGCGCGCTTCCCGTTCTCGGCATCCTCCGCCCCGAAGGCGACGGCGCCAAGCGCTCCCTGCTCTGCGCCTTCTGCTCTACCGAATGGAATTTTCGCCGCCTTCTCTGTCCTTCTTGCGGCGAAACCGGCGAGACCAAACTCCCCGTCTTCATCGCCGAACAATTCCCTTACATTCGCACCGAAGCCTGCGAAACCTGCCGCACCTACCTCCGCACCATCGACCTCTCCAAAGACGGCCACGCTATCCCCACCGTCGACGACCTCGCCGCCCTCCCGCTCTCCCTCTGGGCTCACGAACACCATTACTCCCGCCTCCACCCCAATCTCCTCTCTACGTAAAGACAGCGCGGGTTGCCGTGCCCTTCGTTTTTGAGGTGCGGGTTTTGCCTTTGCTCTTTCGTTCTGCGACCTGAATCTCTGTGCTCAGTTCCTTTCGGGATGCTATCCTCCGAATCGCGTCCCCATGCTCAACACACCGCATCTGCCCTACCGATCACGGCTTCCCCGTCCCAGCCGCCGGGCCGCTTCCGTCGCGCTTCTTTGCACTCTATGGGCCGCCTCTTGTCCACCTACCCAAGCCCAATCTTCCGACCCCGACAAAAAACTCAAAAACCGCTCCCTCGTCTGGAATCCTCCCAATCTCGACTCCCCGGTTCCTAACGTCTCCTCCACTCCGCCCTGCGATCTTTCCGCCGTTCTCGCCCAGGCTGCCGAACGCACCAGCGCCATGATCAGTAATCTGCAAAACTTCACCGCTGAAGAAAACATCTCCTATCAATCCTCCGACCGCCAGAACTTCATCCAGGACGCTGGTTCTTCCAGCTACGACTACGTCGTCATTTTTCAGCATGGTTCAAACGAACCGATCGTCGACGAACGCCGCACGCCTCGCCACGGCACACCTTCGCCCATGGCTGCCCAGAGCCGCGGCTTGCCCGAAATCGTTCTTCTCTTTCTTCCGAATCTCCAAACCGACTACGAAATGAAATGTGATGGTCAACTCGCCTGGGACGGCCAGCCCGCTTGGCTCGTCGAATTCCAGCAGCGCCCCGATCACCCCAGTCGTACTTTCGCGTTTCGCACTCCCAACGGCGTCTATTCCGCCCAGCTCAAAGGCCGCGCCTGGATCGCCGCCGATTCCGGCGAGATTTTGCATCTGGAGACCGGCCTGATGCATGGCATCCCCGCTGTCAAGGTCTACCGCATGTACCTCTCCATCACCTACGCTCCCGTCCGTTTCCAAGCCCGCGACGTTCGCGTCTGGCTGCCCCACATCGCCGACGTCTATTACGATTACGGCGAACTCCGCACCATCGTCTACCACACCTTTTCCGACTTCCTCCTCTTCTCCGTCGACACCGATCAAAAAATCGAAAAGCCCAAATCTCCAAACCCACCGAGCTCGTAGTAAGCTCTCGCGCGCCCTCCCTACTCGCGGTGCTATACTCGCTCGCGTCTCCCGCATGAACGCTGCCAATCACCTTGTTTCCGCTGCGATCTTCCTTCTGGCATCCATCGCTTTTTTCGCGGTCGCTCCCAGCGCACCGGCCCAGTCCGCTACCGCCGATAAAAAACTTAAAAACCGCACTCTCGCGTGGAATCCTCCCGCGCTCGATTCTCCCGTCCCGGGCCTCTCGTCCTCCCCGCCCTGCGATCTGACCGCCGTCCTCGCTCACGCCGGCGAGCGCACCACCGCCCTGGTCACCAATCTTCAGAACTTCACCGCCCAGGAAAGCATCTCTTACCGCTCCCAGGACCTCCAGACCTTCGCCGTGCAGTTCGGCTCTGAAGCCTATGACTATGTCGTCGTCTTTCAGCGCCACGGCGATAAGCCCGTTGTCGACGAACGCCGCCACACCCCTCACGGGACTCCTTCTCCCGTCGCCGCCGAGAGCCGTGGCCTGCCCGAAATGGTCCTGCTCTTCCTCCCCGCGATGCAGTCCGATTACGAAATGAAATGTGACGGCCAAGCTTTTTGGAACGACACGCCCGCCTGGCTCGTTGAATTCCGTCAGCGCACCGACCGGCCCAGCCGCACCTTCGGCTTTCACACTCTGAA
>Ga0335073_10000348_pt1 | contig 60771 bp, 66 predicted proteins | sample Lox_Sample_22_FD_207093 | JGI IMG/M metagenome (GOLD analysis project Ga0335073, IMG submission 207093) | Soil microbial communities from Loxahatchee National Wildlife Refuge, Florida, United States - Lox_Sample_2.2 | ecosystem: Environmental > Terrestrial > Soil > Wetlands | place: USA... | reverse complement strand
CCGGAAGGAAAGAATGTATTCGCTCTGACAGCGGGAATGACCGCGGTTTCGCATGATCCAAACATCCTTCGAGACACTCTGCTCGGAAACAGAATGCACTTTGTCACTTCAGGTCTGTTTGGGAATCTGGACGGGGACATGACTCCGCAACAGGATTCCCTGTTAGGAGTCATCATCTGCCCAGCGATGTTGTGATTTTGTTTGCCGGGCAGCGGTTAAGGGCGAACTCCTTCACCGCAACACAATCTTTTTAAGACGCGACAACGACACTTGTCAACATGGAGAGTTCAGGAATGCATCGTGGTGATGATTCTGGGAGATGTCAGCTTGCTGTTCGATGCCTCGAGCGCTTGCCGGGCCGCTCACCCTTGACAACTACCTGCCTTCAAGGCAAGATTCTAAGTTCGCACAATTTGCTTAGGTGATGAAGTCCACCTTAACCGCCTCCCAGGCTAATGACTCCTACCGACAGGAGGAGTCTTGCGATGAGGAGATGCCGGGTTTCACCTAGCAAACACCCCTCAACGTGTACTAGCCCATTCAGATCTTTGCGCTGCGCGCCTAAGCACGGCCGGAGGTTGCCATGAGCCTTTCCAAGGCTCCACTCTGGGTCGCTTCAGTGCCCTGTGGTTTTCTGCCACATGCAAAATCTCGCCCGCATGCCCCCCTCTTAGATCCGGGCAGGTTCTACAAGCGAGCTGCGGTTCGTCGTCTCGATGTCTCCGAGAGTCAGAACAATCTATCGGACGGAGTGATTCGATGACGCGCACTGTTGCCTACAACATGATCCAGCTTCTGTTCGTGATTGGCTTTGCCCCTTTGTACTCTGGCGTGTTGAGCCGATTCAAGGAGAACATCCAAACCAAGCGCGGTCCGAACATCTTTCAACCGTACCGTGACCTCTGGAAGCTTTTTCACAAAGATGAGGTGGTTTCAGAGGAAACTACCTGGATTTTCCGAGTCACGCCGTACCTGGTGTTTGTAATTCCGTTGTTCGTCACCACTTTAATCCCGGTTCTGACGGATTATCCGCTGGCTTTTGCCTTCATGGGAGACATGCTGGCTGGAGGCTTCTTTCTCGGCCTGGCCGGCTTCTTCGCCGCGCTCGCCGCGGTCGATACCGGAAACCCTTACGGTCCTATGGGAGCCAGCCGAACACGCATGGTGGGGTTTCTAGCCGAACCGGTTTTTATGATTGTCTTCTTTACCGTATCGTTCGTTGCGCAATCAACGATCCCTTACATTGTCCAGCAGAAATGGATCGCAAGCTCGGCAGCGTTCTTTTCTCCAGCGCATATCTTGTTGTTGATCGCCTTCCTGATGTTGATTCTGGCCGAGGGAGGGAAAATTCCGGTTGACAATCCGACCGGCCATTTTGAGTTGGCGATGATCGATGAATCCAAGGGACTGGAGTACTCCGGCCGCGGAGCTGCCTTGATGAAATGGGGCGGGCAAATGAAGTTCCTGGTTCTCACCTGCATTTTCCTGAACGTACTACTTGGGCCGTGGGGGCTGGCCCATGGCCAACTGCTTGGCGATGTCTTGCTTGCTGTGCCACTGATTCTGATCAAAGTATTTCTGTTCGTCATCGTTCTAGTCGTGATCGAATCTTCGCTGGCCAAATTGCGGCTGTTCCGCATCAGCGAGTTTCTCGGGGCTGCTTTCATTATTTCGGTAGCGGCGATGATTGCCAGTATCTTTTCGAGTTCAGTCGGGTAGCAGAGGAGATTGGATGAATGGAACTCAGGTACCGCTGGCGGTAGGCCTAAATGCATTGACGGCTGGGCTCATCCTGATCTCCGCCTTCGGGATGGTCGCCACCCGCCAGGTGCAGGGCGTGTTGCGGTTCTTTGTTTTGCAGTCTGCTTTTCTGGCTCTATCAGCTTTCTTGATAGCGTACAACCGCGGATCAATTCACCTTTGGGCCCTGGGCGCTATCACCATCCTGGCGAAAGTCATTGCCATTCCGTGGATTCTCAAGCGCACGTTACCGGGTGACCTCTACGAGCGTCGTGAAATCGACCAGGCCTTGAATATCCCCTCCTCTCTATTGCTGGCACTCCTGCTTGCGATCGCAGCTGAGTTCCTGGTTAGTCCGTTGGTGGCGGCCTCAGCAGATCCAGTAATCCGCGTCAATCTGCCGATTGGCCTGGCGGGGATCCTGATCGGGGCTTATTCATTGATTGCTCGCCGCGAAGCGCTGCCTCAGCTGGTGGGAATTCTCGCTATGGAGAATGGGGCCTTTTTTGCGGGCGTTGCGATCGCTCCCGACCTGCCATTGATAGCAGAACTCGCTGTCGCGATTGACGTAGTTCTGATCGCCGTTGTGGTTGGTGTACTGACACGCAACATCAAGCGGACGATTGGGACAACGGAAGCAGGAGCAATGGCTGAATTGAGAGAGGAACCCCAGCCATGGCACTGATCGTCACCGTCTTTCTTCCGTTGATTGCGGCCCTGCTTTGTTGGTTGAAACCGCTGAGAAGAATTGCGTGGGCTACGACCGTACTTTGTTTGTCGGTTAGTTTCGTGCTGGCAGTTGTCACCTCTGGACAAGTTCTCCTCAGGGGACGAGCGATTGGATTGGCCGGGTGGTTCGAAGTTGACGGCTTAGGAATACTGATGGTCCTGCTTGTCGGCTTCGTGTGCACTTTGGCCGCGGTCTTCGCGGGCGGCTACATGCGGCACGGCAACCAACATGCGGAACGGTTGTGGTGGTTTTACTGCAACTACAATTTGCTCGCTTTCGCTCTGATTGTTGTCCCCGCGTTCGCCGATCCAAATCTCGTGTGGGTTGGAGTAGAGCTAGTCACCCTGTTCTCAGCACTCCTGATCGCATTCGAAAGTACTCCAAGCACCCTCGAGGCGGCTTGGAAGTTTTCTATTCTGACGATCATGGGAGCCCCCATCTCCCTGCTCGGCTTCCTTGTGCTTTATTGGGCCTATCGCGGCGCAGGTGGTGGGACCACGGAGACCTGGCAGAGTCTACTGGTTTTGGTCCCAGCAATGTCCCCTAAGCTCCTGGAGCTTTCTTTCCTGCTGGTGTTTGTAGGATTTGGCGCCAAGACCGGTTTTGCCCCGATGCATACGTGGCTGCCGGATGCTCACAGCCAGGCACCCACCCCGGTATGCGCTGTGCTGTCTGGCGTCAAGACCTCGGTGCCTCTGTATGTAATTCTGCGGTTTCTTTCCATCATTCTGGCTTCCCCCGAAGCCCGCATGGGGCGCTGGATGATCGTCATCGGATTGTTTTCGGTCGGTATTGCCGCGTTCCTACTTTTGCAGGTCCGAGACTACAAACGCATGTTCGCCTACTCGACGATAGAGCACATGGGCATCATCTTGACCGCAGCCGGTTTCGCAACTGTGGGATCTACGTCCGCCGCTGTCGCTCAAATGTTGAACCACGCCCTCACGAAGTCGCTCTGTTTCTATACAGCCGGAATCGTGTTGCTTGCGATCGGAACCCGCCAGATCAGGGACGTGCGCGGACTGTTCCGATTGTCGCCCTTCGCGGGTGCAGCCCTCCTCTTCTGTGCGCTGGCCATAGCCGGGGCTCCGCCATTCCCGATATTTCTAAGCGAATTTTCCATTCTTTCCGCCGGCATTCAATCGGGACACAATACCGCCGTTGCAATCCTCGCGATTCTTATTGTGATTGCTTTTGTCGCGGTCATGCTGCAGGTAAACAGCATGTTGTTTGGCGAGCCCGAGTTGCATTATTCAACAGCAGAGGCGATCCCTTTGACCTGCCGCACCGCGGTGTTGGTGGCGGCACTCCCAGTCGCTGTGTTGGGTGTTTTTATTCCCACGCCGATACATTCGCTTTTGCAACTCGCCGCACAACAATTGGGGGGACGTTGACATGGTCACCTCTTCGTCGCCGATCGAGAAACGACCGAGAGTGGATCTCAAGGATCTGATTGGTGCTGCTGAAGAGCGCTTCGGGACAGCTCTTCCTGCGTCGAAAAGTGATAAGGGCTATGCGCTCTCCCTGTCTGTGAGCCAACCGGAACAGTTGCCGTCGATTAGCCGCTTCTTGTTCTGGGATATGGGCTGTTCCTTCGGGGGCATCATCGCTGAGGAGCATGCCCGCCATTGGCAGCTCTATTACCTGTTTCTTCTCCCTTTGGCTGGATGGATTGAAGTCACGCTGCAATTGCCAATCGAGACGGCAGCAGTTCCAAGCATCAGCTCCGAAGTACATGCAGCTGATTGGCACGAGCGTGAAGTAGAGGATCTTTTTGGACTTCACTTCGAGAACCATCCGCGGCTCGGTGACTTTATCCTTCACGACCAGGTTTGGCACGAAGGAATCGATCCAATGCGGAAGAGGTTCGATGCTAACCAGTCCCATTTAGAGCGAAAGCCCGATGTAAATTGGCGCCCTCTATTGGTGGTTGAAGATCCGGGCTCATTCGCTATGCCCGTGGGCCCTGTGTATGAAGGGGGAATCGGTGAGTCTCTACATTTTTTGCTGGAGACGGTTGGTGAGGATGTCATTCGGGCGTCTCCACGGCTTTTCTATAAGTACCGCGCTGTAGAAAAAATTGCGGAAGGAAAAGACATTTCGGATGCACTGTTGCTTGCGGAGCGCTTCGCGGCCACGTCCGCATTCGCACATTCTCTCGCTTACTGTCGCGCGGTGGAGAAGATCTATGCGGTCGAAGTGCCTGTGCGGGCAACACATCTGCGCGTTGCGCTCTGCGAACTGGAAAGGTTAAGACATCATGCCGGCGCAATTGCCTCAATCTGCGAATCGACCGCTCTGGCAGTCTCCGCTGCGCATGCTGCGATCAGCGAGGAGGAACTGCTGAGGGCCTCTTGCGTCTTCGCGGGACATCGCTATCTGTTCGGACTGAACGTTCCGGGCGGCCTCATGCACGACGTTGAAGTGAAGCAGTGCGAGAGCCTGTTCAGAGCCATCGACAAGGCGGAGGCGGAATTGCGCGTCCTGGAGGATCGGCTTCGGTATAGCAGTAGCTTCCTGGATCGCCTTGAAGATGTGGGTGTCGTCGACGGCAAACAAGCCCGGGACTTGAATCTTGTCGGCCCCGTGGGACGCGCATCGGGTCTCTGTTGCGACTTGCGGAAGGCATGTCCTTATTCGGGTTATGAGCTCTACCGGTTCGATATTCCCTATGAGAGAGAAGGGGATGGCTATGCAAGGCTGCGCGTGTTGTTTGCCGAAGCGTTCCAGTCGGTGAAGTTAATTCACCAGGCGATCGACTCGCTCGGGCCAGGCCCGGTCCAAGTCCCCTGTGAGGGAACAACCCGGGGCGCGGCACTCGGATGGGTAGAAGCGCCGCGGGGGACTACGCTGCACTGGGTAAGCGTCGACAGCAAGGGAGCGATCGAGAGGTATCGGGCGATCACGCCGTCATTCAACAACTGGCTTGGATTTCATGTCGCAGCGGAGAATTTTGCGTTTCAGGATTTTCCGATCATTCTCGCGACCTTTGGTTTGTCAGCAACCGAATGTGACCGTTAGAGGAGAACCGGGATGAGCTTTTGGTTTGGGCATGGTTTGCGTAGAGGCATCCAATCAACGCGATACCCGCGCATTGCAGAAGCGGCCCCCGGCGTGTCGCCCGGTCGTCCGATTAACACAGAATTTCCGTCCAGCCGTGAAGCCCACGAAACCGCCGCAAGCTGCCCCGTGAACGCGATCACCGCGGATGGCAAGATGGGTTTCGTGGATGACGGCATTTGTATCCAATGCCAGCGTTGCCGCTTCGGAGTTCGGTCTCCGATGAATTGGCAGCCTGGCTTCGAGTGGACAGGGTTGCCTCCCGGCCGGAGCGCTTACGAAACCTTGCCCGCTGCCTTTTCCAAATCCCTCCACGTGATGGTGGTCGACGCCGGGGATTGCGGCGCCTGTCTTCATGAAGTCAAGCAACTCAACAATCCGCTATACAACATGCACCGCCTTGGCTTTTTCTTCACCGCGACGCCACGTACCGCGGATCTCCTCCTCGTCGTCGGGCCTGTGAGTGAAAACATGCGGGAACCTCTGCTCAAAACCTATGAGGCCATGCCAGGCAGCAAGCGGGTGATGGCGGTGGGCGCCTGCGCAATCACAGGGGGAGTTTTTGGGCGCAGTTTCATGTGCGCGGGCGGTGTGGGATCCATACTGCCGGTTGACCTTGAAGTTTCAGGGAGTCCGCCTCCGCCTCTTGCTGTACTGCATGGGCTGCTTGTTGCATCTGGGAGCAAGCCCGTGATGAAGAGTGAACTTGTCTCCAGAAGGAGCTCGTGATGATGGCTTGGGTAACAGCCGCATCGCTGGTGTTGTTCTTCGTGTCGTGTGCGGGCGGCGTTCTCCTCTCGGCGCTCGTGGATCGCAGGCATTCTGGAGATGTTGTAGCAATTGCAGGGGCGCTATCATCGTTATTCATGATGCTCGCTTCGGCGGCGGTTCTTGTCACCGGCCGGAGTTTCGATGCCTCATTATGGGTCCTTCAAGGGTTGGGACCTTTTACTCTGCGTCTCGATACATTGTCTTCCGTCTTCCTTTTTGCCGCGGGAATTGTCTACTTTTCTGTCTCTCTCTTCGTGAGTGGTTTCATCGCTGATCAATTCGAAGCTACGCACCCGGCACATCGGTACGGCGTAATGTATTTCGGTCTCATGGCCTCAGTCGGACTGATTCTCGCAGCCAATGACGCGCCGCTATTTTTGATCAGTTGGGAATGCATGTCAATCTTGTGCTTTTTGCTCATCAATTACGAACCGCAGAAACAGACCGACCGATCGGCTGGATACATCATGCTGGCCATGAGTGAGGCGGGATTTCTCTCGGTAGTCATCGCTTTTTTGATTCTGGGCAAAGGCTCGACTAACTTTTCTTTTCCCGCGCTGGGCATGGCCTCAATTGGGCTCTCCCACCGCGGCCTGTGGACTGTGTTTCTTCTCGGATTTCTAGGCTTCGGAGTAAAGGCTGGGTTGGTTCCCGTCAACTTCTGGCTTCCCCGATCCTATACCGCTGCGCCCTCTCTCTTCATTCCGGTTTTTGCGGGCGTCACACTCAATCTGGGCTTCTACGGCATCCTGCGGTTGAATGGAGACCTGCTTCACGGCGGTTACGGAACAGGTGTCTTCGCATTAATCGTTGGGAGCCTGACGGCGCTGGTTGGCATCCTCTATGCGACTACAGAGAGCGATATGAAGACGATGCTCGCCTATAGCTCCATCGAGAATGCGGGTATCATCGTCGCTGGCCTCGGAGCTTTCCTGATTTATCGCGCTTACGGACATCCCGTTGCGTCCGCCATCGCGCTGACGGCGGCTTTGTACCACATGTTCAATCACTCGATCTATAAAACGCTCCTCTTCCAAGGAACGGCTTACGTGGAAGCTGAAACCGGGACGCGCGACATGGACCAGCTGGGCGGCTTGTCTCGCCTGTTACCGGGCTTGTCGGCCATTTTTCTTGTGGGCTGTCTCGCGATTTCCGCGGTTCCTCCGTTTAACGGATTCGTCAGTGAGTGGTTGACGCTACAGGCGTTGTTGCGAAGCGCGGTTTTATCCTCCGCATCCATCAAGATCGTTTTTGCTCTATGTGGCGCCGCGCTCGCGCTCACCGCCGCGCTGGCGGTCACTTGTTTCGTCAAAACGTATGCGATGAGCTTTCTTGGCGTCCGAAGAGGCGCGTGGAAGCCGCAGCTCCGCACACAAGCGGGTACTCGTTTTCCCCTGGTGTTTCTGGCTGTGGTCTGTTTGCTGCTGGGAATTCTTCCGGCCTATGTCATCCCAGTACTCAACCGAGCCGTTCAGCCGCTGGCAGAAGCCAGTGCCACCTCTTCCCTGGTGCCGCCGTTTTTTACGGCGAACTCATCGAACCAGGAACTTCCGCCGGCCTTTCTCCAGGACTTTCACAATTTGGGTGCCCAATCCGGGAGGAAGGTGTTGCCTGGTCGCGGCCTCGTAATCCTGCTGCGCGGTTCTGCAGAAAACCCCGTCGTCTTCGCCATGTCGCCGTCCTACAGCTTCGCCGCGCTCGCCATCATGCTATTCGTCGCGTGGTTGGTAGTCACACGCCTGACCCAACGACGAGTGACCGCGCGCCGCGAGCTCTGGGCCGGTGGCATTCCCCGGCTCTTCCCGGAGATGACCTACACCGCCACGGGCTTTTCCAATCCCGTGCGGGTTGTTTTCCAGGCTGTCTTTCGACCTAACATTACCGAGGACACACGGCAGACCGTGGCCGTTCATTTCCGCACCGCCATTCGCCGGCGACGTGATGAGACCCCGGTGGTTGATCGGCTGTTCCTCCGGCCAATCGGCCAGGCGCTGAGCGGTGTAGCCAGGTTTCTGGCTGGCATGCATCATGGTCGTCTTAACGCCTACGTGGCCTATGTGCTCGGCTTTTTGCTGATCATCCTTTTCTTGTTCCGAGCCTCGTAAGAATAGTCCCGGTTTTTGTCAGGGCAATCGAACGCGCGTAATCGATCTGGCGAGTCGCTTTGGAAGTGAAGTCATGAGCGCAGGCGAAGGTTCAATTGATTTAAGACTAGTGACGCAATGAACACCGTCGGATTGACGCTGACCTTGGCTTTCTTGCTGTGTGGTGTAGGCGTCGTGTTGGGCATGATTGTTCCCGAGAGGCGGGTGCCAGCGCTACTAGCTTGGTTTGGCTCTGCGGCTGCGTTATCGGCACTTTGGGCCGGCGGTATTGTGCTAAGTTCTGGTGTCCGATTTCACCACCAGCTTTGGACAATTCATTCCGTGGGGGCCCTCACGGTTTCCCTCGACCGTCTGTCTGCCTTCTTCTTAGTTTTGGCAGCCGTCGTGATCCTAGCCAGCTCTATTTTTTCCGCCAACTACCTGGAGCGATATGTTGGACATTACAGCCTTCCTGCTTTTAATGCCTGGTATTTGCTACTGTGTGCCTCGATTGTTTGGATTCTGATTGCCAACGACGTTCTCGGCTTTTTGCTCGCTTGGGAAGCGATGTCCATTTCGAGTTACATGCTGGTCAACTTTGAGCACCAGCACGTGGGCACCAAGCAGGCGGGCTACCTGATGCTGGCTATGGGCGAGGCAGGATTCATGGCGGTCGAACTGGTGTTCCTGCTATTGGCGGTAAGGGCCGGGTCGTTAGAGTTTTCGGCCCTCAAGACGGCAGCCGTCGGACTGAGCCCAGTTACTCGCTCAACTGTCTTTCTGGTGACTTTCTTTGGTTTTGGCGTTAAAGCCGGTCTCGTCCCGGTCAACTCGTGGTTGCCCAAGGCGCATCCTGCTGCGCCAGCAAATGTGTCTGCCATTCTGTCCGGAGTGATCCTGAATCTTGGCCTTTATGGAATTATCCTCGTCAATTTCGAACTGGTCCCCATTGGTACAGTCTTTGCGGGAATGACATTGTTGGTTATAGGAACGACATCGGCATTGGTCGGCATCCTTTACGCGACTACCGAGCACGATTTGAAGGCCGTGCTCGCCCACAGCTCGATCGAAAACATAGGAATTGTCACACTCGGCTTGGGCGCGGGAATCATCTTCGCAGCTCGCGATCTCCCACTGCTGGCAGGCATGGCTTACATCGGCGCTTTTTATCACATGCTGAACCATTCTCTTTATAAGGCATTGCTGTTCCTGGGAGCGGGCGCCGTGGATGATCGTGTCGGCACGCGCGATCTGGATAAGTTGGGCGGTCTGATCCGCGCGATGCCGTGGACGGCAGGCGCGTTCTTGGTTGGTGCGCTGGCGATTTCGGCGGTGCCGCCGTTGAACGGCTTTGTCAGCGAATGGCTCACGTTGCAAACTCTACTGCGCAGCGCCCAGATCTCCTCGATCGGGTTGCGGCTCGCTTTTGTCCTGTGCGGTGCGGCGCTGGCGCTCACAGCCGCACTGGCAGTTACATGTTTTGTGAAAGCCTTTGCGATGGGCTTCCTCGGAATGCCGCGCTCCGAGGCGGCCGCGAAGGCTGTCGAAGTGCGCGCTTCGGCGATTGCGCCGTTGGTTCTGCTGGCCGTTCTGTGTCTGTTCCTGGGCGTGTTGCCAACCTATGTGATTCCAGCGCTCAATCACGAGTTGCAACCGCTGATCAATCCGGGAGCCGCTGATGCGTTGGTGCCACCCTTCTTTACCGCGAACTCATCGAACCAGGAACTTCCCCCGGACTTTCTCCAAGACTTTCACAATTTGGGTGCCCAATCCGGGAGGAAAGTGTTGCCCGGCCGCGGCCTGGTAATCCTGCTGCGCGGTTCTGCAGAAAACCCCGTCGTCTTTGCCATGTCACCGTCGTACAGTTTCGTCGCACTCGCCGTTATGCTGTTCATCGCGTGGTTCGTAATCACACGTCTGACCCGACAACGGGCGACCGCACGCCGCGAGCTCTGGGCCGGTGGCATCCCCCGGCTCTTCCCGGAGATGACCTACACCGCCACGGGTTTTTCCAATCCCGTGCGCGTTGTTTTCCAGGCTGTTTTTCGACCTAACATTACCGAGGACACACGGCAGACCGTGGCGGTCCATTTCCGCACTGCCATTCGCCGTCGGCGCGATGAAACCCCCGTCGTTGATCGACTGTTCCTCCGCCCCATCGGCCAGGCAATGAATTGGATAGCCGGGTTTCTCGCTGGCATGCATCACGGTCGTCTGAACGCCTATGTCGCCTATGTGCTCGGGTTTTTGCTGATCATCCTCTTCTTGTACCGCGCCTTGTAAAAGCGACCTTGTTCGGAGGTGGACTACTGGCGTTGGGAATGCTGAAATTGCGCGTGCGCTACTCTACGTATGCAAACAACCGTGGTGTATCAGGCCCTGGATCTGTGTCTGCCTGGCACTGTAGTTCCAATGCGCTCAGGGACGGTTCTATCGGTGGTCCCGACGGGTGGCCACCAACTCGGACACTGACTCACTTATCCCGCGCTCATCCGTTTGACTGAGTTTCTATCCACCCGACAACATGACAAAGGGAGAAACGCCGACGCCCGATTCAGATATCGGCTTTTTTGTTTGGAGGGAGCGATATTCTTATGTCAGCCGTTACTCGAAGTGCTTGCCGGACGCGGCATCGAGGACATTGATGCCTTTCTCGAGGTGCCATCCTGGAACGATCTTCCCGCTCCTCTTTTGATTCCGTCGATGGAAAAAGCCGCAGCTCGCGTCCTCATCGCCAACCGGAATCGCGAGCGCATTACCATCTTTGGCGATTACGATTGCGATGGAATTCTCGGAGCCCACATCTTACGCAGCGTACTGAATGGTTTAGGTGCGGCCCCCAAAACCTATCTGCCGCACCGGGATGAGGGCTATGGACTCAGCTCACCGACAGTCCATCGCTTTTCGTGCAGCGGAACCGACTTGCTTATCACGGTCGATAACGGCATTAACGCGCGGGCGGCAGTTCGATTGGCGCAACGGCTGGGGATCGACGTCGTCGTGATCGATCACCACTGCATCCAGGAGCGGGCAGAAACCACAGCAGTATGGTCCGATGGGTTCTGCGGAGCGGGCCTGGCTGCGATGTTTGCCTGGGCACTCGCGGTGAAGGCGGGCTGGGAACGATGCGAAGGTCGAGCGTCTGTTGTCCGGGTGCAGTCAATATGCAGCGATCGCTTCGATCGCCGACTGTGTGCCGCTGCTCAATGGCACATGAACTCTCGCCAGGCTTGGTCTCGCCGAACTCTCCCAATCGAGGCACAAAGGACTGCAAGAGTTGCTCAAGAGCGCTTGCACCGATCCATCCCAACCGGATTCGCGCGACGTGGCCTTTGGCGTCGCCCCGCGGATCAACGCCGCCGGCAGAATGGCCCACCCGGCTGAGGCGCTTGCCGTGTTCGAGGCTGCGCTCGATGAAGAGGCTGCTCGGCAGAGCGTCGACAGGCTCAATCAATTGAACCTGGAACGCCGGCGCACCGTGAAGGCGCATTTTGAAGAGCTCGTGGAGTCAGTTGGAACGTTGGAACAAACGTTCCAGCTGGGTTAGTGGTTTATCGAAAGACGAGCCCGAGAGGGATCGCAGGCCTCCTGGCGAGCAAATGCGTCGAGATATTCGGTTCCCGGCATCGTGCTCGTCCCATCGACAATTCCTGGTCAAGTAGTTGGATCAGGAAGAAGCGTCCCTGGTATCGACCTGCTCGAGACTCTGCGACCCCTTGGAGAACTGTTTCTTCGTTTTGGAGGACACGCTCAAGCGGTCGGTTTAACGATGGCTGTCGACCAGATCGAAGACTTCCGGGAGAAGTTCGCCCGGTCGGTAGAACCGTTGGTGAGACGAGACAGCCAGAGACTCGACGCCGAAGCCGAGCTCAATCTGTCATTCGTCGGGCGCCATTTCGATGAACATCTGCTTCGGCTCGAGCCGTTTGGAGAAGGAAATCCTCCTCCGAGGTTCTTGATTCGCATGGCCGAAGTCTTAAGCGTCAGAAACACATGGGCACGGATACGGCAGGGAAGAAGCAGCATCGAGGCACTCTGCTGGGACGTTCCAGTAACAGAACACATGAAAGGAGATTTCCTGGTTGAGTTTTACGGCAAACCCCGCATTTTGCGTGGCTTCACTCCTCGATAAAGCCGAGTTTCTCGGCCAGTTTGACAGAGCCTCTCTTTCGTGGGAAAACAAGCTCGCGAGGGGAAGGAGGCCGACATGCAGACCCCGGCGACAGAGATCGATCAAATGATAGTGCAATTGAATGAATTCATTCTCCCCAGCTCACTCATGGAGAGCTTTGATGTGTACCGCGAAGAGTCCGTGAAGAGTGCCGCTCGCGGATTCAATGATGCCCAGCTCTCTTGGTTCTTGGACATGCTGAATCGATTTCGCGGACCCGATGACCGCAAAGAGTCTTTGGTCGATATCTTTGATCCTGGAATGTACACCTGCGACCACCCGGCGTGGGAGGCCGCACCGGGAACTCGGATCGAGATGCCGGCGCTGACTTCCGAAGTCGCTAGACTGGCGGATCGCAATTCCGAATTCGCAGAGATCGCGAGAGCGGAAATCAACGAGTTCCGCGATCACGCCGAAACCTACGCTGACGACGAGATCCTCGGATTGGCGCACATCGCGGCAGCGTCACTCGTCGATCAGGGAAAAACTTTCCACGGGCGTGAGGAGGCCATTCGGTATCTCGCACTCAATGCGAGTGCTGTTCTCGAGGACCTGTGGGCTACGGATGACACGCTATGGACGAATTTCCCCGTGCGGCAAATCCAGTTTGACGACATGGTGGCAAAGCGAAAAGCAGAGCTTCTCACGCCAGGCGCGGCTCGGCCGACGTTTCAGGAGAAGGATTTCGCTTGCTATACAGAAGATGAGATTCGCGCGTTTACATTTATGTTCGCAAGCTCTTCCTGACAGAACGTGCAAGACATCTGGGGATCTGTTCCCGCTGCCGGAAGCGCCTTGACTACTGGTCCAGACTTGTCGAACAATTCGACCGCGCAACGCCGGCGGAGAAAGTCCGCGAAGATGCCTGAACTAGGTGTTTCGCAGAACTATTCGTGCCAGACGGAAGAAAAAGAAGAGCGCGAACCTCAGTGCCTACTGCGCATCCTAAATCTGCCGCTTTCACCGGCATGGAACTGGGTAGAGACGCACATCCCGAGTGTGCATGTCTTGCTTCGGGAAAGCGATGGCTGCATATTTTCTCCCGAGAGCAACAAAGAGAGCCACCTGTTTCTTTGCAGCTTAATCGACGATCGTCCACGATAGACTGAAGACAAAGATGCCTTACACCCGAATTCTTTCTTTGATTGACGCCGAATTGGATCGTCTCCAAAGGGCTCGCCAGCTCTTGGCATCCTTTTTCACACCAACGGAAAAAGCACACGAGAACACTTTCAAGAAGCCCCGAAAAAGGACATCGACCGCTCCGATCCACCCCGTAACAGCCGAGGTCACAAAAGAGCAAGCATCCAAGTCTGTGGCTCAAGGGTCCGGTCTTCAGCACGATGCCGCGCTCATTGAACGCGTCAGACAGTCACAACGTAGAAAGAGACTCCCGGTTAAGATGGTGCCTGCGCACCCTTCCGCAAACCCTCTATGCGGGGTCATCCCTGAAAGACCGATTTTCATCCCAGCGAAACACCTCCGTGAAGCAGAAGCCCGGAGACAACGAGAACAGACTCCGGATGAGAGCACTTTGAGTTCAGCTTCGGCAGATCTGCCGAAGCTGAGTTTCTTAGACAGAAATGGCTTCCGGGTGTGTCAGCCTGATACGGTTAGGCTTCTTGGGGACATTTGTCTTGCGATGCGGAGCCAAGCAAGTGCGTAGCCGGATTACAAATGCACTTCCTTGATCTTAACTAAACAAAGAAGTCCATCGCAGCGTAGGCAGCGTGCAAGTGCGGCCTTCGACTCGTGGCAGATCTGCTGCGGTGGTGACATTCCGGGATGGATAGAATGGTGCGCCGGTTACTCGGCCGTGCTCTAGCCATCCGAACTGTCAGCTTCTTTAAGCGAGCATCCCTTCTCGCATCGGGCATCGAGCTGTTCAGGATTGGTATGTTCTTTAATCGCTTTGCTCTCTTTCACGAGAAGTATTCGTACTGCGCAAAGGAAAGAGAAGAGTCCGAACCTCAGTGCGTGCCGCGCGTCCCACAACGACGTGATTTGTACCGAACTCGCGCGCGATCTGACGCCAACTGTGCCCGGCAAGACGCCGGCTGACGATTTGCCGCGTGCGATCGGTCATCCGGTCAAGAAGCTGATGGACGAGAGCGTCCTGCTCAGCGCCAGACCTGGTTGCGTGGCTCCGAACAAGAACCTCGAGATCCGACAACGTGCCCTTCGCAATTTCTCTGTTCCTCTTGGCACGGCACACTGAGAGGCGCTTAATCACGCTGATGATTCGATAGAAGATCTGAGTCCCGGTCCGCTGCTGATTGAAACGCTCAAAATAGCGCTCGGCATTGGTAACCGCCTCGTCCATTAAGTGGTACGCGAACTGAGCATCATGCTGGTACCGGGTAGCGCAATACACGGCGTATGGCCACGCACGTGCGCAAGCGCGCCGAAACATCTGATCGACCACCGGATCAGGCGAGCCCGGGTACCAGTAGTCCCCGGCGGGGAGGGGAGGCCGAGAATCCATAACGACTCTTCGTTACCGAGTGCGACAGGATAATCGGGCCACCGCCGCGCCGTTTGTCTGGTGTGGAACACAGGCGTACCGAGCTCCCCTTCGACGCTCTGAACCCATTTGCGGACAACTGACTTTCCAATGCCAAGGTATTGCCCGGCAGCGTTGGATGAGCCTTTCGCCGCGAGCGCGAGAACTGCGATCTGGCTGTCCATCGTTATGTCCAACGAGCGGGGCATGGATTGAAGCCCACTTCCAGCAGACGATCCGCGGCTGTGACCTTCCTAACCGACTTGCTCTTCTGTTCATATCGGCACCTATCAATGCGGCTGCATACTTTGTGCGATTACCCTTCCGAAATGGAAGCCGAGCCTCGGGCAGTGTCCCGCGCACGTGACCACAATTGCCAGAGTGTCAAACGAGCCTAGCCTTTCTCGCTCCTTGGTTTCGGTTGGCCACCCTGGGCACGACGTCAGCCTAGCGTATGACTGAAACTTCTCCGCGAAATGATGAGAATCTGGTCGGAGATATGACCGGTGGGACCCGTCCGGAAAGGCAGACTAATTCTCAGCGACCAACTGCACCGGTTGAACGGATGATCGGCCTAACCGAAATACCTCTTGAGACTCAGCTTTCAGACGCACTTCGCTGCGTTTTCAACTGCTCCAACGCCTGTTGCGCCTGATGGAGATCGGACAGGCGGCGCTCAAGCTCCGCCCCATAAATTTCCGCGCGCTCGTAAAGCCGGGCATTTTGGATAGCGATAGCGGCCGCTACCCCAAGGGTGCCGGAGACGCGAAGGTGCTCAGCAGTAAAATATCCCGGTTTCGCATGGGAGAGCAACAAAAGCCCCAGTAGTTGATTGGAGGAAAGAAGTGGAACCGCGAGCCATGAACGCATGTGCGTCTGCTCATTAGTAAACGTCCAGCCGCCCTCCTCAACCGTGTCGGAAATCAGGATTGCTTCTCGGTTTTCCAGTGCCTGCTTTATGACCGGATGCTCGAAAGTGTCCAGGGTATCGGGACAACCTCTAAATGGCCCTGTCCCGTTTTGCCACACTACCTCGCGAGCCAGAAAGAGCTTCGTTTCCGTCTCCAAAAGCAGCACTTGCGCAGCTTCATAGGGCACAAGCCGGTGAAGTGTTTGAAGCAGGGTGTCCAGTACAGAATTCATGCGTAGATCCTGAGTCAGCGCCAACGTCGCCTTTCGCAGCAAGTCTGCTTCCTGCCATGCAGATTTGGCTAGGGCAAGGCTGTGGTCTTTTGCTTCTTCAGACCTGCGCCGCTGCGTCACGTCGCGAAAGATCATCAAATGCCGATTGGGAAGGAAGTGGGGGGTTGCCGTGAATTCTACGAAGAGGTGGGCCCCGTCTGACCGCAAAACCTCAGATTGGCCGCGACCATGGTATTCCGAAAGCAGGCGCTCCCAGGACGAATCGAATGCCGGCATATCGGCATAAAACTCAACGATTGACCGGCCAACCAATTGGTCGCGGTTCACACCGAGTAGCTGCAGAGCCGACGGATTTGCGTCAAGACATATTCGACGATTGTCGAGAATGAGAATGGCGTCTAATGCGTTTTCAAAGACAGACTCAAATTCGCGCTCTTTTGCCTCCAGGCTGTCACTCGCCAGGCGGTATTGTTTCCAAGCCAGATAGAGAAATCTCGCGTGCAGTGCGGCAACCAGAGAGAAGATGGCTATGGCGAATGCCAGTAGTCCCTGGCCAAGGTCTGCGCGACGTATCCCGAACGTGGCCATGGCCAAGAAGACGGCCGCGACGCTTACCGAAATTGAGCTGACCTTCCAAACACCACTTGGTGTCTGGACAGAGGAGGGAGACGACCATGGTCGGACCAGTCCTTCAGGCCGGGCTTGCCGTTCCCTGTAGCGAATCATTCTGTATCACAGATTACATTGGGTTATTGATAGTGCTGGACCGATAAGACTACTTACCCGGCGCTCCGCCCAAGGCGGAGCGCCGTACTTGTTGAATCGGTAATCTAAGGCCTGCGAGGACGCTCTGCAGAGATTTTCTTAATGACCGAAATCGCAGCAGCTCCCGGTTTTTCGTAGACGCCTTTATCCAAGTCCTTTACAACTTCTGCCATCGTCACTCCAAGAGCCTCGCATGCTCGCAAAAGCGTCGTGACGGTTATGGGGCGTCCCGCTTCCAATTGCTGCCAGTGCTTTCCGGAAAAGCCAAACAAGATCATATCTTCCTGCGACAGTTCATGCTGTAGCCGTAACTCCCGCATTTTGTGTCCCAATCGCTTGAAGAATTTTTTGACATCCGCCACATACTCTATCTATGGGCGAACCATCAGAAGTACCACTAGCAGATTGTAGGATTTGACAAACTGCCTCTGACGGATTGCGTGCGACTTGGGCGTTGATTTCGAACGTCTACTTCTGCCCGGTGTTTCGTCGTGTTCGCAGCAACGGCAACGGCAGTTCCTCGTAAATGTCGAGGTCAAGTTCCGTCAAAAGATAGGAGGCATTGACATTTAGTGCTTGGCAAACCCGAAGTAGGGTTGTAACAGTGATCGGCCGGCCAGTCTCCAGTTGTTGCCAGTGCTTTGCGCGGATTCCCCTTATCTCCATGTCGTCAATAGACCATCCGCGCTCAATCCGAAGTTGTCGCAAGCGATGGCCGAGTCTTCTGAAGAACCTTTTGGAATCCGGCACATACGTTATTTATGGCTGTGCAAGCGAAATCACCACCAGCAGATTGTAGGTTTTTTGCTTGATACTAGGGATTGTATGAGGTACTTTCCAGGACAAGCTCGTTCATGGCTGGCAGTTTGTCTATTGCTGGCGAATTGAACTCTACGAGTTGGGTAATTCCGAAGGCAAACTGAATTGAGAGAACTGCGAGATTGAGGGAGCGATGAACTCAGAAGCTGCCGCCTATTTTCTTGGCGCCCTGCCCGACAATCTCGAAACGACTGAACTGGAACCAAGCCGGACGCTGAGCCATTCAAATAGCAGCGCACATCGATCCGTCGATGTGCCGCCATCATGTGATCACGCTCGCGAGGTTGAAAGCCCCCAAGAACCAACAAACGCCTCCGACGAGACCTTGTTCGAACTGCTCCACGAACGCAACCGAGAAGCGCTGGGGATTCTGTTCCACCGGTACGCGCGTGTGGTGAGAGCAATCGCCTTCCGCATCCTGCGCAATGCGGCCGAAGCAGACGATCTGGTGCAGGAGGTCTTTCTCTTCCTCTTCCGTAGATCAGCCCTCTTCGACCCCCAGCTCGGCTCGGCTTCTTCGTGGATCGCCCAAGTCACCTATCACCGGGCCATCGATCGCCGCCGGTATCTGGCATCCCGCCACTTTTACCAGAGCGTTGAGTTGGAGGACGATATCATGAACGTGCATGATCTTCGCCGCGAGGTCGCCTTCTACGAGCAGTCCCTGGAAGGGGCGCTTGGAAAAGAAGCGCTGAGGACGATAGACAACGCACTTTCCGATGACCAGCGAAGAACCATCCAGCTTTATTTCTTTGAAGGTCATACCTTGGAAGAAATTGCCGGACTCTTGGGCCAGACAGTCAGGAATATAAGAAATCACTATTACCGCGGCCTGGAAGAGATGCGTCGGCAGATATTCCGGGCAAAATTGCGGGTAAAGTGAGCCGTATGGTAGAAAATTGCTCCAGCGGAGGAGCCCGGCCCTTGCCGCCAAGCGAATCCCATGACGAGTTCCTGGAACTTTGCGCCCTCGCGACGTCAGGAACGTTAAGCCCTGCGGAAAGTGCTCGCCTGGCGAGGCACCTGTCCGGATGCGCAGAGTGTCGGGCAATGATGGCGCAATACGAGGCGCTGATCGGCAAGTTGCTTCCTGCCATGGCTCCTGAGCCATCTTCAGAAGATGCTTTTGCGAAATCCTCAGATTGGTCACTGGAAGAAGCTGAGGCGGTGCTGTTTGCCAGATTGGACCGAGACGGAGAGCCGCCGAAAAATAACGCTGCGCGAGAGAGGGAAAGTCCTCCCCACGCTTTCCCTCCGAGCACATCACCATCTGCCGGAGACCTTCTCTGGCGTCAAGTCTGGTGGCAATTCGCGGCCGGACTCGTGCTGATTGCCGCACTCGGCTTCTCCATCTACCGGATAGGGATTCGGCAAGGGGCTGATTCCGCGCGCCCGGCTTCGCCGCCTCTCCCACCGGCGTCGCCCGGGGCCCTGCCAGTGCACGCCGAGACGAAAAGCGAGTCCCCTCCGGGCACTAAAGCGGAAGAGCAGAGAAACATCCAGGTCGCCGCCCTTCGCGCCCAGCTCGATCTCCAATCGGCAGAGATCGCACGCCTAACGTCTCAACAGACACAATTAGAGAAAGACCTGAGCGACAAAGAGACGGAGAGAACCCGCATCGTCCAGGAGAAGACCAACCTGGCGCAGCAATTGCAGCTTGCACAGACAAATCTACAGAGCCTGCAACAGAAGCTCGACACCGTCACGACTCAGGGCTCCGCAGATGCTGCACAGGTGGCAGGGCTTCGGGAGAAGGTCAACGAACTCACAAACTCCATGCACGAGCGGGATCAGGAACTTGCTCAGGAACAGGAACTCCTGGATCACGACCGGGATATCCGCGAACTTATGGGATCGAGGGATCTCTACATCGCCGAGGTCTACGATGTAGCCAAAACCGGTGATACGCAAAAACCGTTTGGGCGCGTTTTTTACACCAAGGGCAAATCGCTCGTCTTCTACGCCTACGATCTCGATCAGCAACCAGGAATCAAGAACGCCAGTACTTTCCAGGCCTGGGGGCGACGGGGCCCGGACCGGGATCACGCCGTTAACCTCGGAATTTTCTATCAGGACAATGCCAACAAGAAACGATGGGTTCTAAAGTCGACAAATCCTAAGACCTTAGCGCAAATCGATGCGGTCTTCGTCACCGTCGAGCCAAATGGGGGCAGCCCGCATCCCAGCGGTAATCCTCTTCTTTTTGCTTATCTGCGCATCGAACCGAACCATCCCTAGCATCGTCTTGCCGGCCCTGATCTTCCGGCCGTAAGAATCCAGAAAAACTTTGAGAAAAAATCTGAAGGTCTTCCGTAGACAGGGTGAAGCGAAATCATCCTGGCTACCCAAGGAGCCCTCTCGTGAGCCCGACAACCGCCATCCGGCTGCTGGTCATACTCTTTGCCGCGACTGTCGCAGCGGCACAATCCACCAATGCGACGATGAGCGGGATTGTGCTCGACCCCTCCGGCAAAGCGATCCCCGGCGCTGATATCGAAATCGTCAATGACGCCACCGGCGTGCATTTTCCCGGCGCCACCAATAGCGAAGGCATCTATGCCGTACCGAATCTGCCGCCTGGCTCCTACCGCATTCAGGTCTCGAAGGTCGGATTCAAGACTCTGATCAAGCCCGACATCGTATTGCACACCCAGAGTGCGCTGGCTCTCAATTTCACTCTACCGGTCGGACCCACCTCAGAAACGCTCACTGTCCAAGGCGGCGCGCCGCTACTGCAAACCGAATCTGCGTCTGTCAGCACCGTGATCGATCGCCAATTCGTGGAAAACCTGCCCCTGAATGGCAGAAGTTTCAACACGCTGTTGCAGCTAACTCCAGGGGTTGTGATCGCCCAGCAAACAGCAGGCGGCGCTTCCGGGACAGCGCCCGGACAATTCAGCATCGGCGGGCAGCGAACCGATGCCAACAACTTCACAGTTGACGGCGTTTCGGCGAATTTCGGTGTGAGCACCAATGGCCTCTATTCGGGCGAATCGGGAACCGGATCAGCGCAGGCATTCAGCGCTCTTGGCGGCACGAGCAGCCTGGTTTCCGTCGAGGCACTGCAGGAGTTCAGGGTTGAAACCTCTTCGTTCGCGCCTGAATTCGGCAAAGCTCCCGGCGGACAGGTGATCCTGACGACGCGTTCCGGCACCAATGATTTTCACGGAGGGCTTTATGAGTATTTTCGCAACGATGTCATGGACGCGAACGATTGGTTTGCGAATCAGGCAGGACTTCCGCGGGCCGAGGAACGTCACAACGATTTTGGCGGCTTTCTCGGTGGCCCGATCGTAAAAGACAAAACCTTCTTCTTCTTTTCCTACGAGGGGGCGCGGCTGCGCCTCCCCCAGACCGGCTCGACGGTCGTTCCTTCCAACGATGCTCGTGCGCAGGCGGCGCCATCAGTTGCGCCGTACCTAAATGCCTTTCCCATTCCGAATGGACCGTCCTCGGCCGACGATTTCACAGCTCAGTTTACGGGTTCCTATTCCAATCAAGCCACGCTGAACGCAACCAGCCTCAGGATCGATGATGTCATCGATAACCGGTTCTCGGTATTTGCCCGTTACAACTACGCACCCTCGGAAACTGTATCCCGAACTCCCACGCTGGCACTCAATATGCTGGAGAGCGGTCCAGTCAATACGCAGACGCTTACCGTTGGCGTCAACATGGTGTTCGGCAGCACAAAGGCGAATACCTTTCGGGCGAACTACTCGAAGCAGGCATCGGACTCGATTGAATCCCTGGACTCCTTTGGGGGAGCCACACCCCTCAACCCGAGTCTCATTCTAGGTTCCCTTGCCCCGGCGACGAGTAACGCCGCATTCGAGACTCTCGAAACAGGCTTCTATTCGACTGGTCCGGTCGGCAGGAACCAAGCGAGACAGTTGGATTTTGCGGATGACTTCAACCTGGGAATAGGGACGCACCAGCTCAAGATGGGCGGCGACTACCGGAAGATTTTTCTCGACAAAAATCCCTATACCAGCGGGATTTTATATATAGCAAACTCGGTTCAAGACCTCCTCTCCACAGAAAGTGTGCTGTTATACGCTGCGGCGCGATTACCCACGGATCTATCTGCCAATTCACTGTCTCTCTATGCTCAAGATACCTGGAAGGCGGGTCCACGGCTCACCATCATCTATGGCTTGCGCTGGGAGTTAGTTCCGGCTCCATCGGCGAGAAATGGAACGCGGCTGGCATCCTGGGAGAACGTCGACAATCCGTCACAGCTGGCTCTTGCCCCCTTTGGTACGCCTCTCTGGAAGACGACTTACGGCAACTTGGCTCCGCGTGTTGGTGTGGCGTACAGACTCAATCAGAACGGGGATACGGTTCTTCGTGCCGGCTGGGGAATGTTCTATGACCTCGGGGTGGGGCGAGTTGCTGACATTGCGTCTTTTTTCCCAGGCCAGGCTACATTGGCGACATCCGGTGTCTCTTTACCGGCAAGCGATGTGCCATCTTACCTCCCAGCCATCTCGACGCAGCCGCCATACCCACTGGTTGAAGCGTTCTCCCCCGACTTAAAGCTTCCGCGCTCCTTTCAATGGAATGTTGCCGTGGAGAAGTCCTTTGCCAACCAGCAAGCGGTCACCGCGACGTACGTGGGTCAGCTGGGGCGGAAGCTGTTGCGCGAAGAGGCAATGTATCAGCCGAACGCCAACTTCCAGAGTGACTTCTTATTAACCGCCAACGACGCCCGGTCGAACTACAACGCTCTGCAACTCCAATACCGGCGGCCGCTCTCTCACGGGTTGCAGGCTCTCTTGAGCTATACCTGGTCGCACTCGCTTGACAACGCCTCGGACGACGTTGTGGCCGGGCTGGGAAATACGGTTATTTCCGCTGCCGAAGATTATGCTTCGTCGAGCTTCGATGTCCGAAATAGCTTTTCCGGGGCATTGGTTTACGAGCCTCCTTCGCCAATCGGGCAGGGAATCCTGAAAGCGATGGCACGGGGCTGGTCGCTCTCAACGGTAATGGTTGCTCGCACAGGATTTCCCTTCAATGGGCAGGTCCTATTCGAATCTCCGGATCCCGGCGGGGTGGCGCTTTCTCGTCCCGACCTCGTGGTGGGAAAGCCGCTGTGGATTCCGAACGTCAACGCGGGAGGCGGCAAGAGCCTAAACCCTGCCGCGTTCGTAGTGCCATCCACCCCACGTCAAGGCACGGAAGGACGCAACGATATTCCTGGTTTCAACCTTACACAAATCGATCTGTCGGCTGGGCGCGTGTTCAACATTATCGACGTGTTGAAGCTCCAGTTCCGCGTGGATGCGTTTAATGTTCTGAATCACCCCAACTTCACAAACCCCGTTGGCTATGTTGAATTCGGTCCCACCTACCTTGCTTCTCAGGAGATGCTGAATTCCGGTCTGGGTGGACTAAACCCTCTTTTCCAGGAGGGCGGTCCCCGATCACTGCAGCTCTCGCTCAAGCTGAATTTCTAATCTTGCGATTCATTTAGAAGAAAGAAGGCGCTATGCGGCTCAAATTGCGACCGTCTCCGTTGGTGTGTGTCTGCATGATTGGTAGCCTGCCCGCGATAGCCGGATGTTTCACTCTTGATCCTCTAGCCTGGGGCGATAATCGGCCGGTAACCGTTGCCGACGCCATTGAGATGACCCATCTCGGTGTATCCGGCACTGTCAATGAAGGAACTCCGCCCGATCAAGTGGCGCAATTCGCACCAAACAGAAAGCGATTCGTCGTCGTCCTGCAAAAGGGGAATCTACGCCGGAACACGAATGACTATTCCGTTCTCCTATGGAATGTGGCGCAAGTATTTTCGTCGCAGAAGCCCGAGCACCTTCTCACCATGTCATCTTCCTCAAACCGGGAAGCGATCAAAGGGCTGAAATGGCTAAATAACCACGCGCTCGTCTTTATAGGAGAAGCATCGCCCGGGCTTCCCCAAGTCTATACGCTGAATGTCGTCACCCATCATCTCAGGGCGTTAACGCACCATGGGACTGCGGTGATTGCCTATGACATCAGCCGTGACGGGCGCATACTAATCTACACGGCAGAGAGACCGTGGCGAGATACGGTCGATACTGCTGAGACTCGGCGCAACGGGCTGGTAATTACCTCTCAGAGGATAGACCGCGTCGCATTTGCGGGCAATCGTCAGCATTCCTATCAAGGCAGCATCGAGCGCATCGATCTCTTCCTCAAGGTCCGCGATGGCGAAGCAGTCAAAGTTCCCCTCGTCGACACCATAACGTCTGATCTAGGTTTGTCGCTCTCTCCCGATGGCCGCTATGGGCTGGTGGAAGTATTTGCGCGGCATGTGCCTGACCTATGGTCGGGCTATCAGGACCGGCTCTTGCATGAATTTGTGACAACGAAGCCGGCAGGCGAAGATCCGTCCTCAGTAGAAAGGTTTCTTCTCCTTGACACTGCTAGCCGGACCGTAAGCCCGCTGCTCAACGCGCCGAAGACATGGCCGCACGACAATTTTGCCTGGATTTTGAACGGCCGAGCCATCGTATTGGGGAGTGCCTACTTGCCCCTGAATGAGGGGGATTCAACGGAAAGGGAAAAACGCGAGAGAAAAACCTTCGTCGTCGAAATCACCCTGCCAGAAAGAGAGATCATCGAAATCGAGGATGAGCCCTTCGACCTAGTGAAATGGGATGACCGGACGCAGACGCTTCTGCTTGCCAACGAGAGCCCCAGTAACTCGATACGCCGGAAGGCATTTCAGAAATCTAGCACGGGTTGGCGGCAAGTGGCTGCCATGGAAACAGATTCGCTTGCGCGCGACTCGATTCTCGTCAGCTGTGAGCAGAGCATGAATCAACCTCCGCGCCTATTTGTATCTGACTCCATGAGCGGGAGGAAAGAACTACTTCTGGATTTGAATCCGCAGTTCAAGCACCTCAATTTCGGCAGGGAAGAGACAATCACCTGGGAAGCTACGGATGGACACTTGGTCCACGGAGGGCTATATCTGCCGCCGGATTACCAGGCCGGATCGAGATATCCGCTCGTGATTCAGACTCACGCCTTCGACGCAGACAAATTCTGGATTGATGGGCCATGGAGCAGCGCCTTCGCTGCACAACCCCTCGCCTCGAGAGGAATCATCGTTCTCCAGGTCGGAAAAGAGAAGGATGATTGGACCTACCGGAGCACGCCTAAGGAAGCGCCACGACAGATGGCTGCCTATGAAGGGGCGATCGACTACTTGGACAGGGAAGGCTTCATCGATCGGAATCGGGTTGGCATCATCGGATTCAGCCGCACGGCGTATCACGTCGCATATACACTTACGCACTCGAAGTATCATTTCGCTGCGGCAACTCTGGCAGACGGCTTCAACGGAGGATATCTGGAGCTTCTGGAGTTTCCCGGTTTTGCGGCCGAGCCCTACGCCGTCAATGGCGGTCCTCCCTACGGAGATACTCTTTCATTGTGGCTAAGGAATTCGCCAGGTTTCAACGTCGACAAGGTCCAGTCGCCGGTCCGCCTCGAAGCTTACGGGTTAATCTCCATTTTCGAGGATTGGGAATGGTATTCCTTGATGTCTCAGATGAGAAAGCCGGTGGAGTTTATTCTTCTGCCCCGAGGGACTCACGTTCTGGTGAAGCCTTGGGAGAGGTTGGTTTCCCAACAGGGGAACGTGGACTGGTTTACTTTTTGGCTTAAAGGAGAAGAGGATACTTCTCCGGGCAGACAGGCTGAATTCGGGCGATGGCGTAATCTACGAAACCTGGAGCGCCACGAAAAACCCTAGCTCCAACTCATCATATTCACACCAGCGCTAACCGGGTGCCAAGGTGCTTGGCGCCGGAAGCACCTTGGCTACCTGTTACTCATCGGCTTCATACGCAGGCGGGTTTGTCATCGGGCCGGCGATGTGATCACCCTCAACGGGGCCCTTCGTGAGACCCGACTGGATTGCATCAGTTGCCGAGCCGACCAGTGTCAGCTGTGGCTTGCTGTATTCCATCTCCTTCACCTCCTTTCTTGAGAATTTGACTCAAGATCTAAGTGCCCTCGACCGGCGCTCGAAAACTTTCCATCCGGCGGGAATTCATCGCACTCAAGTCTGTTTGCTTCCTGATGCATGCCCCGAGCGATCGAACGCAGCAATTTGCCAGTATGTAGAGGAATGTTTCGTGGATCCTTGCTCCAATCGAGGCATCCGACCGCAAAAGCCATGGCGGCAACAATGGGAGTGAAGTGGAGAGCATGGGCGAGGCGGTGTAGTGAAATCCTCGTTTCCCAAGCTTGGCTATACGCTTGGAGAATGGAGCTCGCCCAATCCGGCTTGTCCGGCCGGATTCGCTTTAGCAGAGCCATCAGGTATTCAATATTGAGAAGAGGTAATCCGACGCCGGCTTGTACCCAATCCAGGAAGACGACTCGGCGAGAGCAAAGAAGAATATTACCGGAATTCAGATCGAGATGTACCAACGCATCGGGTATGTCGATCTCCTCCAGCAATGCAAGGCTGCGGTTCACCTGTGATTTCGTAAAGTCGAGTTCCAGATCAGTTAGTGGTGGAGGAAGACTGACGGTTTGCAACGTCATCAGATCTGCGATAACAGCGAAAAAATCATCCCGCAGAGCTTGCAGGCGACCGAGTCGCAAGTCCGTACAGGTTGAGTCGAGCAGGGTCTCGCAATCTCCTGTCGATTCGAGTTGTAGTGCGGCCAGGGACTCCGCGACCACCTCCCAGGATCTGAGATCCCAGTCAGCGCTCGGATGCTCGCCACTTTCATGGCACATTAGCCAGCCATTCCATTCAGGATATCTGCCAAGGATTTTGGGCACGTATCCTGGGTAAAGCTCGGCGAGCTTCAGGCTGATTGCGTATTCCCTGTGATTCGGCTTACCCACTGCTTTGAACCAAACATCCGGTCCGCTCGTTTCGAAACGGATCAGGCAAAAGAACGGTCCCAAGTTGTACTGGCACCATTCACGTTCCAGTGTCCATCCCTGCTGTTTCAACACTGACTCCACCCAAGTGCGGAGCGGTTCGAGAAAACCTGAGCTAGCGAAAGACCCCGCACCAACCGTATCGTGAGCAAGTGCCTGAGACACGGCCGACTCTAGAAGCCAATATTCCATTGCCTGCGGCAGATTTTCAGGCCCGACTTCCACCCGCGGATACCAATGCATTCCTGCCCGCGGCGTCCAATCGCTATCCACAACTTCGAGCACGTAACAGGGTGTTTCGAAGGAACAGTGAACGCTTTCCTCGGGGGAGGCCTGAAAGAGACAGACGGTCTGTGCACCCCAGTTCTGTTTCATCCATCGCGTAAGATGCGGTGCGGGTCTCTCCCACTTTGGGATTTCGAATGTAGGCAAACGGGACGCAGCGCCGTCTTCCATGAGAAGAACCTGGGTTTTTCCTGCGCGCATCACAACCAGCTTGCAAATGACAGTGGGCGCACTCACGCCAGCAGGGGAAGCGGTCATTGAGTCTGCAAGCATGATCAATAGCTCCCTATGCTGGCGGAGACTCGTTCAATGATCGGAATGTTGTATCTCCCCATGAAGGAGCAATGAAATCCCTCACCGGAGGGCCTGAGGACACCTTGAGTTCGCAATTGTCTCAGCCAAAACTCGATTCCGAGGGTGCGCAGCAATTGGAGAACAGGAACGCCCTGCCCTCTCTGCGCCTTCTCAACTGCTCCGGCAAGCAGCTTCGGGTTAACGATGGGGAGAGAACTGCTCACCCAGGACTGGTTTGTGCCAGTAAGGCGCTGGTGCTCCTTTGCAACCGCGAGAATGGGATATCTGGTAACGTAGGCTTTCCTCTTCCTGTTGAGGATCTCAGCAGGCACAATTCCCACGAGCGCCCGCCGCATAAGAGAACGGCGCTGGCCCGGTCGCAGGAGTTGTTCGCGTGGAATGGCAAAAATGAATTGCAACAAATCGGAGTCCAAAAGCGGATAACGTTTCTCGTAGGGAACCTTCCCGGGGAGTTCACATGCGATCTGCCTTCGCAGTGACTCCAGTGCGAGCATATTTTCCTGGAAGCTTGGAAGCGCGCCCCAAAACTTCAACCTGCCCTCATCCCCGACAAAGCAGTGCAAGTGTTGTCTGGCAAATTCGGCATGAATCCATTCAGGAGGATGTCGATACATCGGCAGGTCTTGAGGATTCGTCGGCAGAAAGCCACAGAAAACATCGTGTAGCAAATGGAGCCATGGCCTTCTTTGGTGAAGAGCCCAAATCTTCAGCTGAAGCGCAAACGCTCTGAATTCGCCCGTCACGAGGAGATCCTGCAATTCAGGGATCGGGGTAGGGACCCCACCCATCATCTCGTCTCCTCCCAATCCCGAGAGGACTACCCGATGTCCCTGGGCGCGCATCCACGTAAGCTGTTCGACAATGCACGGTGACGGAAGAAACGTGGAGTGCGGCCAGATAGGAACCCCGTTCGTATCAATTTCAAAACTCGATGACTGTTGCAATCCGACGTTCACATGCAGGCCCTGGCGGCCGCGCCACTCCTCCACCTTGCCGAAATAGGGGCGTTCGTCCCAATGCGGTTCGTCGTTGCTGAAGTGAGACACGGTATCAATTTGTGGTACTCGCGCGCCTGTCTCTGACACGACTTTATCTGCCATACAAACCACCGCAGAAGAATCCATACCACCGCTCAACTCCGCGAGGATAGGAGAATTGGACCGCAGTCTTCGCTTTATCGATTGAGCAAACAAGGACCGGAAATGCTCTTCATATTGAGCATCCGTGCGATAACGAATCCTCTTTGCACTGTCAAACTTCCAATATTCGGATACTGTGTGCCTTCCCGGGGCGACCGTAACAAAGCAGCCCGGTGGCACGGCCGAAATACCAACATACGGCGTGAGGTGCGCGGCTGGAAACGATGCTAGCCAACCGGCGAGATATTCCTCGTCAAGAGGGAACTCTTTTCCGTCGAACACCAACGGTTCAAGTAGCGTGCTCCAGGACAGCTGATCCGCGTCGATTTGAAAGAAAAGATGTCGAGTGCCAAGGAGGTCCCTTCCGAGAACGAGTGTTTGCGAACGTGGGTTCCAGATGCAAAGGGCCCAATCGCCAGTTAACTTGCGAAAGCAACTGGTTTCCCACCGATCATAGGCGGCTGCGACGATCGAGACATCAGGGGCGGACAAGGGAATGCAGCCGGACAGTTCGCGGATAAGCTCTCCCCGATTATCGAGCCGCCCATCCCAGGTGATTACCGCCCCCGAAGGCAACACATGCGGCTGAACTTCATTTACGGACTCTTCAGTCGTATGGATGGCGTTGTACAAAAGGCTGATGCCTGCGTCGCGATACCTGCCTTCACCGTCGGCCCCATATTGACCGAGAAACGACTGCACCCGCCCGATGAAGTCTGGATCTGGAGATCTGCCGAGGAAATTCCACCTGCCGAACAGTACACTCATCGACTCCTCCAGTTGTAGAAATCCTCAACACCGGTCAAGGACCAAATACATGTCGCGCAGATACGATTTATCGTTCACAACCTGACCATCCACTTCCACCCACGCATGCGCTTTAAAGGGGAGAGGCTGAACACCAATTACCAGCGTGGCGGCCACCCCATGTCTTTTCAGCAAACAGACAGTTGCCGCGGAACGTTGCAGACAGAGCACCTGCTTCCAATACCAGACGCAGGCAATGTCGACAGCGCGACAAACCCGCTCAACCTCGTCCTCTGAGCTCGGCGAGCAAGACGAACCACAGCGCCGAACGGCGTCGTAGACGCCCGACAGACTTCGACTTGCAAGATAGAAATCGAATTCCAGCAATCGCAGATATGCTTGGAGCTCAAGTGACGGCATTGTCGATCCTCTCCGCATAAGCGTGACTTGCTCATTTCGTGAGCTCCTCAATCAGCTTGTGATCTATCAGCGCTCGGAGAAATTCATGCACATCGGCTTCGGCGGCTTCGAGCCTGACGCCGAAGTCCTCTCTGATCATGTTCACAATCTCTGATTCGCTTCGTCCGCTCTTTAGGAGTTCGAGAATTAGTGATCCCGTAGTGTTGAGATTGAAGATGTGACCCTGCCTGATATCCAGAGCCACGCCTCCCTCTAAACTGTGTGTACTACGCACATCATGGGAAACTCGGTACATGGTTCACTCGAAATACGGCCGAGCATGGGGCGAGACAACGCACGTCACGTCCTCTTGAAACGAATCATCAAATGCTTTCATTCGAAATCGAGAAAAAATCGGCAAACCGGTTTGGTTCGCAACCAGACTGCTGAGACGTACAACGAATTTCAACAGAGGCAGCTGTCCTCAAGAATGGCGCTGGTCGGAATATCGACCGCAACGGAAAACTCCCTTTCCGGGGCGATAAAAGACGCTCATCTTTAGTCAGGCAACTTTTCGGATGTTCCCGTCAGATTGCGATGCAGTAGATCTCACCCCGAGGGAGCTGCACCCATGCCCGCTTCTAAACCGAGCGCGGAAGCCGGAAGGCGATTGAAAGCGGAACGTATGCGCCTCCGCCTATCGACGCGCGACGTGGAACGGCTCAGTCGAAGACTTGCACAAGAGAAGAAGAATCAGGATTTTTACCTGTCCCATGCATGGCTTACTGAGATTGAGAACGGAGAGTTCACCCCTGGCATCTACAAGCTCTACAGCTTGAGCATCATTTACAAACGGGGCTTTGACGAAATACTGGCTTTATTTGACATCCATCTAGGTGATATCAGACGCGAGCAGATGTGGTTGGCTTTGCCCCGTACCCACCTCGTTAGAGAGGATCCAGGGAATCCCCCGCAGATGATCGAAATCCCGCCTGAATGGAGGGCAACAGGTCAATTCGAAAAGACCAATCTCGTCACGCAGAAGTTTAGCGAGTGGGGCGGCCCGCCAGTTTCCGCACTCCCGCCGCTTAATACACCGCAGTCGCTCTATGGATACATTGGGACCAAGGACTTTACGCTTTTTCCACTAATTCGACCGGGATCCTTTGTTCAGATTGATGCAAGCCAGAAGAAAGTCATCCATGGGGGGTGGTCAAATGAATTTGACCGGCCGATATATTTCGTCGAACTCCGCGATGGATACGCGTGCGCATGGTGCGAACTTGAAGACAGAAGACTCCTTCTCGTTCCTTGCCCGCAGGCCAAGATCCCGATACGACAGTTTCGGTTTCCGGACGACGCTGGTATCGTTGGCAGGGTAACTGGTGTATCCATGCGGATAGCTGATACAAGCAAGGGCGATTAGAGTGACAACGACTTGTCCCGTCGACCGGTCTTTATTTAGCTTGCTTTTTGAACTTTGCCCAGCGTGCCTTCTGTGCAGCAGCAATCCTCGCCCGAGCTTCGGGTGAAAGATGACGTCTCTTGCGTTGGGACGACGAGATGGCCTGTTTGTAGGCCCTCGGCTATGCGGGCGAATCAGCAAGGATCGACTTGGCCAGTTGAAGTCTCTGGATCTCCGCATCGATCGCATTGAGTACCTCAGACGTAATCATTTGGGAAGTATACATGGGCGGGCAGCCTGCACTCTTTATCCCGCAAGCTAGCTTAGGGAGTGTGTTGCTGGTATCGTCTTGCCATGCCTTGATTGTGTAATTTATTCAGGCTGCTTGCCGAACGTGATTTGCGACGATCACCTCTAATCCAAAATCATGGGTCAGGAATGGCTCTCAGTCGGTTACTTATGAGCATCAAGGTTGAGTAGTTCAAGGATTCACCCCAAAAGCGGTAGCCCGAGTGGACATATGACCCTCACCCTGAAGACGACATTGCAAAACGTCAACTTAAAGCCGATCGGGTCGAACCTGATGGCTGCTTAGGTTCAAATTTGGCGCCGATGAGCAAGTGATAGAAATCTGTCGTCCTGGTGCGGGGACTCCAGGTGGCCTGCTGATCAAGTTAAGTTGCCCTTCGTAATAACGCCGCACTTCGTCGCTATGTGGATGACCTGGCCAATCGCACAAGTCTGCCCAGTAACAGCAAAAGGTCGGGATTTGCATCAGGTTCCGGGAACTGGATGCCAGTTGCGATGGATCCAAGGCGACGTATAGGAATACACAGTAACGGGAATCCAATATGCGGCACCCAGTGCTCGCGATGAACTGTCTCCGAAGCTGCAATTGGGATTGATTGCCAGTCATCCCCTGCCATTGCCCTCTGCGGATCTCCACTTCGACTCAACGATAATGGCGAGCGCGACTCCGGTGATCATCAGATCAAGCTCAGGTGCGCCATTACCAAATGGTATCCGGATGGGGAATTCGCCGCCAAAGTGCCATCCGCGCATTCGCGGTTTCGCCCACGGATACCCAACAAATCCGCCATCCAATTCGAAAATTCCACTCGCTCGGACGGTTTGCCATAGACGAGTGGCCCAAAGTAACTCCATTGCATGGCATCTTCGCTATGAGCCGATTGGAGATCGCTGTAGTAGCCAAGGCCCTCAGATAATATGGCCTGATCCTCGGGAAGAAACGCCGAGATTCGCTCACTGCGACAGAGTTTCTGAACGACCTCGCAAGGTGGCCAAACGCAACTTGAGACTTGGATCAAGTTGTCGCGGTACTCAGGGAAAGCGGTGACTCCACCCTTGCTTCGGACGGCTCGAACGGTGCGCCCATTCCGATCCCGTAAATTAAAAGTTGCCATGCTGTTTTTTAAGGGCGAAAAATGCTAACACATGCCAAGACATTTCACGAACAGATTTCTCTCTCGGATGCCCGCTGGATGCACTTCAGAGGTAACCGCCGTCAACTCGAAGATTGGACGGGTGTTCCGCTTAGCCCGCATAGAACCGATTCAAATTGCTCATTTTCGCTTGTATTTTAAGCTCGCAGAAACGCTGGACCCTGTTACATCCCCCTAAAGCGGTATTGGGGCGAGTGAAGTGGAGTGCTCAGCCTGACCTGGCGTCTACGACAAAGCATGTGGAGCGATATGCAGCAAACTGATCGCGATTGGCCGTGGAAATCTGCGCATTTCCTTTATATGTTGCGAAGCCTCAACCTGAGCAGACGGCTCCGCGAAGCTCTGCGTTCGTGAGATGACTAAGTTCTACCTCACAAGTTGTACTGCTCGGGTATTTGCTTGAGAGCAAGGATGAAGCTGCTTTCGCGCAACGACTAATGTCGCCTTACCCTCGAAAATCATCTGACGAGAAACGCCGTTTGTAGGTTTAGACCCGGCCACCGGATTTGGAGGCTTCACCAGACTCAATCGCTCGCCAAGGGCTATGTCACTGCCCCATCGCGGTACCCGGGAGAGGTAGCTCATTCTTATGAGGCGGACTGGCTGGAGCCGTGTGTTAACACTTTCGTTTTATTGCCGCGACAACTGCCGGCGTTGAACATAGAAATAAGCTCTAAAAATTTTGGTGTATCGAAGGCGTCTGACCCACGCCATTTCGCACATACAGCCTCCTTCCCCGATAACGTCAATGTTCCACTAGCGTCATAGTCGTGGAAACCGGAAAACGTGGCCGGAGTCATTGCGGAAAGATTACTTTGGAAAAGGGGGTAGGCGTCGAGTCGGTGAATTCGTGATGGGATTTTGGCGTGCGACGCCCTATTCTTAACGTATGGGCTGGGGATTCCGTAAGAGCATAAACTTTGGGCCGTTGAGGATAAATGCGTCCAAGAACGGGTTGGGGTATTCCATCGGGGGGAGAGGCTTTCGGGTTGGACGCGATGCCCGTGGCCGGAAATATCGCTCCTTCTCCATCCCCGGAACGGGAATTTTCAACCGCACGTATACCAACACAAGGCCCACGACGACCAAGCCGCCGTTGAATAACCCTACTCCCACCACTTCCACCAACCAACCGGTTCAAGGAAAACCGCAGCAGTCGGCCATCGGCAAAATAGCTGTTTATTTTTTCGCGGCTGCGGTGATCTACGTAGTTCTGACCGCGGTTCTTCACCTTTTTTGAGGATTTAATTGTTATGGCCTTTGATCAGGTTCCCTTCGGGGACAACGTTGAGTTTGCAGAAAACACCGAACCCCGCTGTCCTTGCCTTCTATTGCTCGATACCTCAGGTTCAATGCGAGGAAAGCCGATCGATGAATTGAATGCAGGAATCAGGCAGTTCCGAGATGAGCTATTTGCGGACGATATGGCTCAGAAGCGTGTAGAAGTCGCAATTATCGGTTTCGGGCCGGTCCAGACGCTGTCCGAATTTCAAACTCCGGATGTATTTCAGCCGCCCACTCTCGTGCCGACCGGAGACACTCCGATCGGAGCAGCTATCGATGCTGGCTTGAATCTGCTAGAGCAGCGGAAACAAACGTATAAAGCAAATGGGATTAGTTACTACCGCCCATGGGTTTTCCTAATCACCGATGGGGGACCGACCGATTATTGGCAGTCGGCAGCGGAGCGGGTGAAGGCAGGAGAGAAGGCAAACCATTTTTCTTTCTTTGCCGTCGGGGTCGAGGGGGCGAGAATGGACGTATTGTCTCAGATGACAACGCGCCAACCTCTCAAGCTCCAAGAATTGCGCTTTCGTGATCTTTTCAAATGGCTTTCCAACTCTCTTTCTGCCGTTTCCAAATCACAACTCGGCACACAGGTTCCGCTTGAAAACCCGACTGCTCCAACTGGGTGGGGAGCGGTGTAAATGTCGAGAGGCTGGAAATATGCAGCCGCTTCGGTAATAGGGACCTCACATCTGAAGTCTTCCGACGGTGAATGCCAGGATTCGCACTGTTTTCGGTACGACAGCGAGCGGGATCTATTTGTCTGCGCGGTTTCCGACGGGGCCGGCTCTGCGGTTTTCTCAGCCTTAGGTTCACAGTTAGCCAGTTCGCTTGCCGTTGAACGGGTAAGCAAAGCCCCGGATGAGGTCCTCCATCAGCCGGAGCTTGCACGCGACACCCTGACGACAATCCGCGACGAACTTATCAACAAAGCTGAAGGGGCCGGTGCCCGTCTGCGTGATTTTGCCAGCACTCTCCTTGTGGCAATCATCCACGCGTCCACAGTCACATTCTGGCAGATTGGCGATGGCGCCATGTGCTTCCGATTTCGTGGAGAGGACCACTTCAATTACGCTTTCTGGCCGGCAAAGGGTGAGTATGCAAACGTGACACAGTTCATCACAGACGAAAACTTCCTAGACGAAGTTGAGTTCGATTCTACTTGCGCCGACATAGTTGACTTGGCCGTGTTCACCGACGGATTGGAACGACTGGCTCTGGACTTCAAGGCAGGCGAAGCCCACACGAAATTCTTTACAGGCTTGTTTTCGTACCTGCACGCTCAATCGCCGGGGCACCTTATCGACATCGAAAGCAAACTTGCGCAGTTCTTATCGTCGGACCGCGTAAATTCCAAAACCGACGACGACAAAACGCTCGTGTTGGCCACCACCGAAAACTAATGAATCTCTCAACCGGCTCCACTGTATTCGATGCGAACGGAAATTCATACCGGCTGGCCCGCGAAGTCGGGCGAGGCGGCCAAGGCTCGGTCTGGACCATCGACGGACATAGAGATCAGGTAGCCAAGTTCTACCATAACGGTCTCACGGACACAGATGCAGCCAAGATCTCGGCCATGTGTCGCTTGAGAACGGAAGTCTTGAGTAACGTGGCCGCATGGCCCATTTCGCTTCTGAAACCGTCTAAAAGCGGAACTCCTGCCGGTCTGCTGATGCGAAAAATTGCTGATTACCAGTCGGTCCATCAACTCTATGGCCTGAAAAGCAGACTTCGAACGTTCCCTCATGCTCAGTTGCCATTCTTGATCCACGTTGCTGCGAATACGGCTAGGGCTTTTGCAACAATTCACGCAGCTGGACAAGTGATCGGGGACGTGAACCACAGCAATCTGATGGTCGGCCCGAACGGCACAGTCGCAATGATTGATTGTGACAGTTTCCAGATTACCGATGGCGCGCAAATATTTCGGTGTCCGGTTGGAGTGCCGGAGTTCACACCTCCAGAACTTCAGGGAAAAGATTTTCGCAACATAACCCGGACGGCCCAGCACGATGCGTTTGGATTGTCGATTCTTATCTTCTATCTCCTGTTTTTAGGCCGCCACCCGTTTATGGGTCTATACGATGCGAAATCCGATGATATCGTGTCGCTGGACCATGCAATAGGCTTGTATAAGTTCCCATATGCACTAGGATCAGGATCATCTGAGGTCAGACTCCCGTCGTTTGTGCCGCGGCTAGCAGACTATCCCTCTGAGCTAGGAAATCTGTTTATCAGGACGTTTACAAGAGAAGCCCTTGCACGCGGCCGTCCCAGCCCAACGGAATGGGTTGGCGTCTTAAGTAACCTCTCCAAGGTCCTCAAGACTTGCAAGACCAATCCGAACCATCAGTTCTTCTCTGGAAATGGCGACTGTCCCTGGTGCCGAGCTGAAGGCGCGTTGGGGACTCCGATATTTGGAATAAAAGTCGCCGTAATTGGCGACCGCGGCTTCAACCTTGTAGCTGTTTGGGTTGAGATCGACAAGGTCAAACCGGTTCCCGAGTCCCTCCAGAAGCCAGAACTGGACAACTTCACGGCCAAATATAGCCCCGATCCAACGATCCCGGAAATCGCACGTAAGCGAAGAATCCATCGCCTCGGAGCGATCGGAATCGTTTTCGGAGTTTCGGTTCTCTCAGTAGCAGCTGGTCTCGTACCCCTCGCGGCCATTGCGGCTATTGCGATCGCTCTGATAATCGCCGGGCAGGTTTGGAAACAAGGCAACATCAGTGCAAAGCCATTCATTGAGCAGTACGAATCAGTGCTCAAGAGCTATCGGGAAGCCGAAACTGAATTCGACCATTCCTCAGCCCCTCCGGCGCGATACGAAGAGATCCGGACGCAATTGGACTTGAGCAAGCGAGAGTACGAAGGTTTGGCTCCCGAAAAAGCCAAGAGGTTGGCGAAGCTCAACGCTGAGAGAGAGGCGAAGCAGCGGCAACGGTTCCTGGAGACGTTCAGAATTGAAGACGCAACGATACCTAATATAGGACCCAAGAACAAGCTAATTCTCCGCACTTGGGGAATCGAGGACGCGTGGGATGTCGACGAGGGCAGAATTCAAGCAATAAAGGGATTCGGACCCGTGAAGATAAATTCTTTGATGGAGTGGCGAAGAAGCAATGAAAGGCTCTTTCGATTCGATCCGAAACAATCAGTCGATCCTCGTGACCTCAATGCTTTGGAACAGGAGTTTGCACAAAAAGCTCGGAACCTAGAGAGAGTGATCATGCAGGGAGTGCCGAATCTGAGCCAGGCGATCAGCGTGTGGCACGCGCAACGTCGTCAGCAGCTATCAAAATTGAGCGTATTGGCCGAGAAGTTTGCCGAAGCTAATGTAAACCGCAGGGCGCTAGGACGCCTTTAGCCGACAACTGGACTGTAATCAGATAGCCGAGACTTGGATGAAATCGAACAAGGCTTTAAATCTGGGGCTTATCGCGATTTTGATCGCGTTATTCGTGTTTGGTCGCAAAGGCTATAAGCGGCGATCAGGACCAGTTACAACGCCTCCAATGGTAGATGCTCAACTTTTTCCATCCGCAGGCAGTCAGCGTCGCCAATCCGGCTTGCTATACATGAGTCAAGGCTGCTCCGCTACTGGTGGCAGGTGTGAATCGCTCGACTTTGCTGCGTGGGTCCGGCCGGCGGGTGGCTCCTGCCACATTCGTACAAGCAACGGTTATCCGCTCCCAGATTCCCATTGCACACCTGGTGGCATAAACCCATCCGTATCAGTTTCCGTCCTTAAAAATGCGAACTGGACCACGCGCTGCGCTCGTAATTGTTGGACTTCTGAGGCTGACAAGCACCTCGCCTACCGTTGGTATGGAATTCAGAAGCCCTCAGTGAACTCAGACGAGAACCAAGTCTGCGAACTGGATCATCTAGTTCCTCTTGAGCTTGGGGGTTCCGACGCTCTCGCCAACATCTGGCCTCAATGTGGACCAGACACTGTGGCCATGAATCGGCGCTATTTTAAGATCAAGGACCGAGTCGAGAGATATTTGGCGACCGAGGTGAGGTCTGGAAGGATGGATTTGGCTGTTGCTCAGAGAAAGATTGCAGAAGATTGGACGCAATTCATTCCTGAGTCAAGTCGCACTGCTCTAAGGGGTGACTGACCAGTCGACGAATCACGGGACCGCACCGTTGGTTCGAGCCAAGACCCGATTTGCCGTATTGCGCCACTGTTCCTCGATCAGGTAACGAGAGCTATCATGACCTAATGGGATGGACCCGTCCTTTGATGAGCGAGTTGGTAAGCTCGCCGCAGGAGGAGGTGCATCGGCATGAAGGTAGCGAGGATTGGGCTGGACATTGCGAAACAGGTTTTCCAGGTTCGCGGTGCGGACAAGAGCGGGAAGGTTGTGCTACGGCGCAAGCTGAGGCGGAGCGAAGTGGCCCGGTTCTTTGCCGAGTTGGAGCCGTGTCTGATAGGGCTGGAAGCCAGCGGAAGCGCCCATTATTGGGCGCGTGTGCTGACCGCGTCTGGCCACCGGGTGCGGCTCATGGCCCGCAGTTTGTTAAGCCCTACGTCAAGTCGAACAAGAACGATGCCAACGATGCGGAAGCTATCTGTGAAGCCTTAGCTCGGCCCAACATGCGCTTTGTTCCTCCGAAGTCCGTCGGGCAGCAGGACCTGCAGTGCCTCCATCGCGTGCGAAGCCGCCTGGTCGCCTGCCGGACCCAGCTTGTGAACCAGATCCGGGGATTGTTAGCTGAATACGGGATCGTGCTGCCACAGCATGTGGGGCAACTGCGCAGCGGACTGCCAGCCGTGTTGGAAGATGCCGAGAACCAGCTCACCAGCTTTGGCCGTCAACTCTTGCGCGGCCTCTATGAAGAGCTGGCGCAATTGGAGGAGAAGATGGAGGCCGCAGACAGACAGATAAAACTCGTCTTTCAAGGCCGTGAAGACTGCCAGCGTATCGGGGCGGTAGAGGGTGTAGGGCCGGTGACAGCGACCGCGATCGTTGCCGCAATCAGCAACGGACAGGCTTTTGAAAACGGGCGGCAATTTGCTGCGTGGCTAGGCCTCGTGCCCAGGCAAAACTCCAGCGGAGGTAAGGCCAGGCTGCTAGGGATCAGCAAGCGAGGCGATCCGTACCTTAGGACGCTGCTGATCCACGGAGCACGGTCAGGGGTCTACCGGGCGAAGAACAAGACCGACAAGCGGAGTCTCTGGATTATGGACAAACAACAGCGTCTGGGAACAACCAAGGCCTGTGTCGCGGTAGCCAACAAGAACGCACGCATTGTCTGGTCGCTCATCGCGCGAGATCAGGTCTATCGTCCGGCAGCGTAACTGCCCGCAGATTTTGCAGTAGAAGCTTTCCAACGAGATGCTGGACCCGCCAACGATGGCGCAACCGGTGAGACCGGCTTCTTCAGAACCTGACGGGGGCAGGGCCATCTAAGGCCGATGACCTGATGAGGAGAACCATCCACGAAGCGTAGCCAACACCCTCCCAGGTGGGCCAAAGTTAACTGCCACCGCTGGGCCAGACCAGAATGCCAAAATCAAGAGGCAAGTAGGTGGCGCGACTCAAGGGTGCAAAGCGGCAGAAGAACCAGCTAGAGCTGGCCTTCGGAGAAGAGATGAAGAGTGAAGCTCGGAGTCCATCCTCTGAAGGGACCGAAGCACCAGTGGCGAAGCGCAGTGCAGAAAGCCTGGCCCCGAATGAGCAGTGGATAGAGAAGGTCTGCCAGCGAGAAAACCTCTGGCAGGCGTTCATGCGCGTGAAGGAAAACGGAGGAAGTCCGGGCGTCGACGGCATGACCGTCGATGTTTTAGCGGACTACCTGAAGCAGCACTGGATAACCATACGGGACCAACTGCTGAGTGGGACCTATCAACCACAACCGGTGCGTCGGGTGGAAATCCCGAAGCCGGACGGAGGGGTGCGAAAGCTTGACATCCCGACGGTGCTGGATCGACTAATTCAGCAGGCAGTGATGCAGGTTCTGCAGGGTAGTTGGGATCGCACCTTCTCTGAATCGAGCTATGGGTTTCGACCCGGACGCTCGGCGCATCAGGCAGTAGCGCGTGCCCAGCAGCACATCGCTGCTGGTCATCGTTGGGTGGTCGATCTCGATCTGGAAAAGTTCTTCGATCGAGTGAACCACGACAAACTGATGGGTCAGGTTGCAAGGCGGCTAAAAGATCGACGCCTCTTGCGACTGATTCGGGGCTGGCTCACGGCAGGCGTGTTGGAGAGCGGATTGGTGGAACCAACGGAGGAAGGTACGCCGCAAGGCGGACCTCTTTCTCCCTTGCTATCCAATCTCGTTCTCGATCAGCTTGACCGGGAGTTGGAGCGAAGAGGGCATCGTTTTGTTCGATACGCGGACGACTGTAATATCTATGTCCGCAGTCAACGAGCGGGCCAACGCCTGATGAGGGGACTGATAAGACTCCTCGAAGGCAAACTCAAGCTGAGGGTAAACCGGGAGAAGAGTGCTGTAGCACGACCATGGGAGCGGAAGTTCCTCGGGTTTAGCTTTACGAACAGGACAGTGCCTAAGCGTCGAATCGCGCCTAAGGCAGTACTCCGGTTCCAGGCAAGAATCCGAGTTCTCACTCGTCGGACCAGAGGCATTATTATCGAGAAAATGGTCTACGACTTGGGCCGCTACCTTCATGGGTGGCAGAGTTATTTCGGGTTCTGCCAAACTCCGACCGTGCTGGACCGTTTCAATAAGTGGATCAGGCGTCGTATACGCTCTGCCGCCTGTAAGCAATGGCGAACAGGGAAGACGCGATACGCCCGATTGCGAAAGCTGAATCTCAGTCATGATCTGGCTGCTCGCACGGCAGGGCATCAGTGCGGACCGTGGCGGCTTAGCCGAACAACGGCTCTCTCCTATGCCATGCCCGCCACATATTTCGACCGCTTGGGACTTCCTATGCTGCATTGCACTTCTGGCGCTTGATCCTAACGAACCGCCGTGTACGGACCCGTACGCACGGTGGTGTGATAGGGAAAGCGAGTGATCGCATACCTATGTCAATTCCATAGCTCTGGATTATTGCCACACGCGCAAACTCGGCCGGGGTTCTGTAGCCGAGACTGCTGCGTGGCCGTTGTTGGTTATATTCCACCTTCCACTGACTAACCTTCCTGCGTGCGTCGAATAGGTTCGCGAACCAATTAACCCGCAGGCACTCTTCGCGCAATCTGCCGTGGAAGCTCTCCACATGTGCGTTCTGGGTTGGCTTGCCAGGCTGAATGTGGCGCAGTTCGATCTTCCACTCCAACGCCCAGGCCAGGAAATGACGACTAGTCAGTTCCGGACCGTTGTCACAGTGAATTGCCACTGGGTATCCGCGCATGGCGATGATCTCATCCAGCACCCGCGTCACGCGCCGGCTGGCAAAACCCGTGTCCACTTCCAGCGCCAGACACTCCCGCGTGTAGACATCGACACACTCAGCACACGAATCGTGCGTCCGGCGGCAATCACATCATGCGCGAAATCGAGCGCCCACTCCTGGTTGGCGTCGGTCAGCGGCTGCCGCAGCGATCCGATGCGCACACAGTGCCTGCGCTTCTTCCGCTTCAGGCACAGGCCCGCCTCGCGGTACACCCGCCACAGCCGCTTATGGTTCACTCGCTCGCCCTCGCGTTCCACCAGCACCTGCAATCTCCGATAGCCGTAGCGCGGCTTCTCTCGGGCCAGCCGCATCAGCTTCTCCCACAGCAACTCGTCCGATCGCCGCGATTGATAACGGTAACTGCTCACCGCAATCGACATCAGCCCGCACACCCGGCGCTCACTGGCCCTGTACTGCAATCGCAGCCAGCTTGCGTCCGTCCTGCGGTCTACGAGCTGAGTCCGCTTTTTGCGATGACCGCCTTTAGCATCTCCCGGTCCAGACTTAGATCCGCCACCAGACGCTTCAGACGCGAGTTCTCATCTTCCAGCGAGCGCAGCCGCTGCGCCTCACTGACATTCATGCCGCCGAACTTCGCCTTCCACGTGTAGATCGTTGCCTGGCTGACGCCACACTCCCGGGCCACATCATCCACTGTGCGCCCCGCTTCGACCTGCTTCAGCGCAGCAATGATCTGCGCTTCCGTATGCTTGCTCCTGCTCATCTCGCCTTCTCCTGAATCCGAAATCATACTCAGTTTCGTGCGGATCTAGGGGAGCAGGTAAAACTCACCTCCATTCCGGGCATCACCTCTTTCGGTCTTGCCGGATTCGCCCCGATGGAAGCTGAAGGGGCGCGACTGGAATCTCCTTTATGTGGAAGGAAGGACTTATCAGGGCGACGCGCCGATTCGGCCCTTCAACTTCACTTCTCCTGGTTACTTCCATACTCTGGGCACACGGTTGTTGCAGGACGCGACTTCACTTGGACCGATATTTACGGCCTGCGGTCTTATCTGATAGTTTTCGAAAACTTTGCCCGGCAAGAGTAGGGCAGCGCCAGCGCAGCCATCGGCAGGCGAATTCATGAAGGGCACCTCATGCCTGGTATGTGGTGGTTGGCGTAGTCGGTGATCTTCGCAATGATGGCGTGGATCGCGAGGTTCCTGCGACCATTTATTGGCCCGCGATGATCCACAACCCCTGGCGAGGAACCTACACGCCACGCGCTGTTACCTTTGTTGTTCGCAGTCTGCGGGCCGGGACTCAATCTTTTCTCAGGGAGGTGCAGCAAGCTGTTTGGCAGGTCAACCCCGATATCCCCGTGGCCTCCCTGCATTATTGCCAACAGCTCTGGCAAGCTGATAACCGACTGTATTCTCGAACACTTTCGTGAACCCCTCAGCGCCTCTTCGTCGAGAACAAACTCATGAATGATCCTAGGCTGCGCAGCTCGATTGGCCGATTCGAGCCCGGGGCGCGTGGCGGGTGCGAAGCACAACTCTTCGAGTTCCGTGAGGCGCACTCGCCTGATGCAAGCACCATTCGCATTGCTACAGTGAGCCTGGACGATGCTCTTACCTATCTCCGCTGGCACGGTGACAACTTCCAGCCCGGAACGATTGGGAGTCTTGGGCTTATTCTCCTAGTCTCAGGTTCCCCAATCGATTGAATCTGTCGGTTGGAAGAGTTTCACAACGGTTGACTGGCGGCATAAGAATGCGAAAGTTTAACGACCCAGGGCGCGGAAGACCACACGATACGGTTCACCGTGGTCTTGGTTCGCGCGTTGGATTGAAGACTTCATTTTGTTCTTGACATCAACGGAATTAGTGCCCTAGGCTGCACCTACTCATTACAAAAAACTATTAGCTTTTTTCTTATCTGCCTTATCTCTGTAAACTCGTGCCTCAGCGCTCGATTCAACACAATTTGCCATAACAAGGTCAGGTTGTTCGTGAAATCTGTCTTTGGTTTAATCATCGTCGTTACGGGAACAGCCCTGTCCCTGCCATGGGAACCTCGGCGTCAGGCTCAGGTGGCCAATGTCTCTACTGACCAAGCGGTCGCCGGACGGCTCCAACATTCCATGCTTGCAATGGGGATACGCAATGACGGGTCACAGCAAACCGTCGTTATCAATGGAATTATTGCAATCGACGGTGACAAACCGTGTCTTTCCCGATCCTTATCAAAGCCCCAGAATGCAATGATATCCGGACTGTTAACAACATCTGAGGGAGTTAGGACGACTATTACAGACTATTACATCAAATGGCCATCGTGATTTCCCCCCTCATGGTGACTCATACGACACCTCAGCGATGAAAACGCCTAGGGCGACTTGAACGAGTACGTGCCTGCCCTCTTGTTATCGTGCCACCAGCTTTCCAAGACGTCGGTCGAATATTTCGGGGGCCGCCTTCTCGGCTAGCGTCAATAAGGAATCTTGCGGGTTGAAGCCGCGGTGAGAAGGTGTTCATCTGAAAGCGAGATCGACAGTTCTGGCGCAGACACTGAAACATGCCCCGGTAGTCAAGATGTTTGCTTTACTTTGTGAGTGCTGCATCGTCATGATGTATGCCAGCGTACTAATTAGAAACTAATAAAACTTCTAGACATGATACCCAGAGTCTGTGTTAGCTTGTCATTTCTAACCCTCAGCAGCATCTATTTTGTCCGACGGTGGGTCCTGTTAACAGCGGGCCTTGGTGTCCGTATTACGCGAGAAGACCGTACCTATCGAGAGCTCTGGTCCTGATACGAGGATGGAAGATAGTTAATGAAAAGCTTATACCCGCCCCCGCCCCGTAATCGCAGCTGGGTTTTCTCTACCGCATTACTATTATCGCTGCTCGCTCCGCCGACGATAGTTCGGGCACAATCCAGCACTTCAAGTAACAGCGCTGGGCAGTTCCTTGTCAAGGCCAGTCAGACATTTTCCGGAGCTCAGAATATCTCAAGCATCACATTAACTGGCCAATTAAGCTACTATGCCGGTTCTGATTATGAAACCGGCACCATAACACTCATTGGGCGAGCAGACGGCTCTTCGAGCGCGAACCTGCAGCTTGATTCTGGGGGCAGAACGCAAATCCAAAATACGTTCGCCAATGGTCAAGGATGCAGCTGGTCCAACCCGGATGGCATTAGCCATACATCCCAACGGCACAATTGCATGTTGCCCTTCGCATGGTTCCTACCTCAGGTCGCGCTGTTCGGGGGGCAATTGCCCTCGATCGGCAACTTGACTCTAGCCACCAGTCCGTCCAGCGGCGACTCGATCCTTAGTTGGTCCGTCGCGCCGCCGTCGGCCGTAGCTGCTGAGCAGAAGCCGCTTTGGGCGCACATAAGCGCTTTCGACTTGGTCTTCGACGCGCAGAGCCTCGCTCCGATTCTTCTCTCATATTCCGCCCATCCGGACGTCAACGCGGCTGTGGACATCCCTGTGACGGTGCAGTACTCAAATTATCAGCAAGTCAACGGAGCTGTGGTGCCATTCCACATCCAGAAGTACTTTAACGGCACACTGTCCATGGACATCACGATTTCAAGCGTCATTGTCACGCACTGATAGAGATTACATACATGCGATTTGCAAGACTTATTTTACTTCTTCTCTGCCTGCCGGCCCTTGTCTCTTCAGGATTACTTCACGCACAGGCTACCGGTCTTTATGCGTTTGGGCCATTTGATTCACCTGGATTCGACACCATCAACCGAGGCAACCTCAACGTACATCTATCCATACCCGTGTTCAGTAAGCCCGGCCGTGGCGGCACCAACTTTTTCTATGCCCTTAGCTACGACGGCTTGATCTGGAAGCCGACTTCATCCGACGGGTCATCGGCGTGGACGCCTGTTCCGGCATGGGGTTGGAGCGACTCCACAAATGCAGAGTACGGCTATGTCAGTTACGTCGTAAGCATAAACGACTGCACGTTACCGCCCCATGGTATTCAGGAGGAAGAGCAGAACTACGGGGCGTTTGTCTTCCACGACCCGAATGGGGGCACCCACAATATCCCATTTGCGTTCAACAATACCTGTGGAAATCTGGGACCGCCGACGACGACGGGAACTTATCCGCTGACAGACAACTCGGGCTATACCCTTTATCGTAACGGTTTGGGCTTTGTCGTCGTCGCAAGGGATGGCACCCAGACAGCCGTCCCGTCGGTTATGTCTTTTGTGGGATACGATGAGCAGACCACGAAGCGGCAATCAGCTGTAGCAACCGATACCAATGGAAATCAAGTTTCAGTCTCCTCCTCCGGCGTGTTCACTGACACAATGGGCAAGACGGTGTTGACAATGACTGGAGCGGCTCCCAACCCGGTTGTTTATAAATACACTGATCCCAATGGCCAACCTCAATCGGTTACAGTCAATTATGGCATTTATACGGTGCAAACCAACTTCAAAGTGAGCGGCATTGACGAGTATAACCAGCCGAATGTTCCGCTCGTAAGTTCTATCGTATTCTCAGGGGATAGCACATCCTATACTTTTGGATACGAGTACACGCCGGGAAGCACCTCCACCTATACCGGAAGAATCAACAGCATCACGCTACGCACGGGCGGCACGATTAGCTACGTCTATACGGGAGGAAATCAGGGTATTGAGCCCGACGGCACGACGGCCGGTTTGACGCGAACCACATCGGACGGATCAACTACTTATGTTCGCTCTGGAATCGGCGCCACACAATCGAGCACATCGATCACTGACGCTCTGGGCAATGTCACGACGGCAAGCTTTCTGATAAATTCCACCAGCGGCAACTTCTACGAGAGCGATCATGCGGTATACAACGGAGCCGCAAGTGGCACCCCGCTCGCCGAGGTTAAGACCTGCTATAACACCACAAGTCCTTGTTCGTCGACTTCGATTTCTCTACCCTTTTCCACAATCGTCCTGAACTCCTATCAGAATGGCGTGCTGATAGACACCGACACACAGTCTTACAACGGATCGGGGCTGTTGGCGCAAGATCAAAATAGCGGAGTCACGACGGCATACACCTACAATACGTACACCGGCCCCCATAGCATCCCGTTCCTTCGACTGGCTTCTGTGATCAGTTCATTCGGGGCCACAAAGTTCCAGGAAACGACGTATGGGTACGACGAGGCGACCCCGACAGGAACTTCGGGACTACCGCAGCACGTTGCAGTCTCCACAACGCGTGGCAATCTGACCTCGTTTCATCAATGGATCGGTTCATCCGGATCGACGTTGAATGCGACGAATGCGTATGATGATGCGGGCACAGTTCTTAGCAGTACGAATCCGAACGGAACGAGCACATTCGGTCACGATTCTACCGATACGCTCGTTAGCAGCGTTACGCCCCCGACGCCGTCCAGTGGTGTGACACTCTCGACCACAACGAACTACGACCCGAACACCGGAATGTTGAGCAACACGACGGACCCCAACGGCACGAAGACAACTTACACGTACAACGGGATGTTGCAGCCCACAGAGATAGACAGCTTTGACAGCGGAGGCTCCCTCGTCGCTAGGACCACAATCGGCTACTGGAGTCCGAATCAGACCGGGGTATATGTCTATCAAAACAGCAGCGGGCACACCGATACGGAGACCCTGTACGACGGGTACGGCAGGCAGATCCGGGTGGCTACCGCCAATGGTCAGAGCAGCAATCCGTGGTACCAGTCTGATACCTGCTACGATGTAGTCGGAAATATCAATTTCGAGTCCTATCGATATCAGGGAAATGGCTGGGGCACCCCGAAGGTGTGCTCCGGAAGCGGGGACTCGTACGCTCACGATGCCCTTGGGCGGGTTACGACGATCACACACGCCGACAATACATCTGCGAGTTACAGCTACCAGGGCCATGCGGTGAAAAGCGCTGACGAGAATGGGGTCGCTCGTATCAATCAGGTAGATAGCCTTGGCAGGCTGACGACCGTCTGTGAACTCAGCGGCAATTCTTTACAGGGAGATTCCCCGGCCCCATGCGGCACGGATATCGTTGGTACAGGATATCTCACGAATTATTCCTATGACCTGGCCAACCATAAAACTACCAGTAACCAGGGAGTACAACGGCGGGTCTTCCAAACCGATTGGCTGGGACGGGTTACCTCTGTCACCGAGCCGGAATCCTCAGGGCCGACGACCTACAGTTACGCTTACAATGGCACTGGATTGGTTGTCACGAGGCAGCGCCCGAAAGCGAATCAGACAAGTGCCAGTGTGCTGGCAACCACGACAACCCAATATGATTCCCTGAGCCGTGTGGTCAGCGTGAGCTACAGCGATGGGACCACAACGAAGACCTTCAACTACGATCAGTCCACAATTTGGGGAGTGACTGGCGTCAGCACCGGGGCAGGTAAAGGCCGATTGACAGCGTCAAGCAGAACAACAACGAGCAACTATGTAGCAGAAGCCTATCAATATGATGCGATGGGTCGCGTGACCGGAAATCTGCAATGCCTCCCATCAACCTGTGCCATCTCTCCTGACAAATGGACGAACTATTCCTATGACTGGACAGGAAATTTTCTGAGCGCAACCGACGGTGCAGGCGTTACAACCCATTACAACAATTACTCTCCAGCGAATGAGGTTAGCTCGATCACAAGTTCACTCACCGATGCTACACATCCGGGCACGCTTGTCTCCTCTGTTGCTTACGGACCAAATGGGCCGTTAACTTATCAACTGGGTAATGGCTTGACGTCTATATCTACTTATGATGGCCTTGGTCGACGCAATGGAGAGTGGGTTTGTAATGGCTCCTCGCAGCCTGGTTGTGGCGGAGGAACTCAGCTTTATGGCTTCAGCATCGGCTGGAATGGTGTCCGCAACACTGGAGGTTGCGATACGTCACTCAATCGTTGTGAAAGCTTCAGTTATGACGAGTTCAATCGCCTGACGTCCCAGACCACCAATTCGGGCACGGTACTCAATCTTAGCTGGGTCTATGACCGCTACGGGAACCGCTGGCAGCAAAACCCGAACGGGGCTCAGATGGCATTCGATACCGCGACAAACAGAATACTTACCGCTGGGTATAACTATGATGCAGCCGGCAATCTCATCGCCGACGGGATTCACACCTACGGGTACGATGCCGACGGAAATCTCACGACGGTAGATGGTGGCGCGACTGCGAAATATACGTATGACGCATTAAACCGCCGAATCAGAATCGACGAGGGCAGCTTTGCCAAAGAACTTGTTTATGATCTGGGGGGACGGCGCTCAACAATCTGGGATGGCCATGACGGACACCAGTATCAGGGACAGGTTTACTGGCATGGCACGCCGATCGAATTTTATTCAGGCGGAGCCGCTCATTTTCAGCATCAGGATTGGCAGGGCACCGAGCGCAACGTGACCGCCTATAACGGTACGATCGAAGGGTCCTACTCATCTTTGCCCTTCGGCGACGGATACTCAGTAACCAGCGGATCAGACTCAGATGCTTATCACTTCGCAGGTTTGGATCACGATGTCGAATCCAACACAGACCATGCTGTATTCCGGCAGTACGAAGATGTCCAGGGACGCTGGATGTCCCCCGATCCCTACTCCGGCAGCTATGACCTCACCAACCCCCAAAGCATGAACCGGTACGCTTACGTGCTGAATAATCCCTTAAGTTATGCGGATCCCTCGGGGCTTTGGTGCTCCGCAGCGGTTGGAGACAAGGATACACCGTGCAATGCGAGCAATGATCCATCGGGCGCGGGGGCCGGTGCGTTCGCAGGATATGGTGAGTTTGATGTATTAGACGTGATCTACCGTGCTATGAACAACATGTGGGGGACCACTTCGACAGTTACTTTTGACGGAGTACCAATCGGGCAGAGCTCTCTGCAAGGTTCCTGGACAGACTTTGATTTTATGGATCTCTTTGCATTCTCGACTGGCATCATTACCACAAGTAATGCCCCAAGTAGCGGCAGAACTACCTGCGCGGGAACGGCGATGTTTACCGGTGTAGGCGGCAAGCAAGCGATGGCGAATGGGGCACTGTATTCCCAATATCCTGCGCAAGCTGGCGGTTCTATCCGAGGTGGAACTTTCGGCACCGTAGCTGTCCAGAATGGTTTCCTTGGCCTCAGTACTCGGCAGCTCAGAACCTACGGAACGCAAATTTTCATCACGCCCAGCAATCAAGGATTGTTCTCTCAGTACGGAGGGCCAACTGGACCACTATCCGTGTCAGATTACGGAGACGCCAACATCCAGGCGACGCCGGGAGTTGCGTTCGATGTTTACAGATTTCCGACGGTCTCGGCTGGAATGCAGTTCGGTCGGCGGACGATGAGCACAACAATCAGCTTCCCGAATAGCTCTGGCGCGAGTTGCCCGGCTGGTTTCACGGTGGTGCACTAATGAAATATCTAACACTCGTTGGATTCTTACTGTTCTCAGCGACTTCTTGGAGCCAATGCACCGGCCCAGCCAAGATGCATGCAAAGCTCCAGTGGAGCGAAGCGGCAAAGGCAACTTCTCCGGATCGTTTTTGGGAAGTAGAGACCCATCCCGTACTGAATGCGGATGAGAACAGGTCGCCTGTCACTATCCGCAAGTGCGGAGAATCAAAGTCGTGGCCGCTCTTTACGCTTCAGCGGAGCGCGGAGGTGTTCTGGAGTCCCGATAGCAAGCATGTCCTCGTGGTCAATCAACCCTTGAGCGGGACGAACAAGTTACTGCTTTTCCCCTTGGCAAGTCTCTCGACAGGAACCCGAGGCGGTGCGCCCGATGCCCTTGATAAAGCGGTAAACGAAACTCTTGCGGAGCGCCTTGGAAAGGAAAGGCACGTCCAGTTCTTTCTTCCTAACTTCGTATCGTGGAAGGGCGACAACCTGCTGCTTGCGGTCGGTGGCGCGACCTATGCTGCCAGCGATGGCCCACTGGTTCCGTACTGCTACGGCATGAGGGTCAATAGCTCGATCATGCGTGTGGAGAGTGTTCTGTCCGAGAAGGAACTGAAGACAAGCACCGGTCATAGCTGCCAGGTCTCCCCATAAATGTCTGCCTATGCATGTACGATGGGTTTCGCCGCTAGTGCGTTTGGATTTGCCCCAAATAATCCGGCGCAACAGCAGAACGCTTGTTCTGCAACGATTCTAAGTGCCGTTAACAACCAAATTTGGGACCAAACTTCGCGTCTGGCGACGTTCAGGGAAACCCATGGGACAATGGCGGCGGTATAAACATAAATATCCTCGGAGCGAATCTCGCTGCCGCCCAGTTCAACTCTCTTCAGACAGGTCGCTACCTCTTGAATTGGTACACCTATCTCATAGGGTACGGTCCAACGCTCCACGTTACAGGTACGACACGGTCGGATCCGCTGCCCGCGTTCTTTGCGAATAGCAACGTGGGCGGACAACATCCGTCCTCTTCACTGCCCACATTGACACGAGCTTCGCCTATAACCCAATTGGTTTTCTCATTCATCTGATCAGAGACATGCTTCACATCGGAGGTCCGCGGAAACCATGTCCATCATAGGCAAGAGTGCGGTTAAGACCATTTTTGTCCTCGTGAAGCGCCTATTTTCGTTCAGCCTTCTGGCTGGGCTGACGAGTTTCGTCCTCGCTCAGAACGTCAGAATGGTTGTCCTCAGCAGCCGCAACTCAGGCCCGGTAAAGAACGAGTGCCTAAATATTTCGCTCGGACAATGGCACGGTGGGGACCTAATCGCGCCCACGGATGGAGCAGGTGTAGTCACTCTGCGCATCGATGGGAACATGGCTTCTGTAGATACGGGTCAGCAAAGTCCTGTAACGGAACGGCAGTTGGAGGGCCGAGGCCTTTCGCCGATGGTCAAATGAGGATTTCTATAGAACCAGATTATTATGTGAGCTGCCAAGAGTACGGTAGACCAACGCCAATTGCAGGCTTGCAATCAACAGCTTTGCGATGCGGTGAGAAGCGCAAGGCAATCTATCATCAATCAGGCGGCAGCGGCGGGAACCAGGACGTCGCGTGGTGTTAGCCCTGTTTATACTCTCGCTCAGTGGAGCGAATTGCAGGCCGACAGCGACATCAACCTCCTTTTCACATACATAGTGCCGGGGGCGAATTCATGTCACTGACGATAGATTCCAGGAAGTCCCGGATCGACTCCTTAGCGATACTAGGCGGGTTAGTTATTCTGCTTGATACAGTTTGGGTAGGAATAGCTGCTCTAGGACTCGATTGGAGTCGAACGAATGAACTCGTGAGGGGGATCAGCTTTGTACTTGGAATTCCAATGTATCTGCTCGATCTTTGGATCAATAAGCGGATAGCCATCTGTGCGCTAGGACTCTTCTTGTTTCGCTGGATCGCCCGGTGTTTCGGCGGGCCGAACCCAGTTCTTTGCAACTCCTTCATGTGGCCAGTTGGTATATTGCTTTTTTAGCGTTCGTCCTCCTTCAGTCATCCAAGCTGCGGGAGGTGAGGGTAGCAGGATATAACTATGACGGCTGCCGCCGCAGATACGACGGTGTTCGCCGTGTCCCGGACCCGGTCCGGCAGATGTGATTCCCGGATGATGCAGGAATTGTTGGACGCGTGACCGCTGTATCGGTGCGTATTGCTGAATGAGAAACGATGATTCTTTGGTGAGAATCATTTTATGGATGAACCGGGATCATCCCGGAGCAGGGTCATGCAAAGATCAGATTCTTACAATCGGGACTTGCGCTCACGCGCAGGAATCCGGAGATGCTAGCAACGGGCAGTCGCTTGAGCGCGGCTAAGAGCGAATGAGAGAGGTGCGCACGGTAGCTATTAGATTGCGGGTCTTAGTGGGCATCGTTCGTCTTCCAGCGGGGGTCTTAGTTTGATCTGATTCATTGGGAAAGAAAATAGGGGACAGATCGGGCACCCGCTTTCATCAAGGAGTGGATCTCGAAAAGTTCGCGCTTCAAAGATGTAAATACAAAAAATCCGTTTTCACTTGTTCCAAACGTCCCGGCAAAATGTCTTATACAAGTGGGAGCCAGCCGCCCGCGTGAAACTCCCGGTTGCTGCATCGCAGTGGCTATCGGATGGTGGCAAATATACGACAAAAAAAGTTCGATCTCTCTCTTCATTTCCTCAATTGCGTGTAAATCGAAGACCGAGGTCGGTATGAGCACAAGAGATGAAGTGCCTCCTAAAAAACCGAGAAAGTACCTGTGGCCCGCGGAGGCGGTGAGCATCGCGCACAAAAAGCACCATTCGGTTCGGTTATGCGAAGAACTGATCGCCCTAACCGGTTACAACAAAGCTGCATGCTGGCGATTCTTGAAAAAGCACGGCGTCGAGAGACCCGGTACCGGATCCAAACGAACATTCGATCCGGCTACCGTCGAATCGATTATTGAATATGTGTCGGAGCACAGTGTTCGAGCCGCATCCCAGCGCTTTCATTGTGAAGCCAAGACGATATACAACCTGATCCATCGCCGAGGCTACACGCACTACAGCAAAGATGTGCTCAGCTTGCGTCAGATCTGCTTACATTTTGGCGTGCGGTACAGCAAAGTCATGAGCTGGATCGAACAAGGACTCCTCCAGGCAAAGCGTGAGCAAACGCGTACGGGCCGACCCATTTATTCGATAGAGTTTGCTGCCCTGCAGAAGTTCTGCAAGGAACACAGGAATCTGTTGATCACTCGCCGCTGGCCGCCGCAACGGATCCGGTTCCTCGAGGAATATGTGTTTGCGCCGAAACATGCGGAATTGCTGCGGACCCGCGAAAGCAAACGTGAGAATGAGGCATTTGATCGGGGCGAATATTTAGATCCCGATGAAAACATTCAACGCAGAGCCTGATCACATTTGTCGCGCACGCCGCATCCGGAGCAGCGGCCGCGCTGGTTGTGATTTCGCTTGGCCTGCTTTCGGAGCCGAGCTGCTTGAAGGGCAGCGATCGTGTGCATGAGCCATCTGCGGTTGGAGTCCGTAAACTCCACTCGTCGCACCTGCCGCCCTGCATAAATGACCAGGCCGTAAGGAACTCGTTCCCCGAGCTGTTCTTCGACAAGTGCACAATAGGCCAGGTTCTGGATCATGTGATTCGGATAAACCTCCCCTCGAGCCGGTGGCCGCTTCGATTTTTTAAGTTCGACCGGCACGATCCCATCTGCGGTTCGGATCAAACAATCGGGTTTCCCGGAGATACCCAGCTTCAGTGACCGCAGGTCCCGGGCTGCGAAGGGCTGCCCGACAAGATCCTGATAGAACACCTCTCCAGCCGGTATTCCGGTCCTCTTGCGGGACCGGGGCTCAACCCAAAAAACAGGAGCGCCAGCACCATCGCTGTAGCAGCCATCAGAAGCACGGTCATTTCGCCCATCCCAGCCAGCAGAAGACAATGAGAGTAATCGCTAGCATTAGGGCCGCAATACCTGCCCATCGGTAGGCGTCCCCACGAGCAAGCAATCTGCCCTGCTCGATATGCCAAGCTGCTGCGGCTTGCGGAGTCGAGGGATCGAATGAAGACGGAGGGCGGAGTGGGATTCCGCAGAAGGTGATTCGGATCGATCTGAACTATGCCGCTCAGGGTTGAAAACCACAATCGTCCGTCGGAACTCTCGACTAACGTTGGCAGCGGACGCAACTGCACAGCTTGACCTGTGAGTCCGTCCAAGGCATCAAAGCGTTCGCAGTGCACACGGTAGGCGGGTTCCTTGATCGCCCGCTCGATCTCCACTGCGGGAATGTGGAGAATTCCGGGAGTGGCATTAAGCCACAAATCGCCATTCGCGCTTTGGACGATTCCTGAGACTCCCGTGAACACTTCTTTTCCGTCGGGAGTCAGCGACTGGAATCGGTTGTCCGTCAAGAGAGCCAACCCCCGTTCGCCTCCGATCCAGAGTCGACCAGCGTGCTCGTAGAGTGCTTGGATATTGACGACGTTGAGATTGTCCGCGGCAGAGAAGGTCTTGACGCGGTCTCCCTCGATTCGCGCCATCTGACTGCCCATACCTATTAAGCTGATCAACGAACTCGAAGTCCAGCGAAATTTGCCGAGCGCGACTGCTTCTGTTCTGTCATTCGTCGGCATCGAGATTTGACACTGCGATTATCGTGGTCGCGTTCTGCACTGTCCAGTTCGATCTCCCAATCAGCATTTCTGGACGGTTGGGAAAAGCAATTTGGGTGGGCCTGGCTGCAGGGCTTTTGCTCGCGATTCCTCAAATCAGGACTGCGTGGGTCAATCCGTCATTCACGCCCACAGGATTACCCTGGTTGTTCGGGCTTACTGCCTTTATAGCGTTCTTCTGTCTTGCGGTGGGTTACGGCTTCTTTGAATTTCCGTAAAGCCGATTGGATATCGGAGGAGAACCTCGCTCACTACGAGCGATGATCGTTGGATCAAGATCGCGCAGGCAGTTTGCTCCTCACAGATCATTGTTACTGTCATCAAGTGATTGGGAAGCCAGTTAACCTAGTTTGTGATCTCTTTCACCACTGTGCGAGGGTCCTTGTCATCGCGCAGCGCCACAAATTTCGCATGGCGCAAGTGATTCGCGCCTGTCCATTCCAGAAAATCTATGCGTACGACGGTCTCCGGTTTCACCCAGATGCACTCCATCATCTTCTCCGCCGTGAGGCCTTGGCCCCATCGTCCTGGCTCAGTCTCCGGTAGGTTTACGAAAGGGCATTTCGCAATTTCCAAGCGTCCGATCTTCTCGAACACCTCGCGTCTGGTCCTGGGAACGAAACCAGCGCGGACGCGTGCCGCATAGACAAGGCCTTTGCCGCGATAAAGCCCACAACCACAGAATCAACCCCGAGGTGGCCTGGTATATAGCCGCCGACCACGAACTCCTGTCCAAGGTTGATGCGATATTTCATCCACAGGCCCGTTCTCTTTCCGGGCTGGTAGACGCTGTCGGCGCGCTTGGCTATTAGCCCTTCGACTCCGTGTGTCTCCGCAAACTTCAGCATCTCCGCTGCACTGCGATCAGACACCGCTGACAATGCGACATGCTCGTTCGGCTTTACGACCTCGCCGAGAATTCTGCGGCGCTCGGAAAGCGGGAGACGTGTCAGGTCGCGGTTTTCATGAACAAGAATGTCAAAAACGTAGTAGATGATCTGTGTTTCCGCAGACCGAAACTTCTGCAGAAGATAGAAGTCAGCATGCCCGTTTGGCCCAAGGGCTACGATTTCCCCGTCGACGACAGTGCCTGCGGGCAAATGCTGCAGAGCCTTGGCGATGAAGCCAAATCGTCCATTCAGCATCTTCTGCCGGCGAGAATAGAGCGTAACCTCTTTTTCGCTCCGCACAGCCTCAAGCCGGTACCCATCGAGCTTTAGCTCGTACGTCCATTCCGGACCCTCGGGAAGTTTTGAGACAGGTAGACAATCCATTGTTTCGATGAAGCCCACGCCGCTTTTCTGAGCCATTACCTGAAATCCACTCAAACGCAAAAATTCAAAACATTCCCAGCTGCCCGCTCTCATCTGTTTTCGGTTTGCGTTTGGGCTTTTCGGCGCGCGCGGGCTTCTCGGGAGGGGTATCTTCCTTGATGGGCTCGCAAAGCGAGGGCTCATTGTTCTTCACGTTGTTAACGCGACGGTCGACGCGCCATGCCTTCATTTTGTCTGAATCAAATGGACGGATGAGATCAACGGGCGGCTGTTGTTCGCCGCCAGGCTCAAGCCACCGCTGATAATCCTGTCGTCTGATGATGACAGGCATGCGGTCATGTCCGGTCTTTTCGACGACCAGTTCATTTGGTTCCGTGGTGATGATTGCGAACGTATCCATACTCGATTTTTTGTCAGGAGAGCGCCAGTGCAGGTAAACGCCTGCGAGCGCGAAAGGCTCGCCATCCTTCATTCCGAATAGCCAGGGCAGCCTGGTCCTGGGATCTACTCGGCGCCATTCGACGAACGAATCGATCGGAATAAGGCAGCGGCCATGCAGGAAGGCATAGCGCCACACGTTGCTGTCGAGCAGCGTTTCGCCCTTGGCGTTGATGGTATCGAGTCGGAATTTTTTCGGGTCGGTGACGTAGGGCGGCAGAAAGCGCCAGAACATCATCTGCAAAAGGCGCGTGCCCCCGGCCTGGTCCCAGACGATGACCGGCTGCATGGATTGCGGGGCAGCGTTGTAATCGGGAGCGAACTCAACTGCCAGACCATCGACATTGCCGAGGTGAAAGGCTTCGGCAATCTTCTGCTTGTCGCTTCGCCTCTGGTAGCGGCCGCACACGATCGTAGTTTATGACACAGCAAACCGGCATCTTTATGAAATAGCTGTCGTTGGGTTTGTCGACGGAAGCAGCTGAAATGCGAAACGCCAGTGAACAGTTTGTCCACTGGCGACACAATTCAGTAGCCCTCCCCCAAGTGCTACTCAATGCTTGAACTTTAACGGGCGCCGGCGAATTCGACTATCCCCCGTTTGGTCTCCGCTTACAGATATCTTGTAATCGGCAGACGGTTACTTGATCTCGCCGCAATCCTCGCATGCCTCGCGATGCTGATGGAAAACCAGCATCGATTTGATCACGCAAGTCTGCAGCTCGCGGAGATCATCGACTCCTGCGTTTCTCACCGCATTTACTGCATCACGCAGGAACGCCTGGGCGAGAGCGCTATCGACTTCGCAGAGAAGGAGCTCTTCTTCCAAAACAGTCGGTTCATTGATCTTCATGGCTAATCTATTTTCTCAACCTTCCGGGCAGCGCGGCTGAAAACTCGTATGAAAATGTCGTAGGCCAGGTCGACCGATTCATCGATGGCATGGCTCGTGGGCACAACGCGCACATTGACCTGCTTCTCGCGCGCGAGTCGTATGCCGGCGATGAGGCAGGCCCCGAGATAGACCATGCCCCGATTGATGCGCGGCATGTTCCGGTAGGGATCAAACACGGCCCCTCCCCCGCACAAGATCCTCGTATCTATGCGATAGCCGGCCCCTGAAGATCTCCGCCGGAAGGTATCGGCGACGTTCGCCGTACAGCGGACAGCTGTGGATTATCCAGGTATCCGGCATCGTCTCAACCGGAGCAGCGATATGTTCTCGGCAGCGCTTGCAGGCAATGACAAGCCATGAAGCCGGGAAGTTGGTCCATAACACATAAGGAGATATTAGCGAACAAAAGACGAAGATGAGCCGCATTTCCCATAATTGTTTTCGCCTTATATTCCCCTGCCGGGAGTGAGCAGCGCAGTTGTCAAGCCGCGTGTCGGCGAGAGGACGGAGCAGGTGAGATAATAATGTCTCTGGCGCGTCAGAAACATTTACAATGGGAAAGACGGAGGCATCCATGGAAGCTCTAATGGAACGTCTGACAACCAGCGAGGCAGCAGTCGCCGCAGGAGTGTCGATTCCGCAGATACACCGCATCATCGATGAGAGGATTCTGCCCGAGGATCTGTACAGCACCTCGCAAATGCGGACTTTTCGGACCGATGCATGTGTCTTGATCGCGTTCTACTTCGAGACGGCCGAACAGCTGACCGCCCAGGCCCGGCTGCGAACGATTCGAAACGCGATCGCCCATTGTTCCGGCTGGGAACAGTGGGAGAACTGCATCATTGAAGACCATTTCGTGACCGTTCGCTTCCACGACATCTGGAAGAACGTGGATACGCGGCTTCATCAGCTGATGAAGGCCCGGGAGGCGGTGACGGAAGACCCCGAGATTCTGGGTGGCACACCGGTCATCAAAGGAACCCGGGTCCCCGTCTATGACATTGCTGCGGCATTCGACTCTGGAACTCCCATCGACCGGATCCTCAAGTCCTACCCGAGTCTCAAAGACTGGCAGGTAGAACTGGCGTCCGTCTACGCACGAGCGGTTCCTCCGAGAGGCCGCCCTAGGCGTAGCGCTACCTCGGGCCTTACGGAAAAGTCTGTGACCAAGAAGCGACTACGGCGCTCCTCTATAGGAGCGTAGAGACGCCATGAAGTTTTTGATCGATGAGTGCCTGAGTCTGGATCTTGTGGAGGTTGCAGTCAACTCCGGTTTTCCGGAGAGTTCGCACGTCGTATGGATGGGGAAAGCGGGCTGGAAAGACTGGCAGCTGAAACCCTTCATTCTCGAGGGAGACTGGACGTTCGTTACCCGCAACAGCGCCGATTTTCGAGGTCCGGCGCATGACCCCGGAGCGCACGGCCAATATACAGATGTCGCGCTCCATCCGGGGTTGATCTGCATCAATGGCCCGGATGGATGACGGCGGAGATTCAGTGCGAGCTGTTTCAGGCCGCCATCGAGGCGATCACCGACCCACACCAGCTCCTCAACGAGGTCATTGAAGTGGATCTCGAAGACCTTGATCAGGAATTCACTATCCGGCGCTACGATCTGCCGGTCAACGACGAATAAGTTTGCACGCGCTAAGGAGTCCTTAAGCGGAGAAATCGCACGTATGCCATCGCCAAACGAGCAGCGCGGAGAGTTTGTGGAGCGATTCATCGCAGACCTGAGCTCCATGTTCTTTCTGAATGACTTCGTTTTCCGCCGGCCCTCCTACATGACGGTCGGGCAGAAGCGCGAGGTGAGCGACCTGCTGCTCGTACTGAACCATGAGTGCATTCTGGTGAGCGTAAAGGGGACCGACGGAGAAGAGAAGGCTATCGAGCGCTTTCACCTTTGGGCGCAGAAGAAGGCCGGGCAGGCGAGTACCAACGCGCGGGTGGCGTGTCAGCGAACCGCTCGACTAGGGATCTCTGGCACAAACCTGTGGGGAGAGGAAATGACCTTTCCCGCCGGCTCACTGATTCCGGTCTGCGGGATCGGGCTGGTCGAATGCACGCAGAAGATGTTCGGCGAAATCCGGCTCGATGCGGCTCCAGAGAGCGCGAATCCTGGCAGCTATCCTGTACACACGCTTTCCATCAACGACTTCCTGAACATTGCGATGATCCTCGGATCGATATGGGACGTCTTCAACTATTTCAAGCGTCGTTCTGCGGTTTCGCACCTGCTTCCGGGACTCAATATGGAGCGCCCGCTGGTCTGCTACTACACCCTCAAATCGCGCGAGGACTTTTCCGGGTTCAGGCCGGAGGATGCCGAGGAGTTGGCGGAACTGCACCAGCTATTCATGCTGGACAAATTGCCGGAGTTCGGCGAGCGTGATCGCTTCGCCGGCTATATCAATGCGGTGGTCTACCAGCTTCACAACCGGTACCCGAACTTCGAACAATACGCACCCGCCGAGCTCCGCCACATGATCGAACCAGCAGAGCGCCGGCAGGCGTACCTCGGTATGGCTGCCCGGCTGAACTCTCTCCCCATGTCGAACAAGGCCTGGCTGGGCAGAAGGATCGAGGCTGCCATCCGCGAGGTCCGAGAGCGCGGTGAGTGCCTTTGCTTTCGGCCCCATACGATGCCTACGAGCTAGTGCCAGAGATCAACGACGCGGACTTTCCCGTGTACGTGTTCTCTCTAAAAGATGTTGCTCTGCTGACCCTCCGATTCGATACCGCAGCGGACTTTGTGAACTACATCGAGCTCAGAACCGACATCGGCTCCCGCGAGAGGTTCCTCGTCAACGATGAAGAGGAAACCTCCTGCGGTTGCTTCCGCGTGTTGCAGAGCCCGATGACGTGACGCCTCTATCAGCCAGACGATTTTCGGGGACAGGTGTTCAACTAGGACGGTAGTGGGTCAGCCTCAAATTGACCACTACTCGCCAGGCCGATGACTTTCCTTGAGGCAGTAAAATCGGTCACGATGCCCGAACAAAACGAGCAGTTTCTCTCGTCGGAGGAATACGGTACCGTTCTGGTTGACATAACCCAACGGCTGGAACAAGCGCGCAAGCAGGCGGGCAGGGCTGTCAACGCGCTGATGACGGCAACTTATTGACGGATTGGGAAGCGGATTTTTGAGCAGGAGCAACTCAAATTTCACTCCACCGCCACCATCCGAAGGCCCACTGGACGTTATTAATCCTGACAATTGGTATTTCACAACTCGGCTGCTGTCAGATCTCCAACATGTGGTGTCAAAATCCCGCCAGAATGCAGTGTTAAGGGCTTACCAATTGATTGCTTCTTAGGTGCGCGCAGTCGAAGATGAGAATCCGTTGTCGATTCATGTCGGATGATCGACGGGGAAGGATGTTCAAGCTTTTCGAAGTTGCCACGGATTTAATCGCGTCAAACCGCCTGCCACCGAGCCTTAATAACCCATCGAAAATCACATTTTGGCTCGAATCAGCTGGATTGAACAACTGGAAAGCAGATTGCATCTGTATGTCAGTGGATGAAGATCCAGGTGACTGACCACGCACAAAGGCGAATCACGGTGGGGTTAAACTCTAGCGGCCCCCTCGTATGATCGAGTGCCGCCATCTGCCTTGGAATTTTTATCCCGTTCTCCGCCGTGGATCGATTTCCTCTGGCAATTTTGGATCGGTCAGAACTCATCACTGAACCGGCTGACTTTTATACAAAGGAAACACTATCGGAGTCCAGAGCTCTCACCAAAGGAACATCTTGTATGCCCAGCAAACGCCACCTGTCTACGTTCAGAGTCACATCCGCTCCCGGCGGCACTGACCGGGGCGCTCTGGCCATCGTTACGGCGCTCTTCTTCATGTGGGGCTTTCTGACATCCCTCAATGACGTGCTCATCCCGCATCTGAAATCAATGTTCGAGTTGAACTACGCGCAGGCTGTGCTGGTTCAAGTAGCATTCTTTACGGCTTACGCC
>Ga0335073_10000347_pt1 | contig 60773 bp, 57 predicted proteins | sample Lox_Sample_22_FD_207093 | JGI IMG/M metagenome (GOLD analysis project Ga0335073, IMG submission 207093) | Soil microbial communities from Loxahatchee National Wildlife Refuge, Florida, United States - Lox_Sample_2.2 | ecosystem: Environmental > Terrestrial > Soil > Wetlands | place: USA... | reverse complement strand
GATTTCGGCTGGCTTTACCGGTTTGGGGGTCACCGGTTTCGCTTCCGCGAGGGGGACGGCCGGTTTTTGCGGCTGAGGTTTGGTCTCGGCAGGAGACGTTTCCGGCTTCGAGACGACGGCCTTGAGCTCGGCCGGAGGAGCGATCGGCTTCACTTCCGCTTTCGCTTCGGGCTTGGCTTCCGCTTTGACTTCGGGCCGGGCGTCGAGCGGCGGTTCCACCTTCGCTTCCGGGGGTGCCGCGGGCTTCGACGCCGCAACCGGCGCCGCCTCCGTGGATCCCGGCAAAGTCACCGCGATGGTATCCGGGGCGGGTGGCTTCACAATCGCCTCGGCATCCGCCTGTTGCACCTTGGTTTCCGCCAGATTGAGCAATTCCTGCACCTGGCGGTTGCCCGGATCGAGCCGGACGGCCTGTTGCAGGTCGGACACCGCTTCCTTGTAGCGATTCAGCAAATAATAAGCGTTCCCGCGTGCGGTCCAAGCCAGCGCGCTCGCCGGATCGAGTTCGATCGCCTTCGTGCGGTCGGCAATTCCCTTTTCGTGCTGGCCGAGGAAATGATAGGAACTTCCGCGGGCCACGTAAGCCTCGACGCTGTTCGGCGCCAGTTTCACCGCCCGGTCGCGATCCTCGAAAGATTCCTGGTATCGTGCCTGCCGCGCGTAAACCGCGCCGCGAGCCAGAAAGGTTCGCGCATCGTTGGGGTCGCGCTTGATCGCTTCGCTGTAATCGGCAATCGCCTGGTTATCGTTTCCCAGGCGTTCCCGCACCGCGCCGCGCACGCGCCAGGCGCGCACGTCGTCGCCGTTCAGTTTGAGCGCGGCCGTCAGGTCCTGGTCGCTGCGGGCGAAATCGCCGATCCCGATGTAGGCCAGCGCGCGCTCTACCATAGCCGCTTCGTAGTCGCTCTTGCGGTTTAGCGCGTTGTCGAAATCGTCGATCGCATCGCGGTATCTGCCCTCCGCGGCCAGCGCCACTCCCCGTCCTTCGTATGGCTCGGGATTGTCGAGCCGCAGTTTGATCGCTTGGGTGAAATCCGCGATGGCCTTATCGTATTGCCGCATCGCGGTATAGGCCAATCCGCGTGCGTTGTAGACTTCAGTCCGTTCCATCTTCAGGCTGATGGCGGTAGTAAAGTCCTGCGCCGCGCGCTCCGCTTCGCCGCCACCGGCAAGCAATTCGCCCCGCGCGAAGTAGGCTTGGGCATCGCCGGGCTGAACCTTGATGGCTTGCTCGAGATCCGCACTGGCCTTGTCTTTTTCGCCGGCAGCCAGATAATCCTGCGCCCTGGCCCGCAGGGCGGCCGAGTTTGCCCCATCGGCTTCGATGGCCTGGCTGTAGGCGGCAATCGCATCGTCGCGATGTCCAGCCTGGTCAGCGGCCTGCCCCTGTTGAAACGCGGCCTGCGACTTCTTCCGGTCCGGTTTGCTTTGCGCCCCGTCAACCGAAAACAGCAGGCCCGATATGGCGGTCGATAGCACAATCGCCATTACGCGGTATCTTGGCTTGCACATGAACGCTATGGATTTAGTGTACACTTTGATCGCGGTGAATTCACCGAGGAAAAAAAGATGAGCGATGAACGCTTCGATGAACCCCGCCTCGCCATTAACCGCGTTTACACGCGCCAGGGAGACCAGGGCCAAACCGCGCTGGCCGGTGGACAGCGCGTTCCCAAAGACGGGCCGCGGATCCAGGCCTACGGCACCGTCGACGAGCTCAATTCGTTCATCGGCGCCGCGCGGGCCACGATTGCGGAAAACGAAATCGTAACGCCCGAACTGGCGCCGCTGAATGCCATTCTGCTGCGCGTGCAACACGAACTTTTCAACCTTGGCTCGATCCTGGCGACTCTACCCGAAGACGTTCACCCCAAACAGGCGCGCATCACCGACGCCGACGTCGCCCAATTGGAGCAGGAAATGGACTCTATGGGCGACGGCCTTCCGCGCCTGCGCTCCTTCGTCCTACCTGGCGGCTGCCGCCTGAACGCCGAACTCCACGTATGCCGCACCGTCTGCCGCCGCGCCGAGCGGGAACTGGTGGCGCTCGCACGGGCGGAGACGATTCCACCCGAAACCGTGCGTTACCTGAACCGCTTGAGCGACGCGCTGTTTGTCTGGAGCCGGTGGGCCAGCCATGTTTCTGGCGTCGCTGAAATCCTGTGGCAGCCGAACCAGGCGGCGTCGGGACGGCCGCCAAAATGAGCCGAATCGTATCGCTGATCGCCAGCGCTACCGAAATTGTCGACGCCCTGGGCCAGTTGGAATTCCTCGTGGGGCGCTCCCATGAATGCGATTACCCGGAACGGGTAAAATCGCTGCCCGTGTGCACCCGCCCGCGCATCGCCGTCGATGCCGATAGCCGCGAAATCGATCGCGAGGTGAAGGAATCGGCACGCACCTCGGTTTCCATTTACGAGGTCTTCGACGATGCGCTGGCGAAGCTTGCGCCTACCCACATCCTCACCCAAATCCAGTGCGACGTGTGCGCGGTGAGCCTGCGCGACGTGGAGCAGGCGCTGGCGCGCGGTCTTCCCGGCAATCCCACCATCGTTTCCCTCCAGCCCGATTCGCTGGCTCAAATCTGGGAAGATTTCCGCCGCGTGGCCCGCGCTCTCGGCATCGCCGAAAGGGGCGAGGAGGCGATTGGCGCGCTGCAGGACCGCATGGGCGCGCTCGCGCCGCCCCGGGAGTCCGGCCCGCCGCCGCGCGTGGCGTTGATCGAGTGGATGGAGCCGCTCATGGCCTCCGGCAACTGGATGCCGGAACTCATCCGCATGGCCGGCGGCGTGAATCTCTTCGGCGAGGATGGCCGGCATTCGCCCTGGCTCAGCTGGGACGAACTGCGCGACGCCGATCCCGACGTGATAGTCATCGCGCCGTGCGGGTTCGATCTGGTCCGCACGGAACGCGAACTCGCCTGGATGACCGAACGTTGCGGATGGCGCGGTCTGCGGGCGGTCCGCAACGGGCGCGTGTACCTTGGCGACGGCAACCGCTTTTTCAACCGGCCCGGACCGCGCGTGGTGGAGACGTTCGAAACAATTGTTGAAATCCTGCACCCGGGATTCCGCGCGCCGAGGCTTCGCGGAAACTCGTGGCGGGTTATCATGAGCTAGGTACACAGCCGCGACCGCACGCGCGCTTTGGCGGGCAAGGGAGCGGTGCTCTTTCCGCACTGCATCAGATTTCGGACACTAATGACATGGCGCTGATCGCCATTTCGGGCCATCCCGGATGCCGGTATGAGGAAGTTGCGCGGATCACGGCGCAGCGGCTGGAATTCGAATTGCTCACGCAATTGCGCCTCGTGAAGCTGATCGAGGAGGAATTCGGCGCCGGTGTGACAATCCCGGACAAAGCCTTTCCCAGCCTTGTAACTTCCATCCTGGCGCATCTGGCTACCGAGGCTCACCTGGTTTATTGCGCTTTAGGCGAAGAGTTGCAGACGCGCCACTTCGGCAGCATGCTGCGGGTCCACGTGGTAGCGCCGGAAAATGTCCGCGTCGGCAATCTGATGATCGACGGCCGTATGGAACGCGCCGCCGCGCGCGAACTCCTGCTGGAACTGGAAGCCCAGGCGCGCACCGAGCGCAAAGCAAAGTTCGGTAAGAGCAAAGCCACCGCCGAGCTGTTCGACCTGGTGCTCAACGCCGAAACTCTTTCCACCGAACAGATGGCCGAATTGATCGCCAACGCCGTGGCGAGTACAGGCCTTAAAGAACGCGGATTTCTTTCCGCCGCAGCCGAGGCGCAATTGCAGTTCCAGATGCGGCTAAAGCTCGCGCGATACGGCATTGTTCCACCCAGCCATGTAACCTTGCGGCAAAAACGGTTTGCCCATCAGAGCGAAGAAATGTTCGCCAACCTGCTCGACTTTTACCGCATCGCCTGGGAATACGAACCTCGCAGTTTCCCGGTGCAGTATGCCGCCGATGGCACGGTGCTGGAAGCTTTCACTCCCGATTTCTACCTGCCGGAATTCGATCTCTACGTGGAACTGACCACCATGAAACAGTCGCTTGTCACGCGCAAGAACCGCAAGGTGAGACTCCTGCGGGAACTCTATCCGCATCTCAACATCCAGGTGTTCTACCAGAAAGACTTCGAAAATCTGATTTTCAAGTATGGGCTGGCTGACCGGCCGGTGCGCGCATGAGCCCAACCACCTTGCCCGGAATCGAGCGCATCCTCTTCAGCGAAGAGCAGATCGAGCAGCGCATTCGCGAAGTGGCCGCCCAGATCTCCGCTAATTATCACGGCAAGACGTTGAAACTGGTGGGGGTACTGAAGGGTTCCATCTTTTTCCTGACCGCGCTGGCGCGTCACATCGAAGTGCCGGTGAAGATCGATTTCCTGGGTATCTCCAGCTTCTCCAACAAGAGCGGCGCGCCCGGGGTGGTGCGCATCGCCAAGGATCTCGACGAAAGCATCGAAGACGAAGACGTGCTCCTGGTGGAGGATATCGTGGATACCGGCTTCACGCTGCGGTATCTACTGCAGACGCTGGCCGGCCGCGCGCCCAATTCGCTGGCGGTGTGCACCTTCCTCGATCGCAATTCCAGGCGCATCGTGCAGGTGCCCGTGGATTACCGCTGCTTCGAAATCCCCGACCGGTTCGTCGTAGGATTCGGCCTGGATCATAACCAGCTATATCGTAACCTTAGTTATGTAGCGGTAATGAGGCCCGATAAAAGTACGGTGTCACACTAGCATCTTGCAAGCCTCTCCAAATTGTCATTGCATCGTCGTCATCCGGCGCTAAGATTAAAATAGCTTCAGCAAAAACAGGAGCGTGCAGAAAATGAGATCCCGGATATTGTTTGTTTCCGGGCATCCGGATGATGCCCGCCGCCTATCGCGCATGCTGCATTCCCTGCCAATCACGGTAGACCACGTGGAAACCTTGCAGCAGGCGCACGCTAAGCTTCAGCAGGACGACTACGGCGTCATTCTGACGGAAGCCGCATTGCCCGACGGCAAGTGGCCGGATGCGCTCCATCTGGCCCGCCAATGCCCGCAGGAGCCCGAAGTCATCGTCACCGACCCGCAGGCGGACGCCCGCTTCTGGTCGGAAGCACTGAATCTGGGAGCCTACGATCTGCTGGCACAGCCCTTCTACGAACCCGAGGTGCGCCGCATCTTGTATAACGCCTGCTCCCACGCGGAGCAGCCGCTGGCCGCCACTTCCCACGCGGGTTATTAATCGTCCGACCCGGGCATGGTACTCTGCGTAGCATGCCCGAGGATTTTCTGTCCGCACTCGAGCAGACGGAGGCGGCCGAGGATACCACCCGCGAAGACTCCGGCGGGCCATTCCTCCGCTGTCCCAAATGCGGGTGGGTGCCCCGCCCCGAGAACCGCTGGTCTTGCAATTGCGGCCACATCTGGAACACCTTCGATACTGGCGGTATGTGTCCTGGATGCCGCTACCAGTGGAAAATCACCATGTGTCCCGCCTGCCGGCAGTGGTCCGCGCACTCCGATTGGTACGCCGAGAAATAGGTTTCAGACCGATTCCGTCAGCGCCGCATTGGCTCGCTTGCGATATCGTGACTTCTCCGAGCCGTACCGCCATCGCCAGATAGACGCGGCAGCTACCGTCGCGAGGCAGCCTTCCACGAGGACCTTTTCTCCGTCCAGCAGGTCGGGCGGCCGGCCCTTCAAATCCGGATCGATCAACAAGCCGTGCGTGAACATCACCGCGGCAGCGAAATAGGCAGCGTAGTGCAATTTCTTCCACGTGCGGTAGCCCAGCCGCGGACGAAAATAAGACGTCGCCACCACCAGCGCAATGGCGTAGAATGACGCCGCGCCGAGGCAGTTGTAAAGCCGCTGCCCGGGCGAATGGAGCGGCCACGCGAGATCGACAACCTGGAAGCGCGCTTTCGGATCGTTCGAAAACCACAGAATCACGGGGTGCAGGCACACTACCGCCATCGCCAGATATCCATTCCAGTTGTGCAACTGGAACAGCGAAATCTTGCGTCGCGGCCACTGGCGTCGCGGATTGTAGTTTACAGACACCAGGAGACCGAGCAGGATATTCAGCGTGAGCAGCACCATGGCGGTCAGCCCGGCGAAGCTGGAGAGATCGATGGCCGTCATGGAGCGAGCTGCAAGAGTCTCCCATTCTACCCCAGACCGATGGAAGGCCTTCGGCTCACCGCGGCTGGCGACATTTCCAGGATCCTGGCTTTCCCGATGAAGCGCGATCCGGAGGCTGGCCTGATGACAATTCCGGAAGTCCGCCCAGGCGCGTGGGGAGCGAGCTTGCGGCAACTGCTATCCTTTGATTTATGCTCAGCGAGCAGTTGCGCGAAGCGGGTGTGGTGGGCGCCGGCGGGGCCGGATTTCCGACCTACATCAAAGCGCAGGCGCGGGTGGAATTTCTCATCGCCAATGGCGCCGAATGCGAACCGCTGATTCACAAAGACGCGGAGTTGATGAAGCATTTCCCCGCGGAAATTCTGGCGGGGATGACATCGATGATGGAGGCCGTAGGGGCGAAGGAGGGGAAGTTTGGAATCAAGAGTAAGAATGCCGAATCGCTGGAGGCGCTGAAAGAGCATCGGCCCGATGGCCGGATCGAGTTTGTGATGCTGGGCGATTTCTATCCATCGGGCGATGAATACGAGTTGGTGTACGCGGCCACGGGACGGCTGATCCCGCCGGCGGGTATTCCGCTCCACGTGGGCTGCGTGGTAAACAATGTCGAGACGCTGTACAACATCCACGAGGCGGTGGAAGGGCGCGGGGTAACGCGGAAGTTCCTTTCCGTGTGCGGCGCGGTGCGACAAGCGAAATCGTTCTGGGCGCCGGTGGGGACGCCGTTTCGCGATTTGATTGGGCGAGCGGGCGGCGCCACGGTGGACGAGTACGGGATTTTCGTTAGCGGATTGATGATGGGAAGCCTGTGTCAGGATCCGGACGACGTGGTGACGAAGACGACGGGCGGGCTGATCCTGCTGCCGCGCGATCATTATATGATGACGCGGCGAACGCGATCGCAGCGGGAGATGAATCACATCGGGAAGTCGGCGTGCGACCAGTGCAGCTACTGTACCGAATTCTGTCCGCGGTACCTGCTTGGTTATGATGTACAGCCGCACAAAGTGATGCGCAGTTTGGGATTTACGGCGGCGGGTCCGGAGCTCTGGAATCAATGGTCGGAGTTGTGCTGCGCCTGCGGGCTGTGCACGCTGTACGCATGTCCGGAGGATTTGTATCCCAAGGAAGCGTGCGACATGGGGAAGCGGGACCGTCGCGCGGCCGGGCTGAAATTCATGCAACAGCGGCCGGTGGAAGTGCACCCCATGAAGGAATACCGGCGGGTTCCGCTCGCGCAGTTGCGGCGGCGTCTGCAGGTGGAAGAATACGAGAAGGAAACGCCATATGAGGCGGCGGCGTGGCAGCCGGCGGCGGTACGGATCCGAATGAAACAGCATGCCGGCGAGTTGGCCGTTCCGATCGTGAAGGCTGGCGAGCGGGTGAAGGCAGGGCAGGTAGTGGGTCGTGTAGCGGAGGGAAAGCTGGGAGCGCAGGTGCACGCGAGCATCGACGGCGAGGTTCGGGCGGTGACGGCGGACGCGGTGGAGATTGTGGCATAGACGATGGCGAAAGATTCGATTGGGCTGATTGAGCTGACGAGTATTGCGGCAGGTTTTCAGGCGGCGGACGCGATGCTGAAGGCATCGAACGTGGAGATGCTGCTTTGCCGGTCGATTTGTTCGGGGAAGTATATGGTAATGGTGAGGGGGGACGTGGCGGCAGTAGAGGCGTCGGTGGCGGCGGGGGTAAGCGGCTGCCGGTTCGCGGTGATCGACTCGTTTGTGATTCCGAATTTGCACGAGGCGGTATTTCCGGCGATTGCGGGGTCGAGCAAGGTGGAGGCGCTCGACGCGCTGGGGATCGTGGAATCGTTTTCGGTGGCGGCGCTGATAGAGGGGGCGGACGCGGCGGTGAAGGCCGCGAACGTGCAATTGATCGAGATCCGGCTGGCAATGGCGTTAGGCGGGAAGGCGTTCGTGACGATGACGGGGGATGTGGCAGCGGTTGGCGCGTCGGTGGAAGCGGCGGCGGGGGTGGTGGGGCAGAAAGGGATGCTGGTGAATAAGGTGGTGATTCCACACCCGCGCGGGGAGTTGCTGAACGAGATGATCTGAGGTTTGACAGGGTTTGCCACGGTCTGATTAAATGGAAGGACACCTTGCTCCTCAGTAGCTCAATGGTAGAGCATTCGGCTGTTAACCGAAGGGTTGTAGGTTCGAATCCTACCTGAGGAGCCAATAAAATCAACAACTTGCGGACAGCGTTCTCTTCCTTCAACCCCACGGAAACCCACATTATGCTACATCCTCGCGGATAAGCATTTTGACAACCTTGCTGTTGGCGTCCTGCTTGGCGCGCAGCGTCGAGTTGCCGTAAACATTCATGGTCGTGGCCACATTGCTGTGGCGCATCAGTTTTTGCTGGACGCCGATGGGCGCGCCCGCTTCATCGAGTAGCGAGCGGTAGGTGTGCCGGAATGTGTGCCAGCCCAGCTTCGGAATGCCGATCTCCTCTCCTTTCGGCCGGAGAATCTTCTGTTGAAGAATTCCGGCATGGTATGACCGCCCGGTGACGTGGGATGGGAAGACCAGCCCCCTCTGTTCCTTCGCACCCAGCCTGGCCAGCAGTACACTGGCGAACGCCGGGTCGATGGGGATTTCGTCCTGGGACGCTTCGGTTTTTACTTTGCCTATGCGCCCGCTGACAACGCCCTGCTGAACCAGAATCACGCCTGCGGCGAAGTCGATGTGTTCCCAGCGCAGCGCCAGAACTTCAGACACCCGCAAGCCGGTGCAGATGGCAAAGGTTACCATCGTCCGGTAGGGCTCTTCCAGAATGGCTATCAATTCCTGGAATTTCTCCGGCGTGATCGTGTACGGCCGCGCTAACCTGCGGCTCGTCCCTTTGAGCTTTATCAGCTCGATGGGATTGCGTTGCAGATCAAGAAGGCCCCAGAGCATGGCACGCTCAAACAGCATGTGGAAAAGAGCGCGGACATGCCCTTTGGTTTTGGGCGAAAGCGGTAGTTTCTTCAGCCATTCGCTCACCTGTAATGGCCTGATGTCTGTGAGGAATACGGAACTCCATCGCGGCTCAACGTGCTTTGTTAAATAGGAACTGTAGCCCGCGACGGTGCTGTAGGACATGCCATCGGGCGAGATTTCAGCGCCGGGAGTCGAATCGAGGATTTCCTCGAAGTGCTCCTCGGTTTTGAACTTCTCGATGACGACACCCATGGTTGGTTTGACGTGGGCGCGGAACGACTCCGGCCCGTTAATGCGCAGCACTTCTTCCTGAAGGCGAATCCGTGCTTTGGTTTCGGTTGGATACTCAAGGACGCTCAGGGTAATCTGGCGCATGGGACTGCCGGGTTCGGCATGATTGCGATAGCGGTACTCCCACATTTCGGCTCCTGATTTCCTCTGCACCTTGCGGAGGCTGCCCTCCTGGAATCTCTCACGCGTGAATTTCAAGATCATCTCCTGTATTCACGCGGAACGGTCGGCTGATCTCATTGTGGTTCTGGCGCACCCAATGGTCAAGCTCCGAAAGCCGAAATCGGTAGTATTTCCCAATTCTCGCGCAGGGGACACGTCCTTCCCGCGCGAGGCGACGCAAGGTCTTTACATGGATTCTCAAGTAGCCCGCCGCTTCCTCGGCACTGGCGAGGGCTTCAAATGATGGATTGCCGAATTCCTTCCCATCCGGCGGGGTAGGAGTGGCGATGGTAAATGCCCTCAATACCTGTTCCTCCGCCAGCGGTTCAAAATCTCGTACAACCGTTGGCGGGTCGTGAGAGGTTCTTCTCTGCTGGCGGATTCACGATGAAGGGGGGCGGCAGATACGTTTATCGCCACACCCTCCGGGCAGAGCCAATAGAGGTGGCCTATGTGGCTGTGGAAGCCGCCCCCGAACGCGGTCGGACCTGTCAGCGCCCAGTGTTCGAGATCCCGATCGGGTCCGGAATGGTATGGACGAAACGCCAAATCGAGGGCCGCTTGGTAACTTTTGGCCTCGTAAGGAATGAGCGCCGCTTCATAACGGCGCATAAAGTCGTCATCCTCAATGTCAACCATGGCGTTCACCATGCGAGTGCAGTCTCAGGAATTCCGTAATGTCGCGCATATCGAACCGCGAGGAGCGTCCGATTTTCACGAACGGGATGCGTCGCAGATAAATCTTCTGGTCTAGCGAGTTTTTAGGCACGCTCAGGCGCCGTGATAGTTCGTTCATGTCGATGAGGATTGGGTCTTGAATGATGGGCGGAGCAGTTGCTTTATATTCGTGCGCTCGGATAGGTTTGTGTTGTTTCATTGTTTGCCTCACTGGCGATTCACGATCATCGTTCCGCCCTTGCAGGATGGGCATCATACCACTGGCCGGGCCGTTTTCATTAATTGCGATCCACAATTCGAGGGACGCGCGCCGTACGAGCCTTCGTCGGCCGAGGCACAGCGCTGGAAGCGGTGGGACAGTCGGGATTTTCCCGTTGATCGCGTTATATACGTGGGCCTTCGAACAGTGGAGGTATCGGGCGACATCCTCCGCCGTCATGATCTCTGCTGGAAAGTGCGTTTCCGACCGGTCATCCGGGATCGCTTCGTTTCCGGCGGCAGTTAAGTTCATGGTGAAGCACCTTAGCCTTTCGGGATCGAAAACGCGAATCGACAAGGGGTCATTTCATTCCGGCTTCGTCGGGCCGTTTCCGCCCGAGGCGACGCCGAGAATCGTGAGGGCAAACTTCCTGAGCAAGTTTCGTTCTGCCCCCCACCCAGAACTTGCCCCCTTCCACTGCCCACTGATCGTGCTCGCGGCCGTTGTCGCCGAGAGCGGCCAGCCCGTTCGGCGACTCTCGCTGACGAAAGCGTACCGCTCCAAGTTCTCTCGCTGTTACTGAGAAATGTTGCCGCCTCACGGTAGTTCATTTCCATGTCATTCGATTCCGATGCCATTGCTCCCCTCCTCAGGCCAGGGAGACCCGCAGAAACAGCTTGCTCATGCGCCATCCGTGGTAGACGCTAACGGCCGCGTTGGGAGAAGGTCGCAACCCGCCGCTAAGGACCATCAGCCTCTAATCTGTAGGTGCGCGCGTCGCCGGCCTGTGACACTCAGCGGCTCAGCGCACAATTCGCGCCGTGTATTGGAATCCAGGATACCGGCGGTCTCAAGCTGCGAAACCAGCTCACCGTCCACGTGATCGCTCTTGAGTCTCGACCGCGGCATGTCCGCGGCTGACGCGGATTCGGACTTCGGAGCCCACTGAGAGATTGTGGCCGGAACCGTCGAATTCGAGGACTACGAACGTATTCGGGGCAGTAGCGACCGCAAGAAGGGTGTCATTCACGGCGACTGCGGTCCCACTCACTACGCCGGTGTCTGGGCGCATTCGTTCGGTAATGGCCATGTCCGTTATCGCCATTCGGGACTGCCGCATGTACTCCATCGCCGACCTAGCGAGATCACCCCGACCGTTTTCCGTCGGCCTCTGCGAACCGTTTCGGGGCACCGATAGCGAGATATTTTCGGCGCCGGGCCCGGAGATCTCCGGAGTGCGGTTGGGCATCGTGAAATCGTCGCTGTCGCGGGCAGCTTCCGCTACCTGTCGCTCACCTTTGTCAAGGTCCAGCAGTGCATTGATTTGTTCCTGCCGCTGAAGCAGTTCCTTGAGGCGCGCATCATGCTCAAAGGGACGGTTCGCTTGACCCTGGTAATCTGAAAGCGTCTTTTGGAGATAGTCGGTGCGCTCCTGTTGTTGGGCGGCAACTCTTTCCAGCGATCGCAGCGTATGCTCGATGCTTTGGACGGTGCCGATGGTATTCTCCGGGTTGAGATGTGCAGGATAGATCCCGGCGCCGCGGACGAACATGTCCGGTACGCGGTCATCCTCGCTAATGAAGCCCGTGGTGAGTTTGCCTTTGCTCAGGATTTCGAATCCGCGGAACGTGCCCCGCACTTGCAAAGTTGTGTCATCGCGCCACGACAGCACCGCGTGTGTTAGAGCCTTCGCCGACTCCTCGCGAGCGCCCTTGCCGGAATAAACGCGGTTGCCCACAGTCATCTCGAACTCGTCCCTGGCGTGCACGTCTCGCGTCGCGATATCCCTTGCGACGCTGGCAAGGTTCCGCTGCGCCTCCGCGATATCGAGCGGCAGGCGGTGAAGCTGCATGCGAATGGTATGCTGCTGATTGATATGCGCCGACCGGAGCTGATCGAGTTTGCGGACCTCGGTGTCCACCTTGACCTTCTCCATCACCGCCGGATTCCCGGACGCAATGGCTTTGATTTCTGCGTACGTGAGGGTGCTGGCCTCCAGGTCCTCAGCGGCACGCACGGAAGTCTGTCCCGCCATCACCTGTTGGATGAAGCGGGCCTTCGTTTCCAAGGTCTGCCACATGTAGGCATCGAAGGAACCCTCCGTGACGTAACGGAAAATGCGTACCTCCGAGTTCAAATTCCCTTGGCGGAGGATGCGGCCCTCGCGCTGCTCAATGTCGCGCGGGCGCCAGGGAGCATCCAGATGGTGCAACGCGACGAGACGGCGTTGCACATTGGTGCCGGCGCCCATCTTCTCGGTCGAGCCGATGAGAATACGCACTCTACCTGCGTTCACGGAATTGAAGAGCCTCATCTTCGCGCCGTCCGTATCGGCATCGTGAATGAAGGCAATTTCATCTCGTGGGATGCCGCGATCAATTAGCCGCGTGCGCAGTTCATCGTAGACATTGAATCGCGTTGGGCCGGGCGTGGACAGATCGCAGAACACAAGCTGGGTGGAGCGTGAATTCCCAGTCGCCTGCCAGACGCCGTGAACACGTTCGACAGCTCGACTGAGTTTCGTATCGCCGTGCGGATCGGCGAATGCTTCCACCAGACGCATGTCGAGGGCAGCCTTTCGGCCATCGCCCGTGATTTTCAGCATGTTGTCCTGGGAAGGATCGATGCGTCGCGTGCGCAGACGCTCGGCGCGCTCAGTAAGCCCCTTGATGAATGCCTTGAGAGGTTCACTCGCTGGCGCTGCCACGACCTCCGGTCGCCCATTGGCAATTTCAGGGCGAGGCAGCTTCAACATGTCGGCAGTCTGCACGTCGGCCACCGTGCGGAACATGGTCAGAAGCTCGGGCAGGTTGATGAATTTGGCGAAACGGGTGTGCATGCGGTAGCCCGACCCGTCTGGCGCGAGCTCCAACGCGGTGACGGCCTCCGCGAAGTTCCCGGCCCAGGCATCGAAATGCTCCACGCCGCGCTCCTGCAGCAGGCCAGGCGCGAGGTAGCGCAGCATAGTATACATCTCCGCCATCGTATTAGAAATGGGCGTGCCGGTCGCGAACACCACCCGGCCTCCAACCTGTTCCAACAGGTAGCGGGTTTTCATGAACATGTCGAAAGCGCGGTTGCTATCCGAGTTCGGCAGCCCCGCGATCCGGTTCATTTTGGTGGTGTAGAACAGGTTCTTGTACAGATCCGCCTCATCGACGAAGATCTGATCCACGCCCAGTTCCTCGAATGAGATCGTGTTGTCTTTGCGCTCGCGGTCCGCTCGCTGCTTAAGTTTGGTGGCCAGGCGCTTTTTGGCCTTCTCCAGCTCTTTCACAATGCGATGATTGTCGCCCTTCTCCGCGTTGGCTTCGTAGATGGCCTTTTCGAGCTGATCGAGCTGGCGATCGATGAAGCGATTGAAAAGTTTGTCCGAAACCGGCAGGTACTCGAATGAGCGATGCGAGACGATCACGGCGTCGTAATTGCCACTCGCTATCCGCGCCATCGCCCGCTCCCGGTTTCCGGTAGCAAAGTGCTCGCTGCCGGCGATAAAGAGCCGCGCCTGGGGATACAGCTTAAGGAACTCCGAGCCCCATTGTTCTACCAGATGGTTCGGCACAACGAACATCGGCTTCTTAGCAAGCCCGAGGCGGCGCATTTCCATTGCGGCGGCGGCCATGGTCCAGGTCTTTCCGGCGCCCACTACATGCGCCAGCAGTGTACTGCCGCTCTGTAAAACGCGCCACACGGCATCCTTCTGATGGCGAGCCAGATCACGGTTACGAAGCTGGTCGCGCACCATTCCGGGCAGAGTCAAATGCGATCCATCGAAATTGCGCAGGCGGAGATTGTTGAAGCGCTCGTTGTAATCGCCGGCAAGGCGTGATGCGCGTTCGCCATCCTGCCAGATCCACTCGCGGAAACGGTCCTTAAGCTGTTGCTGTTTCTCGCGTGCGGCGATGGTCTCCTGTTGGTTGATGGTGCGCGAGCCGTCCTGGTGCTGGTCGTAAGCGGTGGGCGTGCGCCCGTTCAGAGCCTGCTCGATCAGATCGGATGCGCGGAACCGCGACGTGCCCCAAGCCGTAGTGTTGCTTACGTTGAATCTTGCGGCGGGGTCGAGATCGATGGTCCATGTGGCGATTGCCTCGGCGTGGGCGACGTTGATATTGGCCCCAGGAACGTCGAGCAACTGCGCCACGAAATCGCGTAAGTCGGTGGCCGGTATCCACGACGACCCGAGACGCGCCTCGATATCGCCGGGTTCCAGATCTGGGGGTTGCACGGCGGCTAAGGCTTCGATATTGCGCCGGTATGACGAATCGATCTCCGCCGCGGCCGTGGCAGTGGCGAGCTTCGCGCGCACGTTGCCGCTCAAATATCGGTCGGCGGTCTCCCAATCACCGCCTTCCGGATTGCGGTAGACGAGGCTGCCCAGTTCGCGCCGGAGTTGTCCCGCCGTCCGCCCAGTGAGCTGCTCCATCCGCGGCCACTGAATCTCGGCCGTCTCGTTGAGCGACACGGCGAGGGCTTCAGCAGCCGTTTCGACGTGCTCCACTGGACGGTACCGCTCCAGGGTGCGCCGCTCGAAGATGGCCGTCTTGGTGGCAGTCCGGAGTTCCGGGTCGTAGTTTTCAAGGGACAGAAGGAGGGGATGATCGGGATCGCCGGCGAAAGCTTTCAAGTTTTCGCGCGACGATACCGGACCGTACCTTGCGACAAATGAATCATAGACGGCACCCAAGGCTTGCCGCGCTTCGGTAATGTGTTTCTCAGACGCGTCTTCAAGCTGCGTCTGAAAAACGAGCCGCACTGCGTCGCGAACAGCCAGCAGGCCACGAACCCGCGCGGCGACCGAAGCGGTCAGGTTGGCAGACTCGAAACGATTTCCGCTCCTGACAAAAACGGCGCCATCGCGCTGGCAGAACGCTCCTTCTTTTACGGTTCCAAGCTCGTTGGGTTCTGCGGGGGCCATCTCAACACGCGCATCGACATTTGCGGCTCTTGCGACGTAAAGGGCTGCAGGCAGCGACGCTATGGCTCTCGCGAGATTTGCCTCAGACACCTCGCCGACAAGCGACGGCTCTCCGCCCCGGTACATTTTGCCCTCAAGCCGCATCTGCCCGAGCATCATCTCCGGGTGACGCGCGAAATATTCGTTGATGAGTATTGGCCCATCCGGGCTGTCGATGGGCGCCAGTTCCCGCCATGCCTCAGCGCTGACAGGCACGCCTTGCCCGTGCTTCTGCAGGAATACAATGTCGGTGGTGACTTCGGTGCCGGCGTTCGCCTTGAAAGCGGTGTTGGGCAGTCGTATGGCCCCGATCAGGTTCGCGCGTTCGGCCAAATACTGCCGGATGGTCGCGTCCTGTTTATCCATGGTGTATCGGCTGGTAATTAGCGCCACCATACCGCCGGGGCGCGCCTTGTCGAGCGCCTTGGCAAAGAAATAGTCGTGAATGGCGCGCGTAACGGCTGGACTGCTGCGATAAGCGGGATCGAATACCGGATAGTTGCCAAACGGGATGTTGCCGACGACCGCATCGAAGAAATTGTCCGGAAGGGATGTCTCTTCAAAGCCCTTGGCGAAAATGGTGGCGTCGGGATAAAGCCGCTGTGCGATGCGCGCTGTGAGGCTGTCGAGTTCAACGCCGGTCCTGCGGGCGCCGGGCGTGAAGGCCTCGGGCATGAGTCCGAAAAAGTGTCCCACACCCATTGACGGTTCCAGGATCTGTGCGCCATCCGCCAGACCGAGGCGTTCGAGCGCCTGCCAAACGCCGGAAATCACCGCAGGCGAGGTGAAATGCGCGTTGGGAGTGGAGGCACGTGCCGAAGCGTATTCGCCCGCAGTGAGGAGCCGGCGCAGTTCCTCGGCGGTCTTTTCCCACTCCCGCGGCGGACGAAGCTCAAAGACACTTGCAAGCGCACCCCACCCGCTGTATCGCGCCAGGACAGACTTCTCAAGGTCGGTGGCGTCCCGGTCCTCAGCCTCAAGCTGTTTGAGACTTTGGATCGCGGCGAGGTTGGCGACCGCCTTTTCCCGCAGGCTGCCCTCGCCGATTCGGTGGGCCGAGTTTATTCGGAAATCTCGGGAGGGCGTGGCTGGCGGGTCGTCAGCGTCGGCGGCAAGGATGACTACCGAGGGTTCGGGCTCGGCGACTGCGTCCTCTCGCGCATCGCGATCTCCCAGGCCGCCTGGTAGTCCATTTTCTGGACTGATACCAGTTCGTACAGAAGGTCCCCCGTCGTCTCCTGGGCTTCGTAGATCGTCTGGTCCAATTGGTTCGCTTCCCGCAGTTCCGCGACCATCTGCGGACGGTGCTTCTGCCAGTGTTCGAGGATCATCTGCCCGAGCCGGTTTCTCTCGTACATCTGGAGACTCCTCCTGTGTGGTTGCTCTCCACGAGTCTACGTCGGTGCCTCCGAAGAGGTCAAGCTGCTGGGAATGATCGAAGGTCCGGCGCGCAGCCATGGGAAGTAGTCACCGTCCCGTTCAACGGACATGTGCGATCGCATACAGGAAATAGGCCAGCAATGCCAGAGACACAATGACGAAAACGCGTTTACCTCTATTCCATTGAAACGCAAGAAACAGAAAATGCCACATAGCTCAGATCTCCCTCAAATACTCGGCTGCCGACGCAAGACGGAAGGCCGGACTGCGCCTGCCATTGCCGGGAGTCGGGTCCACTCCCGATAGGGGGTTCGGCCACGGGTTGTCCGTACGTGACCTACCCTGAACGCCTCGGTGGCAATGAATTGTGACATGGCCAATGAGTTAAACCCGACATGCCGAGCAGGAATCGGCGGGCTCTACACTAGTCCTCAGTATCGGTGTTGCGCCAACTTGCTGGAAACATCCACACAACAAGCGGGCGAAGCTGCCCTAGCGCCGTTTGACGCCATTGTGCAAGTGACGGATTACCCACGGCAACCGAGCCTAGCGGTAACATGCCGAACATCACAGTGTTGCGGCAGGCTCATCCGTGACTTGGCCGCAACATCCCCACCGCCGCTCTCTCCGACGGCGGGCATTTTAGAGGACTTTCCCAATGTCCAATGTCTCCTCGACGAGTGAAAGCACGGATTGCGGCGCACCGTGGCTCGGTCCTTGTCAAACGTCTCCACACGTGACCCGAACAGCTGCAGGCGGCGACAGACCCCAGACGCATGAGATAGAATCAAATGGCGACGATGAACCTCGCTCTTGTGCACGGAAGAAGCCAGAGTGGCAAAGATGAAGAGGAGTTGCGATACTACTGGATTGGCTGTCTCGAACGCGGCTTCCACGCTGCGGGATTGCGGCTGCCCGAAGACGTTCAAGTGACTTTTCCATTCTATGCGGACGCCCTGGAGCGCATAGTGCGTGCCGTCGACTCCCCCGTACTAGCAAACGTGCTTTCGCGGGGAGGTGACGCGACCGAAACAACAGACAAGATACGAATCGACATACTCCAGGACTTCCTTGGCGCGCAAACGATATCGGAGAAGCAAGTCCTCTCTCACCTCGACAACCCGAGCGACCGTGGTTTACAGAATTCACAGCTCATCCTGGCAATGCTGCGATCATTAGACAGGATCGGCGGTGGCAGTCCGATTATAGATGCGCTGACAAGAGATGTTTCTATATACTTAGGCATGGGTGGGGTCCAAAGACAGATCAACGATATCGTTGGTAGCGCGATCAAGGACGTGCCGACAATCGTAGTTGCACACTCGCTCGGCAGTATCATCGCCTATAATGTTTTGGCCGAGCGGGCGTCGCGTCTGCCGGGAATACCTCTCTTTATCACCGTGGGATCGCCACTCGGCATTCGTGCGATCGCCACTCGTTTGCGGCAAGGAACGAAGATGCCAGACGGCGTGTCCAGATGGCTAAACGCGCGAGATCCGCACGATGTAGTTGCGCTCCACCCAATTACGTTCAGTGCTGGCGACCAGGCGTATCTTGAGAATTACTCACTCGTTGAGAACTTTACAGCGAATCACCATGGTATTGAGGGTTATCTGACTGATCGCACTGTCGTCTCACGATTGGACGCGGCTTTTCGAGCCTCATATCTTAGCCAAGCTAGCCCGACCGGTGCTATTGAAGGCGACAAGCACTAAGCGTAACGCTCTGTTGTCCCGTAGCGGGGCGCAGCAATTGGCGTGCTATTGCAGTAGATATCGATTCGTCCGTCGGTACTGCTGTGTTTGCGCCGACCCTACCAGCAATCATCGAAACGATAAGGAGTGTTTTGTCAGCCCCCATCGCAAATGAAGGATTTTGCGGATACACATTCACAACCTCTGTCGCTTTGAGAGCCCGCATCTCAATCATTAAGACGGCCATCAAATCAGTGTTTGGCTGATCGGCACCAACAGCTTCGTCAATCGAAAAGTGGTGCATGGCGGAACGGATGAACTCAGCCATGCAGGTCGAGCCGAAGACAATCCTCGAGCGCCTCAAGGTCTGCGGCAGAGAAGTCGTTAGGCGCTTATCTATGTATTCCTTTATCCTTTGAAACTCGGAATCCGCGGCCCATGGTTGAGCTTGAAAAGCACCTTCCAGCAGACCCGGTCCAAGAGGTAGACTAATTACCTTCAAGCCCTGATCGATCCAAACGATTTGAACACTAGCCCCGCCCACGTCGACAACGCACATCTGATTGTCACCCGGTTCTCCAGACACAGCACTGAAGAGCAGCGCGCCTTCTTCTTCCGGCGATAGAACACGGAAGCCTGGTAGGATTCGTGATAGCCTTCGAGCGGCATCCTCTCCGTCTGAAGCACTGCGAAATGCCTCCGTGCCGACGCCGATCATGTGGTCACAGCCTTGATCCTGTGCGAAGTCGCGTATCCGTTCAGCAGCCGCAACTAAACGAAGACAGGACTCCTCGCCAAAGGCCAATGAGGTTGAAAGCTGACGGGCAGTGTTCAGCTCCTCCCGGTAACAGTCCCAGTGAATCACATCAGCCCTAAGCTGGGCTACGGTGAGCTTCACCCGGGCACTACCGAAGTCGGCTATTGCAACTTTCTTCATTGTCCTTTCAAATCACCGGTAAGCCGCGCAACCTGTTCGACAGCTTCATCGAGGCCGTCATGATTGATGATCAGTTCGACGTCCGGCATGGTGGCGGCGCGCGCAAGCCCCCAGCTCAGTTCCCGGAAATCCCGACTTACTAGGTCACGGTAACCGAGGTCGTAGGTTTTCATCTGTCCGGACTTTACATACCGTTCGTATCGCACCGAGCTGCTTGCATAAAGAAATATCGTTTGACAGTTCCAATCCTGGCTACGCAGCAACTCGATCTCCTCGACAGTTCGGGCCCCGCAGACAAAGACCTTTTCAGCCTCGGGAGCCGATGCCAGCAAGTCCTTAGCTATGATATCCTTGCCCTCCTGCCGCCACACTTGTTCTATGAACTCGGGAACGGCACCCGGGAATCCGAGATTCCGTTGCCGGCGTTGCCAAACAAAACTGCTCATTTCGATATGAACATATCCATACTTACTGGCGAAGTACTGGCCGAACGTAGTCTTGCCCGAGTTTGAGGGCCCAAGGAGGAGAATACACTTGCGCCGGCCGGTTGCGGGGAGAGCAACAACCCCACCCGTGAAGATGTTAAGCACCGCTTTCTGCAGTGGCGCGATGCAGGTGTACGGCGTTTGATCTTTTAATTTGTTTTGCGCGCAGAGCTCCCTCACTCGTGCAATTGCGTACTTATCTATTTCCCACGGCGTCGGGTTAACGGCTCGGAATGACTCTAAGAGCGCCTGTGTAAATACGCCGTGGCCAATCTTAGGGAGTTCTTGACTGACTTCTAAAGGACTGCACCCAAAGAACACAATGATGCCTTGCCGACGAGCCAACTCCGCAGTCTGCATACCAAAAAACGAGGAGTCACGCTCCTCCTTAATGCGACATGCGTCTACTATTACGACTGCGGTGCCAGCTCCAGACTTATGGAGCGCCGCCATTACGTAGTCGGTTGCTATGGCCGATTCCGGGTCAGAACGGAGAGTGTCGCTGCAGACGAGATAATCTCGGCCGTTGATTGAGAATCCGTGCCCCGCGAAATAGAAAAACACTAGATCGCTTTCACACAGGCCAAGGCCACCCATTCTATCGATTGCAGCCCTAATAGAAGCTTTGTCAGCACCCGAATCTGGGAGTCCATTCGATGTGATGAGCGTGAATTCGAGCCCCGGAAGCCGATCCCGAAAATCGGTTGTGATCTGGCGTGCGTCCGCCACACAACAGGCCAGGGTCTGATAGCTGGTGTATTCGTCTATTCCAACGGCGCAGAGGGCCGACCGGCAGTTCATACTAATGTTGTCCTCATCCCTGAATTATCAATCGTAGCAATTTCGCAGTGGACAGGTTCCTGACCAAACGCTCGCACAAACTCGAGGATTGTATCCGGCCGTGATGTCAGTATATACAACGTTGGCCCAACGCTGGAAATACCTAAAGCCTCTGGTTGCCGAAGGGTATTCCAGTAGTGTCGAAAGGCCTTCGTAATTTCATCTTGGATATCCCACTCGTGTCGTTTGAATCCGAGTGACTGGATTTCCGACAGAGCCGATTGCAGGCGCGATTCGTCTTGCTCCAGGACTGCAGGTGCCACACCCCACGCGACGGCTTGGAGAATTCGGAGCGATTCGCCGGCATCGACCGGGCAAGCTTTAGAGAAGAGGTCCCTCTCTTGTTGTCCGTGTATCCCCTCGGCGCAAAAACGAAAATGGACAACTTGCAACCAGGTGCAATCGTATCTCGCAAGCGTGCGGGCGGGCGGAGCCAGTTGAGCGGAAGAGGGTCCGAAGGCGCGCTTATCAGCTAAGCTGTGACCTGCATCCCAAACGAAGCCACCGCGCAAAGCTGTTTGAATGCCGACCCCAGATGTGCCGCCGCGGCGCATGCGGAGCGCAATCTCATAATCGTCGATCTCAAGGCCCGTCAGAGCGCAGACGGCGCGCGCGACTCCCATTTGAAGAGCTGTTTTGGAGCCCAGCCCGATGTGGGCCGGCACGCACATCGCGGATTTCACTGTTATATCGCGTCCCACAAGTACATCGCCGAAGCCAGCGACGGCTACGTTTCTGGCCTCTGACAATTCCTCGTCGGTGAACGGGAATGGCCTGGAAGATTCGTCGATGCCGACATCAACGATCCACCGAGGATGATCCACCGCAAACCCGATGCCTCCGTCGACCCTTCCGTAAATCCCGTTCTCGTTGATCAATCCACAATGGATTCGCGAAGGAACCGATACGCGGATGGTCGATTTCGCACCTTGGACCGGTTCTTTTTCGCTGCACACTCCGTGTAGAAGCACCCTACCATTATCGAACAGACAGAGAAGGCGGGCCCAACGGGCAGTGCCCGGCGGGCGGCACGGGGGTCCGGAAGGCCATGCCGCAGGAATACTGCGGCTTTGGCGACAAACGACATGGTCTCACGGGTGTGGTCGGTTGCGGGGTGGGGCCAAGCGATGGCGGCATAATCTTGCTGCGAAGCCAGGCCACTCCGTTCCCGAACATCCGCAGGAGCGGGAGCGTGAGGCTGCCCCGCGGAATGGGATTTTCAAAATCGCGGAAATCAAAGGGCAAAAGGGCACGCGCCGACGGGTTTATCTGAAGTCGCGTTGGGGGACATTAGCGACGCGGCACCGACTCATCGGAGTAATCCGATAAGCTGCGTGGGATTGGCGGGCGAATCGGTACCGCTTAGCGCCAGAGATCGGGCTCCCCTGCTTCGAGCCGATATGCCAGAAATGTCTTCATGGCGGCAGACGACTGTGATAGCTCTTTGATTTTGTACTGAAGACCTAGCGAGGCCGTCTCCACAATTTCTGCGTACGTCAGGCCGTTGCTCGCCCCTGACGGATCGTCGGGAATGAACACCGTATCCCAGTAGAATTGGCGGCCGCCTCGCGGCCCGTCCGCAATTTTGCCTTCGCGTTCGCCGACAAAAGTGCGCACCTCCTTGCCATCGCAGTAGGCGATCACAGCTCTGGCCAATGCCCGTCTCCCGGCGGACCCAGTTTCCGCGACGAAGCGTTCGGCAAGCGTATCCCACATGGGTTTTGTTAATCCGCCCGGATACGATCGGCCGCGGTACTCGTCGAAGATTAAACCGGCGTGTTCGACGATACACGGTACCTTGAGCTGGCTGTATGCGGACACAACTTCGGCGGATACCATGACCGCAAGGTCAACGTTGAGGATCTCCTGGATAGGTACGGGCCGGATGTCAAAGTCGAACACCTCGCCGACGAGGCGGCCGTCCGGGAGAGTGCATTGCTGCGCGAAAACCTCATTCTCCTCCTTCTTGTATTTGCTGTTTGTGACGTACACAATCGTGGTTCTCGGATCTGACATATCTTTTAGCTCCGGATCTGGCTTAGGAGATCCGCGATCCCCTGAGTTCGAGTGCGACCGTCAACTGGAAGCACTGCAATATTCCGCGCTTCAAACAATCGCCTTTCGAATTTGGACGGGTCCTGGACGACAATGTAAGCACGTCGCCCGCTGGTGGTGTTGGGCAGACTCTTGAAGCGGTCCGCCATCTGGCGAAATAGGTACGCGACATTCGGATCGCGAAAGCTGTAGCCGATGAAGAGTACTGAGCGGTTGAGGAGATCGCTCCAGAGCCGGAGATCCAGCGCGTCTTTCAGCTCCATCCGGCGCTCATATTGCGATTCGGTCATGACCATCCGATCGGGATGGTTCCAGTCGCCGTGGAACTTAATGATTTCAGTTGTGCCTGGCTCTGGGCGCATGTGCGCCTCTATAGCGACTGCGCGGTAGCGCCGCTTCGCCAAGTCGAAGCTGCGCTCGATGAAGTCATCGAAGTTCGTGGTGTAGATAATCGGACAGTGTTCGAGCCGCGCTAATGCTGAATGGATCGGTGAATTTCGGAGGGCGTCATCGGGCGGGTGCATGTTGAGCAGCAGCCAGTTAGTCAGGCGAGTATGGCCGTCAAAGTTCATCTTGAAGTATTCGAGGATTTGCAGATCAGTGCCCCGAGCCCGTATGAGCGACGGATCGCGAAAACCTAGTTGCTGTGCAGCCTGATCGACGACCTCGGACCAGGATGGTCCCGCCTTTTCCTTGCCGGCCTCGGTCCACCGCACCGAGGCTGAGACCCCCGCGCCGATGAACGGCAATAGCCGGCCGTCCCGGTAGAGGCTACGGAGTTCTAGTAGATCGCTCATAAATCGGGCTTCCGGACCAAGATTCGGCTCATTGAGTGAGTATGGACTATACCGTTGTGTGGGTGCTGCTCCGTCAAGTCTGAGTCGCTTGCCGCAACGACGTGCCAACCGGCGTAGGCCTCCAAATACTCAATATGTGCAAGCAAGCAAGGCCGAAAATCGGGATGGGCGTGGAGCTCTTGGTGCCGGTCGTTGAAGGCGCAGATGATCTGGTAGCCGCCGGGTGCAGTCGTGTTTTGCAGAGCGGAGACAAGATGCGCCCAAGCAATCCGATCCGAGGTGCAGTGTAGCAGGCCGTATGCGATCACAATCTGATAGTAGTCCAGAGGTAGGGTCATGGCGGACACGTCTGCAACGTGCCATTGAATTCGCGGAAGGGCTCCCCAAAGGGCGCGGCCGTTCTGAATTGCCACATCCGAAACGTCGACGGCGTCTACTATCGCCCCCTTTCCGGCGAGGTAGGCCGCATTTTTCCCTTCGCCGCATCCGGCATCCAGTACCTTAAGACCCGCACACGACGATAGTTCCGTCGCCAGCAGCTTGACGAAGCTACCTGGTTCGGTCCCCCAGAAACATCTGCAGGTCCTGTACCCTTCCTCGTATCCACCCCTGTTTGACATCTACCTCCTTCTGATGCCCAGTTCTGACATCATTTGCCGGATCGTGTTGCGATACTTGAGCGTCCCTGTCCAGTTATACAGGACTGCATCCGCGTCCGCGATGAGCCCCTGAACCTCGCTCTCAACCGGTGCGCTCCGAGCCGCAAGGAAGTCTGCCATCGATGCGCCTTGGGCCACTCGTTTCGCATAGAAGCGGTAAGCAAGGTCTGCTGGCGTATGCACGAACAACAATCCAATGCGGCACCCGCTACAGTCCTGTCGTAAGAAGTTAATCGTCTCGCTCTGCCGCAAACCGTCCACGAGAATTCGGTCACTGCTTGAGGCAGCAATCAGTTCCGCTAGCCGCCGAGCCAGGCGTTTCGCCCCGCCGGACTGTCTGATGAACGCCCACGCGCGGGCCTGAAACTCGGCTCGCGGCGTGATAGGAACGGGGGGTAATCCCAACAACTCGGCTACGACCGCACCGCTGTTGACCTCCTTGTATCCAAAATCCCTCTTCAGGACGGCCGTGGCTAGAGTTTTGCCGCTCCCTAACGGCCCGACAACGCAGAGCACGTGGGGAGGGCTTAGTCGGGCCTTGCGTAGAATTCTATATGCTGGTCGAGCAAGGACGAGTGCGGGAGCAAACTCGCGAAGGCACAACTGCGACCAGTACTCGAAGTTCCAAAGCAGGACCCCGCTGGGACGTTGCGCGGAGATCCACTGGAGCTGGGTTATGCCCTTCTCGTTTCGAAGCGGAGGGTCCCAGTTACGCAAGGCCTCTTTCCACTGCGGGCTCGAGCTGACGCGGTATTGCATGACAAACGCGATGTGCCGGCGGCCAACGTCCGACGAATCATCGTTGATTATGCCGAGAACCTCTAGCCCCTCGTAACGCTTCAGCTGTTCTCGATCTTCGGCGGGAAGACGCAATTCCTCGTTTAGTTCGCGCGCCGCACACTCAAAGATCCCCATCGTTTCCAACGAGAAGAGATCCAGATCGTCCTCGACGACATGGCCGCCAAAGCCGACGCAAAAGGAACCCTGCAGGAATTGCGCGACTCTCGTGTAAGTCCCCCTGCGATACGTGAGCAGGGAATCGCCATCGCGTACCAACACGTACGTTAGCAACTGGGTGTACGAGTCGTCCTGCTCAATATCGTACCGTGGCAAGTAGGACGGCATTAACTTATCGAAGATAAGCTTCGCTGGCTTCTTCCAATTCGTTCGCAGCCCCTGCCACGTCGTTACCTTGTCGAGTGCCGTCCTCTCGAAAACTATAACCTTCTCTTGGCTATTCGGTGGCCGGATCGGCTTCGCTTCATATGTCTGCTCTGCGCCACCGAGCAGCGCGCGGAGGTAGAATTTCCCTGGGCCAGTGCGAACAAAGGGCGAGGCTTCGCCATATCGTCGGATGTGAACGCTCAGCTTCGATTTCATCGTTTGCCAGGGCGTATGACCGGCAACGTTGTCGGAGAAAAGCGGCTGTCCCAATTCGACCAATTCCTTGGGCGAGAGCGGGCGGCGCTGCTCTTCCATCAAGCGCTTGGCGACAATCAGAAATTCGCTTTTCACAGAGATGTAGGTAAAAGCCGCAGACGTGACGCGGGTCCGAACAAGAATATGTACTCAGTTACCAGACGTCGGTATGATGCGTCGGGGCAGAGGCAACTTGTCCTAGACACTGACCAGCGCCGGTGGGGCCGGTAAAGTCGTATCAAGTCCTTGTGCTGCGCATTACTTACGATAACCAGCGCTCCGCGACGTGCGGCGGCATGGCAACAGTCGGCGAGGCGCTGCTGGTCCTGCCATGAGAAGTTCGATTCGTTATATCGGATAAAGCCGTTATTATTGTGGGCGACTGTGTAGGTCGGATCGCAGTAGACAAGGTCGCCGCCGCCAGCCGACTCCAAAGCGTCTTCAAAGTCGCACGTTAGGAGGCGAGCCCTTTGCAGAGCGATCGTGGCCGAGGCGATCAGTCTCCGGGTCCAAAGGGGTGCGGCAGTTCTCTCTCCTCCCCCGAAGGGGACGTTAAACACTCCGTTGCGATTCAGGCGATACAAGCCGCCGAAGGATGTGCGGTTCAGGTAAAGGAATCTGACGGCTCGGTCGATCGTACTCCCCCCCACAGCGCTGCGTACCGAGTAGAACGTCTCCTTGTCGGCAGGCAAACGTCTTAGGGAGGAAAGCATCAGATCCGGGTGGAGCTTGACCTGCCGATAGGTGTTGATGAGTTCGCCGTTGATGTCCGAAAGAACGGCTGTGTCCGGCCTGAGAGCGAAAAACAGGGCGCCCCCGCCGAGAAAAGGCTCGCGATAGGCGGAAAACTCCTGGCTCTTTGCGATTTTCAGGAGCAGGGGTGCCAGCCACCGCTTCCCACCCGGCCACTTCAAGAAAGGTTCCCCTCGTTCGGGGATCCCCGATGTTTCAGAATCGATGGGCATAACCGGGAGTTCTCGCAGACGACTGCTCCGCTCGTGATCCGTCAAACGTACATCGTAATACAGTTAAAGGCCCAGTGAATCTCGCGCAATCAGGCCGTCAGCCAAAGAGGCGTCCCGTTTCGAACGCTCAATCAGCTTACGAGACCCGTTCGGACCTCGGGTTCTGTGCGAGCCAATAATTGAACTCTCTGCCCCAGCTTTCTTCCGATGAGGGGCGACTGCGCCGCAGGATTAGTTCCAAACGGCGTTGACCAGCAGGAGCAAGCAGCGCTCAGTTCAACGGAGAGGTGCGACCGCGCACAATAGGAACACCAGAAGCGCCAGGGACCGCTCAACCCGTCTTCAAGTGTTCACCGCGAGCAGATAGGGGACCCTAAATAGGCGACTCCACGCTCGAAGGCACAGTGCCTGCCATAGTGGGATTGGCGCCTCTGTAGCCCAATGATCGTTGGACATCCCAACGAAGAGTGTAGGATGCGCCATGGCGGCGGTCAGGACAGTCCAGGGGATCACCTGCTCGTAGCAGATCAGAATTGCAGCCCGCTGGCCACCCAGCTCCAGCACCGCCGGACCGTCCAAGTGCACCGGAGCGCCTCCACCCAAAAACAGTTTCCACATCGAAAATGGCACCGGCACCCGCTGGAAAAAAACACCGGATTGCGCCCCTCTGATAATTGCCGCGTTTCGATAGAAGTACGGCGCAGCCTGGCTGAACACCTGCCGCGCTCCCTGCCCTGTTTTTAGGAGTTGGATCGCCGCGCGAATATCATCATTCGAGAGTGGCGGCGATTCGGGCATAAGCGCTCCAATAACGGCAATCTTGCCATTCCGACGAAGCGTATCTGTAGTGGGCTTCCAAAAAAGATCAGTTGAAATGGTCCACCGTGGCACCACGCTTTCCGGGAACACGACGACCCTGGCAGACGACCCGGCCGCCTGAGCCTGAACGCTCTGCGCCGCAAGGTATTCGCGCAGCGGGCTGACTGGCCCGTGGCTGATGGCCCCGAAATGAGTGTCCACGGCCTTCCAGTCTGACGGCGGCTGTCGATCACCGGGGTACAAGATGTTTGCGAAAAGCGCAAAGCCTGTGAGGCTGAGGAGACCGACCTTTGGGTGAGCCGCGATAAAACCACATCCTGCCAGGGATAACACGAAGCCGCCCCAGGAACAAGCTGGAAAAAGAAAGCCTGCGGCGGTCAACGGCGACACAAAGCCGATGAGCCCCAGAGGCGGGACGACCGCGATCATAAGAGCGACTGGTGCGCGCCAGAGTAGTTGCCGAGTCTTGTCCGTCCAAAGCAAACCGTATGGCAGGGCCAGCAACAGAGCGCAGACCGCCCAAAACGCGATCGCGTCGATGACCGAAACGCTCGGGCCAAAGAAATTCTTGGCGCCCACCGCTATGGGCCATAGTGCACCAGCGTAGTAACTAGTTGCCGCTGAATAGCAACCGCGGCGGGATGGCAGCCGGAATGTGAGCGCCGGCAGCAGGAGAGAGGCGGCGACGATCCCGGCCGGGTGCGCGCTGGATACGGCCAGCCCGAGCACGACAGCTGCTAGACAGTGTATGCTGTGCTTGATTCTCACGCCTCACCAGACGATCAGAGGCCGCAGCCTTGCGCGTACGGAGCTTTCCAGGATCGGCCCAAAGTAGCGGCTATCGTAACTGCGCGCATTGTAGGAGCTTGCCACCCACAATATTCCCTGCGCCACTGTGTAGCGTCCGGGAGGCCAGTGCGCCAGGGGTCGTCCGTCAGTGTCATGTTCCAGGGGTGCAGTATGCGGAAGAAGGTTGCCGTTTACAGCAATGCCCGCGGGACTCAGGAAAATCTCGTCGGTAGGGCCGGCGATTAGAGGTTTCAGGAGCGGCGCTGCGCCGTCCGGACAGACTCCCTTGGCCCGGTAATGCCGCTGGGCAGACAGACCACGGTCGTCGGGACAGAACTCTACAAAACCACCGTTAGAACTCACTATATAAAGACCCACAGGCAGAGATGCCGAGGCGTTGATGCGCAAGTCCGCGGCTTTGAACAGGGCGAAGGCGCAGAGGACGGGAGTCAGCGCGAGGATCAGGATCCGGCCGCACATTTGCCCTTACCCTACCGGCCAATCATCGTGCGCCGGCCCGTCGCTTACGTTTCCGGTCTCAGGTGGTGGAGTTGTGGCCTTCGCCCTCGAGTCGCCGATCAGATGAAACGAGTGCACGATTAACTCCCAGATCGTCCTCTTGCTGCCATCCGCCGGCGTAAATTGGCGCTGCTCCATACTGCCCTCTACGAAGAGGTGGGCGCCTTTGTCGAAGGCTGCGGCCAGGTTGGCCAGATCGCCATAGAACGAAAGCGAGTGCCAGTTGGTATGTTGCTCCGTCTTGCCTTGCGAGGTATACGAATAAGTCTCGCCGAGGCGCACGCTGGCCACGGGCGTGCCCGAGGGCAGATACCGCACCGTGGGCTTGGCCGCGAGCCAGCCGCAGACTTCAATGCGATTCTTCTGCATGAGGTTCCTCCTTCAGTTCGTCGTAATCATCCATCTCGTCGAGACCGTCCAGGAAGGCCTGTTCGGCGCGCGACAGATCTAGCGTGGGCAGCTCTGAGCTTTCCCTGGAAGGCTCCGGCAATTCTTCCTGGCTTTGCTCCAAAATCTGGTTGCCTTTGAGACTCAAAAACTCGACCGGCGGAGGGATCTCCGAGCGTATTTTGAACGTTGGGTCCAGGAAATACAGCATCTGCATCCCCAGAATCGGGTGGTGACCACTGACGAAGATGAGCATCTGTCCGGGCGCCACGATACGCTCCTGAATGCCGTGTCCGGCCTTCTGCGGCGGCTTGAGGCGCAAGACTTCGTCCGGGGTGATCAGAGGCCTTTCGATGTTGTCCACCGAAGCATTGAGGTGCCCCATGACCGGCGACAAGCGCTGGCCACTGAAATTGTAGGTGGCCTTCTGTACGGTGGTGGTTCCGCTCATGTCGCTGATCAGTTTGGCGGTCTCATATTGATTCGGGGCGAAAGCGATTCGGACATGGCAGTTCGAGACGATGCTTTCGTTGTTGCCGTAGGCGTCCACGATCTGGCGGATGTCCTGCGTGATGAGATACGCTTTCAGACCGTAACCCGCCATGTACGAGAGGGCATCCGCGAAAATCTCCATGCGGTTCAGCGAAGGAAATTCGTCGATTAGGAACAGCAGGCGATGGCGGTTGTGCTGCTGCTCGGCGCCGGCGTAGAGCGTTCGCTCCGTCAGGCGGTTCACAGTCATGGTGAGGATCAGGCGGATGAGAGGACGCAAGCGGATCTTGTCGCTCGGCGGCACGACGAGATAAAGCGAGACCGGACGATCGTAGTTGACGAGGTCATTGATCGCGAAGTCGCTGGTCGATGTGTTTTTGGCCACGAGGGGATCGCTGTAAAGCGTAAGGGCGGTCTTCGCGGTCGAGAGCACCCCGCTAAAGTCCTTGTCCTCCTTATCCAGCATTTCCTGCACTTTCTCGCGGACCACCGGGTGCGTCACCGTTCGCGACCCATCGGGCATATGCCAGCGGTGCTGAAAGCCGGGATCGTGCTCGAAATTGAGCAGTTCCTCGAGCGTGTCGTGGAAGCTCAATCCGGGGCGGGTGAACAAGTGCGCGAGGTCGGCCAGGCTGGCCTGGCGGCGCTCGAGAGCGGCGGCGTAACACGCGTGAAGCACCATGCCGGTGGTGATGGAGGTGGCGGCGTCCTGCCAGTAACGCTCTTGCGGGCTGTCCTCGCCGGTCCGGACGATCATGCTGGCAATGTTCTGCGCGTCGCTGACGTCCCGGGGAGTGAACAGCCGGACTTCGCTGAGCGGATTGAAGCGTGACGTAGCCTGCTGCTCGACTGGCGCGAACTTGAAGCAGACATGCCCAGCCTGGGCCCGAAAGCCGGCGGTCTTAGCCCAATTCTCTCCCTTGATGTCGTAGACGATCGCGGATTCCGACCATGCAAGAAGCGTCGGGATGACAAGACCGACGCCTTTGCCGCTGCGGGTGGGTGCGAAGGCGAGGATATGCTCGGGGCCGTTGTGCCGCAGGTAGTGCAGGCGCTTGCCTTCTGGCGACCAGCCACCCACGAAGACGCCGTTATTGGCCGTGAGCAGGCCGCTGGCTTGGATATCGCTCTCCTCGGCCCAGCATGCGGAGCCATGCAGGTGCTCGGTGTTCATGGAGAGCAGCCGCGCACGACGGTTCGTCATGGCGAAAAATACACCAATAGAGAGAAAGCATCCGGCCACCAGGACCAGCATGCCCAACAGGAACGGCATGCGGATCGCCGAGTCCTGGTCGGTGAGATGTTGCCAGCTCCAATATGCCCAGGCGAACGGTTGATAGATGGCGCCCGCTCGCAGGCGAAGCAGTGGCGGACCCAGGGCTGGCTGATACTGGAAACGGTTGGCGATATATTGCGTGCAGAAGAAATTGGCGATTATCAACACCAGCAAACCAACTAGTACGGCTGGCCAGTTGTATCCGCCGAGGTATCCGGGTTTCGGCGGCTTTTGGTAGAGCTGAGGTTGACTCACCGGCTCCGCTCCTCTTCCCGCAGCCTCTCGCGAATTTGGCGCGCAACGGCACGCGACCGCGCATAGTGGATGGAGAACGCTCGGCCCACTTCAGGCAACGAAAACTCGCGACCCGGCGTGCGAAACAGATCCTTGAGGTGGATGACCGCATTGGGCTGCTTGCCGATTTGCTGGATGATGTAGTCCCGTGTCTGGCCGATAATCGCACCGCGATAGATGCCGCTGTGACGCTCCGCCACGATCGTGGATGCGGCCGCTCCGAGCACCGATTTGACTATCCGGCGGGCGTCGCTAAGCGCTTGTTGCCAAGGTTCGAGGGCGGCCCCCTTGGCGGACATTTCCGAAATTGGTTGTGCTTGCATAAGACACGTCCATCACGCTTCGCTATTTTTCGATGGCGGTGGCGGTTGGCCGGTAGAGGCGCTGGTAGTTGGCGGAGATGGGGGTGGCGGTTGTGCGCTTGCAGCGCTTGCGCCATTCATACCGACCGAGGCGACCGAAGCCGGCGAGGCAGCGCCAGCCGCGCCTGCACCCGCGGCAGCACCCGGCGGTCCGCCCGCAAGTAGGCCGACGCCGGTGGAAGCCAAGCTCACCGCGCTCTGCGCCACCATAACAGCGCCGTAAGCTATCGGCGCGGTGACGGCAATGATTTCGCCACCGGTGAACGCCGGCGATCCCCCAAGCACTCCCGCAACAATTTTCGGGACAAACCAGCAAAGCGCGAGGAAGATTAAGGATTCGCCGACAATGTCGAGCGCCCCCATGGCGGGATTCGCGGAAGTGGCTACGGTTTGGGCGACTGCTACCCAGCCGCCTGAGAGCGCCATGCCGACACCGATGAGAAGGAACAGGATCATGATCTTCACACCCACGCCCACGGCGAGCGCGATGTATTTCTCCACGTAGGGCGCGCTCCAGCGAGAGCCTCCAAACCCGAGGAAGAAGAACGCGGCGGCCACCACGATGTAAGATTCCACCAAGGCCGCAACCAGTTGAATGCTAATGAAGCAGAAGGACACAAAGGTCAGAATGCCCGCGAAGACCATGGCCATGGCCGTGCCGAAATTAGAAAGGAAGCCGGCGTCGGAGGCGCCGGCGAACAGCGCTCCCCCAAGGTCGAGGCCGCGTTCGAAAACCGCCCCTGGTTGCAGCGAACCCACACCACTGGCTTGCTGGCCGAGTTGCGTGAAGCTATCGATGATAGCGGGTATCCAGGTGGGACCGAAGACCAGCAGCGCATAGAACGCGCCGATCCACATCAATTTACGGATGAGGCCAGCGGTCCAGGATTGTAGATCGGTGCGTTCCAGGGCGAGCACAGCTGCGCTCCAGGCGAATTCGATAAGGGCCAGCAAACCGAACAGGGTCTGGGCCGGTCCTTGCACGGCCGCAAACCACTGGCCACGCATCGCCTGCATGGTCTGCAGAAACTGAGTGGGAGGACTTATTTGCATAGCGATCACCTGCTCCCGATAAGCGCTGAGCGCTGTGATTGCGGCTCGGGTCCCAGCGGGTGACCTGGTTCGTAGGGTGCTTCGAACAGGATGTCCCGGTTTACGCGCACGGTGAACCGATAGCCGGCAGGGACCTTGATGGTCGGCTGCACGTTCATGTTGCTGCGGGCCATCTGAGCGCCCGTCATGCTGAGATCCTGTCCCACCGCAGTTTCGGCTGCCTGGCCGGGAGTCGGGTAAGCCAGGACCGTCTGGCTTCGGTTCTGAGAGATCGCGAAAGCCGCCATGAACATGGAACTGAGCACCGACATTCCGATCAGGCGTTTGTAGTGGCGGTCGACCTGGTCGCGCAGGCCGGCGTTGCCGTGGGAGTCGAGGCCCAGCATGCCGTCGAGATCGATCGACGAGGCATCCGGAAAGATAATCCGGCTCCAGGCGACCTGTACTCCGTCCTGGCCGTAAGAGACGCGGGAGTCGTATTTGCCAACCAACCGGGCGCCTTGCGGGATCAGCAGGTACTGGCCGGTCGCGGTGTCATAAACGTTGGATGTGACCAGAGCTTTCAACTCGCCCGGCAGATCGGAGTTCAGGCTTTGCTCCAGAACGGCGGGAATCTCCCATCCAGCTTTGATCTCGTAGCGGGACAGCGGCGCATCTCTTGTGAAGTGGAGGTAGTCTTCGGCCGCGCTTCTATTTTGAGCGGCCTTGAGAAATGCATCCTTCCGCGTCTGCGCGTTTTGAGCTTCGTAGTCTGTCTCAGCGACGGGAGCGGCGGTCGCGGGGCTTCCGTTGGAGCCTAAGCCAAGAGCTTTGCCGATGGCGGTCAGGTTGGAGATCTGATCCCCCGAAGAACCGAGTTGGGCGAGCCCGGATGGCTGCGAGCCCGTGCCGGCAATCCCACCAGTGCGTATGCTTGTGGGCGCAATCATGGCTTCGTGCTCGAGCTGCCACGCGGTTTCGAGAGTGTGATCTTCCGGTGGGGCAACAGGTTGAGGCGGGAGACTGCTGTGAGGAATGATGGGAGGTGCCTGGCGCACGACAACGCGCTCCACGGGAAGGTCGCAAGGCTGTCCGGTCTGCGGATTGAATCGCATGGGCATACCCGCCGCGTCCCGGCCGCACGGGGCGGCGTTCATGCCGGGTGTTAAACCGGCCATGGCGGAACCGCTGGGCGGTATCAGGCCATTTCGCGGGTGCAATGCCAATGCATCAGCAGGCGGAATCCCGCGAAGTAATTGGTCGTCGGCCCGGGCTGGCGTGACGCTTCTGGGCAGACCAGCCAGCCGAGCAGTGGCTTGGTTTTGGAGACTGCGCCGGTACCCTCCCCACGCGAAACCGAGCAGGAGTAATCCGATTACGCTGATAATCGAGATCCCGGCGCGCTTGCTGATACGCACGGTGGGCCGCGGAGCAGGATGCAGGTCGATGCCGGTAGGTGAGGCAATCGGCGGAACCCCCGGTTTGCTATTTGGGTCGTTGGTTGGTTCCATCTTCCTTACTCCTTGCCAGCCCGGCTGATTTCTACCTTCTGAGCTTTCTTACCGGAACCCAGCACCAGGCGAGCGCGGTCAAACAGCCGATCGACGATGTAGGTCTGCTGTTGGACTCGATAATTGGTCATGATGGACTGGCCGTCCGTGCCGATGACCAGCAACACGGGGGCTTCCATGTGCTCGATAGCGGGCGGCATCTGAAGGTACGTCTTCGCGCCGTCGTCAAAGACCCGTACGGGCCTGATCTGCGTCGTCCCGCCGGTGACTCGGTAGTCGAAATTCATCTTTTCGACGGCGATCATGGCAGGCAGCACTTTGGCGGCGGTAGCTTCTTCCGCCGTCCGCTGCTCCAACAGGTGTCGCTGCCAGCGCTGACGATCGTCGTCCGGATATGCAAAAGCAACCCGCGCAATGTAATCAGTGGGCTTTGAGATTAGCCGCAGATAGTAAGCTCTGCGGTCGGTGGTGATGAGCATGTTGGTGTCGAGTCCTGGTCCTTGCGGCTTCAGGACGATCAATGCGGTGGCGAGTGACCCTTCTCCGTAGACTGCTGGGGCGACATTCCACCGCACGGAGTCGCCGATCTGGGGCTCGCCCACGATTTTTTCACCGGGCTCCATCTCGACGATGCAGACTCGCAGAGGGGCGCAGACCACTGTTGGCATACCGGCACCGTAGGAGTACATAACGCGGCCATCCGGCCCCGCTGCGGGCGTGTTCGGCTGCGCGCCCCACTGCTGACTAGCCAGAACAGCAGCCGCGGCGGCCTGTGAGAGCGGCACGTCGCTCCGTGGTTTGAAGTCCTTGGGTACGGGGCCCGCCGGCTTGTCGACACCGGGCGCAGTCGGCTCCCCTTGTTGGAGAGCCTGGATACCGGCAGCGATATCCTGCATGTTCGGGAGCGCTGCCGGAGGCGGATTCCGGGTTACGGGGACAGGTTGAGCAAGCAAAAGCGAGCCCACGGAAAACAACAAAATGAGCTTCACGAATTTCTCCTTATAAGACCCTTGTCCAACTGGCGTTGGTGATGTACAGGCCCAGCGGATTGATGCGGATGAGGCGTTCGTCCTTGGGCGGATTGAGCGCGATTGTGAAAGAACCTTTCCAGTGCTCCGCGGACTTGATGGCGCCGTAGAGATCGCGGGTTGTTTCTTCCCATTCGATCTCGTAGGTGCGATCGCTGGTAGCTAACACTGACTTGACCTCGACAGCCACGGTTTCGGTCTGGGCGCGCTGGAAGGGCGAGGCGGCGCGATAGAACTCCGTGACAAAAGTCTGCGCTTGGGTGGCGTTAGCGATCTGTGCGTAGACCCGGTCGATGGCCTTGCGCTGGGCAACGCCATCGCTGGTTACGGTGCGCAAGTTCTCAATCCAGCCGAATAACGCGGCGCGTTTGAGGCGGTCGTCGTTGGCCGTCGTTTCGTCAGCCACGCCTGCGGCAACCGGGCGCGCCAGTTGATCGACCAGCACGACGAAAGGAACTACATGCGAGTGCGACGCCGACCAAACGAGACCGGCGACCGCCAACAAGGCAGTCAAGCCGGCCAGCAGCGCCGCGATGCGCCAGTTGCGGACGCGGGTGAGAAGTCCGCCATAACGCTCGTCCCACTCATGGCGCGCGGAGGCGTAGGGGTGCTCCAGGGTTACGATTGTGTGGTCCATAGTCACTTCCATCCAGGGAGAAAGCCAGTGCTGTCCGGGTCGCGCCGGGGATGACGCTTCGAATCGATTTCGACGACCGAAGCTCTGGCCGCTGCGCACAGTCGGCCTTCTGTTGTTTCTGGCCAGGAGGCCGTCGCATTCTTACGCAACGGAGCGCAAAGGGCATCCACTCGGATGGCGGTATCCGGGTGGGCGTTCAACCACACGCGCATATCGACCGTGCTAACACCAGAGAGTTTTCCAGCCCCGGCTTCTTCGGCCAGTTTCACGACGCGGCTGGGTCGCTCGTGACTACAACCACACAGGGTAATCACGAGCAGTAAGCTTAGAAGTAAGTGTGTTCTCATCGTTTCCCCCTCAGTGCCATCCAGGCAGGAACCCAGCGCCATCGGGCGGCGCTGGCGCGTATTGAAAGAAAGCCTGGGAGGCCGCAGTCCGGTCGGCCTGCTGTTGAATCACGGTGCTGTAGTAGGATGCCTTGCTCTGCATGTCCGCCAGCATGATCTCGCGCAGCTTTTGCATCTGTTGGGCCTGCTGGTCGGCCATCTGAGTCAAAACATTGAGGGCCAACAGGCGGCCATCGGCGCTTTGCGATTGGCCTTCCAGATTGATGATCAGGGAGTCCTCGCCATTCATTTGCTGGCCTTGCAGCCGCGCGGCACGCATTGCGCCGGCGACGGTGTCCAATGTAGTCTGCGACCAATCCTGGTAGCGGTTGTAATAGCCGGTTTGTGCGTAGGCGCCATAGCCGGGATACGTCTGCTGCCAAAGAGCATCCAGATTGCCGAGCGAGTATGCGAGAGAGCGTCCGCCTTGAACGACCCCTGCAAGCGCATTCAGGTCCCCCTGGATATTCCAGAAGAGTTGATTCGGATTCCTCGCAGAATTCTTAATCGCGTCGGCCAGCATTTTGATCTGCGTGGCGAGCTGCTGAGCCTGAGCCGCATAGGACAGCACGAGCTCCACGTGATTCAGAATCTGGGTGAGTTCTGTGGCGAATGCGCCCGCCTGGGCAGGGCCGGGCGCCGAACAGAACATAAGCACGAGCAACAGCAAGACTAAAGACTTGCGCATAGCGGTTCCTCCTTCTTTTCGGGGATGTCCAGGCCACGAAAGTAGTCGGACCATGTTGGGACTTTCGAACGGAGCCATTCGCTGCGCCAGGTTGAAGGATATTCATCCATGACGCTTTGAACAATCTGGCGCTCCTCGCGCCCGCTCACACCGAGCCAGGCCAGCGCAACCTTGCCCAGCCGGAGATCGACCAGGCGGCGGCCCAGCTTGCTGACGACGTAATAGTGCTGCTTGGGCACGCTCACTTGCAGCAGCTCGAGTTCCCGCTCGTTTAGCCCGAGGCGCCCATAAAATTCGCGCGAACCGGGATTACGCGCCTCCGCGTTGGGTAGCAGAATTTTGGTCGGACAATTCTCCAGGACCACGTCAGCGATCTCGGAGTTGGCGATGTCACTGACCTGCTGGGTGGCCATGACCACCGCGGCGTTATTGCGGCGCATGGTCTTGAGCCAGTCCTTCAGCCGGTTGCGGAAGGTGGGCTGCTGCAAATAGGACCACGCCTCGTCAAGCAGGACTAGCGTGGGTGATCCATCCAGGGATTGCTCAATACGGCGGAACAGATAGAGTAATACCGGAATGACGGCTTTGTTATCGAGTTGGAGGAGGTTTTCCATTTCGAAGGTAAGGAATCGGCCATTGCTCAGTGAGTCGTATTCGGCATCCAGCAACGAACCCAGCGGTCCGGTTACGGTAAAGTGCTCCAGGGCATCTCGGATATCGGTGTCCTGCACGTTGGCGGACAGCTCCGTCAGTGTTCGGGTGGGCGAGAGTTGGAGCCGCGCGACGGCCTCCGCCACAGCGTTGCGGTGGCGTGGCGTAAACTTCAATCCGTTCAGTTCGCAGAGGGCTTCAATCCACCCTACTGCCCAGGTCAGGTCACTATCTTTGTCGAGCGCCGCCAACGGACAGAATGCTAGGGCCGTGCGGGGTCCCGCCAAGTCATAAAACGCGCCGGACGCTGCCACTGTGAGCAGCCAGGACGAGTAGCCGCGGTCAAAAGCAAAGACCTTAGCGTTGGGATAGCGGAACCACTGGGCCGCAATCAATCCCAGCGCGGTGGACTTGCCGGCTCCCGTAGGACCCAGGATCAAGGTGTGACCGGTATCGGAGACATGCAGGTTGAAGCGGAACGGAGTAGCGCCAGTGGTTGCGGCATAGAGCACAGGCGGGCTGTGCCTCGGCATCAGCGCCGAGGGGTTTTCACGCAGGCCCGCCCATACGGACGTGATTGGCAGCATATCTGCCAGATTCAGAGTGTGCATCAGTGGCCGGCGGACGTTGGAATATCCATCCCCCGGTATTGAGCCGCGCCACGCCTCGACCGCATTGATGGTTTCCAGCCGGCAGCCAAAACCCAGGTTCTGAATGGTCTTGCTGACGGTACGCACACTGTCGTGCAGCGCTGTAGCGTCTTCATCGAGGCACAGGATGGTGCTGGTGTACTGACAAAACTGCACATCTCCAGAGGCTGCCAGCGACATCGCCTGTTCCGCGTCGGCGGCCATATCGCGAGCGTGCAGATTGATAGCGCCCTCAGTCGTCTTCAGGAGCTGATCTTTCCATCCGCGCATCTTGGAGCGCCACTTCTTGCGGTGGGTGTCTAGCAAGCCTTGCGCCTCGTGAGAATCGAGGAATATGGCTCGGGTATGCCAGCGATACTCAATTGGCAGCGCATCCAAATCGCGGAGGATGCCGGGGAAGCTCAATTGAGGAAACCCGTCGATCCCCAAGACGCCAATATGCTTGAGACCGATTCGCGGTTCAACGCCACCGCAGAAATCCTGCGAGGCGAGCACATCGTTCAGATCGACGGGGATGGCGGGCCGTGCGAAGGGGTGGTCGATGCCGGTAATCGCGCGATGCAAGTAGCGCAACAAAGCGTCGAACATGAAGCCGGAATCGTCCGCAACGTGGGTAAGCCGCTCGGTGTGGAACAGGGCGCTGAAGACATTCTCAAAAGCATCGACTTTGGCTCGGAAGTGCTCCAATGCTGCTAGGGCTGCGCGTCCGGCGGAGTTCTCACGCCCGTCGTACAGCCAACCTTTGACGCGTTCCTCCGCAGCCATCGGGGGAAGGTACGTCAAAGTGAGGAAGTACTCGGATTCGAAATGCGCCCCTTCCTGCATGAATTGCTGGCGGCGTTCGTCGTCGATTACGCGTGTGACTGGATCGGGGAAGCTGCCACGCTCGGGATAGCCAGGGGCACGGGAGCGAATAGCATCGCACTGAACCATCCAGCCGGTGCCCAGCCGCAAGGCTGCGTTAAGCCGCGCACTGAGCACCTCCATCTCAGCGGTGCTGGCGGAGAGCATATCTGGGCCGCGGTACGACCAGCCGGTTAAGAGGGCTCCATCGTGCTGCAACAGGATGCCGTCGTCAATGAGGGCGAACGGCAAAAGTAGGTCAGCCAGGCCGCGTGGTAGTTTGCGAGATTCGTTACGAAACATGCTCGTCGCTCCTCAAGTTCCCCGCCGAGGGCATCGCGCCGTGTTGGTCGATTTTCGTCATCTCCACGACCTTGGCACCGGCACGCAAATCGAATGCAGCCCACTCTTCGCCGGGTAAAACTGCCGGTAACGGATGTGCCGCACGTAAACCTTGCGCAATAGGGGATCGGCTTTTCCCATGCGCTGTAGGACACCTACGGCACAAATCCAAAAAATCACCGCCAGGCAGACGCCCCACCATGTACCCAAGCTGAGGCCCAGGGTGGTAGCTGTGAGGGCCGTGATCAATACCAGTTCCCGATCCCCGCCCAACAGTTGGTTGGGCCGGTTGATCGAAGGGTGGATCAGCACCGTCCGTGGTGTGGAGGCGTCTGCCATGATTAGACCACCGCGCCGCCGACGCCGAACGCCGACGCCAACATGGGAGCCGCGAAGATGAGTACGGCCACCACCAGCCCGATCATGCAGGCACGCCGGCCTACCTCACCCAATTCGTGGCCGAACAACAGCGTGCCGCCAGCGATGCAGATACCGATGAGACCGATAGCGTAGGCCACCGGGCCGGTGAGTGAGGTTGCGATCAACGTCATGGGCTTCTCCCATGGCAGACCGCCACCCGCTGGCGCGGCGTATGAGCGAGCCAGGAAGGCTTGCATAGCCAACAGTAAGGCTCCTATGCGGGAGCCGGAAAACTTGCGTTTGGAAAACGTCATTTGGTTGCTCCTTTCAAACGTGCTCGACTTGGTATTGCCCATCTTTCCAACCACTGACCAGCAACAACTCGCGTACCTTGCGCCCGGCTTTGAGAGAGGGCTCGGGGTCTACGAAGATCACCAGATCGACAGTCTCTGCGATGAGTGCTTGCTGGGGTGTGTCAGTGCCCTCTGCGACGAGGCTTTCCAGACGCGTCAGGCCCAGCAATGCGCCGTTGGCGTGAACCGTTCCAAGGCCGCCTGGATGGCCGGTGTTCCAGGCTTTCAACAGCGTATGCGCCTCCGCGCCGCGCACCTCGCCGACAACGATGCGCGTGGGCTTCAGGCGCATGGAGGCGCGCAGACATTCCAGCATGGTGACGTCGCCAACCGCCCGTAAGTCGAGATAGTTGCGAACGCGGCATTGCAGCTCGGTGGTGTCCTCGATCGAGATCACCCGGTCGAGGGGAGTCAATTCTGCGATAGCGTCCAAGATGCCGTTCAGCAACGTTGTTTTGCCCGACCCCGTGGCGCCAACAACGAGAATGTTTTTTCTCGCGCGCACGGCTGCGCGGATAATCTCGGCGTGCCGTAGCCCACGCACCTCCAGCGCGAAATCCTCTTGTTGGCGCGCGCGATTAGATATGTCTCCCATGCCGGTCAAAATTCCGGCGGTCTCATACTCGTCGAGTGTGAAGACCTTGCGAGGGCGCAGCCGAATCGCGAATACCGGCTCCCGCACGACCGGCTGAACTACCCCTTCAAAGCGGCTGCCGTCCAGTGGCAACTCGGTTTCGAGGATGGGATGTTCGTGGTTCAGTACAGTGCCCCGCCACGCCGCTATCGTCCCCAAAGCGCTGGCGGCGGTGGCCGGCGGCATGGTTCCAGCTTGCACGAAGCCCGCGCCGCGACGTTTGACCCATAAGGTAGAGTCCGGGTTAAGTAAGATGTCTTCGACACCCTCCTCTGCAAGCAGGTTCAGGATGGCCTCGCCCAGTTCCCGCTTTAGCTTCGCTTCGAGCCTGGCGTACTGGTCGTTATGGTAAAGAATCGATGTCGCCATTGCATTCTGCTTAGGCTCTGGTTTATATTTTTCCTAACAAGGGATCCGCGCCTACACCCAGTAGGCCTCCGACTGTTGGGACTGTGACAGAAGGCGGGCCTTTCAACTTGCGAGGGGGGCCAGACAATGGAAGTAATCATCGTTCCCTTTGATTACAAAGAGGAATCCAGCATTTCTGTTGTTCCAATCTGCATCGGCGACGTCGATTCGGATGGGAACCCGATCTTCCGGGAATGGGTGGAGCATGGTGTCGTGCCCGTTGCCGACCAGCTGAGAAAGATTGCGCAACGCGTCTTGAACGATGTGTGGCGTGTATCGGAACTCACAGAACGTTCGGTCCATTCACTTTCCCGAAAACATGGTGCGGATTTGGGTGCCGACCCTAGCCTCCGCGTTTTGAAGCGGGCGCATTGGTATGCCGAGGATCTTCGGGTTGGTGGCCGGCGGGTGCGTCGCAAAACTGAAGTGGAGTTGCTCACCACCAAGTTAGAGACCCTGCAGGACCGTTACGATTTGGTCTCCGACTTGGTTGCGAAGGACACCCTGGATCGGCTGATGGAGGAGCTGGAACGCCAGGGTTTGCACGACATTTGCGAGATGGTTCCGATGATGCTGAGGGACTGCGATGCCCACGAGTTCGTGAGCCGGTTCCGGAAATCGCGCAACACTCTTTCGCAACGCTTTTATCGCGGAATGCGCAGGGCCGCGTCGGCCGCGGGCATCACGTGGTGAATTTTTCGGAAAATCTTTTAACACCACGCAACCAGTGCAATAATGTTCAGGGACTGATGTCGCGCCACGAGGCACCCGACTCCCAATTCGACAGGCTCAAGAGACAGCTTCAAGACTCGATTCTCCACGAGTATCCGAACCCAGAGCGTAAAGGATGTCCCGGCGATCCGATCCTGAAAGAATTTGCGGCCCGGCCCCTTGGCGACAGCCTGGAACAAGATCCGCGCTGGCACCACATCACACACTGTTCGGACTGCTATCGAGAATTCCTCGCGTACCGTGCCGAGCTCCAACGGCAGCCTAAGGCACGCCGGGTAAAAATAGGCGCGGCTGCGGCTGTAGCCGCGATTGTGATCGGGGTCGGGGCGCTGTTGGTCATCCGGGAGTCGACTGCTCCAAAGCGTCCACAAAATGCCGATGGCGAGCTGGTGTTCCACCCGCGCCTTGTGGACCTTCAAGGTCGAGCGACGACCCGTTCCGAAGAAGGTAAGGAGGACACCAAGCCTCTCGTGCTTGCTCACGAACCGGAGGCGCTGACCATTCGCCTTCCCTTCGGAAGCAGAGAGGGAGCCTACGAGGTGCGAATCGCAAAGAGCGCGGACCAACCTCTTGTATCTGTGGCAGGTGACGCGAAGGTTGAGAACGGCACGACTGCTCTCACGGCGAAAATGGACCTTTCCAAATTCGAGCCGGGGAATTACTTTCTCTGCTTGCGACGTTTGCCCTGGGACTGGACTTGCTACCCAGTGGTCATACATTGAAAGAGATGCTGCAAGGCACCGCCGTTGTTGGAGACCACAATCTACCGGGTTTTGCGCCGCACACGAACTTGCGCCGCCTCTCGGCGTTAACGAACGGTTTTGACCCTGTACTCCCGGATTGGCATGGGGACGGACGCCAGTTTTCATGCCATTCGGGCAATTCTGATTCGGCCCGCCATCCGTTGCTCACGAGGTGGTGCGGCGCTCGGTACAGTCTTTTGGAATCGAAAGCGTCAGACGAGTAGGTAGGTGGATATGGATATAGAAGAATTGGATTTGGGTGGCAGAGCATATGGCGTGTTGAAAGGCGCCAGGATAGATACGGTCGAGGACCTGTGCTTACTCACCGCACAACAGCTAATGAAACTTGGGAACTTTGGCAAGAAATCTTTAGATGAGGTTCAGCGCGCTCTGGAAGAACACTCCCTTTCTCTTAACTCTGGAGCGGCCGACCCTCGCCTGTTGCTTTCCTTTGTCAGAGTAAGATCGCGGTTTAATCTGGGCCTCAGCGTTTCCAGGCAGAACCGCGAGCGCCTTGCGCGCTACTCGGTGCGCGACCTCTTCGAGATTGCCGAGCGTCTTGAACAGGTCCGAACTCGTTTGGAGGACGAACGCTTGAGAATTCAAATATTGAGCGCCATCGGCCAAGTAAACATGCTGCGACGGGTCCATGAGACGATCCTGGCCGGTTCTGTGTCCGGGCTTCCGGAGGTTCAAGAAGAGCGACACGATAGCTTGAAAGCTTGAGAGTTTACGGGACGCTTCCACCCGCCACCGCCACATCCTTTCGGTCGCCCCACAGCAACTAACGCCCCATCGGCGGCCGTTGGAGAGGCTGTCTATATTCGCCGAACTATCGCGTACTGTCAAGAGAAATCGAAAACCATCCCACACGCCCCGTGCGGCCAAAGTGGCCTTCTTCTTCTCCTTCGCCAGTTGGTTCTTTTTCATTTTTTCAATACCTCCTGAAGATCTTGCATATACGAACTCTCCCTGCAGAAATTCGAAGCCTGGCAAGTAATGGCCCTCCGTCGTGTTTCTCGACTTAGACTGTGATGGACCGTAGTCCCGCCATTCCGGAGGCAGCCTCAGCGTGGATATCGGCGGCGATCTGCCTGATCTCCGCGAGTATCACGGCCGGAGGGGCCGCGAGGTCTATCGCGACCGTTCGCAGGCGCCGCAGAGCATGCTTCACGACGTGGCTCGCGCTACGGACGCCCTCGTGGGCCGCGTAAATGAGCGTCCCGCCGGGCAAGTTGAGCGCGATGGAGTATGCGAGGAGTTGATAGAGGTCTGGATGGCGATATCCGCTTCCAGGAAGCCACTTGTATTTTACATCCCCTACCCAGAGAATGTGCCGGTTTTGATCGAGAAGGCACAGGTCAGGCTTAAGCGGAATGGCGCAGGCCGTGTCGAGCAGGATCTCCGGCGACCGGTCCGGAAACCGCGATTGGTCGGACTGGAAGGCTTCTCTCAGCGCCGTCCTCACGAACTGCTCGAAGACATCGTTCATATTGACGAGAAATGCGTAGCTGTTGACGCCTCCGCCGGCGAGGTTGAGAGCGGCGGATCGGAGCACTGTGCGGGCGAGGCTGAGGGCGGGCGCGTAGTGACGGTTCAATTTCGTGAACACGACCTCGGGCAACGTCGCTGGGTGGAACTGCGCCTGTCGCACACCGCCGAATAGCCGCTGCGCGCGATAGAGTTCGCGGGCGGTCCGCTCTGACCGGTGCCGCATCCTTGCCATGGCGTTCACGGCCGAAAGGAGAATCCGATTCTCGATGACATCCGGTGTATAGACGTCGTGCCGCGTCGCGACCGGCGGGAACGATCCGGCGTGGCGTCGGATCTGTTCGTCGAAGAGTATCCGTCCGCGCGGGGCCGGTAGGGAGTCCTCCTCCGTCTGGTAACCGGTCAGAAGTCCGCGCCGGGTCGCGTGCTGGACCAACTTGGCGAGCATGATCGCCAGGAGTTCCACGAGGTCCTGTTCTTTCCCGAACTCGGCCAGATACTCGGACCAATGAACCGCGTCGCAGCAATATGAAACGAGAAAAAACACCGAGGAGATCGGTATTTTCGGACGGACCTCGACCGTGACCGTCGGGAGGCAGATGATGCCAATGCGCTGGTCAGGAGTGATGTCATACCGGTCGTTACAGCCCACCGTCGGCTCGATCCGGACGCCCGGATAGAGGCGGCGCAACGAGTCGCGCTCGAAGGCCGTCAGTTTGACGGCGGATTCCGTCCGGAATTCAGTGAGTTGCAGCCGCCGCATCGTCGTTCTCGTCCGGCGAGGCCGAAGGGACTGGCGGAGCAACGGAATCGTCGGCGGCAACACGGCGACGGACTTCCGAGAACCCAAATCGCTTGAGTTCGTCCGGCGTGTCGAAATAGCGGTCAGACAAGGCCGGCAGAATGGAGTGGTTCCAGATGAGTTCCGCCCTCCGTTCGGTGAGCGCCTGCGGATCCCGCACCAGGAAATGGCTGGGACCGAGGTCCGCCGCCTTCGCGGCGAGCCGTTTCATGGGGCCGGGCTTCAGTTCGAATATCCCGGCACAAGTCGGCCGGTATCCCTCCACGAAATCTTCGTAGGCGTACGAGGGATGGAACTGGACGAATTCGATCCGTTCCTTGGCGCCGGCGATCATCTCGGCCAGCTTCCTTGCAATGAACGTCTTGCCGGTCCCCGGCGGGCCCTGGAAGATGAGCTGGCGATTTGAAAGAAGGAGGCCGGCCCATTCTTCGAGCGCGTCTGGCGGCTCCAGAAAAAGGGCAGCGGCCACCTCCGCCAAAGACGGCTGTGCCGGCGGGGTGCCCGCGGACGAACCTCCGGCGGGATCATCGGTCTGAGCCGGCACTTTCGCCACGGCTGGCCGTGCAACCACGGGTAGCTTGACGCGTTCCACTCGCCACTGTTCGACGACGGGAGAGCGGTAGAAGTGGAATCCTTCGCCATAGTCAGCGGAGAGTCGGCGCCTGATCGCGCGAAGGTCGGCGTCAACATCATGGGTCGGCAGTCCCTCAACGCGGTCCTTGAACGCGTCGCGTATGCGCTTCTTGTCCTTCCGCGAGGATATGTTTTCAAAGTCATCCGGCAGGATCAGGTACAGGAATGCTTCCTGCATCGGTTGGAACGCACCGCGGTTGAAATCGACACTGTGGACATCGCGGGAGAACTGGTCAGGCCCGGCGAGCAGTGTCCCGCGTGAGCCCTCGGGCAGTCCGTGCCAGTGAATAAGGTATTCGTCGAGCCACGCCAGATGCCACGGACGGTGCTGATTGAAGCTTTGGTCACCGGCCAGGCCGCTCCGGACCCCGGCAACGGCCCAGTCGGGGATGTCCGGCGGGTGCGAGCACCATGAGAGGACCGCCCGCACGTTCTCGACCTTCTTCTCCTGTCCCGTGAGCGTCGTGAAGAACTGCTGGACGTACAGGAGTTCCGCGGCGAGTTGGAGCACCTCGTCATCGGCCTCGCTGAGCTGCTTCCGATACTTCTCGAGGAAGTTGCCGGCGCCATCATCGAACCCGTCCACGAAGAGCGTGTGGAACTTCTTGAGGTTCTGCAGGGTCCATATCGGCCCGTTCGGGGGTAAAGAGGCTGTCGAACCGCTCAAGGGCGGTCGGCCGTATGTGTGCCATCGCGGCGAGGGTGTCGGCGGGCGTCCCTTGCAGTCGGGCCATTGGTAAGCTCTGAACTACCTCAATCAAAAGGTTACCGCACTCGCATTGCCGGCATCGTCCGCGCAGACTAAAAAAAGACCGCACATCATCGGAACTAGTTTGGTTCCCCTCGCAGAAGGGGTGGATGGCAGGTCTCCGGCAACCAGGGAGACGGGCGGGATGTCTCGTATCAAGTCTGGCCGGTTCACCGCCTCGAGGACGAAATCGTTCCAGCATTCTCCGCCCGTGCGATCCCCCTATCTGAGGGTCATCGAAAGTAACATAAGATCCCCTCAACGGTTCCCCCGTTACGTCCACAAAAAACCGCCAATCAGACCTTGCATGATCTCGGTCAAATTCCTCAAACTATGACAATAGAACCCGATATGAATAATATGGCCCGTGATCGCTACCGAAATGGATTTCGAAATCCTTCTCTCGGGTTGCAATGCACGATCATGCTCCTTATGTTGGGTGTTACGTCGTTCCTGCCAGCACAGGCGCAGACAACTCTGCCGTCACAGGGCGATCAGCAGGCTTCTACTCCACCGCCAGTCCAACCAGGTGCCTTTCCCATCGATATAGCAGGCTACCTCAGCTTTCAATCCCTGCGAGACAATGATTTGCAGAACACCAAGGTGTTCCGGGAATACTCGGGCAGCTTATTTCTCAGCAAGAATTTGAACCGCTGGCGCTTTCACCTCGAACTGAATGTCAATACCTTACCTGCCATGGACAACAACGGATTGTTTCTGCTTCCGCAACGCCACAGCCTTGGGGTCAGGCTCGACAGCGGATTCGTAAACTACGTGTCCTCAGACGCTCTACAGATTTCGGCCGGTTACTTGTTCATTCCCACATATTGGCGGGAACACCGGTATCAATCGACCACGTTGACTGTCGATAATCCTCTGCTTGACGAAAACGTCTTCCCTACCGCCTTTAAGGGTGGGATGATACACGGCGACAAATACTTTGACGATTGGGGAGTCAGCTATGCTCTCTACGGAGGAGTTGATCAGCAGACAGAGTTTACGGGGCCAAACCGGAGTCTCCTCACGGAAGGGGCGCGCTGCGTTGGCGTCAAGGTAACGGCTCATTTGCCGAGTGCACATTTTTTCGACACTTTTGACGTTGCCTTCCAGGAATTGGGGCGGTATCCCTCCGATGGCGGACGGGACGACGTCTATGGCACCGAGTTCCTGCTGAGAAAACAGCGTGTGGAAGTGCTCTCCGAATTTGCCCATGACTCCCTGGACATCGTGGGAGGGTCCCGCGCTTACATCCGTGAGGGGGTCTATGTACAGCCTTCGTATCGGATTGCGAAAAAGTGGTTTGGTGTGATGCGGTACGATCGCCTGGATGCCGACAGCCGAATGGCCACCGAATCGAACCAATCGCGGCAGTCTGCCGGCGTGACGTTTCATCCTATTCCATCGATCTCTTTAAAGCTTGAAGGGGACCGATATAGTGCGCAATCCCGCGAACGTGCCCATTATGGGATCACAGCAGGAGCGGTGATTTTCTTTCATAAGCCATGACGCGGAGAGAGTTAATCAGATTCGCACTTGCGGTTCCTTGTGTGAGGCTGGTGGCGGCCGAAAAGGCGGACACCACGCCGGTGGTGATCGTGCATCCGTCTAACAAGTTCGACAGCCTCGGCAGGTCGAAGGTCCGATTCTTGTTCTTGCGGCGTGTTTCGCGGTGGCCGTGGGGCGCCGAAGTCAGGCCCATAGAACTGTCACCCCCCAACCTTTTGCGCGACCGATTTCTGGCGGAGGTATTGCGCACGACTGAAGAGCAACTGGAGGCCTATTGGATCGACGAGCGGGCGACACGCGGCATCACTCCGCCTATTCAGGCGCGGGATGCGGAAGCGGCCAGGGCGCTGGTAGCTGCGCGGCCTGGAGCGATAGGTTACATTCCGGCTAGCGCCTTGGATGCCAGTGTCAAGGCGTTGAGGATTGAGGATTGAGATGAATATTCGAGTACGCTCGATCCGTACAAAGTTCCTCTTGGTTGGATTGGCTGCGGTGGTTTTCTCCGGGCTCGGTAATGTGGTGATGTCCGCCATTCAGCGCCGACGATCGGAAGAGGAACTGCGGAATCACACTGTCAGCGTCGCTAAACAAACAGCCTTCGTGGTGGCTCCCTTGGTGGAATTTGAGAGCCGCGATGCATTGGCAAAGGCGCTGACGCTGCTTCGCCTGGACGATCCCGATTTTGCTTACGCCAGGGTCTGCGACGACCGTGGCGCCACACTCGGATCGGCCGGTCCAATTCCAAGTGGGCCGTGTCCGGTAGTGGGTCGGTTCGGGATTAATAGCCGACCGAACGTTCTAGAAATCCTGGCGCCAATCATCGACGGCGGCCGCATCTGGGGTGTCCTTCAGTATGCGATCTCCGAATCGCGACAGCGGCACAGCAATGCACAGGCGCTCACGCTTGCACTGGGGGCGTCGCTCCTCACCATGCTCGTTACGTTCGTCAGTGGATTCTATCTGGCTCGTTCGGTTGCCTATCCGGTGAGCCGGCTGGCGGATGCGGTCTCCCAGGTCAGGCATGGAAATTGGGATGTGCGGATCGATGTCCATAACGGCGATGAGGTTGGCATTTTGGCCAGAGGCTTTCAGAGCATGCTTCAGGAACTGCGCCGTTCGAATGCCTACATAAACGACATTCTACAATCCATGGGGGACACGGTGATCGTCTTCGATGCCAACGAGACCATTAAACGCGTCAACCCGGCTACCGAGGAACTGTTGGGCTACAGTGCCGGATATCTCGTTGGCCAACCGATCAGCCTGGTGGCTGATCCAGCGGCAAGTTCTCTGACGCCGCGGCCCAAAGAGAATGGGCGGGCCGCGACGGAGATCGACTACGTCGCGCGGGATGGCACGCGAATTCCCATGTTGGCGTCGTTCGCCAAAATGAGCGTGGGCACAGACGTTATTTGCGTCGCACGGGATCTTAGTGAGCGGAAACATAGCGAACTGGAACTGCAGATGGCAAAGGAGTCTGCAGAAAAGGCCAACCGCGCCAAGAGTGCTTTCCTTGCCAGTATGTCTCACGAAATCCGCACGCCCATGAATGCCATCCTCGGTTATTCGCAACTCATGCTGCGTGACCCCGGTCTGGGGAAGGATGCCAGGCAGAGCCTGGATACGATCAATCGAAGCGGCGGGCATCTCCTCACGTTGATCAACGACATCCTGGATATGTCGAAGATTGAAGCGGGGCAGATGACGCTGAACCTCTCCGCCTTCGACCTGCAGTCGCTCATTTCGGGGATCGAACTCATGTTCCGATTGCGCGTCGAGGCGAAACGAATCGAGTTTGGCGTGTTCCTTTCATCGGACTGTCCGCGATACATTCGCTCCGACGAGGGCAAAATCCGCCAGATTCTGATCAATCTTCTAGGAAACGCGATCAAATTCACGACCCGCGGCCGCATTTGGCTCACGGTTACCAACCATTCGAGAGAGGGAATGCTATGGCTGTTTGCTCGGGTAGAGGACAGCGGCGAGGGCATCGCGCCTGAGGAACAGGGCGCGCTCTTCCGGCCGTTTGCGCAGACGGAGAGTGGGCGCACCAAACAGTCGGGCACTGGGCTGGGATTGGCCATCAGCCGCGAATTCGCTAAGTTGATGGGCGGCTCCCTGGGAGTCAGCAGTGAACTCGGGAGGGGCTCCGTGTTTACTCTGGAACTCCCGGTGGAGGCGGCCCGGCCGGAAGCTATTCCAGCGCGCGCTCCCACACGTAGAGTCCTTGGTCTAGCGGCGGAGGACGGGAGGCCGCGTATCTTGATCGTAGACGATGAAGCCCATAACCGGGGTTGGTTGAATCGCCTGTTGACCGTGGTCGGTTTCGAAGTACGCGAAGCAGTCGATGGATCCCAGGCGATTCGCAGTTGGGAAGAATGGAGCCCGGATGCCGTCCTGATGGACGTTCGCATGCCGGTGATGGACGGCCTCCAAGCAACGCGTGAGATTCGATCCAGGAGCGGTAGCAGCGTGTGCATCATCGCGCTGACCGCCAGCGCCATGGAAGAGGACAAGCGTCTTGCGGCCGCGGCCGGTGTGAGCGGATTTCTATCCAAGCCCGTGGTTGAACCGGAATTGTGGGCTGCTCTCCAGGAGCATCTCCATTTGAAATTCCGTTATGCCGCCGAAACGCCCCCGGACCAGAGGCTGGCGATTGGGGACGAGCGCGCGCTCGATTCCGACACGATTCAGGAGCTGCCTGCCAGCTTTCGATCGGAATTGGCCGAGGCCGTCCGCAACGGTGACAAAGATCGGATAGACCGACTCCTGGAGACGATCGACGGGCCGGGTCGATCCTGTGGTCTGGCAATGAAAGAACTGGCCGACCGGTACGAGTACGACACCATCGTGCACCTGCTAAAGGAGGTCGGGACATGATAGAAGACACAGCTCAGCAACCAGTTGTCATGGTTGTGGACGATCAGCCAGCCAACCTGAAGTTGATGGAGGATACACTACGGCGCGAGGGTTATGCCGTGCGCTCTTTCCCGCGAGGGCGCCTCGCTCTGACGAATGTAACCGAATTTCCACCGGATCTCATTCTGTTGGACATCAACATGCCTGAGATGGATGGCTTCGCCGTGTGCGAGCGCCTTAAAGGGGATCCCAAATTGGCGTCCATCCCGGTAATTTTCCTGAGTGCGCTCAGCGCGACAGAGGACAAGGTCTTAGCCTTCCGATCTGGTGGGGTGGATTATGTCACCAAGCCATTCCAAATGGAAGAAGTGCAGGCCCGTGTGAGAACTCATATTGAATTGCATCGCGCGCGGCGGGCCGAACGGGACCTGTTGGAGAAGACCGTCACGGGCGCCGTTCGCAGCATGGCCGAACTGATTCACCTGACGGGCCCATCCTTAGGGGAGCGTTCGGCGACAGTCCGACGAATCGTGGCGCATATCACCTCGCAATTGTCGTTGCAGGATGCATGGCAGTATGAGCTTGCGGCGACGCTGTGCTTTGTCGGGGGAGTCGTCTTACCGTCCGAGGTCTTCGAGCGCGGCTACACCGGGGCCTCGCTTTCTGCGGCGGAGGAACAGATCTATAACTCCTACCCCGATCGCAGCGCACAACTCCTGTCAAACATTCCCCGTTTAGAAAGCGTGGCGGAAATGGTCCGAAACCAGCACGAGTTTAAGGACGGGGTCGCCCCCACCGGAAACGTGGCGAGGGGCGCGCGCATGCTTCAGATCGCCCAAGCGCTAGATAGGCGGATCCTCAGTGGCGTGACCGTACCGGATGCATTGCGTGAACTCAAGCGCAAGTTCGGTTCGGGGGCTGAAGAAATCCTGAGTGCCCTAGAGCGCTATCGACCACTTCCAACATTGACGGAGCGGAAGAAGCTGAACATTGGCGAATTGCAGGCATCGATGATCGTAGAAGACGACGTGGCTACGCGCGACGGTTTCATGATCGTAGGCCGGGAAACACGTCTTACTCCCGTACTCATCGAACGAGTTCGAAACTTCGCAAAAACGCGGGGCGTAAACCAGCCAATCCGAGTGCGCATCCAGCGGATGGATTCGAGCCTCGATCCGATCCGGCAGGGAGCCGAATGAACATGGATATCGCCATTCCGGCCGTACAATCCGCCAATGCCGGAGTCATCATGGTGGTTGACGATCAGCCCGCTAATCTCCGACTGATGGAGGAAATGCTGCGCCGCGAGGGCTACGCGGTTCGCTCCTTCCCTCGCGGGCGCATGGCTCTGGCCAGCGCCTCCGAACTTCCGCCCGATCTCGTCCTGTTGGATATCAACATGCCCGAGATGGATGGATTTGATGTCTGCGAGCGCCTGAAAGCGGATCCCAAACTTGCCTCCATTCCAGTGATCTTCCTCAGCGCGGTGGTGGAAACGGAGGAGAAGGTGAGGGCCTTCCACAGCGGTGCCGTGGATTACGTGACCAAACCATTCCAAGTGGACGAGGTGCGTGCCAGGGTCCGAACCCAGTTGCAACTCCACCGATTGCAGGCAAGGTTGCAGCACTATAACGCCGAACTGGAAGACACAGTGGCTTCGCGCACCGGGGAGTTGATGAAAGCGCAGGACCGGCTGCGTGTGCTGGACGACGCGAAAAGCGACTTTCTCAGGCTGATCTCTCACGAACTCCGCACGCCCCTGAACGGATTGCTAGGCGTAAGCGAGTTGGTTATCGGGGATCTTCCGGTGGGCACGGAGCAGGATGAACTGCGAGCGATGTTTGACCAGTCGCGTGAAAGATTGCTGTCCTTGATGGACGCAGCACTCTTGTTGACCGAGATTCATGTGGACGGCGACCGCTTCTCATCGACGGCGATCTCCGTGGACGCGATGATGGACCGCAGCATGCGAGCAGCATCACGTCTTGCGGATCTGAAGCAGGTCCGAATCGAACGGCAGGCATCGATCCATGAGACCATCCACGGCAACGAAGACCTGATCGTTCGCGCAATAGACGGTCTGTTAAGGACAGCCGTGAAGTTCTCCGGTCCAGGCCAAGTGGTCACGGTTGGATACCGGCACGGCGAAGACAGCCTCCAGATTTTAATTGAAACAGCCGGCGGTCGTGTGTCGAAGGAACTCTTACCAAGGTTCTTCGATTCGTTCTCCGTGGACGAAACACTGACCGGGGGGATCGATGTCGGTCTCGAGCTCTCAGTCGCCAAACGAATCGTGGGACTTTTCAAAGGTAGCGTTACAGCCAGAAACCGGGATATCTCCGGGATTCAACTCACAGCTTCATTTCACCGGCCTGGCGGCTAAGCCGGCCACGGAGACCTTGCCAGTTTGGCGAAGTAGTCAAGTTCGTATTACCGTGACGTATTCCGTCGGGCCCCGGGAGCGAGCACTTGCAGCGCCGCCGAGCGCCTTCAACAGGTCCGAACTCGTTTCGAGGACGAACGCTTGAGAATTCAAATATTCAGCGCCATCGGCCAAGTAAACATGCTCCGACGAGTCCATGAGACGGTCCTGGCCGGTACTGAGCGGGAATCTCGGAGCCCGGCGCCAACCGTCAAGCGGATCCTACGACGTTACGGGGATACCGACTGAAGTCCCCGCTCAGCTTCCGGGTGGTCTTCGTTGAAACGACCGTATATTTGGCCCAGGGGCGGTACCGGCTGTTCGCAGAATCGCGCGCGTTTGACGCATTGCACATGCAACCGTGAGGGCCGGGGAGCCCCTGGGGAGCCCCCAGCTGAATATCCCGAGGGGCCCTCGCCCCCATAAGGTATAGGTGAATTGGACTACTGTTGGAAATCCGCCTGGTTTTGGGTCCACCAGTTTTTCCAGAATTGCAAGTAGTACGGCCCTCGATTACGAATCAAGCCCTCGTCGAAGGCCGAGTGCTCTATCGTATCGTTGCTTCGGTACTTCCATGGGCCTGCCGCTGGCCCGTGTCCCCGAACAGGAACGTTATTCGCGAACATGGAAAGTCCGCCCACGGCGGCGGCTTCCAAGTCAACGTTCGGATCATCCAGCAGCGACGCGAGGGCCTGCAGGCTGGCCGGGGCATGTATCGCTGCTAGCGCAGTCCCCGCAGCGACTCGAAGGTCCGTCGGGATCTTCTCGCCTGTCGCGAGGCTGCCCAGTGTAGCGAGAGCCTGTGAATCGGCCGACACGTACGCCGTTGCCATCTCCAAGATCACCCGCGGCCAATTTACCATCGACGACCAAGCGGCATAGTTTTTTAAGACCGTGCCTGGGATGGCTGCATCGCCCTCCGCCAGCAGCCCCGCAGCACCGGTGCAAACTAGCGCCGGGACGCCCCCGCCGACAAATCGACGAAAAGCCGCGTCGAACACCGGAGAGGGCATCTCCAGCGCCGTAGTCACGAGATCGGGGTACAGCGAGCCGTTCCCAGACTCGACGACGGTTACCAGCTCGACCGCGACGCTGTCAAAGACGGACGGATTCGCGGGCAGCGACGCGGCGGTGGCAGTCACGATGCTGCTCGGCACGGTGGTCGGGATTGGCTCAACTATGTTGAACCACCCGGAGCCCAGCATGACAGGCAGCGCCGTCCACTCCCCTGCAGTATTCGTTTGACGTAAGTAAAAAAGACCGTGGACGGTACTGCTACTACCCGCCGGGGTGGTCAGACCCGGCGAGACCGGCCACGTTGCGTGAAGCACTGAGCCGCTCGTCGGCGAGCCCTTTAAGACCTTCTCGACTGAGATGGTGGCACTGGCCGTACCGCCCGTGAGCGTCCCTGTTGCCGTACCGGTTACCACAGCGTCAGATGCCGTTATAAGCCCGGCGATAGAGGCGGGCGCGGAGATGCTTGAGTGGGCCACGGTCTGCGGGGTAGCGCTGAGCTGAGACGCACCGAGGATTATGGCGACGCAAAGCAGCGTGGAACCTTTACAGTGATTCTCCACTTTATCCTCCTGTAATGATGTCATCATTGTTTATTATCGGATGAGCCGCCACCTGACGGCTACTGCGCCGGTGAGACGACGCTACCATGCGCGCCGAGGTTTGTATAACGTTGTAGGTTGTCGGACTGGACCTTCGCGCCGATGCCGCTTGTTGTTCCGCCGACAAACCAACTCTGGGGAATGTAATCCACCAGCGTCTGCTGGCCTACCCCGGGATTCGAGAACTGGGGAACACACAGCACGCTGCCGCAGTACTCGGGAGTTCCTGGCGCGCCCGTCGAGATTCCAATCTTATCCGCCCAATTGCTCGTGGATACATACAATGCTCCGCCTTGTCCGGATTGGTAAGCCACTGGCCAGTTCTCGCCTGGGTACTGGGGCGCGTCAGAACCAAACTGCTCGTTCACATCATATTGGTTCAGTGGCGCATCAAACGAGCACAAACCTTGTGTCTGATAGCCAACCAGTGTGTAATATCCGTTCGTGGGTGTGTGGTTTGGGTCGTCCGGGTCATAGTTTGTGCTGCTCGTCCCAGTCGGAATGTTCCTGTAGGGGCCGTTTGTCCATTGCCAGAACGGGTCGGACAGGAATCCGTTGTAGCTAGTTTTGAGGACTACATCATAGCTCAAGCAGCCAGTGCCGATTTTGGTCGCCGTGAACACCGGCTCTTGGCAATTCGTGCAGCTCAGGTTCCCAAAATTGCTGCCGGCCACGAAGACCCATTGAGGGGTTTCGGGAGCTCCGTTTGGATTACCCGCCAGAAGTGCGGTATTGTCCGAGTATTGGCCGTCGGAGGTGACACCTGCCCCCAAGTAGAATACTGTGTGCCCCACGCCCGGAGCGTAGTTGGGTGCGCCCGGCCGCTGCACCGAGATGGACGCTCCCGTGTTCCACGGGGGCATCAAGGTGCAGCCGTACTGATTGCAATACTGTGATAGCGACATGGCGCAATAGGGTGTATATGCGTCGTGTCCAGTGCTAAGCAAATATATGCCGGGGCCATAGGTCTGAAGAGTTGGGGTGTACCAGCTATCGAATTCCGTGCCGAGGGCATTACTCATTAGCCATCCAGTGGTGGATTCGTACACGCTGTTAAAATAGAACGAGATGTTAGCCTCGCCATACCACCAATTGTAATAATCTCCGGTTAGGTACGTCGCACCCATAAGGCGAACCGCGTTCCCATTAAGCCTGATCGCCGTGCTGTAACCGTGGAGTGTTGTCGTTGCATCGGCGCACTGGCAGTGCGCGGAAGGTACGCCGAGTAGCTGTAGTATGAGCACGCCTGCGGCGATTCCTCCGAGTCTATGTAGCTTCATTGTATGCCCCTTACCGTGCGGACACCCTGGCGAAACTCCCCATCTATATAGCCGCTTAGAGCGGCCCAGCCCACAGGTGACAATACCGCCTGGAGGCGGTCCCTAATGCTCGCCTTAATGCGCGCCTTCCGTGCATCTAATTGTCTGAGAACCTTCACGTCGAGCAGTACAGCACCCGATATCACACTATCGCGGTACCGGTTGGCGTCCTGGTCCACAGCCTCCAGGAGAGGCTCGACTTGTGTATACACCGTTGCGATCGCATCGAAGTCCTTAACGTCTACGCGCATCGATGCTGCCGCCGCCTTCCTGGTAGCGACAGTTTCGTCGGCGCTTGAGGCAGCGATCTTGGTAACCTCCTTAAGCAAACCCTGATAGTGGAGAAGAAACAGGTATGCCACATCCGGGTCGCCCGCCGGGGGCACCTCGCTGGCAAGCGCGTTGCCCGGCTGGGCCGGGCTGGATTGTGAGTGGGTCGCTTGGGGCGCCGCGTGAAGGAGTGGCCCCGCGGCTTTGAATATTAGGAGCGCCACAAGGGCGCTCTTGCCTAGGATGCTCAAAGTTACCTCCAGTTAGTGCGCCCAGAAACAGGCAGGAGAGCCCAGAGTGTATCACGTGGTTCCACGGCGGGGGACCTCGCAGCATTGGGCGCAGCAATCCAAGTATTGCGCCGGCCCGGAAATCACTCAAGTCTCAAAATGGGATTTGTGTTGTCATTCGGGATTGCGAAGCTATCAGCGGCGGTCAGTAGATACCTGTATCGCCGGGGCGAAATCAGAAGCGCGCGTTCAAACGCCCGGATGAAATTGGCGACACTCGAAAAGCCGGTATTTGACGCCACTTCCTTGAGCGGCGAGCCCAGGGACCGTAGTCCTCCAGACGCCCTCAATAGCCGAAAGGAACGAAGGTAAGAGTGGAAAGCGCTTCCCGTTTGCGCGCGGAAGAGCCTGCCTAAGTGGCGTGCTGAGGTGCGAACGCTCGGACCCACGGAGGACAGGGTCATGGGTCGGACATGGTACTCGCGCTCGGTACGATCGAGGATCGCACTGACACGCCAGTCGGGTCGCGCTATGGCTGCGCTGTTTCCGCATCGGCCGGCTCGGGCTTCGACGGCCAACACCGGTGTCAGAAGCCGGAGGTCAGCGACAAAGAGCGCCCTGTGATCGGAGGCAGCCTGTGATGGTACAAGTGCTGCCGGATTGACGCCGAACTGGGCGATAATCTCTACACGAGCGGACGGGGTGAGTTCTCCGAGCGTGAGGAGCAGATCCCGATGACGCTCCGCGGGGTCACATGCGAGAAAGGCACGAAACGCGGCATCCCATCGCTCGACGACGTTGCAGATCGAGACGCACTCGGCGGGTTGCTTACATGGGCACGCCGCATGTGCGAGCATTGCCATTGCTAATTTGGTGGGATTGAGGATTCGACTAGGAGAGTTGTTCGTCAACGCACACCTCTTTTCAAGAGTCGATCACCAATATAGTATCAGAAGATCCGTAACTATCAATAGTACTGGAGCTCATGGTGAAAAGGCGTTCGTCATCAACTGTCAGCATAACAGTCGCCGCGCCCCACCCCAGAGCCCTTGAGCCACCTCTCGAAATGGAACTCCTCGTGCGGGCTTTAGCCGCAACTCGACTTACAGTCAGGACTCCAACCCGCTTCAGCCGGTGACGTAAGTGGACCAAATGAACCGCGATTCAGGGGCAGAAGAGTCCCCATAGGATTTCTTGTGAAATGGCATTTTGCGGGGAGGCGGTTATGCCGGCTCGGCCGCGACGGTCTCCGAACTTTGTAATACCCTGAGCGTCCGCTTGTTGATATCGTGGCAAATCATGTCATGAACGTTCAAATTCCCCGTACGACTTCAACTGCCGACTGTAGCTGATTGTCTTTGCCAATCGAGAATGCCTCCGGCGACCAGGGAACCTCGACGTCGGGTTTGACGCCAGCTCCCTCGAAACGGTGGCCCTGCCACGTGATGTATTGCGCCTTGGGCATGATCAGCATGTAACCCTGTCCGACCTTGAAGCCGGACCCTGGAATCAGCCGACCCGCCGTTTCGGTTCCCACGATCGTCGCCAAGTGGTTCTCCGAGGCAAACGCAGCGACCATTTCGCCGGCGCTCACAGTATGTTCATTGACCAGGATTACGACTCGGCCATGCCATTTCTTCGCGCCGAGCCCTTCGGAGACCAGGAGCACGGAGGGGTCCCGGCCCACGTACTTCAACGCCATGGAGGCGACGCCGAGAAAGTTGGGCAGGTGCGTAGGAAGGCGATCCAGCGTGGGCAATTTTGATTTATCATACCCCGACTCCGCTCGGCGGCGCGTGATCGTGTATCCGATTGGCAACTTGCCGGGGGTCAAGTGGCTCATGAGGCGCAGTACGCCGAGTCCGCCACCGAGGTGCCCGCGGAGGTCGAGGACCAATCGCTCGCAGGAGTGCAGTTCGGCCACCGCCGCGTCAATGGCGCGTGACACGTCGAGGCCGAGCTGCCCCGGCAGAATGGTGACCTTGAGGTAACCCACGCCGTTCTCCATGCGCGCCCAGGCGACAGCCTTAGGCTCCGAATAGGGCTGTTTGCGGGAGCGCGGTTGAGGAATGGCCACTCTCAAGATAATGTCGTCGTCCCCCCGCCGGAGTGCCAGCTCCGCTTGAATTCCCATCGGGAACATCGGCTGGTCAGGTGGGCACACGATGTTGCCGTTAACCGACTTCAGCACATCGAGAGGCCTCAAGCCAGCGGAATGCGCCGGACCGCCCTCATGTACATCTTGTGCGACCCAACGTAGACCCGCTTTCGTTTCGGCTTTCCGGAAGCTCGCTCCAATCGCAAGTCTGGCCGGAACCCTCCGCACGGATTGATGAAAGAATCCGGTATGGCTGGTTTTGAGACCGCGGACCAGGTCGTGCATGCGCAGCTCGAACTCGTCAGGATCGCCGGCCGATAGAATGGTCTCTTTGGACTCTTCGGCGCGCTTCGGCCATTCCGTTCCGTTGAAATTCGGGTCGAAGTAGTCCTTCGTTACTTTGGCCACGGTTTTATCGAATATCTGCCTTCGCTGGTCCGGGCTTAGGTTTGTTGGTTTTGAAGTTGATTCGTCTCGTGCCATCTCCCATTACCTCAAAGCCAGCCCAATAGTACGGCTGCGCTTTATCACCAAACTCCCTTAGAAAATCGAGCTGCGCCTGCCGAAGGGCCTCGCGAACCTCCAAACCGGCTGCCAGATGCTCATAGAAAAAGCCCATAAGCGTCGCAGTTGAGCGATCATCTACCTGCCAGAGGCTCGCGACGACGCTTTTGGCGCCCGCGATCAGAAACGCCCGCGCGAGATTCATGATGCCTTCCTGACCCTCCAGGCGGCCCGTGCCGGTCTCGCACGCCGACAAAACCACGAGATCGGCGTTCAGCCTGGTCTGGCGGATTTCGCGCGACTGCCACAGCCCATCTTCCGTATCATTGCCGGCTGCCAAGAGGAGTGCCGCGCGATCCGGCTCCGATTCATTCACGATACCGTGCGCGGCGATGTGGATGATTTTGAAATCACGTAGTGGCAGCGCTTTTACAACCGCTTCAGACGCAGTGGCGCCATCCAGCGTCATACTGTCTGGCCCTAGCACGTTTGCCGCCTCACCGATCTCCTCCCGCGCGAACTGAAGCGGCTTCAAGTCCAGTTTTCCCGAGTCGAAAAGCCCACGCGTACTAGTCGCGAGCTGTTCGGTGGTGGACTGCGGCGGACTATAAGCGATCCCCAGGAACGGCCTCGTCGCAACCGCTTGCGTCGCGGCGGTCTTCAGCGTGAAATAAACCGTTGCGGATGGAGCGGACGCGATCGTGGCTCGCTTGGTTATGGTCGCTCCTTCTCCATCAATCAGGGCCCCGAATGGGAGCAGGTGCAAGGACCCGTCGGGCACGACGATCACCGACTTCGAATACTTCGCGAGGGCCGGGGATAGCAGGCGGCTGTACAGCGTTTTCGCCAGATCTTCCGACTCCTGCTTATTCCTGACGCCGGAAAGAAACTGAGTTACCAGCCGGTCGATTTGCGGGCGTCCTGGAAGCTCGTGCACCTGTAGGCCCGCCTGCGAGACTTGCAACGCGTAGGACTTGTTCTTGTCGAGCACGAATTCGACGAGGCTTTCATCGGCAGCCAACTGGCGGCGAATCGCCGACAGTGAGACGGGCGGGCGCCGGAGCATTTCCATTTCCTTGCGGTTCTGAGCATATTCGGCGCTGCTAATCGAGAAATACGCGTCATCGAGTTGGTCTAGCAGTTTGTGCCGCTGCGCCGTCGACAGGTCCTGGTGCACCAGCTCTCTCTGCAGCCGGGTAATCTGCCGCTCGCCTGGCGCCTCGCGAGTGAGAGAACCAGACTGGCGAGCATAACGGATGGAGTCCAAGAGGGCACGCCCACGGGCACTTTCGACAATGCGAAACGCCTTTTCCGGATCGTGAAGACGATCCCACGCGAGCCGGAAGTGCCCAATGTAGATGTCACCCACCGCCGCAATCATCTCGGTTTTCACGCGCGAAGTCTGCGCGTTCACGAGCAGGCCGTCGATCAGATCGGTTGCCCGGTCATACAGAGAGTCAGCAGCGCTGAGGTCTCCCAGGGCAGCTTCCACCTCGGCTTTCTCCGCGACGTAAAGCGGAAAATCGTAGGCCTCTTCAACAGGCTGGAGCGCTTGGATCCCACTACTAATGGCCAGCACCGCCCTCGCCGGCGCCGACTCGGCGCGGTACAACTGCGAAAGGTGCAAGAAGCCGTCAGCCTCCTCTCTTGGCAGATCGGCTGCTTTCGAAATCTCAACGACTTCCTTGAAGGACTGCTCAGCGCCATTGAAATCGTGCTCGTCGAGCGCCAATTGGCCAGCCTGGTTGAGAAGCTCCGTTTCGGCCCCGCGTACACCGTTCCTGCGCGC
>Ga0335073_10000346_pt1 | contig 60903 bp, 58 predicted proteins | sample Lox_Sample_22_FD_207093 | JGI IMG/M metagenome (GOLD analysis project Ga0335073, IMG submission 207093) | Soil microbial communities from Loxahatchee National Wildlife Refuge, Florida, United States - Lox_Sample_2.2 | ecosystem: Environmental > Terrestrial > Soil > Wetlands | place: USA... | reverse complement strand
TGGCGCAGCAGCCGAAGCTTTCTCCGAATCCGCTCCCTCATTGACACGGTGGCACCTCCAGAGACAGCCGGGTAATGGAATCGAATGCTGTCAACGTTCATGCCTCCTCCACTTCCTCCCCGAAGAGCAGCCTGCCGCCGCCTGCGCCCTCGGAGCTCAAATCGCCGGATAACGAGTGCATCCTAGTCATCCCTGTCGCGGCCTTCTTGAACGAATCCGCCGCGATTGGTACGTTCTTGCTCAATTGTCGGAGGGTCGTTTTGGAGGCTGGCTGGCGCCGCCCGGCAAGCCGGGCAAAGGCCGAACCGTTTCCTAAAATGCTGTGGCGGAAAGCGTTACGAAAAGAGGAGCTACCGCTGCTCCCAGCGCGCGAGGCTCGGTGACATTCCCGTCACTCGCCGGAAATGCCTCGCCAGATGGCTCTGGTCGGCAAATCCGGTCGCCAGCGCGATCTCGGAAAGCGGCAGCTTGGATTCGCGGATTAACTGTTTGACGCGCTCGAGCCTCCGCTGCAGCAAATACCCATGCGGCGGCATTCCGAGCGATCGCCGGAAAGCACGTGCGAAATGGTATGGCGAGAGCCCCGCCATCGACGACAGCCCGTCGAGGCTGATCCTTTCGTCGAGATGCGACTCGATGTACTCGCAGATTCGGTTCCGGAGCCCCGGCGAAAGTCCGCCCCGGCTCAAGGCCGGCTCCTCCGGAATCGGCAAATCGCCCAGCATGCTCATCCGCGGTTGCGAATGGACTTGCTCCTCCGGCCAGCTGCGCGCCGCGCCCGACCGCGCCAGCGGCGGCGTAATCAGCGCGTGCCACTCGTCGTCGCGCCCGCGCCGGCTCAATCGCACCGCAACATCTTGGCCGCTACCCCGCCGGAAAAGCGCGCGGTTGTAATCGAAGATTGCGGAAAGATGCGTTCCTTCGGCGAAACTCTTGTCCGTCAGCGCGAACGCAACTCGCGCCACTCGGTCCGCGCCCACGATCCGTTGATTCTCATCCACCGCCACCAGCAGCGCGGCGCAGTTTTCGTCCCGCGGCAGCGCCGCGATCACCCACGCGCACCGGAACGCCCCCCGGAAAATCCGCTCCTCGACCGCGCGCGCTGAGGCCACCGTCGCCGCCAGCGCCAGTTGCTGCGTGTGATCCGAACGCTCCGCCACCGCCGAAACATCCAGCACGCCCATCAACCGCGCGTCAGCATCGAAGATCGGCGCGCCCGCGCACGTCAGCTTGCCGTGACGCGTCCGGTAGTGCTGCCCGCAGTGGACCAGCACCGGCCTCTCCTCGGTGATGCAGGTCCCGATCCCGTTCGTCCCTTCGATCTGTTCTGACCAGATTCCCCCCAGCCAAATCCCCCAACCCTTGAATTCATCCGCCCGCGTCTCATCGCCGCGATGGTGAACCGCCACTCCTTCTTCGTTGCACAGCAGCACCACGTACCCCTGCTGCCGCACGATCGCATACAGCCGGTCGATCTCCTCCCTCGCGTGCACGATCAACCCGCCCAGCGGCTCCCGGCAGTCCTTCAGCTCTTCTTGTGTGACGACGTTCGGCGCGCTTCGGCTCTTCGGGTCGACGCGGTACTCCGCCAGGCACCGCCGCCACGAATCCGTGATTCCTTCGACGCTTGTTTCGGTAAGAGCGCTCGCAAGGTTGGGATCGGTCGCCTGAACGCGGGGCGGCTCGCTCGTATGGGGGCCCAGGGCGTTGGTCACTTCGGGAGGCAAATCTCCCTCGCGCATCCAGCGAGATGATCTTGGGTTGGGCTGGAACTGTCCCTGCCGGACGCTGTGGATCGCAAAACCACGTTATCCCGCCGGTTGAGCCTCCACTCTAGCAAGCGCCATCTCCACTGACAAGCGGCCGAATCTCGGCCTGCGAACCTCACACTTGTCGCGTGATCGCCGTCACAGCGCCCTTCCGTGCTCCCCCCGTATTCTTCGTTCACATTGGAGACAAGCATGCCTCGCAAACTGCGCGACCGGATCGAGATTCTCAAATTCGACCTGACGGAAGCCACCGCCGGAAACCTTCTCCGCACCATCATCCTGAGCCTCGAAAAAACGCCCGACGCTCCTCCAAGCCATCAGCAGAGCACCGAAAACGCCACGGTCATCCACCGCTAGCCCCTCGTCAACGACCACCACTCCGCGCTGCCGGTCGACGGTCCGGACGTCCGGATCGCAGAACAATTTAGTTCACTCGGGAGAGTCCCGGGTGTATAAGGTGCGCGTGTGAACCGCAACTGGCTGCGAAAAAAAACAATCCGGGGGGAATCTTTGAAAACTTTGCTCAGAACAGCTTTGCTTTTGCTGGCCGCCAGCGCCGCGGCCTTCGCCGCTCCTGGCGCCAAGCCGCTTCCGTCGCCCTGCGACAAAGCTTGTCTCAACGGCGCCGTCGATAGCTACATCGCCGCGCTCGTGGCCCACGATCCTTCGCAAGTCCCGCTTTCGGCGCATCTCGAGTTCGTCGAAAACACCGTCGACACGCACCCCGGCGACGGCCTTTGGAAGACCGCCTCCGCGCTGCCCACCACCTTCAAGATTTACGTTCCCGATCCCGTTTCTGAGCAAGTCGGATTCTTCGGCGTGATGCAGGCGAGCGGCAAGCCCATCCTCCTCGCTTTGCGCCTAAAGATCCGCCACGGCGAGATCGTCGCCGCCGAGCATCTCATTGCCGGCAATCTCCGCGACACTTCTCTCAAGAATTTGCAGACGCCGCGCAAAGCCTTCCTCACCGACGTCCCGGCGTCCGAACGCGATTCGCGCGCGGACATGATTCGCATCGCCTCGACCTACTACCCCTCGATCACCACGGCCGACGCCAATAACGCCCCCTTCGCCGACGATTGCGTCCGCCACGAAAACGGCATGCAGACCACCGGCAATCCTCCTCCCGCCAAGCCGGGCATGGGATCCCTCGGCGCGCTGGGTTGCGCCGCCGGGATGAAGACCGGCGGACTGAAGTACATCACGCGCATCGAGCCTGTCCGCGTCATGATCGCCGACCCTCAGACCGGCCTTGTCCTCGGCCTCTCGCAATTCCGCCAGCCGATGAAGTCCAAGACCGAAAAAATCGTCGGCGTTCCCGGCGTCACTTCGATTCCCATGAACTTCAAACCCTTCGATCTTCCCGCCGCGCACATTTTCAAGGTCTACGACGGCAAGATTCACGAGATCGAAGCGATGGGCTTCGCGACGCCGTACAACGCGAAAACCGGCTGGGAGAACTACCCCGACCACGGCCGCTGATTGGTTTGCCCCACGAGAGGTTTGCCGGGATCCCACCCTCGCCGTTCGAGGGTGGGCTCTCCCCGCGTTTCACGCCTGGTCTTCGCGACGCTCAAGCGGAGCACACCACGTATCCAGCGCCGTAGGCACGTCAAAATATACGGCCGGGGGACATGCCTGACAGTTCAGACCGGGCACATCCCTCACACTTTTTCCTGAAATGCTTTAAGGGAAGCACAACACGCATCCAGCGCCGTAGGCGCGACACGCGGACGCCCCACCCCCGCCGGGCTGTTATCTCCCCGCGTTTCACACCTGGTCTTTACCTGTAGTCTGTTTCTTGGCCGCGTCGATCCAGCTTCTCCAAGCCCCCGCGTCCGTCCCGAAATGTTTTCCGGTGATGTCGCTTAATGCCTGGATGGTCCACCCACGCTGCTGTGCAGAGAGGAGCGAATCGTCGATCCATCCCACCAGACTCTCCGCCGCAACCATGCGTTGCGACTGCGTGTACATTCCCGATTGCGCCAAATCGCACGCTGCCCGTTCCTGCACGATGGGAGAAGGGTCATTGCGAAAGCGATCCAGGAGCATGGGAATCGTCTCATCCGTGCCGACCAGCGAAAGTGCATCAACCGCCGAACCTCGTACCTGAACACTTGAATCGTCCAGATACGCCTCGATGATTCTCGCGGTGTGATTCGGATCGACGCCCCGATTTCCGAGAGCGCCCAGCATCCACAGCGCCCAGGCGCGCTGATCGGCATCGCCAACGGCCTGCTCGACCCTCGCCAGGCCGCCGTCATTGCGCGGCACGCCGTCCAAAGCAAGCTGCGCCTGGACGGCCGCTTCGCGCACCGGACGATCGCTGCGGTTGAGACAAACTGTTATGAACTGATTGGTGCGAGCTGTGCGGTGCGTCTTTCCCGTCCAACCGTCCGTTTCGGCGAGCACCTGCGCGGGAGCACTCGGGTCCCCCGTCGCTAACCGTTGCAAAAGAGTCTCCGCTTCGCCCTGCAGGGCGGGATCAACCGTCGATTCAGGACTCCCGTTCCCATCTCCGCCGCTCCCGCTGGTCGCGCTCGCAAGGCGCGCGAGATCGATCCGGCCTATTTCATGGAGGCCGCCCCGGATGCCCCGCGCTATAAAGAACGCCGAGACGACTGTGACCGCAACCACGAATAGGAACCACACGACCACAGGCCCGTTGCCATAGAGCCACGGCCGGCGCGAAGCAGCGGCATCGGGCGCGACGGTTTGAGGTGATGTTTTTCCGGTCGGATCTTCAATCCCGACGCGAGCCTGTACCGCTTCCCCACCGGTCGGCTGCGGCCCCGCCGCCGTCTCGGACGCGGACTTCCCATTATTCAGCTCGTCGTTTTTCGATGGATCAGCCATTTTTTGCCGATCTTCGCTTGAGGTTTATTTCAACAATCGTAGGAAGGAAATCCGGATAAGACCATCCCTCGCTGGTACTAACGCATCGAGAAAGGCACCTTGGGAAGCTGCCTTACTGCGGGGCCGTAGCAGGCACGGGCAGGCGATGGGTCAAGGCGCCCGGCAGTGACGGACGTGTCGATATCTTCATTCTGCTCTGCCAGCCGCTCCGGCTCAAATCACCGCGCCATCGCTGCCGCCATCGCCTTCTTCGGATTGATCAGATGACGCCGGCCGTCCGGAGTGGCGTCGGCAGTGTTGCGGATGATGCCGATCACCTCCGCCGGTTTCAGCCCAGGATTAACGGCCAGAATCTTCGCCGCCAGATTCGTGACGTTGGGCGCCGCCATCGAAGTGCCCGAAAGCTTCATTCGCTCGCCTCCCGGCACGTAGCTTTCGACTTCATAGCCGTCCGAATCGACCACCACTGTCGGCCCGTAGCTGGTGAATGGCGCCTCGTCGCCGGCTTGATCGACTGCGCCGACGGTAAGCAGGTTCGGCGTCTCAATGCTTGAGGGGATGAATTCGTCAAAGGTCGCGTCGCTATTCGAATTGCCGGCCGCCGCCACGAACAGTATCTCGGGCGCCGAAGCGAACGCGCTCTCCATGCCGCGCTTTTCGATATCGAAAAGCTCTCGCGCCATCTGCTTTCGTTCATCGATGGACTTGCCCATTCCGCAGCGCTCGAGGCTGTCTTCATCGTCTTGCCTCGACCCGCCCCAGCTCATGTTCACCACGCGCACGTGGTTTGCTTTGAAGAAACCCACCGCATCAATAGCCGATGCGGCGAATCGTTCCGAAAGCTCCCGCGACGGACACGGGTCAGGAATCGTCTTGTAGTCGAACGTCATGCGGGCTACCGCCAGGCGCGCATACGGGTTGCCCGCCACGGCGATACCGGCGACGTGTGTGCCGTGAAGGTAGTCTGCCACCTCATCGAGTTGCTCGAGGAAAGGGCCCACCTGATCCGGCTTCAGCGTGGCGATCTGCTTCTTGACCGCACTCGCCTCGGGGCTGTCGATGTTCGCCTGCACATCGACGAATCCTTTGATCCGGTTCATCAGCGCGGGCACCTGTCCCGCATGGCCGGGCGGAAACGTATACAGCGCACCGGTCGTTTTCCGGGAATTGAGGTCATAGGCAACCACGGCCGGTTGGCCGGCCGGCTGGCGAATGAGCTGCTTTTCGAAAATCGAAATGTCCACCCCGCTATCCCAGATGCCTACGTCTACGGGCGTGTAGTTCTTCCCGGGCTCCAGGCGCACGTCCCGACCGGCCCAGATATCGGGTTTCTCTTTGGTGTTCGCGGCGAGGTAAGAGCTGAATACGTCCGCCAAAGCCTCCTTGAGCGGGAGGATCTCGACCAGCGTCAGCTTCGCGTTGGGCAGCTGATCCGCCAGCGCATTGCTAATCGCTCCGCTCTTCTGTATCACCGGATCGAATACGGACTGCAGCTCACCGACGATCAATCCTTGGCTGAGCAATTCGTAGCGGGTTTTGTCTTGCTTTATATCGTCCTGGACAACCGCAAACGGCATCGCGTCGAGCCTCTGACGCACAAGCTTCGCAACCGCGGCACGGTATTCGGGCGAATTGCGATCCTTATATTGGCCGCGCGTTTCGAGAACCGCGCGCAGCACGAGGCCGCTCGTGAGCTTCTCTCCCGGCTTATCTTGGAGCGCCTGCACCTCGTCGAGCAGGCGCAGGGCGTCCTGATCCTTGCCTTCCAGAACGTCGATATTTGCCAGTGTCCCGACGAGACTCCGCTTCGTGGCGGACTCCTGAATGTCGTAGTCATTCAGGACCGATTCAACGTCCTTCCGTATTTGGGCCGTCAGCTTCGCGAACGCCTCGTCGGACTGCAGCAAGTCTTCGACGCTGCCGCTTATCGGATAGCTGAACTGCGGAAGGTCGGCCGCACGGGTGATCTTCTGCTTCGGCGCTTGAGCCACGCCGGCGCCCGCGCCAAGCAATGAGAGCACGACCAAAACGAATCCACGCCTCATGTGTGGAAGCCTCGAGATACCGAGAGACATTTTCATCGCCGTCTCCTCTTGTACGCGTCCGGCCGGCAAGCATCAAATTCCTAAAGTGGTTAGGATTTTACATCAGGAATGTCTTTCGTTCCTCGGCATCGCCGACGGTCGATCGACTTCAGGCTAGGCCCGGTGCCTCGCCCGTTTCGGACCTCGTCTTTACCCGTAGTTTGTTTCTTGGCTGCGTTCGCCCAGCCCGTCCGTCGACGAATCGCGCCGGCCCTGTCAGGTACGCATCCAGCGCCGTAGGCGCGTCAGAAGTTAGCCCAGCGCGTAAGCGCTGGGAACCCGTGCCGATAAACACGCCAAGCGCCGTAGGCGCGACACCCATTCCCGAAGCGGCGCCGCCTACGCGTGCCCCATCACGAACGCCCACAGCGCATACGCGCCGCTCAGAGAAGAGCAGAAACAAAACGTGTCGTACTGCGCGTCGTTGTTCGTCGGGCTGGGAAGATCCGATATGTTGCGGATCGAAGCCCAGTTCTTGAATCCCACCGCTTCGAATGCCTCCGCCACGTACGCGTCGTTTTCGTCGAGCGTCGCGCCGATCTGTCGATACTGCGCGATCTTGCCGTACTCATCGTCGCTGATGCGCGAATTCGTAACCACGTCGGTCAAATTAGCGCCCGAGGACTTGTAATAGATCGTCGGCTTCCCGCTTCCGGCGTTGCGCCCTCCCGGCGTCGCCAGGCCGCTGTTGACGCAGCCGTCGCCGGCCAGAACCTGCTTGTTCACGTAGTCGTACCACGTCGCATTGCCCGCGGGCGGATTCGTGCCGATCGGGTCGTTCATCCCGGTGAAAATCAGCGCCTGCTTCTCCTGCGGCATCGTGAAGCCATACCGCGCCTGGTTCGTCACCACCACGTCGCCCACGTCGAGCGACTTCCAGATCCCGCCCGACGTCCCCGACGTCACGGCGTACTGGAATTTCGGATTTGTCCCTGACCCGATCATCCTCTCGAAAAACGTCGTGGTTCCCGCCGTCTGAATCTTGGGATGGAACTCGCTCTTGAGGCAGACCACTTTCTTTCCGTTCACCTTGGTCTGAAAGAAATGCGCGTGGCATTTCTCATCCGACGGCAGCGGCAGGTCGGGCAGCACGAGCGGCGTGAAGTTATTCTCCGTCCCGCTGTCGAAATGGTATTGGCCCCCGCCCAACACCGTGGCCATCGCTCCCGTTTCCTGGGCCGTCCAGGTCACCAGCAAAAACTCGGCCGCGGGTAACGCCGACACCTTTGTCGTGGATGGCGCATTTACGCCCAGTTTCAGATCGATCGCGCTCGTAGCGGCGCAGTGCCTGCATTCGAGGGTTGCCATGGATCACTCTCCGAGTTGCTGGTTTCTGCTGCTGGAATAAGTTCCGAGAAGGACGCCGGATACTTCTACCCGCGTTATTAACCGTATCTGTAATTATGAGCGCACGCTAACACAACCCGTCGCGGCCCCGCAACGGGTTTGTTCTCTTCCCCGCGGGGGCTCGTCTCCCGCCGCGTCTCTCGCCCTTGCAATTCGCTGTACTAGCTGTTATAAGACAGCAATGATTCCCTTCCGCGTCTCCTTCGAGCCGGGCGTTTCGCTTTATGAGCAGGTCGTCTACGCCGCCAAGAAAGCCGTCGTCTCCGGCCAGTTGCGGCCCGGCGATCCTTTTCCCTCGGTGCGCGAGCTGAGCCGGTCCTTGAAGATCAATCCCAACACGGCCCACAAGGTCGTAATGCAATTGGTCGCCGAAGGGGTCATCGAGGTTCATCCCGGCGTCGGAACCGTCGTGTCCAAGCGCGCCCCCGCCACCGCCGCCGAGCGCAGCAATCTTCTGCACAGGGAACTCGAGCAACTGATTGTCGAGGCCAAAAGACTCGGCCTCAGTTTCGACCACGTGGTTTCCGCGATCGAACAGCATTGGAAACGATTGGACGGGGCAAAGAGATGGCTGAAGTCATCCGCACAGTAAGTTTGGTCAAGCGGTTCCGCAACACCTTGGTGATCGACCATCTCGACCTCCACATTCCGGAAGAGAGCGTCTACGGGCTCATTGGCCCGAATGGAGCCGGCAAGTCCACGACCATCAAGATCCTCGTCAACGCGCTGCTGCCTACCTCCGGCCATGCGGAGCTGTTCGGACGGGATTCGCGAACGCTGATGCCCGAGCACTTCACTCAAATCGGCTACGTCTCGGAAAATCAGCAACTGCCCGGCTGGATGACCGTCGACGACTTCATGGACTACCTGCGGCCGTTTTATCCCAATTGGGACGACCGGCGCGCTCACGAGCTTTTGCGCCATTTCGAGCTTCCGCCCGATCGCAGGATTCGCGAGCTCTCGCACGGCATGCGCATGAAAGCGGCTCTGGCTTCTTCGCTCGCCTATCGTCCGCGCCTGATCATTCTCGACGAGCCGTTCACCGGCCTCGACCCGCTGGTCCGCGACGAACTGATCGAAGGCACGCTGCAGGCGGCCGCCGAGGCCACCATTCTGGTTTCCTGCCACGATTTGTCGGACATCGAAACCTTCGTCAGCCACATCGGCTACCTCGACCGCGGACGCCTGCAATTCTCCGAAGAGATGGCCTCGCTCGCGAGCCGCTTCCGCGAAGTCGAAGTCACGCCGGCGACGTCGTTCCCTCCGCCTCGTTTGTGGCCGGCTGCCTGGCTCAACGCCGAGCACAACGGCGCCGTCTTGCGCTTCGTCGACTCCGATTTCGACCAGCAACGTACCTCGGCTGCCGTCGAGCGTTTATTCGGAAACGAAGTTCACGTAAGCGCGAAGTGCATGCCCTTGCGCTCCATTTTTCTCACCCTCGCCAAAGCCGGACGAAAGGCGGCGTGAACGAAATGCGGCAGGCCCTTCATATTCTCCGAAAAGATGTGCGTCACCTTTGGAAGGAGCTCTTCGCCGCCCTCTTGCTGATTGCTGCGTTCTGCTTTGTTGGCGCGCGCCGCGCCCTGTGGCTCGACGTGCCCGGCACGGAACGCACAGCCGCGTGGACGCTCGTCACCCTCCTCTTGCCCTTGTCGTGGTGGATCCTCATTGCCCGGCTCATCCACGAAGAGGCCTTGCCCGGCAACTCTCAGTTCTGGATCACGCGGCCCTACGACCGCAAAAGCCTGCTCGGTGCAAAGCTCCTTTTCATCTTCGTCTTCATCAACCTCCCCATGCTGATCGCCGACGTGATCATCCTTCACGCATACGGCCTGCCCGTCGCTGCCGAATGGCCGGGGCTGCTGTGGGCCCAGGTGCTCCTCACCGTCATTTTCCTGCTGCCCATCCTCATCTTGTCCGCGGTGACCACCGGATTTGTGCAATTGTTGATTGCGATCTTGGTGCCCTGCCTGGCCGTCCTCTTGGTGACGATCGTCGGCCCCGATCTCGTCTTGGCTCTTCCGAGCGGCTATGGCTGGATCAACTCCTATGTTGCCTTCGTCCTGATTGCAGTGGCCGCCGCGGTCGTCCTGATCTGGCAGTACCGCCGCCTCGGAACCGCCCTCGCACGTTCCTTCGTCGTCGTCGCCGGCATTTTGATTCTTTTCGGCGCCGTCTTTTTTCCCTGGCCCGTTGCATTTCGCATTCAGTCGTGGCTTTCGAAGCAGCGCTTGGACCCGTCCGCCGTTCAAGTGAGCCTCGACTCGAAAAACAGCTGGTTGAACCGTGCCGCGGTGCAAGGAGACGGCGATGTTCTAATCGAGCTCCCCGTCGCGATTACGGACCTGCCGGCGGGCATGAGCGCGAAAGCGGAGGGATTTTCTCTCGAGCTGCGTGCGCCCGACGGAACGGCGCGCCTGGTGAATCAGATGCCGTTGAACTATCTGAGTGAAGTGAACCAGCAATTTTCCGTAAAGGCGATTGTGGATGGCGCATTCTACCGGACCTTCAAGGACGAGCCGCTTGCGCTTCGCGCCAAGGTGTACCTCACTCTGTTCGGCAATCGCCAGGTTGCGCGCATCCCCTTCGGCAATCGCCTCGCCCCCGTACCGCGCGTGGGCGTCTGTGCGGCCAGCCAGGTTCGTGACGGCCATAGCTACTTCGTCGTTTGCAATTCGCCCTTCCGTCGTCCGCCGGTGATGGTCTCGTTTAGCTTCGTCGAATTCACCGATAACACGCTTCAGAACGTTTGGACCGCCTTGCAAACCTCCGCCGGAATCTCCTATTCACCCCTGCCGGCCACTCCCGGCCTCGACCCGGTCAGCCAGGAATTTACGCTCTCAGCCATTCCCGTGCCCATGTCGGGCGCCGTCGTTGAAACCCAGGAGCCGCTCGCGCACATCGAGCGTACCTTCCAGATCGCGAATCTGCGCCTGGCGAATTTGGGGCAGCGCGCCCTTTCCGCCTCCCGCTAGCCGCCAAGAAAGTAATATCCTTGGTCGTTGCCTACGTTCCGCGGACCCACTGGTCGGCGGCCTGCATCTAAGTGGGCGGAAATATCGATAACGGAGTTCCGGAGGACCAATGAGTGAACGGGACGAACTTCGTTGCGCGAAAATCCCGCTGAACAACGGGAGAGCCATTCCCGCCCTTGGGTTTGGCACCTTGATCCCCGATCTTCGCGATACGCTTTCCGCGACGACCGCCGCTCTGAACGTCGGCTTTCGCCAGTTCGATTGCGCGGAGCGATACCGGAACGAAGAGGCCGTTGGAGAGGCACTCCAAGGCGTGCTCCTGCAAAGAAAGGTCCGCCGCGAAGATCTGTTCCTGGCGACGAAGCTCTGGAACAACAATCACCGGCCGCAGCGCGTCAAGCCCGCCTTCGAAGCCAGCCTGAAAAGACTTCGGCTCGACTATGTGGACCTCTACCTGATGCATACGCCCTTTGCCTTCCAACCGGGCGACGACCAGGATCCGAGAGATGAAAATGGCAAGACCCTCTACGACGAGGGCGTTACATTGGCCGAGACTTGGGGCGCCATGGAACGCCTCGTGGACGAGGGCCAGTGCCGTGCAATTGGCTTGTCGGATGTCGGCTTGGAGCACGTCGTGGAAATCAATCGATCCGCAAGAATCCGCCCCGCGGTCGTGCAGGTCGAGGCCCATCCTTATCTTCCGCAATGGGAATTGCTTCAGGCCTGCAAAGAGGCCGGAATCGTCTTTCTTGCCTTCGCGGTCCTGGGGCATGCCTTCGAGCCCAGACTGCTCGATGATCCCGTCATTAAGAAAGTCGCCGCCGGGGTTGGCAAAACACCTGCCCAGGTTTGCATCGCCTGGGGACTCCAGCGAGGCACCGCCATCCTCACCACCTCGAAAAGCCCGGACCACATCCGCGAGAGCTTCGACGTGTCGCCCATTCCGGAAAGCGCGATGAACGAGATCAGCGGAATCACGACGCGCTATCGATTCAACCAGGTCGTCGAAACCGGGCTTCCCGGGTTCATCCCTCGGAAAGCTGCCGCCAACGATTAGAGCGGCGTTTCTTCGGCGATCGCCGGATTCCTGCGGGAGATTTCGCAAGCTATGGCTCGACTGCTATCGGTGAATGTCGGACTTCCCCGCGATATCCAGTGGAGGGGCCGCACGGTGCATACCGGAGTCTGGAAAGCTCCGGTGGCCGGCCGCCGCCGCGTCCAGCGCTTGAATCTCGACGGCGATGGTCAAGGGGACCTGGCCGGACACGGAGGCGAGCACCGCGCCATCTTCGTCTATCAGATCGAATCGTATGGCTACTGGCAGGAGCAACTGAAAAGAACCGATTTCGTCCACGGCCAGTTCGGCGAGAACTTCACGATCGAAGGATTGCCCGACGACTCCGTCTGCGTTGGCGACCGTTATCGGATCGGCAGCGCATTGTTCGAGGTCACCCAGCCTCGCGTCACCTGCTATCGCGTCGGCATTCGAATGAACGAGCCCCGAATGCCCGCACTGCTTACCTCGAGCGGGCGACCGGGCTTCTACTTTCGCGTCCTGAACGAGGGCGAGGTCGGCGCCGGCGATGAAATCCTGAAGGTGGGGGAGTCGCAGGAGCGCATGTCCGTCGCCGAGATCAACGCGCTCCTCTATTCGCCGAATCACGCATCCGATCGACTGCAGCGCGCACTCCGGATCGGTGCGCTCTCTCCCGGATGGCGCTCGTCGTTTGAGGCGTTGCTGCAAAGCCAAAAGACCGGCGTGGCGAGCGGGAACGCTGGCCTCGCGCCCGCAGCAGCCGCGCATCCCGTTGCGCCGGGATTTCGGCCGCTCGCGGTTACCGCGATCAATCGCGAGTCAGCGGATGTGCTCTCCTTCGCGATGCAGAACCCCGAGGGTCATCCGCTCGAAGTCCCGCTACCGGGCCAGTATATCGTCCTGCGTCTTCGACCCAACGCCTCCGGCCCGCCGATTTTTCGCAGCTATTCGCTCTCCGGTCCGCTCTCGCGCGAACGCTATCGAATCAGCGTGAAGATTGAGCCGAACAGCGCGGCGGCCGCATACCTGAGAGACCGCGTTCGAGTTGGCGATGCCCTCGACGTCAGTTCGCCGCGCGGAAACTTCGTCCTGCAACCGGGAGAACGGCCGATTGTGCTGCTCAGCGCGGGAATCGGCGCGACGCCCGTTCTGGCGATGTTGTACGCGCTTGCGGCCGCCCGCTCCGCGCAGCAAATCGTGTGGATGCACGCGGCTCGTGATCGCGAACATCATCCCTTCGCCGGCGAAGTCCGCCACCTCATGCTCGCGCTCCCGCACGCGCGCAGCTACGTGTGTTACAGCAAACCAGGTTCGGCCGATAGGCTCGGCCAGGACTTCGACGCCGCCGGTCGCCTGTCCCAATCGGCCTTCGATGCGGTTGGCATCCCTCCGGGGGCGGATATCTATCTCTGCGGCCCCACTGCCTTTATGTCGGACATGAAAGCGGCCCTCGCCGTCCTGGGTGTAGCTCCGCAGCAAGTCCACATCGAGATCTTCAACGGCAGCGAGTCGATGACTCCCGGTGTCGTAGCGGCCCCGACGCGCCCTCCGCATCTTCCTCGAGACAACACCGGCGCCGGCCCGCTGGTCTCGTTCGCGCGCAGCGGCATCGCCGCGCACTGGAACCCCTCGGAGTATCGCAACCTTTTGGAACTGGCCGAGGCCTGCGATGTTCCGGTCCGCTGGGCGTGCCGCAGCGGCGTCTGTCACAACTGTGAGAGTGGTTTGGTTTCGGGAGAGGTCGTCTACGATCCGCAGCCACTCGATAAGCCCGCCGACGGCAATCTTCTCGTCTGCTGTTCGCAGCCGATTCGCGATGTCGTCCTCGACCTGTGAGCGGTGGAAGATCCTTCATCGCCTCCGCCGGCGGCGCAAGCCTTCGCCGCCGGTGGAAATGAGAGCCTCCAAGCTCTCGAATAGTCAGCCCGGGGCCTCCAACAGCTCCCGCCGCGAACTCGCAACCCGTGCCCTGTGAAACTCGGCTGCCCGGAAGAGCCGACCCAAGCGCGGACGCGCGGCACAATTTAGCCCAGCCCGCCATGACTGGGAAAACGCAGAGATTGAATCCCGTGAGGGCCGTAGGCGCGTCACCTTGGGGCTTTGGCTACCTACCTCAAGCAACGGGACTCAGCTCAGTCGCGCGACCATATCTGCTTGACTCTCGACTCTCAACTCTGAACTCTCAACTTCTACCCCGCTGAACCCTAAATGATCCCGCGAGCATCTCAAGAGAGCACGACAAAGGCGTGGAACTTTTCTGTGTGGGTATCCGTATTAGCTGGTGAGGTCGAGACAATGTGCTACGAACACAATGCGGTGGGACTTGCGGAAATGACTCCCGAAAATAGCTTTCGGATAAAGGACTTACGGAACCATTCCCCCGAAACGCTCGAAACCTTGCGCGGCCTTCTCGCCAATGGTAAAGGCGCGCGTCCCGACTTGAAACGGCCTCACTTCTACGAACTGGAAGACGAGACGTGCGTCTTCTACGTCTATGTCTCGCCCGTCAACGGCTCGGTCGAATTGCTCGCCACCTGGCCGCGCACTCCAAGCGCCGAACGCGCGGTCTGCCACTAGAGCCATCTCATAAACGTTCCTTAGGGGGTCGGAGCTTCAGTTCATCCCGAACGCGCTGAGGGTTCCGACCTTCAGCGCGATGACAAGCCGGACTTCAGCCCTGAAGAAACGCTTCGTTTCTGTCGCGCACATTTGTGAGACAGCCTATTCCGACCTCAATCGAATTACGAGTCACCAATCACTACAAGCCATTTCAAAATCTGGTTTTGACCCATCTGAGCCGTTGATTCTGAATGGGCTGAATCGGGTTTTGAAACCAGCCCGACTCACCACTCACGAATCACGGTCTGCCGCTGGTTTCCTCCTGGGCCTCCTCCACTTCCTCTATTTCCTCTGCCTCCTCGACCTCCGCGTCTTCTCCCTCTCTGCGTCCTCTGCGTCTCAGCGGTGGGAGCTTCTCTGTGGTCTTCCGCCTTTCTCGGTGTTCTCCGTGTAATGTTTTGCTTTTCAGTCTCTCCCATCTCGCCTGTGCTCCCGCGAGCGATCGCCTGCACGAGTCACGAGTCACAAGTCACGAGTATCGAGCCACGAATCACCACTTATTACTCACCACTCACGAATCACAGGCCCCCGCCTCGCTACTTGATCGCGTGCGTGCCGTGCGTGATCGCGGCTCCGGCACGCAGCGCCGCCGCCACGATCACCGTCTCGGAAATCTCCGCGTCGGAGACGCCCGCGGCCCGCGCCCGATTCGAATGAATCTCGATGCAATAGGGACACTGCGTCGTGAACGCGACGGCGAGCGCGAGCATCTCCTTGTACTTCACCGGAATCGCTCCCTCGGCCATCGCGGCCTTGTCGAACGCCGCGAACGCCTTCATCCCTTCGGGTGCGTTCGCTTCAATCACCTTCAGCTTGGCCAGATTTTTCATGTCGTACATCGGCAGCCTCCAAGTGGCGTGTAAATGCTTCTCAAATGTGCGGAAAGTTCAAGGGCGGGTAATTATACCGCTGAGCGCCGCGGACAACTTCGCGCTTTCCTCGTGACTCCGGGCATAGGAGGGACTTGGCGCCTTCGAGCGTCGGCGCACCACCACGCCAAGACACGAATCACGCCAAAATTGGCTTTTTCCCCGATTTAGAGCCTTCGAAGGCTGCTTTCGGGAGCAAAGTACTTGCTCCCTTTAGCGCGGATTTTGAATGGCGAATGTGTGGCGAAGCTGCGAGCACGTGAGCGTAGAAAAAAGGAGGGCGGGGAGTTCCCCGCCCTCTCGATCGAACGGCGTTTAGTTGCCTGCGCTGGTTTCGCCCACCTGGACTGCCTCTGTCTTGCCCGCAAACTGGACCTGGACGATCTTGTTGTTGTCCGTGTCCACTTCCGTCTCGTCCGCCTTCTTGGGCAACTGAATCCAGTGACACTCCGTCTGTGCGATCACCTTGCCGTTCTGCACAATATCGAGGGTGTTTTGGTTCGGATGTGCGATCACCCGGTACGTTCCCGCCGTGATTTGAGTGCTTCCGATGGTTGTGGCCTGAGAAAGATCCCACTCGGCCGAATAGGTTTTTTCCGAACCGGCCCATACAGGCAGGGCCAGAGCCAAGATCGCGAGTCCTCCAAGATATCTCTTTGCGCTGCAACTCATTTCCCGTTCTCCTTTTGTCCCCAGGGGTCGAAGCGTCCCGCAATCTGCAACGCCGGCCCGATCTGCGCCGCCGAAGCCTCTTTCGGACGCTCTCAATGGTTGGACGCATCTCGAGGGTCGGAGGGTTATCAAAATAACGGAGGGCACACCTACCGCAAAAGAAATGTAACCAAAAGGGGGGTTCCGCGTATCTGGCCGTGCCGGAACAGCTTGGCCAGCCCGCGGGCACGGGTTGTGCCGCCCGGGCAGAGGCCGAAGCCACGCAAAGTTAGGCGGCTTCGGAGAGAAATTCGACCTGGAACGAAGAAGGCACCAGTCCGACAGCCGCCCCGCGCGCAAGCAGCTCCCGCACCGCGCGGCGCCCTTCCTCGCCGTAATCGAGCGTCCAGCGGTTCACGTACATCCCGACGAACTTATCCGCAAGGACGGGATCCATATCGCGCGCAAACTGCAGCGCGTACTCGAGCGCGGGCTCGCGATGATCGAGCGCGTAGCCGACGCTTTCCCGAATAATCCGCGCGACCTGATGCCCCATTTGCGGCCCGAGGCTGCGACGAATGGCGTTCGCGCCGAGCGGCAGCGGAAGCGCGGTCTCTTCCTGCCACCACTGGCCCAGATCGACCACGCGATGCAAACCGATCTGCGAGAAAAGCAGCTGTCCCTCGTGGATCAGCAGACCGGCTTCGACTTCCTTGTTGCGCACGGCGTCGAGAATCTTGTCAAACGGCATGGTCACCGTCTGCACGTCAGGCTCGAAGAGCTTGAGGGCGAGATAGGACGTAGTGAGCGTGCCGGGTATCGCGACGCGGCGGCCCTTGAGTTCGTCTTTCTTGATCGGGGACGAAGAGATCACGATCGGCCCATAGCCTTCGCCGAAGCTCGCGCCGCAATCGAGCAGTACGTATTTATCGGCCACAAAGGCGTAGCCGTAAAAGCTCACCGCCGTCACGTCGTAGGTTTCCGAGCGCGCCGCGTTGTTGAGCGTCTCGATATCGCAGAGAACGTGATTGAACTTCACCCCGGGCAGGCGGACTTTTCCCGTGGCCAAGGCGTAAAACATGAACGCGTCATCGCTGTCGGGCGAATGCGCGAGTTGAAGAGTAGTCGTCATCGGCGTCGCGGCGGGTGTCGACATTCTATGACCATCCTGGCGCTCAGAAGAAGCTCACGGTCGATCGTCCGGCAGAAACACGCTACGTCCAAATTGGGCGGCCTGGAGACGAAACGGCGTCCGGAGTGTGCGCTTTCCTGTGTGAGTGCCGTAGCTCGAACGCACAAAGAATACCACACGCGTCCATCGCGCGCCTAGCCTTCACGAGCCGGCGCGGAGGCGGGTTATTTTGTTTCGGCGAGAACGAGCGGCAAAAGAAATTCCTGCAGCGCGCGATGGTCGTCGTTGTTCACGCTATCGATCTGCAATCCCATGCAATCCTCGCCGCTCACGCGAACGACGCGTGCACCGAACCGCAGCGGCGCCTGCCCGGGGCGAATTTCGAGCTTCACGACGACGCTCGAACCGACCGGCAGGGCTTGCGACGAGCGGACGAAAAGTCCGCCGAGGCTGATGTCGAGTGTGGTCCCCGTCAGGCGCTTCGATTCGCATTCGATCGCCACGTTGCACTGCAGCTTCACGCGACTGAAACGCCGGGCTTCGCGCTCGATCGAGTCCTCGGAGACCCGCATCAAGCGGAGAATTCGATTGCGGTCGATGGGCTTGAAAAGAAAAAAATTGACGCCCGCTTCGAAGGCGCGCGTGAGGAGCGTGCGGTCCTGCTCGCCGGTGATCATCACAATCGGTGTGGTGCGATTCAGGCCCGCGGCCCGAATGAGCCGGGCCAGCTCGACGCCTTCGAGCTCCGGCATGCGTTCATCCAGGAAAATCGCGTCGAATTTGTCGTGCAGGAGACGCTTCGCGGCCTGTCGAGGATCGGTCGTCGTGATGGCATTCATTTCGGCGGCGGTAAGAATTTCGTAGATCAGCTCGCAAGCGGCTGGATCGTCGTCCACCACCAAGATGCGCGCGCAACGTTTGGCGGCGGCTTCGGCTTGCTGCGAGGCGGTTGTCGTCTGTGGGGGCATGGCTTATGAAATGGGAGGCGAATAGGCCGGCTGTCCCAGCCAGCGAGTGATCTCCCGGTGCAACAAGCCAAAATCGATCGGCTTGGAGACGCAGGCGTTGCAGCCGGCTTTGATTACGCGCTCGTGGTCGGTGACCATCGCGTGCGCGGTGACGGCGATAATCGGAAGGTTGCGCAGTTGCTCCTGTTTGCGCACCCACTGAGCCAGGGCGAGGCCATCTTCATCGCCGAGCTGAACGTCAAGAAGGATAGCGCCGATATCGGGCTTCTCCAGAGCGGCGAAGCCTTCCCTGAGATTTTCGGCGGACAGCACTTCGTAGCCCTCCGCCTCGAGCCAATCGGAGAGAAGCTCGCGATTCGGCTGATTGTCTTCGACGATCAAAATGCGCGATCTCATGGCGCCACCTGCGATCCGGCAAACACAACGCGTTCCAGGCGGCTAAGAAGCGCCTCCTGCCACGACTCCTGCTTTTGAAAAAGGGCTTCCGCGTTTGCCTGCAGATAGTCCTTTTCCTGGGGTGAGAGGTCCTTGCTGGTCAGCACGAATACGGGCAGGTTCGCGGTCCGGCTCTCGCGCCGCCAGTCGGCGAGCAATTGGAATCCGCTGATGCCCGGAAGGATCAGGTCGAGGATCACCAGTTCCGGCAGCGAGATGGCGACCTGCTTGCGAGCCTGCGGGCCGTCTTCCGCTACCTGCACGGCGTAACCGGACTTCGAAAGGAATTCGGCGATGAACTCGCGGGTCGGCGGGTCATCATCCACGACGAGAATGGACCGGTTACTCCGATTTTCCGAACGGCTGAGGCACCGCTTGACGGCCATCAGAAGCACATTCCTATCAACCGGCTTGACGATGTACTCTTCGGCTCCCAACAAAACGCCGGTCGACGGCTGATCGACGATCGTAACAACGATCACGGGAATCGAGGCCGTGCGCGAATCCGATTTGAGGCGCGAGAGCAGCTCCCAGCCGTTCATCGGCTTCATCACGATATCGATCGTGATCGCCGAGGGCTGGAGTTGGGCCGCCGCTTCCAGGGCCGCTTGAGGCTGCTGACACAAGGTCACGGCGTAGCCGGCCGACGCAAGTTGCGATTCAAGGAGTTGCGCGGCCGCGGCGTCGTCTTCCACAACAAGAATGCGCGTGCCCGGGGGCGCTACGAACGAGGCCGTGGGGACGCCCTCCGGCGAGTCGCTCACCGCCGTCGCTACGACCGGCAGCGTGAAGTAGAAGCAACTGCCCCGCCCCGGCGTGCTTTCAACGCCCAATTCGCCGCCGTGAAGCTGGACGAGCCGCTGCGTGATGGCGAGGCCAAGGCCCGTGCCCTCGGCGGCCTTCTCGCCTTGCTTGAGACGATAAAAGGCGTCGAAGATCCGCTTTTGCTCCTCGGGGGGAATGCCGGGCCCGGAATCGCGCACGTCGATGCGAGCCGCGTCGCCTCTCCTGGTGGCGACCAGCTCGATTTTGCCGCCCTCCGGCGTGAATTTGATCGCGTTGCCAATGAGATTCGTCAGGATCTGGCGCAGGCGAGTGCCATCGGCGCGAACGGTGATATCAGAATCAACGCGCGGGATGACGGTCTGCGACTTTTTGTCGGCGAGGGGGCGGAGCGTATCGATCGCTTCCGCAAAGGACGGCAAGAGACGCACGTCTTCTATCGCGAGTTGCAGGCGCCCGGCTTCGATCTTGGAAAGATCGAGAATGTCGTTGATCAGCTTCAGGAGATGGCTGCCGCCGCTGTGGATGTGGTTGATGTAGCGGCGCTGGCGGTCGGTGAGCGGGCCGTAACGATCGTCGCGAAGGAGATCGGAAAAGCCGAGGACGGCGTTGAGCGGCGTCCTGAGTTCGTGGCTCATGGTTGAGAGAAACTGATCTTTGAACTTGCTGGCACGCTCGAGCTCTTCATTCGCGCGCACGACCGATTGGGAGAAGGCCTCCACTTCGTTTTTGGCCGTCTCCAATTCGGCAGTGCGTTCCTTGACGCGCTGCTCGAACCCATCGCGGGCGGCGCGGAGCTGGCGCTCGTTCTCGCCGATCTGGGCGAGCATTTCGTTGAAGGCGTCGATAAGGATGGTCACTTCACCCTGGTTGTGGACCGGGTTGGCGCGAACGGCGTAGTTCTTGTCGCGCGAGATGATCTTGGCCAGGTCAGCCAGGCGGATGATGGGCTCAGCGACGGCCTTGCGGAAGATTGAAGAGACCAGAAGGGCGGCGAGCAAGGAGACAAGGGAAACCAAGCCCGCGATTCCGACGTAGCGCTTCAGGCGCCGGTTCAACTCGACGGCGTCGGAACGGATGTACACAAATCCGGTAGGCTTGCCTTCGAAGACGATCGAGCGGACCAAGACGATATCGGTCGCTCCGATCCAGTGCGTCTCGAGCTGTCCGGGCGCAAGCCTCGGCAGCGACGGCGCGGAGGTGGAGTGTTGCCGCGAATACAGGGCGAAGGGACGCCCGTCCGGCGTATAAATCGCGGCGGACAAGATGTTGGGAGAGGCCTGGAGAGCCGCGAGGGTATTTTGCGCCGATTGCGAATCGTCGAAGAGGAGCGCGGAGGCGCTGTTCGAGCCGATGATTTGTGCCTGCGTCGAGAGGTTGTGAACAGTGGATTCGCGAAACGTGACCTTGTCGTAGCCGATGAACGCCGCGCAGGCGAGGACGAGGGCTGCGGCGCTCACCAACAGGTTCATCCAGGTGAGCTTCTTGGCGATGGAGCGATTGCCCGGGCGGCGGGGCATCAGAAAGCCCCCGGTTCGTCTTTCCGGACGTTGCTGGCCACCTTCAGCAACTCGGAGCTGAGAACGAGGTGAGCATCCTCGGCGCTCGCCAAGTTCACGTCAAAGCGGACGCGGTCACCCTGCAAAACGAAGCCGATCATTCCGCCGCGCTCGGAAAAGCGGGGAATGTCGCTGACGGTCAGCACGCTGGTCTTGTCCAGCGCGCTCAAAACCTGCTTGAGATGCCCTTCCTCCGAGGAACTAATGAAGAGAATGCGGCAGCTATCGATATCTTCCGGCTTCGAAATCCTCTTCGCGGCGACCGCTTTTCCTCCGATGCTTTGCATAGCGAGAGTGGCATCGAGGGCGGGACCAAACGGATCGGCGCCGAGGACGCAAATTTCGAAGGACCGGCTGTTATCCGCGCCTCCCGGCCATTCCACGAATTTGCCGAAATTGTAGAGGTAGGCGGCCTTTACCTGAAATTCGGTGGCCTTCGGCTGCTGGGCTGCCAGAGGGGCGGCGAGCAGCGCGCCAAGAGCGGCCGAGACAACCAGCGCGACAAATCGGGCCCACAGCGGACGGCCTGGGGCGCGCCCAAACTCCGTGAGCTGAGAGGTCCTCATCTGTCCTGGAAATTCCAAGTGATTTTCCCGTACACGCTTCTCTTGATTCCGACGAGCGGCCCAGGATCGCCGCCGAACTCGGGATGCGAGGGTTGCAACAGATTCTGTCCGAGTAGAGAAAGCTCAAGTCCTCTCCAACCGTGCCACCCGAGCCGAACATCCGCAGTGCTGTAAGACGGGACCAACTGAGCAGGCAGCTTCGCCGAGTACCGGAACATCTCGTCGAGTTCGAAATGCAGAGGCAGATCAAAAAGCGACTGCACGTCGACCATGCTGCCAGGGGTCGATCCGAGATAAGAGGCGAGCAGACCGCCGACGTCGGTAAATCCGGGATTATCCCGGAGCGACATGTGCAGGTACGAATACGAGCCGCGCAATTGCCACCAGCGCGTGATCTTCCAATTCGGGGCGATTTCACCGCCGACGGTGTGGCCCTCGATTACGTTGGCGTATGGCAGAACGAAGAACAGGTCCGGGCCGGACTCCGCGAGACCCGCCGGGCCATAGCCCTGAAGATCGTTGTAGATGTTGTAGAAGGTGGCCAAGTCGATGAAAGCGCGGTTGCCGAGCTGCGTGCGATACCCGAACTCGGAACCGATCATCTGCTCGGCCTTGAGAGTCGGATCGCCTTCGATTTGGAAGTAGACCGGGATCGGCGCGGGCGGCGGACCCGATCCACTCGGCGGAGGGGTGTAGAGTTCGTCAAAGATGTCGAACAGCACATCCTGATCGAGGCGCGAGGGAGTGCGGACAGCGCGCGTTGCGGCGGCCCAGAAGGAGTGGCGCGGCGTGGGCGTCCAAAGGATGCGGAGGCTGGGCTGATATTCAAAGCCGCTGAAGTTGTTGTGCTCGAGTTTCGTGCCGGCCGTGAGCGTCAGCTTATTGGCGATAATGGGGATCTCGTACTGCACGAAGCCGCTGTAGATGCTGTCGGTCTGCTTGTTGGGAAGGAAGCTGATGCCGTCGACGGTCTGGATGAAGTTGCTGGGGCTGATTCTAACGCCGAGACCCCAGGTGAGTTTCTGCTCGCCCTGAGTGCGCTGGTGTTGGACGAAATCGACGTCGAAGGTGTCGCGCGTTTCTCCGAGCTCGAAATTCTGACGATTGGTGCGATCGAAGTAGGTCTGGAGCTGGACATCGGAATCTTCGCCGGTCTTGTGGATCCAACGCGCCAGAATGTCGCCGCCGGAGACGAAGTCCCATCCCTGGGTGGGCGTCTCAGCGGGGGGTTCAAAGGAGGGAATGTAAATGCTCTCCTCGCTCATCCCGCGGTAGTTATCGCCCTGGACAGTGAAGGTATCTTTCTCTCCGCTCTTCCAATCGGTGCGAAAGCCGTATTGGCCCATGCGCCAGTGGTCGAAGCCATCGTCATCCGGATGAAATTCCTGGCCGCGAAGTCCACCCATGCCGTAGATGCGATAGTCGAACTTGTCGCCGACGGTGCCGCCATAGCGGAACGCGCCGGTTCCCTGGTCGACCGTCCCGCTGCCTGTGGTGGCCAAAATGCCGTGGGTACTGGTGGCACTCTTGGTGATGATGTTGATCACGCCGTTGACGGCATTCGAGCCCCAGATCGTGCCGCCGGGCCCGCGGATCACCTCGATGCGTTCGACATCCTCAATCATCACGTACGGGAGATCCCAGTAAACACCCTCGAAAAGGGGCGTATAGATGCTTCTGCCGTCGACGAGGACCAGGAGGGACTTCGAAAATTGGCCGGCGAAGCCGCGGATGGCAACGGACCAATGGTTGCCATCGATCTGAGCGACTTCGACGCCCGGGGCGAGGCGAAGAGCTTCGGGAATGCTGGTCGCGCCGGAGCGGCGAATATCCTCTTGGCTGATTACGAAGACGGCGGCGGGCGTCTGCATCACTTCTTGCGGAGCTTTCGAGACCGAAGTCACCTCAACGTTGCCCAGCTGCTCGAGGCTGAGGCTGGCCAAATCGCCCGACGAGTTCTGTTCGTTGCTGCTGGAGTCGGCGCACGCTTTGGGTGCGCTTCCCGCGAACATCAGGAGGACGGCGACCGCGCCGACCGCCGCGCGCCGGCAGACAGGCCGCGAGTATGCGCGGCGCGCGTGAGGCATCGCGAAGGAAAGCGCCACGGCGATTTCGTTTTCGGGAACGGACATCCGATCTTCCCCCCAAGAGGCCCGGGTAACCCGAAGGATCACCGCGGAACGGCTCGACCCCTGAAGACTCCCCCTGGACTCATCATCGGAAATTCTAAGGCTCGCAGGAAGCGCGCCCGAGTACCTCTTAGGATCAGTTATATCTATCAGTTAATACATCAGCGGGCACCGAGCCCCTATCCTGCGACCGGCGATGCGGGCGATTTGACCACGCGATCGAGCAGGCCTAAAAGCGACTCCTGCCAGGCCGCCTGCTTCTGAAAAAGGGATTCGGAGTTCGCGTGAAGATACTGTTTTTCCTGCGGCGTCAAGTCCTTGCTGGTCAACACGAAGACGGGCAAGGTCGAGGTGCGGGCATCGCGGCGCCAGTCGCGGAGCAACTGGAATCCGCTGATGCCCGGCAGGATGAGGTCGAGGATCACCAGGGCCGGGGCTGCCGCGGCGACGCGCCGCCGCGCCTCCGGACCATTGGAAGCGGTGGTGACCGTGTAGCCACTCTTGCTCAAAAGCTCGGCGATGAATTCGCGGGTAGGGTCGTCGTCCTCGACGACGAGAACCGAGCGCTCGCCGTCTTCCCTCGAACTGACGCACCGTTCGATCGAGGTGAGCAGGACGGCTTTGTCGACGGGCTTGACGATGTATTCGTCGGCGCCCAACAATGCGCCGATTCCCGGCTGATCCACGATCGAGACGACAATCGCCGGAATGGCGGCTGTACGGGGATCGGACTTCAGGGCGGAGAGCAGCTCCCAGCCGTTCATCGGATGCATGACCATATCGAGGGTGATGGCCGATGGGTGGAGCTCGATGGCCATTTCGAGAGCGCGTTCGGGCTGGCGGCAGATCACCACGCCATAGCCGGCCGAGGTGAGCTGAGACTCGAGCAGCTGGGCGGAGCTCAAATCGTCTTCGACGACCAGAACGCGGGAACCGCGGGGATCGCGGGCGTTCGCCGCGGAGCTGCGCGGCTGTTCGGCGAACGGCGCTACGATCGGGAGCGTGAAATAGAAGCAGCTGCCGGCGCCGACTTCGCTTTCGATTCCCAGCATGCCTCCGTGTAATTCGACAAGACGTTGCGTGATGGCCAGGCCGAGGCCGGTGCCTTCGGGCGCCTTCTCGCCGTGCTGAAGACGATAGAAAGCCTCGAAAATCCGCTTCTGCTCGGCCTGGGGAATTCCGGGACCGGAGTCGCGAACTTCGACGCGGACCTGGTGGCCGTTGCGGAGAGCCGCGAGCTGGATTCGCCCGCCCCCGGGCGTGAACTTGACGGCGTTTCCGATGAGATTGGTGAGGACTTGGCGCAGGCGAGTGCTGTCGGCACGGACGCTGATCTCGGGATCGATTTCCTGGACAAGGATTTGCGACTTCTGATCGGCAAGGGGCCGCAGCGTGTCGACGGCTTCGGCGACGGAATTCGCAAGGCGGACGTTGTCGATGGATAGCTGCAGGCGGCCGGCCTCGATCTTCGAAAGATCGAGAATATCGTTGATCAATCGAAGGAGATGCTTGCCGCCGTTTTGAATGTGCTTGATGTAGCGCAACTGGCGGTCATTCAAATCGCCATAGCGCGCTTCGGTGAGCAGGTCGGAAAAGCCGAGAACGGCGTTGAGCGGGGTCCTGAGCTCGTGGCTCATGGTCGAGAGGAACTGGTCCTTGAAGCGATTCGAGCGCTCGGCGTCTTCTTTTGCGACGAGCAAGGCTTCGCGGGTTTGCTTGGCTTCGGTTACGTCGCGGGCGATCGCATAGATCAGCTGTTGATCGACGATGGATGCGGCGTTCCACATGAGCCAGCGATACGAGCCGTCTTTGCAGCGGTAGCGGTTTTCAAAGGCAACGACGTTCTGCCCGTGGGCCAGGTCGGTCAGAACCGCTGACGTCGCATCGCGGTCGTCGGGATGGACGAAGCGCATGCGCGGCTGGGAAAGCAGCTCCTCGGTCGACCAGCCGAGCGCCTTTTCCCACGCGGGATTGATCCGCTTGAAGTAGCCGTCTTCGCCGGCGATGCACAGGAGGTCGACCGAAAGATTGAAGTAGTTGTCCAGCTCCTCGCGGGTCTGCTTCAGCTCGGAAATCTTGGCCTCAAGGTCGCGGTTGAGAACCTGATTGGCGGCCAGCAGACGGCTCTGGCGGCGTACGAGAAAGGCGGCAAAGGCACACGTGGCCACGTAAATCAGGAGGAGGTAGAGCGTCATCGAACGGAATTCGCGCTTCAGGCGCATCGCAGGCGCTAACGCGACGTTCGCGGGACGGCCATAGACGACCGTCCAACCCAATTGCGTCACCGGCGCGAATCCGACGAATAGATCCTCACCGTTGATCTGGGTGCGGGCGGAGCCTTCCGCGCCAGCACGCGCGCGATCCGTGACGCCCGGCACGGCTAGCCGGACCGGGCCGCTCTGAGCATTGATTTTGGGCGACGCGGCCAGCACGCCCCGCTGATCGAAGACGTAGAAATCGGCGGAGCTGCCGCTTCCGATGGCGCGGAATTTGCTGGTGAGGTCGGCGAGGCTGTACGTGGCCATCACGATTCCGGCAGGGTTGCCTTTCGCGTCGCGGACCGGAACCGCAACGGCCACGACGAGAGGATTGGACCCGGCGGCGGTGCGGTAGACTTCGGAGACGTAGGGCTGCCAATCGGCGGTCACGCCGTGGTACCAATCGCGGTAAGCGAAATTCCAGCCGACGATCCTATCCTCGGGCGTGATCACCTTCAGCGTGCCTTGCGTATCGTAGGCGCTGACAAACAACAGGGCGGGATCGAGCTTCCGGGCCTGCACCAGGTCGCGCGAGACCGACACGAAATCGCCACGCGCCCAGCTGCGCTGCACCTCGGGCCTGTCGGCGATCGACGACAATACGCTTTCGGCAGAGGTCAAATCCTTTTCGACCATGGCGGAAAGGGCGCGCGCCTGGATCAGGTCGTTCTGCATCTCGCCGCGCTCGACCTCCTGGCGAGCCTGGAGGTACATCCAATATGTTCCACCGAGGAGAGGTGGGGCGAAGAGAAGCAGGAGTAGCGCCAGAAACCAGCCTTTGGAGGCCTGGGCGTGCGCGAAATCGGCGAGTGTCTCCGGAGATCCCAAGTTGTCGTTTGCCATCCGGGACATCGAATCCTCAGCGAGGAGGGCCCTTCGCCAGGGGCCAATGCCGCGAGCAATCCCCCGTGCGAACCTGGACGACCCAAACCTCCCCCATAGTAAGGGGCCCGCAAATACGGGTCATATAGTTTCTTCGGCGTAGTTGCACGATAGGTTAATGTATTGAGTACTAAAGGAAACGCCCCAGGGCGCCAAAGCAGCACCCCTCGCAGCTTTCGTGGCGCCGCCGGATGTAAGTCCAGTAGAATGCGGAGTTGCCGCCCGACCGCCGGGAAGCTTCCCGCACGATCTCGGAGACAGGAGAGGTTCGCATGCCATCGTTCCCGGGTGTGGATTTTCTCGAATTCGATTCGCTGCTGAGCGACGAAGAGAAACTCGCGCGGCAGACGGCGCGGCAGTTCGTCGACGAGCAGGTGCTGCCGATCATCGTGGAGCACGACCGCGCGGGAACGTTCCCGATGCAGCTCGTGCCGCAGATGGCGGAGCTGGGATTTTTCGGCGCCAGTTTGAAGGGCTATGGCTGCGCGGAGATGTCGAACGTCGAATACGGGCTGGTGACGCAGGAGCTCGAGCGGGGGGATTCGGGGCTGCGCAGCTTCGTATCGGTCCAATCGGCGCTGGTGATGTATCCAATATACGCATTTGGATCGGAGGCGCAGAAGGACAAGTGGCTGCCGCTGCTGCAGCAGGGGCAAGCGATCGGGTGCTTCGGGCTGACCGAGCCGGGGTTTGGCTCGAATCCGGGTGGAATGCTGACGCGCGCCGTGAAGAAGGACGGCGGGTACGTGCTCGACGGCGAGAAGATGTGGATCACGAACGGCTCGATTGCCGACGTTGCCGTGATTTGGGCGAAGTGCGAAGACGGGCGCGTGCGCGGGTTTCTCGTCGAAAAGGGCACGCCGGGATTCAAGGCGTGGGCAATTCACGGCAAGCAGTCGCTGCGGGCGTCGGTGACGTCTGGCCTGGCGATGGCCGGATGCAGGATTCCCGCGGAAAATGTGCTGCCGGGCGTCGAAGGGCTGAAGGGGCCGCTTTCGTGTCTGGACCAAGCGCGCTACGGAATCGGCTGGGGCGCGATCGGGGCGGCGATGGCGTGCTACGACGCGGCGCTGAATTACGCGAAACAGAGGAAGCAGTTCGGAAACAAGCCGATTGCGTCGCACCAGATGGTGCAGGAAAAGCTGGTCTGGATGATCACGGAGATCACCAAGGCGCAGTTTCTAGCGATGCAAACCGGGAAACTGAAAGACCAGGGGCGCGTGCATGCTTCGCACATTTCGATGTTGAAGATGAACAACGTGTGGATGGCACGAGAAACGGCGCGGCTGGCGCGCGAGATTTTGGGCGCGAACGGAATCGTCGACGACTACGCCGTGATGCGGCACATGAACAACCTCGAATCGGTCTACACGTACGAGGGCACGCACGACATCCACAAGCTGGTGATCGGGGAGCGAATTACGGGAATCGCGGCGTTCGCATGAGCGTGGCGCTTTCGGAACTCTTCCCCTTTGCCGCAAACGGTGGTATATCGCCCCTGAATTACAATGATTTCAGCCATCATCCGGCGCGCGTTTCGGCGCCAATTCAAGTGACACTTCGGGAGCGTTCATGGAACAGGAACTGAGTCTGGAATTCTTGCGCGTGGTCGAACAGGCGGCCATCGCCTCGGCGCGAACGATGGGCCGTGGCGACGGACATACGGCGGACAAAGTGGCCGTCGAAGCGATGCGGACCGAGATGGATACGGTCAGCATGGACGGCACGATCGTGATCGGCGAGGGCGAGCGCGACAAAGCTCCCATGCTTTTTATCGGCGAGCACGTCGGTCTCGCGGCCCGCGACAAGAAGCACCTTTACCCGGCCGTGGATATCGCGGTCGATCCGCTCGAGGGGACGAACCTGTGCGCGAGCGGCGCGCCGAATGCGATCACCGTGCTGGCGGCGAGCGACAAGGGCGGGCTGCTGCATGCCCCCGACCTCTACATGGAAAAGATCATCGTCGGGCCGCTGTGCAGGGGAGCGGTCGATCTCGATGCACCGGTGAAGCAAAACCTGAAAGCGATCGCCAAGCGCCTCGACCGAAAGATACAAGATCTGGTGGTGACCGTGCTCGACCGGCCGCGGCACGAGCAGCTGATCAAGGACATTCGCGAGGCGGGCTCGCGCATTCGCTTGATTCCCGATGGCGACCTCTCGGCGGGAATCAGCGCCGCAGTTTCGGATATGGGCGTCCACGCGGTGATGGGAACCGGCGGCGCGCCCGAAGGCGTGCTGACGGCGGCGGCGCTGCGCTGCCTCAACGGGCAAATCCTGGGGCGGCTCGTGATCTCCAAGCCGGAACACAAAGAACGCGCCGCAAAAATGGGGATCAAGGACCCCAAGCGGGTCTACGAAACGGCGGATTTGGCGCCGGGGAAGAAGATCATCTTCGCGTGTACGGGCGTGACGCCGGGCGGGCTGCTGCGCGGGGTGCGGTTCTTCGGCGGCGGGACGCGAACGCAATCGCTGATCATGACGCACGACGACCGCGAGATTCGGTTTATCGACTCGGTGCACCTGGAGAAAGGCTCCACCGACGTGCGCGTGCGATTCTACTAGTCGGTGTAAAAGAACCCGCGCCCCTCGGACCAGTCGATTGCGAACAGGTACGTTGCTGTCGTGACCGAAGTGGCTGGCCGTTGAAGGGTGTAGACATCGAATCCGGCGTCGCGGATTCTTGCGATATCGAGGTCGCCCTTGAGCACAGGTGGCCACCACGCTGCGTGAGGATTTGGCACGTGCCTTACGGAAGGTGGCAGGGCATCTACACGCGTTAGCTTCTCGCGGAGTTTCTCCGAATCAGTGGGTTCGAACTTGAAGGCACACCACTCAGGCAGCCGTGACTCTGCTTGCCTTCGTCCTCGGATCGCGGGGTGAAGGGTGAAGCGACCCCGATTTCCATCTGGAATTTTCGGCGGCCTTCTCTTAGAATTCGCGGAGGCGCTCGAGGCGCCTCCGGACCCGCGGGAAGGGTTGAACCCACTCGCCAACTGAAAATCGAGCAGTAAGCCTTTATGCGGCCGGATTGCGGGTCATCGGCGAATCTTGCATGGAGGCTCTATGAAGCAGCTACCAGCATCTCCAAATCTTTCCCATCTGAAAAAGCAAGCGAAGGAACTGCTGTGGTCATTTCGGCAGGGTGACGCCGAAGCGCTGAAGCGCGTGGTCGATTCCCTTCCCTCCGCTCAGGGGCTTGACCCGGCCAAAGTGGGCGACCGTCCGTTCCAATTGCACGACGCGCAATCCTGCATTGCGCGCGAATACGGATTCCCCTCGTGGACGCAGCTCAAGGAAGCGGTCGAACTGAAGGCGACGGTGCAGGCGAGCCGGGAAGAAACAGCCCGGAGGTGGCTCGTGCTCGTTTATGGCCAAGGCTATAGCAGCCCGCGGCCGCAACTCGCTGCACGGATGCTCCACGAGAGACCCGATCTGCTTGGCGACGATGCGTATCTCGCGTGCGCTGCCGGCGATGAGGCAGCGCTGCAGCGGAAGCTCGACGCCGATCCGGCGTGGGCGAACCAGCCGGGCGGAGCGCTCGGGATGCCACCGCTGATTGCGGTAACCCATTCAGGCTTGGTGCAGCTGCAGGAGTACGCCGAGCGGCTCGAGCGATGCGCCTCGCTGCTTCTGGATCGCGGCGCGGACGTGAACCTCAAATGGACCAATCCGCCGGATCCGAAGTGGCCCCTGAGCGCGATCTACGGCGCGTCGGGGAAAAATCATCACCCGGGAATGACCCGGCTGTTGCTCGGCCGCGGCGCTGATCCGAACGACAACGAATCGCTTTACCATTCGGTGGAGAGCCCGGATTTGACGTGCACGCGGCTTCTGCTCGACGCCGGGGCACGGGTGGAAGGCTCGAACGCCGTGGCCCACGCGCTCGACTACGGCGATGCGGAGCGGCTCCAGCTGCTGCTGGCGCACACGAAGAGCCTTCGCGAACACGATTCGCACGCGCTGCCTCATGCGGTCTACCGCGGGCAACCGCTCGAGGCGATCCGGATGCTGCTGGACAAGGGCGCCGGTCCTACGCCAACCGGTCACGACGCGGTTTCGGCGTACCGGTTCGCGATGCTCTATGGCCGGCCGGACGTCGCCGAACTACTGGGGGAGCAAGCCGCGAAGGAGCAGCTATCGCAGGAAGATGCGTTTGTCGCGGCGTGCGCAAGGGCCGATGAAAACGAGGCGCGAAGACTGCTAGGGCAAAATCCGAGCCTGATTCGAAACCTCTCCGAAGAACAGCTACGGCAACTGCCGAATCTCGCATCGCAAGGCAACTTTCCGGCGGTCAAGGTGATGGTCGAAATGGGCTGGCCGATCGGGGTCACCGGCGGAGACTGGAAGGCGTCCGCGCTCAATCTGTCTGTTTTTCGGGGCGACGCACAGATGGCGGATTGGCTGCTCTCCCATGGGGCGAGCTGGGAAGAGAAGCACGGCTTCGGCGGCAACGTGATGGGCACGCTCGGCTATGGCTCAGTGGAGAATGTCGTCAGTTATCCGGAGGGCGATTGGCTGGCTTGCGCGAAGACGCTCGTCGCGCACGGTATGCCGTTGCCACCGTGGTCGTATGAATACTCCCACGCGGTCGAGGAATATTTTGAGAACCTGCGCACCGGCGAGGGGACAAGCTGATATCCAGGAGACATTGCGGCCCGAAAAGATTACGGCCCTGGCGCGCCCCGCGACTTTCGTCCGGGCGTGACAGGGCCGATGAAGGCGTGGCGGTGGCCGCGCGCCGTGCAGCGAACCGCGGCTAGCGGTTCAGCGCGGCAGCCGAATGTGGATGTCCGCCCGCGGGCTGGCGGCGTGGGATGCCATGTGGAACGCGCTCGGCCGTTTGCGGCGGAAGCGGGCGCACCTGCTGGCTTGTGTTGACGTGTTCGCTGATCGCTTGCAGCCTCTTGAGGATGCCCTGCCACTGCGTCCAATCGAGCTGGCGGAGGAAAGGCCGCAAGCCCTGAATGAAGGGATCCTCGAGCACCGTCTCACCGTTCGTCTCGGGAACGAAGAAGCGGTTCAGTCCGACGCCCAAGGCTTCGGCAATCTTTTCGAGGGTGCCGAGGCTGGGAGTCATCTGACCGCTTTCGATCCGGGACAAATACGAGCGCGAAACGCGGGAGCGAGCTTGCAGCTGGCTTTGCGTCATACCGCGAGACTCGCGCAATTGCCTGATACGCTGGCCGATGTTCTCGACAGTTTCGCGATTCGGCCAGTTCTCAAATAATTGGCGATCATCCCCCGGTAAATCCTGGGGCGACGGCGTCGGAATGACAAACGTCACCTTAGGGGGCAGCAGACGAAGGCAGCGTCGGCAGTTGCCCGTGCGCGTACGATACTGGACTAATCCGCAAACACCACAACGGATGACTTCGCGATCGAGTTCTATGCTGCTGGCTGCTACACCTTCTTTTTCCGCCACCGGGTTCTCCTCGCAGACTTTTCCGGCGATGCGAAGGGGAGGAACAGTTGGCTACCGGGGAAGGCAGGAACTGGCGCGGGTGCGATTTTCCACAGGGTGCCAATTCTTGTCAAGCCCTTTTTTGTCTGCAACGACAGATTTTAGCTTCCCCGACAGGGGATGGCAACCGTGTGAGACACCGGAGATGCGAGGCGTGTCGCTTTTTGCTACGATTCGTGAGGGGATTCCTTGATATCCGAGATGTCCAAACTTGGCAGAAGTCTTGTTGTGCTCCTCTGCGTCGCTCTATGCGCGGCACCAGGCGTTCGGCCGGCCTGGGGAGGGCAGGCCCACACCCCGTGGTCGCTCGAAAGCATTTTGAAGCAGCTCGACCACGAGGCCAAGGATTTCCACAGCCTGACGGCTGACGTGGAGCGCACCAAGGTGACCGTGGTGGTGAACGACCGGTCGACCGAACTCGGCTCAATCCAGGTTCGCGGCGATAAGATGCTGCTCGAGATGAAGACGCCGGACGCGCGGACGATCCTGCGCTCGGGCGACGACTTGTATGTCTACACGCCGGGGCTGAAGCGCGTGGAGGAATATAACCTCGGCAAGAACAAGGCGGTCTTCGAGCAGTTTCTGCTGCTGGGATTCGGCACCTCGGGCGACGAACTGCGCAAGGCTTACCTGATTACGGTGTTGCCCGAAGAGACGATCGGCGATCGCCGCACCGTCGAGCTCGAGTTGACGCCGAAGTCCGACGCGGTGCGCAACCAAATCTCGAAGATTCAGATCTGGCTCGACGAATCGACGTGGCTCCCTCTGCAGCAGCAGTTCTTCGAGACAGGCTCGGGCGACTATTCGATCGTGAAGTACTCGAAGATCGTTCGCAACGGGGATGTGCCCGAGTCCCAATTCAAACCTCACTGGCCCAAGGGGACCGAGAAGATCAAGCCGCAAGGATTGTAGTTGGCAGCTGGAGGCGGCGATGCCAGCCAAACAGCCAATCCCCCTCCTGCGCGCAGTGCTCACCGTCAAAAACGGCATTGTCGATTTGTGGCACGAACCCGCGACTAGCGATTCGAAAACGACGGGTTGACGCACCCCGAAGGCGGAGCTAGCCTTTGAGATGCGCCGCTTTCGCGCGAGAGTTCGCCCATGAAGAGCACAGCGGTTGAACAAGCGGTTCAAACGGATTCGCCGGCCGAGCTGCGCCGGCACCTCTTTTATGAGACTTCGCATTCGCCGACGCTCGCCGATCTGGTCGGCTACGAGAAGGCGAAGACAATCATCGACTTTTGCTTCATCGCGAATCCGTATTACCCCACGGCCGCAATGCTCGAAGACTTGCAGCGCAATCTGCCGAATCTGATCAAGTCCTACCCGACGAGCAATCCGCTGATGAGCCAGAAGAGTCTGGCGGCCGTGCTCGGGGTCGATCCGGAGCGGCTGATCATCGGCAACGGCGCGACCGAATTGATCACGCTGATCGACATGACGCTGATCGACCGTATCGCCGTGCCGATTCCGACGTTCGGCGAATATATCGAGAAGATGAAGGACCAGCGCGACGCCGAGCTCTACGCGCTCGATCCCGAGCGCGGGTACGAGCTTCGCCTCGACGATTATCTTGCGTGGGTGCACGAACGAAATCTCGAATGCCTCGTGGTGATCAATCCCGGGAATCCCACGGGGCAATTCATTCCGCGCGACGAAATGACCGATTTCCTGCACCGGGCGCGGGACCTGGAACTGGTGATCGTGGATGAGTCGTTCATCGATTTTGCGGGCGATCCGATTCCGAGCCTGCTTCCGGTCGCCGATCAGTTCACGAACCTGCTGATCGTCCGCAGCATGAGCAAGCATTGCGGCGTGCCGGGGCTGCGGCTCGGCTATTGCTACAGCGCGAATCTTTTTGTGCTGAATCGGCTGCGGCGTTTTTTGCCGACGTGGAACCTGAACACGCTCGCGCAATATTTCCTCTCTCTTCTGCCGCCGACCAACGACGAATACCACGAGGCTCGCAAACGGTTGATCGGCGATGTGCGCTGGCTCGAAGGGGCGCTGCGGGGAATTCCGTCGATCGACGTCTACCCGACCGGCGCGAATTTCGTGCTGTTCAAGGTTCGCAACGGCATGCCCGCGACGGAACTGCAGGCGCGGCTGCTGGCCGAGCACCAGATGTACGTTCGCGACTGCTCGAACAAGCTCGGGATGGATGCGCTCCACATCCGCGTCGCTTCGCAGGGCCGCGAGAAGGACGCGCGGCTTGTGGAAGCGCTGTCGTCGCTGATGCGCTGAAGACGCGATGAAGCGGCCTGTTGTCCTCGTCGGCGCCCGCCGGACCACTCGCAAGAGCAAATTGATCGATTACGTTGGCGAACTGCACCTCGAGCTGCTGATTCGACTGCGAATTCTGCCTGTGATTGTGCCGGTGGTCGAGGGGACACTCGCTTGCCTGCCACAATATATGGAACAGATGGACGGGTTGCTACTGGTGGAGGGCGAAGACATCGAGCCGAAGCGCTTTGCCGCGCGAAAAGCTAACTTTCAGTATCTCGAAAAAACGCACGCACTAAAGGACCAGGTCGAGATTCGGCTGCTGCGGCACGCCCTGCGGCACCATCTCCCGATTCTCGGGATCTGCCGCGGGTCGCAGCTGATGAATGTGGTTTGCGGCGGCACGCTCTACGGCGACGTGCAGAAGGAAAAGCAGTCGCACCGGCCGCACATCGACTATCACAATTACGACACGTACCGCCATCCGGTTTCCGTCGTCCCCGGCACTCCCCTCGCGCGCTGGTATCGCCGCAAGAATCTGCGGGTGAACAGCTACCATCACCAGGGCATTCGCCAGCTCGCACGTCGCTTGCGCCCGATGGCGCATGCGGATGACGGATTGATCGAGGCCTACTACGATCCGAAAGCGGCCTTCAGGGTCGGACTACAGTTTCATCCCGAGCGAATGTTGAAGGAATACGCGGGAAACCTCGAGGTATGGAAAGCCTTCGCCGCAGCTGTGCATCGAAACCACAGATAACGTAACGCCTTCACGCCTTGGCAGCTTTAGCCTTCGAGACCCCAGACTCCGATTCATGTTCCAGCAGGGCTTGCTTGCGGCTGAGGCCCCAGCGGTAGCCGGCGAGGTTGCCGTCTTCGCGGACGACGCGGTGGCATGGAACCACGACGGACACCGGATTGGTCGCGCAGGCGCGAGCGACGGCGCGAATCGCCTTGGGCTTGCCGATGGCGCGAGCGACTTGCGTGTAGGTTCGCGTCGTGCCATAGGGGATGCGGCGCAATTCTTCCCACACGCGACGCTGGAAGGCTGTTGCCTGGACGTCGGTGGGCAGATCGAGGTGTGGCTTATGGCCGCTCAGGTGCGCCAGCACTTCCGACACCCACTCACCGAGGCTGCCGGGACCGTTGTCATCGCGGCGAAGCTCGGCGCGCGAATATTCCTTTTCGATGGCGCCGCGCAGCTTGGCGTCCGATTCGCCAAGATACAGGGCGCTGATGCCACGTTCCGTGGCGCCGACCAAGAGGCGGCCGAGCGGCGAATCGACGATGGTGTAGTCGATGTGCATGCCTTCCCCGCCCCGACGGTAGGCGGCGGGAGTCATGCCGAGGTGCGATGGGGCGCGTTCGTAGAGGCGGCTCGAAGAACCATATCCAGCTTCGTAGAGTGCGGTCGTCACGTTATCTCCTTTTTTCAGGCGCGATTTCAGGCGGCGCATGCGCTGTGCGTCGGCATATTGGCGCGGCGTGATTCCGATACTCGAGCGGAAGGCGCGTTCGAGTTGATGCGCGCTCATGCCGGCGGACCGGCTGAGCTGCGCGAGGGTGACGCGGGCGTCGGTATCAGCGTCGACGCCGGGATCGGCGAGTACGCGCGCGTCGATTTCGCGGCAAACGCGCGCGACCGCCGCGATCTTCGGATCGATTGCCGGGACGGTGCGCGGCCGGCAGCGCTGGCAGGGGCGAAAGCCTTTCTGTTCGGCGGCCTCGGCGAGCGCGAAGAATTCGACCTGGTCGCGGCGCGGCTTGCGCGAAGGGCACGACGGGCGGCAGTAGATGCCCGTCGAGCGAACCGCGTAAACGAATGCACCGTCGGCGCTGCGGTCGCGAGACTGCACCGCGTGCCATCGCGATGCTCCGTCAAGCTGCGGCTGTAGCGCTGTCGGGTGAAATTGGCCGCTTCGCATCACTTGCCTCATTTCGATTTCGCCTCGACTTCTCTCGCGCCGTCACAGTAGCGCATTCCGAATTGCGTCACTATCCGATTTTCGCGCCGAAGTATCGCCGGTCAAGCCTGACCATCCAGACCTCGGTGAACGTCGAGGACTTCCATCTGCGCATTGATTCTAAATAACTTAAGCTAGCCACTCCAGTACTCCTGCGAGGCATACCAAGCAGAATATCCACTGTAACGCTATCGCAGGCAAGGGGGTTACATCATACGGCACCAGCCCAGCGTGCCGGGTTGACGCAGGTTTTCGCCTCCCGCATATTCGGAAAACCTGCCAGGGGTTTGTTAGGGGTAGCTGTCTCATTCAGGCGTACTTGGGGAGAGGTCATGGGAGCTGCACCGGAGCGGAACAGCCTTAACGCCGCAGTATCTCCATTACGTGAATTCGAAAGCCTTACCGACGGGATCACAGCACATTCTGGAAAGCCGGGACCGAGACGCTTTGCGCGCGTCCCCACCCACGCCGTGGGCGTGGCGGCGGAGCGCAGACGGTATCCGCGCGCGAAGTTGTCGCTGCCGCTGGTGCTGACGCGCGTGGGAAACGTCCCTGAGCCGCAGCCGGTGGCGCTCGTGACGAAAAACATCAGCTCGAGCGGCGTTTATTTTTTGGCACCTCGCGAGATCGAGCCTGGCACGGCGATCGAGCTCGAGGTGGCGCTGATCGAGCGTCCGCTGGGATTTGGCCGCGTGCAGATGTGCACGGCGGCGCATATCGTTCGCGCGGAAGAGACCGATACGCCGGGCTGGCACGGGTATGCGGCGAGCTTCGATGATTTCGCGCTCAAGCGCGACGACGTGATTCCGCTGCGCTATCGCAACGCGTAAAGACTGCTCCCGATACGATTGCGCCGGGTCCCAAACCGCGGTGCTCCTCTGCAGGACCACCCGGTAGACTGCGCTTCTGGTACGATTCCCTGCTGTGAGCCGAAGGCAACTCCCACAATTTCGTGTGCGAGCCGTGCTGCTCGATTGGGACGGCACGCTGCTGAATTCCTACGCCGCCGATTCGCGTGCCTACATGGCGATGTTCCGCGCGCTCGAAATCGAATGGGGGCTTGCCGAGCTTCGGCGGCACTATTCACCCGATTGGTATCAGGTGTATCGCGCGGCGAAGGTTCCAAAGCGGCGCTGGGCGGCAGCGAACCGGCTGTGGCGCGCGGCCTATCTTGCCGAGCGGCCGCCGCTGCTGCCGGGCGCACGCGGCGTACTCCGAACGCTCGCGAAGAGCTTCACGCTCGGGCTGGTGACCAGCGGGAGCGGCGACCGCGTCCGGCCGCAATTGCGCGCGTTTGGCGTCGCGGCCTATTTTGCCGCGTGCGTGTGCAGCGAGGACGCGCCGCGCAAGAAGCCCCATCCGGCGCCCTTGCAACGCGCGCTGAAACGGTTGGGAGCCGAGCCGGAGGAGTGCGTTTACGTTGGCGACGCACCGGAAGACATCGAGATGGCGCGACGCGCGGGAGTGCAGCCAATTGGCGTGCTGGGGCCGTTTCCGACGGCTGAACGATTGCGCGGGGCCGAGCCGGAGCTGTTGCTCGAGTCGATTCGCGATCTGCCGCGGTACTTGGTGCGGAGTGAGCCAGCCTAGGAACAGCGAAGAAAGCTCCACCGCGGAAACGCAGAGTCCGCAGAGAAAAACGATTCGGGCGGCTGTGCCACGCTACTTCGGAGGCGGTATAGAGGAGTCTGGCGCGGCGGGCGTGCCGGCGGGCGGAGTTGGCGGGTTCAGCTTGAAATCCGTCGAGTGGACGACCATGCGCAGGTGGATGGGATCGCCGCCCGACGGATCCTTGAGGTAATCGTCGGAGCTGATGTACGTCGGCAGCCAGTATTTTCCCTGGAAGCTCTCGCGGTAAATGTCGAAAAGCGAAAACGGCAGGCGGATGCCCGCGTCCGCGAGCTCGCCGACAAATTTTCCGTAGGTCTCGACGATTGCGAGGTCGTGATCGTCCACATTAATGACGCCCTGAAAGAAGAGCCGCTGCCGGCTCAGAGCCTTCGGCTTGACCTGGAAGACGTACGTATTCAGCTGATCGAGAGGCTGCTGGCCGGCGTAGAGAAAATCGTAATTCGCGACCTGGTCGGACGTCAGAAAGAAGAGCGGAATGCTCATCATCGTGTTGACGTCTTCGAGCGAGTAGTTACCGGTTTTGAGAGTCGATACGGGCGGCTTCTCGACCCGCCATAAGCGTTTCCCGTCGGGCCGCGTATATTCGGTACCGCTGACCGCGAATTTTCCGCCAGCGTCTCCGAGGCCGAGCTCCTCGATGCGAATGGTCAGCGTGAAGTCGTAGGTCTCGTAGACTTTTTTCGCGATGTCTTCATTGGCGGCGAATTTCTGGATGATTTCCGCGACAGGGATCGGCGGCGGGCCCGGGTGCGGAGTCGTAGGAATGCGGTCGATCTTGTAGGTGGGCGGCGGCGCCATCGGGCCTTGATTGCCATCCTGCGCACGTGCGACGGGCAGCATAAGTGTGATCAGCGACCCAATCAAGACAGCGAGGCGCATCGTCTGTGCCGATCCGGGCATTCGAGAATTTGGATGCGCGGCGCGGGCCACGTGTTGGCGGTACAGCGCAGGCAACCGACAAAAAACTATCACGGCTTCGCGCTTGGTGATGCAAAAGATTGCAGATAGAATCTCTCATTCGACAGCCGCCGGCGAGATCACCGTGGGCGACGAAGCAAGGGCCAAGCGTTATTACATCAGCGGGAGCGTGCAAGGAGTGGGATACCGCCACTTCGTGCACATGATGGCGGCGCGGCTGGGGGTTGCCGGGTTCGCGCGCAATCTGCGCGACGGGCGGGTGGAAGTTTACGCGATCGGGCAAACGAAACTGCTGGCCGAGTTGCGCGTCGCGCTCGGGCGCGGGCCTTCGCTAGCGTCGGTTTCCGGGGTTACGGAAGAGGACGTCGAAATCCTCTCGCGTTACGCCGGCGGGTTTTCGATTGAGTACGACGTGTAGGACCGGGCGGCTTTTCGCCCCTACGATGCTGGACATGCTTCTGTTATAACGCGAACGGAGGAGTCGACGAGTGCACCCCACTGCGACAGCGAAGGACGAGACGATGGAAGACCTGAAGAAGCTAATTCGGGAGATTCCCGATTATCCCAAGCCGGGCATCCTGTTCTACGACCTGACGACGCTGCTCAAGGATCAGAAAGGCTTTCACGCGCTGGTCGACAAGCTCTGTGAACACTACAACGGCAAGAAGGTGGATGTCGTCGCCGGAATCGAGGCGCGCGGGTTCATCTTCGCTCCGGCGCTGGCGTACCGGCTGGGCGCGGGATTTATTCCGGTGCGCAAGCCGAAAAAGCTACCGTGGAAGACGACTTCGGTGACCTATCAGCTCGAATACGGCAGCGATCAACTCGAGATTCATGAGGACGCCGTGCGTCCCGGCCAGCACGTCCTGCTGTGCGACGACCTGCTCGCCACCGGAGGGACCGCTGCAGCCAGCATCGAACTGGTTCGCAAACTCGGCGGCGAGGTAGTGGGGGCGGCGTTCGCGGTCGAATTGAATTTCCTGAACGGGCGCTCGAAACTTCCAGGCCTCGATGTGTTCTCGATGCTGAAGTACGACAAATAAACGGCCCACTTCTTGCGTCGTACCTTCGAGGTTCTTCGGCCTGCAGAAGCGCAGGTTCGGAATGACGAGAACGGAATCTGTTTTCCCCTCCCGCGCGCGGTACACTCAAATCATGACGGAGTTTGGTCCTTCGCTGAAACCCACGGAACGGTTTAGCGGGCGCGTCGACGCCTACCGGCGGTTCCGCGCTCCCTATCCGCGCGAGATTATCGACCTTCTTAAAGAGCACTGCGGGCTCACGCGCGAATCCATCGTGGCGGATATCGGCGCGGGCACGGGCATGCTCGCCGAGCCGTTCCTCGAAAACGGTAATCGTGTCTTGGCAGTCGAGCCGAACCCGGATATGCGCGCGGCGTGCGAGGAGCTTCTCGCGCGATATCCGCGGCTCACGTGCGTCGACGGGACGGCCGAAGAAACTCGGCTCGCCGACCGTTCGGTGGATTTCATCGCCGTGGGCCGCGCGCTGCATTGGTTTGACCAGGACAAGTGCCGCCCCGAATTCTTGCGTATCCTTCAGAACAACGGATGGGTCGTCCTCGCAAGCCAAGGCCCTCTTTCCCGCTCGGACCCGGTGGTGCAAGGATTCCGCACGATCCTGAAGGAACACGGACTCGATTTCGCACAGCTGCGACATCGATACGACATCGAGAAGGCGTCGCGGAGCTTTTTCGCAGGCGGAGAATTGCATGAGGCGGATTTTCCGAGCGTCGAAGAAATGACCTACGACGATCTCGAGGGGTTCATGCTGTCGCTCTCGGTGACGCCGCAGCCGGATCATCCCGGCTTCCCTGCCATGCAGCAGGCGCTACGGCAGTATTTTGCGACGTATGAGTCCGGCGGGAAACTGCTGATGCCGATGAGCTGCAAGGTCCATTTCGGCCGTTTGGCAGGTCAAGTCGAGCGGCGCTAGTGGGATTTTGCGGCAGGTCGCTGGCGAACAACTTCGAAGAGCATGACGCCGGCGGCGACGGAAACATTCAGAGAACGCACTGGGCCCGTGGTCGGGAGCGAAACCAGAAAATCGCAGCGCTTGCGCGTGAGCTCGTGCAGTCCCTCGCCTTCACTGCCGAGGACGATCCCAACGGGCCCCTTTAAGTCGACCTCGGTGTAGCTCTTCTCCGCGCGCTCGTCGAGGCCAACGAGCCAGTAGCCCGCTTCTTTCATCTCTTCCATCGCGCGCACGAGGTTCTTCACCCGCGCCACCGGCAGATGGGCCAATGCGCCCGCCGAGGCGCGCTCGACGGTATCGCTCAGGCCTGCCGCGCGGCGCTCGGGAATCACGACGGCCTGCGCGCCCGCCGCGAGCGACGTGCGCACGATGGCGCCGAGATTGTGCGGATCCTCGACGCCGTCAAGGAGCACGAGCAACCCGCGCGGATTTTTCGTTCGCAGCAGATCTTCGAGTTCGACGGCGCCCTTCGCCGCAACGAGCGCCGCGATGCCCTGGTGCTCACGTGTCCCCACGAGGCGGTCGATCTGCTGCCGGTCCTCGAAGCGCAGCGGGACGCCCCGCGATTTGGCGAGACGCACGATTTCTTCGACGCGCTCGCCATGGCGGCCGCGCGCGATCACGATGCGATCCAGCGCGCGCCCGGCCGCGAGCGCCTCTTCGACTGCATGGAATCCCGTCATCCAGTTCATGGGTTACGTGTCGCGATCAGTCGGACGCGGCGCAGAATTCAAGCATGCGTTGTCGCGCGCCTTTCACCGGCACGGAAAATTCGGCTAGAGCAGCCGCCGGATCGAGCAGCAGGATCACCCGATCGAGTTCCCCGTCGCCTGCGCGGCCAGCCAGCGCCAGGCGAAGCGGATAGAAAAGCTCTCGCCCGCGATACGGCAACGCAGCCTTCACGCCATCGATGATTTCCTTCAGCCGGTCGGAATCAAGCTCGCCGCCATCCAACAAACGATTCGCGAATGCGCGGATCACGTCGCGCGCGCCGCCGCGCGCAAGAACAGCTTGGTTCCCTGGTTCGCGCACAAGAGCAGTCGCATCGTAGACGAAGAGGAGCGACAGCAGGCCCGCCATCGCGGAGACATCAGAAACCTGTGGCGCGAGAAGGTCCGCCGCTCGCGCGCACCATTCTTCGAAAGCAGGGCTTGCGGCGAGTCCGACCGACAAGTCGAGCCAGCCGCGCTCGCGCAGGATCGCGGCGATATCCGCGGCGGTGAAGAGGGCCGCGGCCGGCGGCGCTCCGGATGAAGTATCAGAGGTCATCAGTCGTGATTCTATCGCAGGGCACGATGCGCAGCCGCTAGTGGAGGCGGAGCGTGGCGATGGCGTGCGCGGCAATTGCTTCCCCACGGCCGACGGCGTCGACGCCTTCGTTCGTCTTCGCCTTGAGGTTGATCTCGCCGCTCGTGACTCCGAGCGCCTTCGCGAGGGCCGCGCGCATCGCCGGAAAATGCGGCCCCAGTTTCGGCCGCTCGCAGACGACGATGGCGTCGCAATGAACGATGCGAAATCCGCGGTCGGCGACCAGCTTGCGAATGTGCTCAAGGAAAATCAGGCTCGACGCGCCTTTCCACTTCGGGTCCGTATCCGGGAAATGCGTGCCGATGTCGCCGAGGCCGGCCGCGCCGAGCAGCGCGTCGCAGAGAGCGTGGCTGAGCACGTCTCCATCGGAGTGGCCCTGCGAGCCTTTGTCGAACGGCACTTCGACGCCACCGATCATGAGCTTGCGCCCCTCGACGAGCCGGTGCAAATCGTAGCCGATTCCGGAGAATGTCATCCGATAGGCCTGCTCGTCGGGATTGTGGGAGCCGCCGCACTTGGCGGGGGGTTCTGCCCTGAACGGCGGCGCATGCGTTTGCTCACCATGAGTATCCACGCTCCGAGGATGGCCAAGAATGGAAGAAGATCAATGATCAGCCGCGGCCAAGTGATGGTCTTGTCTTCGGAAACCTCGATCGCGACGCCCTGCTTCCGAAGCTGCTCGGTGAGGGCAGGAATCGTCTCCTTCGGGATAACCGTGCGGAATGTCTCCGGGGGCTCGCGAAGCTGCCCGACTACTTCGGCGGTGCCGCTCGATTCGATCAGCTTTGCCGACGCAATGTTGCTTTTGTCGACCTGGGCCATGAAGTCCGAGTAGCCGATCGGTGTGCCGCTCGGCGCGTTCTTCGACGATATCTGCCACAGGACAACCGCCAGCGCCGCCATGAGAACCCAAAAGAGAACCGTGCGAAGCACGACTGGCATGCCACCAAGGCGCGAGGCTTGGTTTGGCACGAATGTCACACCTTCACCGCCTGGCGTTCCTGCTCGAGGTAGAAGCGCGCGAGGTCCATATCGGCGGGGCGCGTGATTTTCAGGTTGCGCTCGGAGCCGAGCACGACGAATACCTCGTGCCCGAAGCGCTCGACGGCGGCGGCTTCGTCGGAGGCGCTCACGTCGTCCTCTTTCGCCTTGCGCAGAGCGTCGCGCAACAGCGGGTAGGTGAACGCCTGCGGCGTCTGCGCGAGGACGATGCGCTCGCGCGGGATCGTCGCCGAAATCAACGCCACGTCCTCGGGCAGGCTCGCGCGCTTCACTTCCTTCACGGTATCGATCGCCGGGATGCCGAGAATGGCCGCGCCGCGCGCGCGCGCCTCGGCGATTACTCGCTCGATTTGCTCGCGCGTCACAAACGGACGCACGGCGTCGTGGACCAGCACGATCTCCGTGGCGGGATCGACCTGCGCGAGCGCGTTGGATACCGATTGCTGCCGCGTGTCGCCGCCATGGACTACCCGCGCGGGACGACCGAGTCCGGCCCTGGCGACTTTGTCTTGCAGCGAGGCGATGTCTTCCGCGCGCGTCGCGACAAAGAAATCCGTAATCGCGGGACAGGCGGCCAGGCGCTTGAGCGTGAAGAGGATCAGCGGCATGCCGTCGAGTTCGAGGAACTGCTTGGGCATGTCCGCGCCCATGCGCGTCCCAAGACCGGCGGCCGGAATGATTGCGGCGATTCGACCCATAGGCGGCCTAGAAGTCTAGCGCAATGGCGCGCGCCGCGCGAGCGCAAGTGCGCGGGAAAAAATCGTGGGGACAGCGGCCTCAGGAGCGGCCGGATTCGGGATAGAGGGGCCGCGGCGGACGCTCGCCGCCCGGAGCGACCGGCGGCTCAGGCGCAGGGGCAGCCACGGCGCGAGGCGACTGCTCGCCGCGCTCGTCGTAGCGCCCGAAAATCATCTTGCCGGCCGTCGTTTGGTGGACGGAGGTCACGTTGATGTCGATCGTCTTGTTGATCATTTTGCGGGCGCCATCGACGACCACCATCGTTCCGTCGTCGAGATACGCGACGCCCTGGTTGTATTCCTTGCCTTCGCGCAGGATGAAGACGCGCATCACTTCGCCCGGCAGCACCACGGGCTTGAGCGCGTTGGCAAGCTGATTGACGTTCATGATCTCGATGCCCTGCAGCGTTGCGACCTTGTTGAGGTTGAAGTCGTTGGTGACCACTTTCGCGTCGTAGCGCTTGGCCAACTCGATCAACTTCAGGTCGACGTCGGCGATCTGCGCGAAGTCGTCTTCGGCGATCTGTACGTCGAGATTCGGCATCTTCTGGATGCGCTGTAGCACCTCGAGACCGCGACGGCCGCGCTGGCGCTTCAGCGGATCGGCGGAATCGGCGACGAGCTGCAGTTCCCGCAGAACGAACTGCGGGATCACGATCGTGCCGTCGAGAAAGAGCGCCTCAGCGATGTCGGCGACGCGACCATCGATGATCACGCTGGTATCGAGCAGCTTGACCGAATGGCGCATGCTGCGTTCGCTGCCGAAGAGGCCGCCGAGCGCCTGCAGGTTGAGCATGTCGCCCTTATTCGCGCCGAGAATCAGGCCGATGTAGGTCATCACGAGGAATACCGCCAGGCTGAAGAACGACCGGGTGCTTTCCGGCATCGTGGTGTGCGTGAAGATCAGCGAAGTGAGGTACGCACCCAGGATCCCGAGGATCGAGCCGACCGCCGCGCCGATCAGCCGGCGAAGGCTGGCGCGCTGCAGGCGCGTCTCGAACAAAATGACTGCAATCGCGAATACGAAGCCCGCAATCGCCCCCGCCCGATTGCTGATGCTGAACGGCCGGAAGTGGTATCCGACCACAACGCAAACGACGGTAAAAATGACGCGAAGAGCGAGAATGTCCCAGAAGGAACCGACGCGCGCGTCGAACGTTCGAGGTGAAGCCACGGGCTTGAGCTGCGGAGCCTCGGGAGAAGCGCTCGCCGGAGTCCGGCCGGGAGCGTTAGAAGGCCTGGCCATCGTTGCACCCTATGAAAATATGAATCTATGAGTCGCTAAGTCCCAAGAACGTCAGATTCTTCCGCCGGCGTTATCCATTCGATCTTTTCCAGCCGGGCATCAGTCGCACTGCGTACCACAATATGAAACAACTATGAAGCTGGCAGTATAGCACCTGCTATCGCGTGAGAGTCAAACCCCGGAGCGATCTTGATCTCAAAGTAGAACAGATGGCCGATACCGGGAAGACGCGAACGATCGCGGCCTTGTAGCGATTATTCCCGAGAATGGTCGTTCAGTCGTCCGGGTAACCGCGAAAGGTTCGGCCCTTCTTGCGAAAAAGAGACCATCGTGCAGCGAACGGACCTGCATTTTGTCGCCGGCTTCCGCCAATGAATCTTAGCCGTGCGGAGGGTTGGCCTTCAGGTCTGCTCCATCGGGAGCTAGAGGTAGTACCGCGGGACGCGCCGGCCGAGCGCGCAGAGCAGATCCGAGGTCACGGTGCCGATCTCGCGCGCCACGTCCGAAACGCGAATTTCCGCCTTGCCGTCGCGGCCGTAGATTGTGACGATATCGCCGAGCTCGACACCCGGCACGTCGGTGACGTCGAGCGTCGTCAAATCCATCGAAATCGCGCCAACCATTGGCACGCCCCGCCCGCGTACGAGTACGCAGCCGTGGTTGGTGCGCTGGCGCAGGATGCCGTCGGCATAGCCCGCGTTGATCACCGCGATGCGCGATGGACGCGCCGTCACGAATTTCGCGCTGTAACCGACGGGCTGCCCCGCGGGCAGATCGCGCAGGCTGATGATGCGCGCGCGCAGCGAAAGGCACGGCTCGACGGGAAGCCGCTCGCGCACTTCCTGTCCTTTTTGCGGCGGATCGAAGGACTGGTAGTAGCCGTAGAGAATCGCGCCGGGGCGAACCATATCCGCCCAAGTGTCGGGCCGCGCGCAGATCGCGCCGCTATTGGCCATGTGGACGATGCCCGGCGAAACGCGCAGCGCGCGCAGGCGACCTAGGCTGTGGCGAAACGCCGCTTCTTGCTCATCGGTCTGCTGCGCGCTGAAATCCTCGGCCGACGCAAAATGGGTGAACGTGCCTTCGAGCTGAATATGGCGGCAATCGGCCAGCGCGCCGGCGAACGCGTCAATCTGATCGGCCGGCAGGCCCAGGCGGTTCATGCCGGTGTTGATCTTGAGATGAAACCGCACCGGCGATGTCACGCGGGCGGCTTTCGCGGCGCGCTCGAGATTCCGGACATCTTCGAGGCGCGTCACCGTCGGCGTCAAGCCGTGTCGGATGAAACTCTTCTCTTCCCCGGGCCAAAAGCCGGTGAGAACCAAAATCGGCTTGCGAATCCCGGCGTCGCGCAGTTCGATGCCTTCGTTCTGGCAAGTGACGCCGAAGCGGTCGGCGCCCGCCTTCGCCAGCGCCTTCGACACGGGCACCGCGCCGAGCCCGTAGGCGTTGGCTTTGACCACCGCGAGAATCTGAGGCCTCGGCCCGATGTGCCGGCGGATGACGGCGAGGTTTTTCGCGATTGCCGTGACCGAAATCTCGGCCCACAGCGGCCTGCCGTTCGCGTGAATTGATTTCGTCATTCTCATCTAGGATGCCAGAGCCGCCCGAGCCGCGCGACGAAAATCCGTGCCGCAGCGCCGCGCCTCACCGTTTGGGTAAACACTCCGTCTTGGATGATTGCAACGGGAGGGCCGCTGCGGCGCGATCGTGTGCGGGCGGCGCATCTACTGGAAATACGACACTTAGCGGGTGGGCCTCGGAGCACATGTGCGGCTCGCCGGACACGGCTGTGGCTGGGTGGAACAGTGGCGGGAAAACGTGATTCGTGACCGCCTCTACTCTTCCCCGCCCGCATTCCACGCATCCGGCGCGGCTTCCTCGAAGCGCGTGTGGCGCGAAAGGAAAACGAAATTCAGCGTCCCGGTCGGGCCGTTGCGTTGCTTGGCGATGATCAGCTCGGCCTTGGCGCGATCCTCCTCGGGCAAGTCCGTCTTGTAGAAATTCGGCCGGTTGATGAAAAGGACGACGTCCGCATCCTGCTCGATCGCGCCCGACTCGCGCAGATCGGCGAGCTGCGGCTTGCGCTCCTCGCGCTCCGGCGCGCGCGTGAGCTGGCTGAGCACCACGATCGGCACCTTCAATTCCTTCGCGAGGCCCTTTAGCGCGCGCGACATGGCCGACACCTCTTCCTGGCGGTTCGTCTGGCGGCCGGAGCCGGTCGGAACGCAAAGCTGCAAATAATCGACGATCATCAGCGAAAGCCCCCGATCGCGCTTCAGCCGGCGCGCCTTCGCGCCCATTTCAAGCACGGTCGAGGACGCGGAATCGTCGATCCAGATCGGCGCGTCGCCGAGATTCGCGAGCGAGCGCGTGATTTTGCCCCAATCGTCACGGCTCATGTGTCCGGTGCGGAATTTGTGGGCGTCGACGCGGGCTTCGGACGCAAGCAGGCGCAGCAGCAGCGACTCCTTCGACATTTCCAGGCTGAAAATGGCCACCGGCTCGCGATGGCGCAGCGCCACGTTCTCGGCGATGTTGAGCGCGAGCGCCGTCTTCCCCATCGAAGGTCGCGCCGCGAGGATGATCAGCTCCGACGGCTGCAGCCCGGCGGTCTCGTTATCGAGATTCGAATAGCCCGTCGCGAGGCCCGTGATGCGCCGGCCTTCGCTGAAGATTTTTTCCAAGCGCTCGAAGCCGTCTTTGACAAGATCCTTGACGCCGACCAAGCCGGCCTTCACGCGATCCTCGGCAAGCTGGAAGATCTGCGATTCGGCGCGGTCGAGGATCACGTCGGCGTCGTCACCCGAAGCAAACGCCTGCTCCTGAATCGCGGCCGTCGAATGAATCAGGCCGCGCAAGACCGACTTCTCCTTCACGATGCGCGAATAGTGATCGACGTTCGTCACGCGCGGCAGGCCGTCGGCCAGCTGCGAGAGATACGCCACGCCGCCGGCGGCTTCGAGTTCCCCGCGGCGGCTGAGGTCCTCCATCAGCGTGATCGTATCGATGGCCAGCTGCTTCTCGCTCAACTGCACCATGCGCTCGAAAATGTGCCGGTGCTGCGGCAGGAAAAAGTCCTCGGACTTGAGGACCTGGACGGCGGCGTTGAGCGCGTGGTTATCGAGCAGGACGGCGCCGAGGATACTGCGCTCGGCTTCTAGATTTTGTGGGAGCGGTCGTTCGAGAGTGGTGTCGCCGGCCATTCGCTTTATGTTCGCCTAAGTCCTTGTCGGGCGCAAGAGGGCTTTCGCGCAGACACACGACTACCAATCGGGCCTGCCCGGCAAACCCTTCGCTCTATTTTTCTGTTCGGTGGATGCAACGCTGACGCGTTTCGCCCCGAGCGTCGAGCATTCTGCCACGATGCGTGCGCGCGTCAATCCGACGAGGCTGTGGATGAGTGTTGGAGCGGTGGAAATTCCCAGGTGTGGTGCAAAAGAAAAAGGACGCGGGAGGCCCGCGCCCTCGCGCGATTCGCCGCCCGGGGGCGGCAGCTACTCTTCCTTTTTGACTGTGAGTTTCACGGTCGCGATGATTTCGCGGTGCAGCTTCATCGGAATCTCGAATTCGCCGATGGTCTTGATCGGCTCGGCGAGCTGAATCTTGCGCTTGTCGATGGTAAAGCCCTTGGCCGCGAGCGCTAGGGAAATATCGGCGTTGGTCACCGAGCCGAAGAGCTGGTCGCTTTCGCCGGATTTCCGCGCCAGTTCGAGCGAAACGCCCGCCAGGAGCTCCGCGAGCTTCTGCGCGTCTCCCTTCTCGGTGGCTTCCTTCTTAGCGAATGCGGCGCGCATCTTTTCGAGGCGCTTCATATTCCCGGCATTCGCTTCGAGCGCGAGCTTGCGCGGCAAAAGGAAATTGCGGGCGTAGCCTTCGGCCACTTCGACCACCTCGCCGCGATTCCCGAGCTTTTCGACGTCTTCCTGCAGAATGATTTGCATGTTCCTTGTCCTCGAGCTTCCCTTTTGCCCCGTTTCAACGCCGCTACCGATCGTCGAATTCAAGAGCAGATCCCTCACGCCATCCCGCGAAAGGGGCGGGTGGGTTCCCTTCCTGCGTCAGGGCAGGGCGGGAGACAGCCTAAATGGTCAGCGGGCTTACAGTTCCGCGGCGAATGGAAGCAGCGCGATATTCTGCGCGCGCTTGATCGCCACGGTGAGCCAGCGCTGGTGCCGCGCGCAGGTGCCGGTCATGCGGCGCGGCAGAATCTTGCCGCGCTCCTGAATGAACGGCGCGAGAATCTCGGCGCGTTTGTAATCGATGAAGTCCGCCTTGTCGACGCAAAAGCGGCACACCTTCTTTTTGCGGACGAAGTTCCTCTTGCCGCGCTTCGGGCCGCCGGGCGGCCGAGATCCCTGAGGCCTCGGCCCGCCGAAGCGGGGAGGCCCGCCGGGACCAGACGGCGCGCCGGCAGGCGGCGCCGACGGCGCACTCGGTGCGGAAGCAGCCGCCACGGGCGCCGGATTCTGTGGTGCGTGTTCTTCTGCCATTCGATTTCTCCCTGACTCGATCGATCTTTAGGATGTTGCAGCGGCGTGTTCCGAGCCGCCGGCTGGAGCACTCGGCGTTCCTGCAGCCGGCGCCGTCTTGCGCGGACGGCGGGCGGCGCGGCGCTCGCGGTGCTTCTTGAGTTTTTCCTGGCGCTTCAATTCCTCATCGAGGCGCACGGTGAGGTACTTGATCACCGGATCGGCGACCTTCAACCGCCGCTCGAGTTCCTTCACCACCTCGCCGTGGCTCGAACGAATCACCATGTAGACGTAAAATCCCTCGCGCAGACGCGCAACGCGGTAGGCCATGCGCTTGCGGCCCCACTTCTCGGTCTTTTCGATCTTCGCACCCTTTTCCGTGGCGGCGTGCTCGATCGTCGCGATCACCTTGTCGATATCCGGCTCCGGCGTATCCGGCCGCAGGATGAAAATCAGGTCGTACTGACGTTCTTCCATGTGTCCTCTCGATTGCCCGTCTTTCAGCGCTTCTACTGCTTCTCTTCCGCATCCCCCGGCGAAACTTTGCGGTTGAACCGCGTCATCGCCTTGCTCAGACCCTCGGTCAAAACCACCTCGACGGCCTCGGCCGCGTCCACCGCCATCTGCTGCGCCATCCGCCGTTCGTCGCGGCCGATCGTGCAGAGCAAGTAATCCTTCCGGTCGCCCCAGATCCGCTCCGGCTGGACGCCCATGCGCACCCGGATGAATTCGTCCGTGCCGAGCGTGGCGATCACCGACTTCAGCCCGTTGTGCGTGCTATTGCGGCCGCGATCGCGAATCCGCAGCATGCCCCACGGCAGATCGATCTCGTCGAGCGCCACGATCGTCTCGGCAGGATCGCACTCGTACCGCTCGATCAGCATCCGCACGGCCACGCCGCCCAGATTCATCATCGTCTGCGGCTTGGCCAGAATCACTTCGTGGCCCGCGATCGTGCCGCGCCCGATCAGCGCCTTCGCTTCGGGACGCGTGACGCGAATCGCGTGCCGCTCCGCCAACACATCGATCGCCCAGAAGCCGGCGTTATGCGGCGTCCACTCGTACTCTTCGCCCACATTGCCGAGGCCGACGATCAGTCTCATACGGGCTCATACAGGGCGCCGATGGCGCCGCGGATCGCGCCCGGACGCGTCCCAAACGGGCGGCGCGCCAGTGCCGCGGCCCGGCTACTTCTCCTTGCCCTTCTTTTCGGCCTTGGGAGCGGGAGCTTCCGCGGCACCCTCGGCTTCGCCCTCTTCTTCCTTCTTGCCCTTCTTGATGACCTCGGGCTCGGCGGGGGCGGTCTCGGCGGCGACGGCGGCTTCGGGCGCCGGCTCCTCTTCCTTCTTCAGCGTGACGACGTGCGCGATCACGCGCTGCGGGTCGGTAAGCAACTTGATCTTCTGCGGGTCGATCGGAAGATCGCCGGCGCGAAGCTGGTTGCCGATCGTCAGCGGCGTGACGTCCACTTTGAACTCTTCCGGAATGTCGCCCGGCAAACACTCGATTTCGACTTCGCGCGTCACCGTCTCGAAAACGCCGCCCTGCAGCTTCACGCCCTGCGGCTCGCCGAAGGTGTGCACCGGCACGCGAACCCGCATGCGCACGTCCATGGCGATCCGCAGCAAGTCCACGTGGAGCAGCTTGCCGTTGAGCGGATCGACCTGCCAATCCTTGAGCATGGCCTTTTCTTCGGCCCCGCCCGATACGCGAACGCTGAAGATCGTGTTGTGCCCGGATTCCGAGCGCAGAATCTTGGTCACTTGTTTGGTGTTGACGGAAAGGGCCACCGAATCCTTGCGGCCGCCGTAGAGAACCGCGGGGACCATGCCGGTCCTGCGGGTGCGATGGGCGGCGTTCTTGCCGCGCTCCTCGCGAATCGTGCCTTCGATTGTAAACGTTTCCATTGGCCTTTCACCCTCAGCGGCGTAAGCCGCCTCCATTTCCTCTGCGCGGCTGAGGCCGCGCGCTGACGAACTCTCCTGCAATCAGATGAACAGCTCGCTGATCGACGTTTCCTCGTGAATCGACTGGATGCCCCGGGCCAAAAGCGGCGCCACACTCAGCACCTTGATCTTCGACAAGCCCTTCGCCGCGTCGTTGAGCGGCACGGAATCGGTCACCACTACTTCTTCGATCTGCGATTTCGCAATGCGCTCTACCGCCGGCCCCGAAAGCACGGGGTGCGTGCACGCTGCGAATACTTGCGTCGCGCCGTTTTCGAGCAGCGCCTCGGCGGTCTTCACTAGAGTGCCGGCCGTGTCGATGATGTCGTCGATCACCAGCGCCGGACGCCCCGAAACATCGCCGATCAGGTGCATCACTTCGCTCACATTGATATCGATGCGGCGTTTATCGACGATAGCCAGTGGCGCGTCGATCCTCTTTGCGAAAAGCCGCGCGCGCTCCACGCCGCCCGCATCGGGCGAAACCACCGTCATCGGGCCGATTTTTTTCTTCTGAAAGTATTCGACCAGCACCGGCGCGGCGTACAAGTGGTCCACCGGAATATTGAAATATCCCTGTATCTGCGGCGCGTGCAGATCGAGCGAAAGAACCCGGCTCGATCCGGCCGTCTCGAGCAGGTCCGCCACCAGCTTCGCCGAGATCGCCACGCGCGGGCGGTCTTTCCGGTCCTGCCGCGCGTACGGGTAATACGGAATCACCGGCGTGATGCGCCACGCCGACGCGCGCTTGAACGCGTCGATCATCAGCAGCAGCTGCACCAGATGGTGGTTCACCGGCGAGCTGCACGGCTGCACGACGAACACATCGGCGCCGCGCACGTTCTCAAGAATCTGGTAGCGCGTCTCGCCGTCGGAAAAATGGCCGTGCTCGGCCCGGCCGCGCGATACGCCCAGCTGCGCGCAAATCGCGTCGGCCAAGGCCGTGTTCGCGGTACCGCAGAACACCTTGAGATTGTTGTTGCCTTCGACCAGAATCGCCCCACCCCCGGTCAATCAATCACACAATCACACGGCAGCCCGTAACCGTCGCGCTACTCCGCCTTGGCAAGAAACCCAAGCGCGCGACCATACTTTTCCCTGGAGAGTGTTTCGACCACGAAGACCGAATCTTCCGGGAACGCACGAGCGGCTCGGCGCGCCTGCGCTGGGTTTCGGAATATTCCGAACACCGCCGACCCGCTACCCGCCAGCGCGGCATCCGCGGCTCCTCGCTTGAGCAATCCGTCCTTGATTTCTCGAAGGCGCGGATGGCGGCTGAAAACGGGACCTTCAAAATCATTCGAAAGCCCGTCCTGCCGGCTCCAGCACAGAGCGCAGAACCTCCAAATATTAGGGGGTTTGTCGCGTTTTGTCAATTCTGTCGAAAGCCACTGGTAGGCTTCTTTCGTGCTGACGCCGATATCTCGCGGCGAAACCACCACGATCGTGCGAGGCGGTGCGTCCGGAAGCGGATAAATTTCGTCGCCGCGGTTCACCGCCAAGGCGCGGCCCCCGAAAAGAAAAAACGGCACATCGGCACCCAGCCCTGCGGCGATTTCCATCAACCGCTGCAAAGGCACCTTCGCCTTCGTCAACCGCAGCATCCCGATCAGCGCAGCCGCCGCGTCGCTCGACCCTCCGCCGAGCCCCCGCGCCACGGGAATTCGCTTTTCCAAATGCGCGTGAATGCCGGCGCGAAACCCGGTTTCGCAACCGATCGCCTTGATCGCGCGATAGACGAGATTTTCCGGCCCGGCCGGCAGCGACGTATCGGTGGATTCCAGCGTGATTTGCGGTTCCCGTGTCAGCGAGAGTTCGAGCGTATCGTGCAGCGACATCGCCTGGAAAATGGTGCGCAGCTCGTGGTAGTTGTCCGGCCGCTTGCCCATCACATGCAGGCACAAATTGACTTTCGCGAACGCGGGCAGGCGCACCGATCTCTTCGCGCGTGAACTGTTGGTGGAAGGCATCCGGGGAGCTTACTGCGGTTTCGTCTCCGTGGCGGGCACTTTCTGCGCGAGCCGCCGCTTGACGGTGCGAAGCTGCGCTTCGACTTCCGTCACCTTGTCGGCTTCGTAGTCGGCGGGCAGCGCCTTTTGCCACTCGGCGAGCGACCGCTCGAGCAAGTCGGTGGCGCGCTCGTTCTCGCCCAGCTTGACGTAGACCGCGCCGAGATGGCTGAGAATCGTCGGGTCGTGGCTCTCCCGGTCGACGGCTTTGCGGCAGTATTCCTCGGCTTCGGCGAGCTTATTCTGTTTGTAGTAGGCCCATCCCAGGCTGTCGAGATACGCGCCGTTGCTCGGCTCCTGCTGCACGGCCTTCAGTACCATCGCGGTCGCTTCTTCGAGCCGGAGGCCGCGGTCCGCTAGCATATAGCCAAGATAGTTCAGCGTCGGCGCGTCATCGGGGCTGCTTGCCAGCACCTTGCGAAACGCCTCCTCGGCAAGGTCGTACTTCTTTTCGCCGTCGTAGATCGCGCCCTGCATGAACCAAACTCTTTCCTTGTCATCGGGGCTCTGCGCCAACGCCTCGGCTTTCGCCGCCGCGGCTTCGGCATCAGCGAACTTGTGCCCTCGCTCGTTCACCTGGGCGATTTCGAGGTATATCTTTTGATCCACTGTTGTGCCTTGCAGCAGCGGCTGAAGCAGCTGAACGCCGGATGCGGCATCGGACTTGTCGGCGTACAGCGTCGCGAGAGTAACCGTCAGATCTATATTCCTGGGATCTGCATCGTGAGTCTTCTTGGCCTCTGCGATCGCTCGATCGATGTCGTGGCTGTCACGATAGGCGTTGATCAAGAGAATCTCCGCCTGCTTCTGCGCGTCCGGACTCAGCTTCGCCATCTGCTCGAAGGTATCGATCGCCTCCGGATATCGTTGCGCCTGCGAGTAGGCTCGTCCCAGCTGTTCGTAGAGGATCGCGAGGGCGTTCGGGTTCGCGTCGGCGCCCTGGCTCTTGATCCCCGCAATCGAATCGCTCAACACCTTGATGGCGTCGTCGTAGCGGCCCTGGTCCTGGTAGAGGAGCGCCTCGTTGTAGAGAATCTCGACGCTGCCCGGAGCAAGCTGCTTGGCGTGCTCCAGATTCGACTCGGCGTCGTCGAATTGACCGAGCCGCCGCTCGAGCTGCGCCATGCGCAAATAGTTCTCGGCGGTGCCCGGCTCGAGCTCCGCCAGCTTTTTGAACTGCTCGAGCGCCTCGGCGTACTTGTTCTCGGAAAGCAATGCCTGCGCCAGACCGTGGCGGTGGCCTGGATCGTCGGGATCGGCCGCCAGCGCCTGGCGATAGGCCTCTTCCGCCTTCGGATAGTTTTTCGTCTGCGTGTAGGCCTCTCCGAGCAAATCTTCGATGTCCGGCGAATCGGAGATATCCGCTGAGCGCGTCAGCAGGTCGATCGCTTCCTGCGAACGTCCTTCGTCGACCAGCAACTGGCTGAGCTGTTCGAGGGCCGGAGGATTATCCGGCTCGCGCTGCAGCAGAGCGCGCAGCACCTTTTCGGCCTCGTCATGCCGATTCTCGAAGCGGTACAGCCGCGCCAGCCACAGCGCCGAATACGCATCGGTCGGATCGATCTTCAGGATCGCCTGAAACTCCGTCACGGCCTTTTCGAGATTCTGCTGCTGCACCTCGCCGGCGCCCATGTCGCCGAGCGTGTGAATGTAAATCCGCGCAAGCAGCCGGTGCGCGTCCAGGTTGTTCGGGTCGGCTTCGAGAACTTCCTGTGCCTCGACTACGCCATCTCGGGTGCGATGCGACTTCGCGTAGATTTCGGCCAGCCGTTCCTTGGTGACAGCCGAATCCGGATCGATTTCGAGAGCTTTCTTGTACGATTCGATCGATTGCTCGGCGGTGTCCGCGTTGGTGGTCGCTTCGTACTGCAACTCCTGAAGATGGCCAAGAGTGAAGTAGTAGTACGCGTCGGCGCGGGAGGATTCGTCGGGCTTGGCCGGCGCGGCCTGAGAAACAGGCGATGGTTGAGCCTCGGCCTGCGGCCCGGCCGCAGCCTGCGCCGAGACGTTCGAGGCGCCGAGCGTCGCGCCGGACAGAATCAACACCGCCGTAGCCTGCAAAATTGTTTTCATGGGTGGACCAGCCGATCCCGGGCCGATCTTTTGATTATCGTACAGGCCTCCAAAGCCGTCAAAGTATTCCCCTCCCCTGCGTTCGACGCGACACCGCCTCGATATGCGACGCATGGGCGTCGAAATGGGATGCAAGCATTTTGGGTTGTGTTTGGGCGGCGTTTCAGGCGAACATCGCCGGGAGAGGGAGTGTTAATGGCTCTTGGCGATATCCGGCGCGCTCACGCGTGCGCCTGGGGTGGCGTGTTGCTGCTTACCCTCACGCTCGGCGCGCGCGGCCAGGACGCGAAGGGCGCAGGAACCGCCTCCGCTTCGGATCCTGCTTTGCCGGCGGTGCAGCCACAACCCGCCCTGAGCAGTACCGCCGCTCCGGTGGGCGATCCTCCGAACGACGATGCCGCCCCTCCGCCGGAAACCGAAAAGCCCAAGAGCCCCAAGCCTGCGACACCGCCGCCCGAGGCGCCGGCGGCCGTTCAGCCGAAACCGACGCTGGTTGACTTTGCCTGGCTCGTGGGACGCTGGCAAGGTGCCTGGGGACCCCGCACCGCGCAGCAGGTCTGGATGCCCGCGAGGGCCGGCGTCATGCTGGGGACATTTCAACTTGTCGACAACGGGCAAACCCTTGTGATCGAGCTCTATACGATGGTCGAAGGGCCCAACGGCGTCAGCCTCTATCTTCGCCACTTCACTCCGGCGCTGCAGCCCTGGGAGAGCTCCAAACCAACCCTACTGAAGCTGGGGAACGTCACGCCCAAGTCGATCGAGTTTGATAATCCCCTCGACGGCGAACCAAAGCGCACGATTCTGCACAGAGTCGATCCCGATACTTACCTAGCACACTCGGAGATCGTCCCGGATAAAGGCGATCCGCAAACCGTCGAGATCACCTATCACCGGCAGCGGGACAACCCCTCCTCGAAATCGAAACACTAACGCGTTGCGCGCTTCAGGTGAGCGGCTTCAGGTCTTCGAACACGCTAGGAATCAGCTCGGAAACCGTCGGATGGATGTGAACCGAATGCGTGATCAGCGACGCCGGTTTTCGCGCGTACATGGCGGTCAGGATGCAGTGAACCGCCTCGTCGCCTCCGACGCCGAAAATGCTGGCTCCGAGGATCTGCTCGCTTTGCGCATCGACCAGCACCTTCATTAGCCCGCGCGTCTCGCCCTTCTCGATCGCCCGATTCACTCGGCTCATGGGTCGAATTCCCATGCGCGCCGGTTTGCCGCTCGCGCGTACTTCCCGCTCGTTCATTCCCACGCGCGCAAAAGGCGGATCAACGTAGAGCGCGTATACCGGAATCCGGTCGCTCAGGCGGCGAGGCTCGCCATCAAGCAGATTCGCTGCGACGATCTCGAAGTCGTTGTAGGAAGTGTGCGTGAAGGCGCCGCGCCCGTTGCAGTCTCCCAGCGCCCATATACCTTCGACCGACGTTCGCAACTGGTCATCCACCTCGACGAATCCGTTCTTCTCCAAGGAGATTCCCGCCTTCTCAAGGCCCAAATCGTCGGTATTCGGTACGCGGCCGACGGCAAGCAGCACTGCCGTCCCGATCGCCTCCGGGTCGCCTTCGCGGCAGCTGACGTGAACCACAGTCTTTCCCTCCCGCTGGCTCAGCCGGACGCACTCGGCGTTCAGCCGGAACTGTATCCCCTCGGCCTCCAGCGCTCCCCGTACGCCATCGCGGATGTCGTCGTCTTCCCTGCTCAGCAGATGAGGCTGCCGCTCGACCACGGTCACCTCCGCCCCGAAACGCCGAAACATCTGCGCGAACTCCAGCCCCACGAAGCTGCCGCCCACGATGATCAGGTGCTCGGGCACTTCCTCGAGATCGAGGATCGTGGTGCTTGTCAGATAGGGGATGCCATCGACTCCCGGAAGATCGGGAATCCGAGGCCGCGCGCCGACGTTGAGAAAGATGTGCTTCGCCGTGAGAACCTGATCGCCCACCCGTAAGCGATGGGGCGCCTCGAACTGCGCCGTTCCCCGAAGAAGCGTGCAGCCTTTCATGTTGGTGAGCCACGACTCGTCTTTGCTGCGCGAGGTGCCGACGATCGCGTCCTTCCGCGCTTTCACGCGCTTCAGATCGACCCGAACGTTCGCGCCCGTCTCGAAGCCATACTCGGCCCCTCGCCTCGCCATGTGCGCGGCCTGCGCGCTCGCGACCATTGCTTTCGTCGGCGTGCAGCCCGTATTCACGCACGTACCGCCGATCTTACCCCGCTCGACGAGCGCGATCTTCCAACCCACCGCCGTCAGACGGCCCGCCAGCGGGGGGCCCGCCTGTCCCGCCCCCACGATCACCGCGTCAAACGATGTGTCCATCAGAACCTCGTCACCACCACGATCGACAAAACGATCGCTACCGCGTCTTCGATCAACGCCGCCGGCAGATCCTTGCCGATGGCCGATGCCAGAGCCCCGCGCGCCGCCGCGCCGCCGAGCGTCCCCGCAACTGCGCCGACGGCGCCGGCGAGCAGCCCCAATGCGAGAGATTCCGTCGACGCGCCGATGCACGCTCCCACGAGCCCTCCACTGATCACACGCGCTGCGAACGCGGGCGGAACTTTTCGGCTCGGCGTCTGCGGGAGCTTGTCATTGATTAACTCACCGATCGCGAGCAGCGTGAAAATGATCGGCGTGTACTTGAATCCCATGAAAGCGAGCGGCGTCCCCGAGAGTTGCAGAAACCGCAGACGCGCCGCCCACGACGCCGCTGCTGGCGCCGTCATCGCACGGAGTCCGGACACAACTCCGAGCAGGAAGGCCAGTAACAGGTACATGAGGTGAGACTCCTTTCGGTGAAGCCTGAAGATTGATGTGGCGAGTCGGCGAAACGCCGCAAGATTCGGCAGGGACTTACGCAGGCAATTTTGTATACAAACTGGGACTAGGAGTCCTGTAGCGAGGCGTCAGGGCAAGCCCTGACGCCCGAATCGCGCCACTTCCGATTTTCGAATTTCGATTTTCCGTGTGTAATCGAATCTGGCTTGCCGAGCCGTAGCCCGCCGATGTGGCGGGCGAAGGCTGGTGGGGCTGGGGAGAGTCGAACTCCCGACACGCAGTTTAGGAAACTGCTGCTCTATCCATCTGAGCTACAGCCCCGCGCTTTGAAAGCAATTGTACCACGCCGATTTTCCGCGTTTCCGCCGAGCGGCGGCGCGAAGTTCGGAGATTTGCCATCAGGCGAGGGCGGCAACTCTCTCGAGCACCCAGAAATTCGGCCCAAGCTTCGCTTCGAGCTTGCTCAGTTGCTCGCGATGAATCTCGCGGACGCGCGCCGGCGTGATCGCTTCCGACCGGTCGACTTCATCGATCTTCAGGCTGGTCTTGTCCTCATAGAGGTGCTCGCCGATCAGGCGCGCCCGGTCGTCGTACGGCCAGATGAACGCCTGCCGGCTGTGCGCGTGATAGAGCTTGTCGGGACTTTCGACCTGGTAACCGATAGCTCGGAGGTCGGAGCCGGTCGCGAGTTGATGGAAGGTGATCTCATCGCAGATTCCCCAGTCCTCGACCGCGAGGCGATCGTCGGAGTGCCACAGGACTGCCTCGCCGACGGCATTGTAAAACGCCTTCACGCCTTCCTTCCCCTCGATCACCGAGGGATTCGAGCCCCAGCTCACCCGGTATACGGGATGATCGACCATCATGTCCGGCGCGACGATCGTGTCGTAGTCGCCCGCTCCCTCCAGGTGCACGTGCCGCCAGAAATTGAGGAGGATCGCGCGATGCAGCGGCTTGGTCGTGCGCGCCAGCAGCCTCTCGGTCGGCTTCATGCACTCATAGACGGCTTGCTCGAATCGGTTCATGTCAGTCCCCCCGAATACTCGTGGCCCCGAATATATAGCAGACCGGAAAAGCAAGCCAGCGTCCTCCGGGGCGGCGGTCCCGTTCAAGCCGCCGTTTCTGCGCTGCCTGCGTCGAAAATAGCGTGCTCGCGCGTCACGAAATACGCCGTGCGCGAAGGATCGATGAAATGCGTTTCGTCCTCGCTCGACGCCCGCCATTCGGGCGACTGTCGCGCTGCAAGCAGCGCCGCTTCGTCGTCGAACCAGAGCTCGGCCACGCCGTCGTAGTCCGGCGCGTGCGCATCGCTGGAAACCGCGATTCGATGGCTCTGCACCAGCCGTCGCAGGTGCGGAATCCGCGCGCCAATCGGCCCGTGCACGTCCCGCCAGTAGCGGAAAAACTCCTCATCGGTCAGCCCGACCTTCTTCGTGACGCAGTAGACAACCTTGATCATGGCACGGTCCTTCTTCCTCTTTTACCTCTTCCTCTTTCCGCGGCTCCTTGCGTAACATTGGCGCTCGAACTGTCGCTTCGGAGCCCCGGGGCGGCAAGCCGGTGAAACGATGACGAGACAAATTATTCGCGAGCCGCGCTGGCCGGCGTTCGTCGCCATGCTGGCGGCCGGCTGCCTCTATTGGTCGCTTCCGGAGCCACTCTCCGTGGGACCAAGCTGGCTGCTCGCCCTGGTCGTCGCGATCCTGCTGGTTCCCATGACCGTTTCCTACCAGTCCGGCGCCTTCCACGTCACGCGCATTCTCACCTTCATCACCAACGGCGCGATCACGATGTCCATGATTGCGTCGCTCACCTTCCTGATTCAAGGCATTCCGGAGCATCGCGAGGCGCCGCTCGTGCTGTTGCGTTCCGCGGTAGCACTCTGGATCACCAACGTGCTTGTTTTCGCTCTCTGGTATTGGAAGCTTGATGGCGGCGGCCCGATGGAGCGCGAGGACCGGCGGGAGCGCCTGCAAAGCTCCTTCGTGTTTCCGCAAATGGCGGTGCAGGGAAACCAGGATGAGTCGTGGTCGCCACAGTTCGTCGACTATCTCTTCCTTGCCTTCAACACAAGCACTGCCTTCTCGCCAACCGACACCGCCGTGCTTTCGCGCTGGGCGAAACTAGGCATGATGCTGCAATCGCTGATTTCGCTGTCGATCGTCGCGGTTCTCGCCGCACGCGCCGTCAACATTCTCTAACTCCCCGCGTCCGGCT
>Ga0335073_10000345_pt1 | contig 60975 bp, 59 predicted proteins | sample Lox_Sample_22_FD_207093 | JGI IMG/M metagenome (GOLD analysis project Ga0335073, IMG submission 207093) | Soil microbial communities from Loxahatchee National Wildlife Refuge, Florida, United States - Lox_Sample_2.2 | ecosystem: Environmental > Terrestrial > Soil > Wetlands | place: USA... | reverse complement strand
CGTCTTTGTTCCCCCTTCGTTTTTGGTCCGCTCCTGCGTACTCCCACGGAATGCGCGTTTTTCCAGACCACCGAGCGCGCTCGGTTAGAACTTTGTGGGTTTCTACCGTAAATAATTGATTGAAAATATATTTGCGGTGCGGATGCTGGTAATTGACTATTTTTGCGAATTCGCTAGGGAGGCTGACACGAGCGTAGAGAGCAATGCGGCGGACTGTCGTAAATTGCAGGTTAGTCCCAACCAAAAAACACAGCGTGAAGCGCTTAACTTTAAAAATTGGTTAGTGCGTCTCCGTCCTCGCTGGCAAACAAACTATGTTGGTCAAGGTCGCACGGTATTAGCCACGGCGGAGAATGGATTCATCTCACCAGTCGCGGGCCAGGGATTGTTCGTCAATGAGACGCGGCTTTTGTCCAAGTATGAATATCGAATCAATGGAAATGCGGTCCAACCTGTCGCCCTCTGCAATGTGGAACAACATACGTGGCTTGGCTACTACATCGTGCTACCGCCCGGCTTTCAGCCCGGTGCCCCGGACAAAGGCAGCGGCCAGGTAACGGCGGCATCGCAAAATTCTCTCGAACTGAAAGTTTCCCGCTATGTGTCCGGGGGCGTACACGAAGATGTAGATCTTAAAAATTTTACGCTGCAGCCAACTTCGTTCCGGTTACGATTGCAGCTTGACGCCGATTTTGCCGCAATCGACGAAACTCTGAGCCGCCGGAAGCAGAGAGGACGAATAACGCGGACTTGGCTCGCCAATGGCAGCGGATGCGGTGTGCTAGGGTTTCGGTACGAGGCGAAACATAAATACGATCATCAAGGCGAGAGCGGGCTGAATGTATTTCGATGTGCGATCGAGATCCACATAGTCCAAACAGACTCCCCAGCCAAGTTCCGAAACAATGCGATCGAATTCCAGATTCATCTGGACCCGGGAGCGCACTGGCACGCATGCATTCACATGATTCCAGTGATGGGAGACAACCGTCTCGAAATTGAGCATCCGACGTGTTCTTTCGATGAGGGCGGTGATTCTCTTTCTCAACTGCGGGAGAAATTTGTCGAGGAATCCACGACATTTGCGACGTGCGGACGCGGCACCCTGTCTCATTTGGTCTCGCGCACAGTCGAGCAGGCTCGCAAGGATTTATCGGCACTTCGCCTTCACGACCTGGACCACGGAGACCACTCCTGGACGGTCGCCGCAGGATTGCCGATCTACCTCGCTCTGTTCGGGCGCGACACGCTCACCGCCGCCTGGCAGACGGCGATGCTGAGCACCGAACTTCTACGCGGCACATTGTCGGAGTTAGTGCGGTGGCAAGGAAAGGAAGTGGATGATTGGCGCGACGAGCAGCCCGGTCGGATGCTGCATGAAGCCCACACCGACCCTCTTTCGATTTTGAACTATATTCCGCGCGAGCGTTACTATGGCGCGACGACACCGTCCCCTTTGTTTTCGATCGCTCTCGCGCTGCTTTGGAGTTGGACCGCTGACAAAACCTTGGTCGCTCCTCTGATCGAACCTGCTATCAAGGCTCTTGATTGGCTGGACCGTTACGGTGATACGAATGGAGACGGCTTTTACGATTACAAGTCGCGCTCTGAAAAAGGCAATAAAAATCAGGGTTGGAAGGATTCCGGTGATGCCATTGTCTATGAGGACGGCGCGCAAGTCCACGCGCCTATCGCTATGTGTGAAGAACAAGGCTATGCGTACGCCGCTAAGCTTCGACTTTCGGAAGTGCTTTGGTGGTTAGGCCAAAAAGACGAAGCCAAACACCTCTATTGCGAGGCTGTTGAACTGAAAAAGCGCTTCAACGAGACCTTTTGGATGGAAGACCGCGAGTATATCGCCATGGGGCTCGATGCCAAATCCCGAAAAATCAAATCGATCGGCTCCGATCCGGGGCATTGCATCGCGACCGGCATTGTCGAAGAGAATCTGGTGCGCCGGGTGGCAGACCGGTTACTTCAACCTGAGCTGTTCTCCGGGTGGGGAGTTCGCACGCTTTCTGCCGAGCATCCAGCCTATAACCCCTACAGCTACCATCGCGGCTCGGTCTGGCCGGTGGAAAATGCCACGTTCGCACTCGGGCTTGCTCGATATGGTCTGTTTGATCACATGGAACAAATCTGCCGGGCGCAGTTTGAAGCCGCAGGTTTGTTCGACTTCTGTCGCTTGCCGGAACTCTTCAGCGGCCATGCGCGCGATTCTCAGCATCCCTTCCCTGCTTTTTATCCAGCTGCGAATTCCCCGCAAGCGTGGTCCGCTTCGGGTGTATTTACCTTGCTTGAGGCGATCCTGGGCGTGTTTCCATATGCTCCGTTGAACTTGCTACTGCTGGACCCACACCTTCCGGAGTGGCTGCCCGAGATCACGGTAAACAATCTTCGGGTAGCAGGCGGTGTGCTGAAAATCAGGTTTTTCCGCGAAGCAACCGGCATGAGCAAATTTGAAATTCTTGAACAGCAAGGCACCTTGCGTGTAATTCATAAACCGAGTTCTTGGTCTTTGCGGATGAAATTCGCCGGAGACGTCAAGGATGAATTGTCCGGTTATCTATGAATCGAGAACACGCTCCATGCGAAAGCCGCACACACCCTAACGGGCTGATACAGCCATTTTGATTGCGTCTTACACCATTCGCGCGATGTGAACATTGGCACCTGCAAACCAAAATAGGTTGAAGCCTTGGAGCCGCAAGTGACAGAAACAGCCGCAGATATTTTGGTACAACGCTTGATCGATTGGGGTGTAACGGACATTTTTGGACTGCCCGGTGACGGTATCAACGGAATCATGGAGGCGCTGCGGAAGCTCCAAGACAAAATTCGCTTCATCCACGTGCGTCACGAGGAAGCTGCCGCTTTCATGGCCTGTGCCTACGCGAAATATACCGGTCGGCTAGGCGTTTGTTTGGCGACTTCGGGGCCCGGTGGCATTCATCTGCTTAACGGTTTGTATGACGCAAAACTCGACGGTCAACCAGTGCTGGCCATAACCGGCCACGCCTTCCATGATCTGATTGACACCCACACGCAACAGGATGTTGACCTCGATCGGCTTTTTGAAGATGTAACGGTGTACAACGTTCGTGCGATGGGCTGCGCACACATCCGCAATGTCACCGATCTGGCGTGCCGAACAGCTCTGAACTTCCGAGGCGTAGCACACATCAATATACCAAGCGACATACAAGACGAGGAAAATGATGAGCGGTCTAAGCGGAACGTACCGAACCACACCGCAAGTGTTCCAGCCCGAAGCGGGCGGTTGCCGGCAGAAAATGACTTGTTGCGTGCTGCCGAGGTCCTGAACTCCGGCAAAAAAATTGCCGTGTTGGTGGGCCAGGGTGCTCTTCATGCAAGAAACGAAGTGATTGCGGTCGCCGAACGGCTTTCCGCGCCGATTGTGAAAGCATTGTTGGGCAAGGCCGTCGTTCCTGACGATTGTCCGTACACGACGGGCGGGATTGGACTGTTGGGCACAAAAGCGTCGCAGGAAGCGCTTGAGGAATGCGACACACTTCTTATCGCGGGCTCCTCATTCCCGTATATTGAGTTCTACCCGGCTCCCGGTAAGGCCCGCGCCGTCCAGATCGACATCGACCCCTCGCGTATCGGCCTGCGTTATCCGGTCGAGGTCGGCGTAGTGGCGGATTGCGCCAAGGCCTTGGAAGGTCTGTTGCCAAAACTTCGACAAAACAAGAACGGCGACTTTTTGAAAAAGGCCAGAAAAGAGATGAAGGCATGGGACGAGCTCATGCTGAAGCGCAATTCGCGTGAGGAAAAACCGATGAAACCCCAAGTTGTTGCTTGGGAGCTCGGCAAGCGCCTGGATGACGACGCAATTGTTTCTTGCGATTCCGGAACCATTGCCACCTGGTTTGCTCGCCACATACCCGTTAAAAACCGGCAAATGCACTCGCTTTCGGGAACACTGGCGACCATGGCTAATGGACTGCCGTATACCATCGCTGCGCAAATCGCGCATCCGCAGCGGCAATGCATCGGGTTTGTTGGCGATGGAGGGTTCACGATGCTTATGGGTGAATTCGCCACCGCCGTGAAATATCAATTGCCCATAAAAATCGTTGTGATCAAGAACAATACTCTCGGTCAAATTAAATGGGAACAGATGGTGTTTCTCGGGAATCCGGAATACGCATGTGAGTTAAATCCGATCGACTTTGCGACCTTCGCCCAAGCTTGCGGTGGAACCGGCTTTCGGATTGACGATCCCAAAAATTGCGGGCAAATCATAGAGAAAGCGTTGCGAACAAAGGGTCCCGTGCTCATCGAGGCAACCGTCGACCCGAATGAGCCCCCCATGCCGCCCAAAGTTACGTTGGAGCAGGCTGAAAAAATGGCAAAAGCCTTGGCGAAGGGTACACCGAATCGCAAGGAAATCGCACTGACTATCGCGTCCGACAAAGTCCGCGAAATGGTGTAACGGCCAGCTTTTAGAACTTCGATAGTGCAGTTATGGCGACTAAAGACTTAGTCTCGATTGACGTTACATCGGCCCGCAAATATCGTGCCCGCCGACAGAGATCTCTATCCAGCACCGCAGTCCTTGAGGCTCAACTACGCCAGCGCATTAGGAGCGAGGTGCGTTTTGATGATGCCAGCCGGGCGATTTACGCCACGGATGCGTCCAACTACAGACAGGTTCCCATCGGAATCGTGATCCCGAGGACGCGGCAGGACGTAATAGAAACCATTTCTGTGTGCCGCAAGCTTTCTGTGGCAGTGCTTTCGCGCGCGGGTGGTACGAGCCTTGCCGGCCAATGTTGCAATACCGCGATAGTGATCGACTGGTCGAAGTATTTGAACCATGTCCTCGAACTAGATGCGACGAAGCGGTTCGCGCGAGTCGAACCGGGAACCATTTGCGATGACTTGGTCAATGCTGCAAGACCCTACGATTTGACTTACGCGCCCGATCCCGCGACTCACGATCACTGCTGTTTCGGGGGAATGCTGGGGAATAATTCCTGCGGGGCCCATGCCCAGATGAACGGACCGGCCGTTAATAATGTCGAGTCAATGGAGATTTTGCTATACGACGGAACACGCATGGAAGTCGGTTGGCTCACTGAGCAGGACTGGAAAGATAAGGCTGCGGGTAGCGGTCGCGAAGCGGAAATCTACGCCAAACTTAGAGCGCTCCGCGAGCGGTACCAGCATTTGATTCAATTGCGATACCCCAAAATCGTACGCCGCATCTCTGGCTACAACCTGGACCAACTCATTCCAAATGAAAAAGGGATGGTGAATATCGCGCGGGCACTGGTCGGCAGCGAAGGCACGTGCGTCACTATTGTGGAGGCAAAGGTTACGTTGGTGTACAACCAGCCCGAACGCGTTTTTCTGGTGCTCGGTTATCCGGACGTTTATCAAGCCGCTGACCACATCATGGAAGTCCTCGAGTTCAAGCCCATTGCCCTGGAAGGAATTGATCACCGCCTATATGAAAACGTAAAGAAGAAGGGTGGTTTACACAGCGAACATCTAAAACTGCTGCCAGAGGGACGCGGATGGCTGATCGTGCAGTTCGGCGCAGCTTCGCAAGAGGAATCCAAGAATGTAGCGGAGCAACTCTGTGAAAAGTTACGAAGCCAACCGAATCCACCGGCAATGAAGTTGCTCGTCGACAAAACCGAGCAGAAGAACCTTTGGGATGTTCGCGAGGCGGCGCTGGGTGCGACCGCCTTCGTGCCTGGGCAGAAAGATGCTTGGCCCGGTTGGGAAGACTCCGCAGTGGCGCCTGAACAAGTCAGCAGTTATCTGCGCGACCTGCGCGCGCTCTATGACGAGCATGAATACAATCCTTCGCTGTATGGCCACTTCGGGCAGGGTTGCATTCATTGCCGGGTGGACTTCGACCTCTACACCGAAGCGGGTGTTAAGAAATATCGTCACTTCATGGAGGAAGCGACCGACTTGATCGTCCATTATGGCGGATCCTTCTCCGGTGAACATGGCGATGGGCAATCGCGAGCGGAATTCCTGGGGAAGATATTCGGCCCAGAGCTGATTGAAGCTTTTCGCGAGTTTAAGGCCATCTGGGACCCAGATTGGAAGATGAACCCGGGTAAGATCGTCGATCCCTATCGCATGGACGAGAACCTGCGTCTGGGTCCTACTTACGATCCAAAAGAGCCACTGACACACTTCAAATTTCCCGAAGATAACGGAAGCTTTGCACGGGCCACGCTGCGTTGCGTCGGAGTGGGAAAATGCCGCCGTCTGTCTGGGGAAGGCGAGCAGGCTACCATGTGCCCCAGCTTCATGGTCACGAGAGAAGAAAAGGACACGACGCGCGGCCGCGCCCACGCCCTTTTCGAGATGTTGCAGGGAAACGTTATTGAAGACGGTTGGCGTAGCGAAGGCGTTAAAGATGCGCTCGACCTGTGCCTGGCATGCAAGGGATGCAAAGGCGACTGCCCTGTAAACGTCGATATGGCTACCTACAAGGCGGAGTTCCTTTCGCACTACTGGGAAGGGCGGCTTCGGCCCAGATCCGCGTACGCATTCGGCTGGATCGACAAGTGGGCTCAACTGGCTTCATTGGCTCCTGGACTCGTTAATTTGGCGACTCAAGTCCCGTTGCTACGCAATATTGCGAAATTCGCCGCGGGGATTCCTCAACAGCGGAAAATCCCGGCGTTTGCGCCGCAAAGCTTCCGTGATTGGTTCAAGAAACACAAAGCCAAATCGAACGCGATCGGCCAGCAACGCGTGATTCTCTGGCCCGACACCTTTAATAACTATTTCTTTCCGGAAAGCGCCATAGCCGCAACAGAAGTTCTGGAGTCGGCTGGTTGCGAAGTGCTCGTTCCCGGGGGGCATTTCTGCTGCGGCCGTCCCTTGTACGATTACGGTTTTCTCGACAGCGCGAAACAATACCTTCAGCGCATTTTGACTGGCTTAGGCTCCGAAATCGACCGCGGCACACCGATCGTGGTCTTGGAACCAAGCTGTTGCTCCGTGTTTCGCGACGAACTCCACGGCTTACTTCCCGAGCACCCTCGTGCGAGCAAATTAAAAGACCAAACGTTTACGTTGGCCGAATTTCTGGAAAAGCATTCCTCCTTCGCTGCTCCTCCGTTCAGGAAAAAGGCCATCATCCACGGCCATTGTCATCACAAAGCTATTATGCGGATGAAGAGCGAGCAGTCGCTTTACGAAAAAATAGGCCTTCAGTATCAGGTCCTGGATTCCGGTTGTTGTGGAATGGCCGGCTCCTTTGGATTTGAAAATGATAAATACAAAATCTCAGTCGACATCGGAGAACGCGTTCTTCTGCCGGCAGTTCGCCGCGCGGACAACTCTACTCTGGTCGTTGCCGACGGCTTCAGTTGCAGGGAACAGATTGCGCAGCTAACGGATCGCAACGCATTACACACCGCCGAACTTTTGTCCCTGGCGATGCAGAAACCTCAACTCGAGGATCAAGCTAAGCCGGAACGACAAATTATGCGGCGCCGCAAACAAGCGCAGAGGAAATCCATGCTCGCAGCGGCCTTGGCATTGGCTTCTCTCGCGGTCGCCGGTTTTGTAATCGTTGCGCGCAGAAAATCTGTATTGAAATATCGTTGATCGAGGTTGGATTTGAACACAGAAACCGTAGTGGTCACAGGTTCATCGGCTGGTTTAGGGCGAGCCATTGCCATCGAATTCGCAAAAAGGGGGGCAAAGGTCGCGCTGCTTGCCCGCGGGGAACGGGGCCTGAAAGCCGCGGCGCAAGAAGTGATGGCCGCAGGCGGGACCCCATTTATACAAGTGTTGGATGTCGCCGATGCGGATGCGGTCGAATCGGCCGCAGGCAACATAGTGCGGGAGCTTGGTGAAATCGACATCTGGATTAACAATGCCATGGTTTCGGTGTTCTCTCCGGTCAAGGAAATGAAACCGGAGGAATACAAGCGCGTAACCGAGGTCACTTATCTCGGCGTGGTGAACGGCACACTCGCCGCTCTGAAACGGATGTGGCCCCGGGATAAAGGCAAGATCGTTCAAGTTGGATCGGCCCTGGCCTATCGCAGCATTCCTTTGCAATCGGCATATTGTGCCGCAAAACACGCGATTGTCGGGTTCACCGATTCTCTTCGCTGCGAACTCATTCATGACCGGAGTTCCGTCCAAGTGTCCGTCGTTCACATGCCCGCACTGAACACTCCACAGTTCAGCTGGGTCAAAAGCCGGCTGCGTAACAAAGCGCAACCCGTTCCACCGATATTCGAACCCGAAGTCGGAGCGCGCGCCGTTTATTGGGCAGCGCATCACAAACGTGCCGAATTGTACGTAGGGTACTCTACCGTTGAAGCAATCGTCGGAAACAAAATCGCTCCTCGTGTTTTGGATCAGTATCTTGGCCGCACAGGCTACGCTTCCCAGCAAACCGCTGAGCCCGAAAGCTCCGATCGGCGCGACAACCTGTGGTCCCCGCTCGATGCCGATCAGGACCACGGAACCCATGGCTCCTTTGACACGCAAGCTCGCCCGATCAGTTATCAGCTTTGGGCCGATCTCCATCGGCCTTGGCTTGCTCTGGGTATCGGTATTTCCGCGCTGGCCGTCGGCTTGTTGTTACCCAAAATGAGCACCCGGTAAACGCCAAGGTTCTTGCTGTTCAAAGAGAGGTCCCATGAAACCAATCGGCAAACTACGCTGGGCCATCGCGGAAGGCTACATCCCTACTTCGAGTCACGGTCCCGAGCCACAAATGACCAGCCACGAAACCGCCTGCATACTGAACGCCGGCGACGCCGACGCTCACGTCCGCATCACCATCTTCTTTCCAGATCGCGAATGCGTGGGCCCTTATGAGGTTACCGTTCCCGCGCGGAGAACCAAGCACCTGAGATTTAATGACCTGACTACTCCACAATCGGTTCCGCACGGCGCCGATTATTCCAGCGTCATCGAATCGGATGTTCCTATCGTGGTCCAGCACACACGACTGGATTCTCGCCAGGATGCCAACGCATTGCTCAGCACGATCGCCTATGCCGGCACGGATTGAACAAACAAAAATGGCGAAAGCTGCCAAAGCGATTGATTCCCGCATCGATTCGGTGACTGTTACGGCTTGCTCGATTCCCACCGATTTTCCTGAATCTGACGGCACGCTTGCCTGGGACAAAACGACCATCGTTGTTGTCGAGGTCCAATCCGGCACCACCACTGGAATTGGCTACACCTACGCGGACCTAAGCACTGCAACCTTGATTCATACCGTGCTTCGTGGAGTTGTCGAAGGCCGCGATGCCATGGACATCCCGGGAAGCTGGGTTGCCATGACTCTTGCTATACGCAATCTTGGCAGGTGCGGGATTACTTTCATGGCCATCTCCGCGATCGACATCGCGCTTTGGGATCTGAAAGCTAAACTTCTTCAGCTTCCTTTGTTGCAGCTGCTGGGCGCCGTGCGGCCCGGTATTCCGGTGTACGGCAGCGGCGGTTTCACTTCTTATTCGAATGGTCAGCTACAGCGTCAATTATCAGGTTGGGTGAGTTCCGGTATTGAAATGGTAAAAATGAAAATCGGCAGCCATCCCGAACAAGATATTGAACGCGTTCGTTTCGCGCGAGAAGTCATCGGAGACGGAAAGCGTCTTTTCGTCGACGCCAACGGCGCCTATACGCGAAAGCAAGCTTTACGGTTTGCCCGGCGTTTCCGGGAGTTTGACGTCTCTTGGTTTGAAGAACCCGTTTCGTCTGACGATCTCGAAGGACTTCATTTGATCCGTGACCGCGCTCCCGACGGCATGAATGTCGCTGCGGGAGAATACGGCTATGACGCCAACTATTTTCGCACTATGTTAAATGCCGGGGCGGTGGATGTACTGCAAGCCGACGCCACCCGCTGCGGTGGCATCACGGGCTTTCTGCGAGTCGGCGCACTTTGCGATGCACAATCAATACCGCTTTCGGCTCACACCGCGCCCGCAGTTCACATGCATGCGTGTTGCTCCGTGCCAAAAGCCGTTCATCTGGAATATTTCCACGACCACGTCCGCATTGAGAACATGCTGTTCGACGGTATACAGCAACCGAAAAGCGGTGAATTAATCCCGGACCTGACACGTTACGGACTCGGCCTGGAAGTTCGTCGGGACGCAGTGCAAAAGTATGGCGACCGGTAAAGCATCGCAGTTTCTCGGGAAAGAAAAACGGAGTTCCGTGCATCGGTCTTTGACAATTGTCGACCACGACGCGCCATTTAAGTATTTTCAATGAACAACATTCCTAAACTGTGCGTCGCCCTGATCCTGACATTTGTCTCTGGGTTGGTCGACATTGTTGGATACCTCGGAATCTATCGCTTCTTCACCGCACACCTGACGGGAACGACAGTGCAGTTGGGGCGTGGCCTTGCGGTTCGGAATTGGATGCATGTGTCGCTCGCAGCGGCGATTGTCGGGGCGTTTATCGGTGGTTCGTTGTTGGCACGTGCTCTGATCGAAATCTCCTCCAGAAGACATTTTCGTAGGATTGCTTCAATTACGTTGCTTTTGGAGACGTTTTGCCTTGTTGCTGTGGCATTAGAACACTTCACGTCTTCGGCCAAACCATTTTGGAGTATTGCCGCATTGGCGGCTGCCATGGGTATCCAAACAGCGACATTGACAGGAATCGGCCCACTGACGGTACACACGACCTTTGTCACCGGCATGTTGAACAAATTGGCCCAACTCTCTTCGCACATAGCGTTTCGAGCTTACGATTTGCGTCACAAACATAACGGCAACGCCGCCATGCAGAGTGAACAACGACGTGACTGTCAATTAGCGGCCTTTCTTGTTGGCATTTGGCTCGTTTATGTGGCTGGCGCCGTTCTAGGCACTTGGTCATTCGCCGTTTTTCAGTTGCGCGCGCTTTTCATTGCAGTCGGGTTCTTGGCACTGAGTCTGGCCGCAGATCAATTTCGTCCCATCGCAATCAGGGAAGAACGAGAACAATCGGAGAGTTAAATAAGGATTGTCGACCAGGTCTAAGTTACACGAGGATCGCTTTCTGCCGGATATCCAGTTCGGGTATGCACCGAGAATCGGCGGTGGGCAGCATAAGCATTCACGTTACCACCCGCATTGCATTGACCGGCGCCGGTGTTGCTTGCGGAACTTCAACATGAGCGCATTCCTTCCGGAGACCGAATTCCTACCAGGGTTTTCCTTGTGGTGTCCAATTGCGCGTAAACACGTCCGCAAGCGTGAACACAACGAGGAGCCCCAGCCAGAACAGGCCGACGATGCTGGCAACGCGGCTCAATCCGGCCTTATAGCGAAGATGCATGAAGAACAGCGCGACCAGGAGCATTTTGCACGTGGCAATCAGCATAGCGATCAGTGTGTTGAAGATGCCAAGGTCGACGTAAGCAAACGCGGTGGTGAGCGCGGCAAGAACCAGTAACGCTAGGAAGACCCAGGTGTAAATGCGCACGGGAACAATTGGTTCTGGATGTAATTCGGCCATGTTAGTGACGATTTCCTGTGATCAAATAAAGCAACGGAAACAGATAAATCCAAATAATGTCGACAAAGTGCCAATACAGTCCGCTGACCTCGATGCGATTGTAGTGTTCGGCGGTGATTTTGCCGTACCAAGTGAGCAGGGCCATCACCGCCAGCAGGCCTATGCCAACGATCATGTGCAAAGCGTGCAGGCCAGTCATGAAAAAGTAGAAACAGAGAAACAGTTCGACGCTTTGCGGAGTGGCGCCTTGCAGATCATTAGCACTTGGATGGAAGTCGATGCCGGGGACCAGGTGCTCGTTCCATTTCCCATAATATTCGGTGAACTTGACGCCAAGAAACGCCACGCCCAGCAAAATGGTGAGAATCAGGAAAAGCACTACGAGTTTGCGCTTGCCGAGACGGATGGAGTGCACCGCAAGGGCCATAGTAAAGCTGCTGCCCAAGAGTACGAACGTCATGAGCGCGCCCAAATGGCGTTCGAGAAGATGGCTGCCCGACACGAAACCCGGGAAATAAATCATGCGATAGACAATGTAGGTAGTGAACAAGCCTCCAAAAAAAAGAATTTCCGTGGCCAGGAAGATCCAAATACCGAAATTGCTGGCGTCGCGTTGTTGTTCGATGTGCTCGAACTGCTCCTGGAGAGCAGGGTTACGGTTGCCTGCATGCGGATTTCCGGCGCCCGGGAATGCGACTGTGTCAGACATTAGGAATTCCCATGTTCTCGTAAGCGTAGGCGTCTTGCGTGACGACCGGAATTTCTTCGAAGTTGTGTGTGGTCGGCGGTGATTGAGTCTCTTCCCATTCCAGGCCGGTAGCCAGGAACGGATTGGGACCTGCGTCTGGACCGTAGCGCAACGACCAGATGAGATAAACCAGGGGCAACAGGTAACCCAGGCCGAGTATAGAAGCGCCAGCTGTAGACATCACGTTCAGCATTTGGAATTCCGCGGGATACATGGCGTAGCGTCGTGGCATGCCTAAATAGCCCAGTAGATATTGGGGAAAAAAGGTGAGATTGAAACCAACGAAGATGATGACCGCGGCCAGGCGCGCCCAAACGTCAGGATAAAGTTTGCCAGTGATCTTGGGCCACCAGAAATGGATGCCGCCTAGATACGCCATCACTGCGCCTCCCACCATGATGTAGTGGAAGTGTGCGATGACGAAGTAGGTATCGTGCACGTGCACGTCCACGCTTAACGCCGCGAGAAACAAGCCGGTCAGACCACCGATGGTGAAAAGGCCGATGAAACCCAGGGCGTAGAGCATCGGGGCGTCGAAAGAGATAGAACCTTTATATAAGGTAGCGGTCCAGTTGAAGACCTTGATCGCCGAAGGAATGGCTACCGCGAAGCTCAGCGCCGAGAAAACCATGCCAGCGTATACGGATTGCCCGCTGACGAACATGTGGTGGCCCCAAACAAAGAATCCAAACAGCGCAATGGCCATGCTGGAAAAACCTATGGCCTTGTAGCCAAACACACGTTTCCGCGAAAACGCCGCGACTAGTTCGCTTACCACTCCCATCCCCGGCAGAATCATGATGTACACCGCTGGATGCGAATAAAACCAGAATAGGTGCTGGAAAAGGATGGGATCGCCACCAAGGGCAGGATCGAAAATGCCGACGTGGAGACCGCGTTCTAAGCCGATAAGGAGAAGGGTGATGGCCAGTACCGGGGTGGCCAGAACGAAGATGACGCTGGTGGCATACATGGACCACACGAAAAGTGGGAGGCGAAACCAGGTCATACCCGGAGCACGCATCTTGTGCACGGTGACGATGAAGTTTAATCCCGTCAGAATGGACGAGAATCCCGTGATGAACACTCCGGCGGCCGCCGCCATCACATGCGTCGTGACGTAAAGGCTACTGAGAGGGGTGTAGAACGTCCAACCAGTATCGACGCCACCGCTGACGAGCGCGTACAGCGTGAAGGCGGAACCAAAGATGAAAATGTACCAGCTCAGGAGATTCAGCTTGGGGAAGGCGAGATCGCGTGCGCCCACCATTATCGGAATCAGGAAATTGCCGAGGGTTGTGGGAATCGAGGGAATCAGGAAGAACCAGACCATGACGATCCCGTGCATGGTGAACAGCTTGTTGTACGTTTCCGGATGAACGATGGCGCCCGCCGGTTCCAGCAGATTCAGCCGCATGAGCATCGCCGCAAAACCGCCGACGAAAAAAAGCATCGTGATTGAGCCGAGATACAGGAGGGCGATTCGTTTGTGGTCCGTCGTGAGGAGCCAGGACTTGAGCGTGTGCTTCACGTTCAAGTAGTTCACGGGATTATAGAGGGGACGCTCAACAACGGCTGTGCTCATTGGTTCCCCTCGGCCACAGGTTGTGGCTGCTCCTGCCCCATGGACTTGATGTAGGCGATAATCTCCAGAATTTCTTCCTCACTGACCTCGCCGCGGAAGGAAGGCATGACTTGCGGGTAGCCAGCGACAGGCAGAGTCGTCGGATTGAGAATGATCTGGTGGATGAAGCCTTCGTCAACCTCGCGACGTTCGCCATTTTGCAACGTCGCTACACTACCAAATGCACCTGTCAGTGGGGGCCCACTGCCAGACCGGTTGGTTTGATGGCAATTATTACAAGCGAGCTTTGCGAATAGGCGTTGCCCAACGCCGGCGGCAGATTCGCTCGGACGGTTCCGGTACATCCATTCGGCATAGTCCTTCTGGGACATCACGTAGACCCAGCCGATCATGCCGGAATGGAGTGTGCCGCAGTATTGAGCGCAAAACAGATGATAGCGGCCTATTTTTGTGGGCTGAAACCATTCCAGAGTGTAGCGGCCCGGAACCACATCTTTTTTCTCGCGGAAGGCGGGCACGAAAAAGTCATGGATCACGTCTTGGGAAGTCATGATCAGTTTGATGGGAACGTTCACCGGGATATGCAGTTCGTTGATCTCTCGCTGACCTTCGGCGTGCTGCAGATGCCACATCCACTGCTTACCGACCACGAATATTTCTGTTGATCCGATGGGAGGCTCGGCATCACGGAAGAACAGATTCGCAGCCCATAGAAAAATGACGACGTTTATGATGATGGGGATCACAGTCCAGACAATCTCAAGTGGGATCGATTGCAGGATAACCGGTGGCACTGAACCGTGAGGACGACGGCGGTACCGAACCGCAAAATAGACCAGTGTGCCGAAAATCAGTACGCAAAGAAGGAAACTTAATCCCGTAAGGAAATAAAACAGCTTATCGAGATGCGCGCCGGAGGTGGAAGCCGCCTCGGGGCGGAACGGAATTCCGGATTGGAGTAAGAAGGCGATCACTGAATAGCTCCGGCGGTGCGAGGTTGTTTGGCACGCGGCTCAGTTGACGCTCCGCCATAGTTTTCGTTCCGAAACAAAAGAAAAACCATCACGGCCATAAATAAAACGGTTATGCCTCCGGCGATCTGAAGGACATGCGAGATCAATGCGCCGTATTTCCCGGTCAGCGGATCATAGTGATAGCAATACAAGATGACCTGATCGACGAGCGAGCCAATCCGGTGTTGCGAGGCACGAATCAGACCGAGGCGCACATCCCGTTCGGAGAAAGAAACGCCGTAGGTGTATTGGCTCAACACACCCTGCGGCGTCAGGATGATTATGCCGCTGGCGTGGGCGTACTGGTGGGAAGTGGGATCATAGGCATAGTGGAAGCCAACCGCATCAGTGAGTTGGCGAATTTGTGGCTCTTTTCCCGTCAGGAAGTGCCAGCCATTTTCGGCACCAGGCCGTCCGTACATAACTGTATAAGCTTCGTGCTTCGTGGCCGCCAGCGCTGCGCTATCGTCGGGGTCGATACTGAGAACGACTACGTTGTAGTCCTTGCCGGCTTCAAAGTTCAGCGGCCGCACGGCGCGAACTAAGCCATCAAGCAATTGCGGACAGAGCATGGGACAGCGGTAATACGTGAGAGCGAGGATGACCGGGCCGTGGGTAAAAAATTGACGCAACATGACCGGTTGGCCGTGCTCGTCCAAAAAGCTGGAATTCAGGGGAATCGAGTCACCGAGACGTTGATCGAAGCGCACCTGACGGAAGATAGACGGATTGGTGCCGACGGTTTGCGCGGGATCGGTGTTCAGCTGGGCTATTGCCGGAACAACCATCCAGAACAGCGAACAAAACGCCAGATACCATGCTGCACGGGCCGTCCTATTCATGGCTCTTGTACCTCCGGATGTGTGTTCTGTGGCCGCGCAGACGGGTTGGTGCTCTCAGTTTCTCCGGCACCCTTGCCGGCGGATGCTTGCGCAGCGACCGGCAGTCCTTGCTGGAGCAGTAATTCCATAGCGCGATCGATGGGAATGCGTGCGACGCCGTTTTTCTGATCAATCCAACCGGCACCGTTCAAGAATTTGTTTTCAGTGTCTCGATACTCCTGAATGTCGTAACCGGGCGTGGCTTGAATGCGTGGAGGAGGCGGCAGCGGACGCGTCGTACCGAAGAGTTGTTCGACGACCGCGCGAGGCTGATTCGTTTTTCTGTAATGAGCGAATAAGCCAATCACTGCAACGGACGTGATCGCCAGAAAAACGCCAACACCAAAGAGGAAAAAGAGCAGCCCAGGCACGCTGACGTCGCGGGTTTCGAAACCGAGCGCCTTCGCCTGCGATAGAGCGTCATTCGCCATATTGCGTCACTCCTGGGAAGTCGGGATCGTGTAGCGGCAACAGCGGATAACTCTTGAGCTTCCAGATGTAAAAAGCGAGCCAGATCCCGCCAATGCCGAGAGTTAGCAGGACATCCAGCAGATAGAGGCGCGGACCATCGGGATGAAATGCGGGGACGATCATCCAAAAGAGCGCACAAAAATTAAGCAGGAATACCACGGCGCAGATCCGCGCCAAGGTGTGCGAGTGGCGTTTAAGATCTTTTATGAGCAAAAGAAAGAACGGAACGGCGAAATAAAGAATGATGAGTGTTAGCGCCAGGAGTGCCCAACCATGACCGGCGCGGGAAACGTAGTAAGGAATTTCGTTGAGCAGATCGCCCGACCAGATAATCAGAAATTGCGAAAAGGCGAGGTAAGCCCACAGCATGACAAAGGTGAGCAGAAGATTGCCCAAGTCGTTGAGCCGCGCGGGCGTGACAGTCTTATCCACCGGATCGTATTGGCCTACAACACGAGTTACCAGAATCGTGAAGGCGATGGCCGCTTGCACTTGCATCACGATGAAAATGAGCCCGTAGATGGTGGAGAACCAATGCGCTTCCAGCGACATCACCCAATCAATCGAGAAGAACGTCACCGTGAGGCCATAAGCCAGCAAACTCCATCCAGCCATGTGTTCGAGCCGCTGCTTGTAATGGACGTTGCCGGTGCGGTCGAGTTCGCGAGACCAGTGGACCAGGCGATAGGTGATCCATAGCCAAAAAAGAAAGTAGATAGCCTCGCGACCGAGGAAAAAAGGCACATTCAGATAAATGCTCTTCAATTTAAGCGTCGGATCGCTCGCAACGATCTCTTTATGGGTCCACACGAACAGGCTGTGCATCCCAAGCAGCAGCGGAATCAGCAACAGGGCCATCAAGGGAAGCGTACGCACGCCGGCTTCCAGGGGACGCCTGACCGGCAGTCCCCATTTTCCGCCGGTCAGGTAGTTGAGCAGCAGGAACGCGATACACCCAAGCGAAAGTCCTGTCCAGAACATATAGCCGAGGAGATAGGAGCGGAAGAATTGCTGTGGATGGAGGATGCCATCAATGATTGCGGCCGCCAGGAACACAATGCCGACAATCAGCAGACGGCGCTGCCATAGGTTAAGGTTGCGGCCAAGTTGCTCGTTCATGGCGTGCTCCGGGAAATAGCGGATGAAGCATTGGTAACTTCGCTGCCCGGGGCGTGCTGGCTCAGTTGCAGCGCACGAATATAAGCGACGATCCGCCAACGGTCTGCGGGTTCAATGCGCGAGCGATACGAGAACATACGGCCGAATCCGTTCGTGATAACTTCGAAGAAATGCCCGTCGGGAGCTTGGCGCAGCCGGTCCGAATGGTAGGAAGGCGGAGCTAAAAACCCGCGCTGCACGATCATTCCGTCGCCATAGCCGGCAAGACCATGGCAGGGCGAGCAATAAATGTTATATCGCTCCTGGCCGCGCTTCAGGTCGCTGGCCGAAATCTTGAATGGAAATGCGTCGACCAGATTGCCGCTAATTCGACCGGTGTACAGCAATTCGCCTTGGGCAGGCTGGCCGCCGGGAACAGTGCCCTCGACAGGCAGTCGCGCGGAACTGCCGTCGCTGAAGAAGTCACTGGCGACTTCCGGGTTGTACTTCGGCTGAAGATGCATGTCCAGCCGGCATGAAATCAGCCCCACGGCCGCTGGAATAAGCAGCAGCACAAAAGCAAAAACACGAGTCTCGGATTGGAGTGCGCGGCGTGGCATCATTCCTCAACCTCGAAGAGAGAAGCCGGGCTAAGGGATTGTAGGAATTGCCTGGTTTTTACGCGATCAAACTGTTTGTCGTCTGCCTGGATACACAGGAAGAAGCGATCGTTCGAAGCCAGCGCGAAACGTTCGGCGTTGAACAACGGATGGTAGTGACGCGGCAGGCCATTGAGGCCCAACATACCAAAAGTGGCCATTATCGCGGCGAAGAGGACCGTAAGTTCGAAGGTGATGGGGATGAAAGAGGGCCAACTATTGTGGGGCTTCCCGTCGATGTTGAGCGGAAAGCTCCAAACATTGGCATAAAACTGCATGAAAAAGCCGAAAGACCCGCCAAAAATGCCCGCGAGCAAAACCAAAAGCGGCAGGCGTGTGCGATGAAAACCGATGGCTTCGGCGAGGCCTTCGACCGGCATCGGAGAAAAGGCATCCAGCGCAATGTACCCGGCCTCGCGGGCCGAGTGGCTGGCGTGGAGAATTTGTTCTGGAGTTTCGAACTCCGCCACCAAACCGTAAATCGAATTGCGTTTCTCTTCCATAGCCATCCAGTCTTGTTTCAGGCTACGTTTCAACCAGTTTTGGGTTGGGATTGCGCAGTTTCGCGAGATAGGTAGTCCGCGGGCGGGTGTTGAGCTCCGCCAGCAAACTATAATCCCGGGGCGACGCCTTAAGTTTGGTTACCTTGCTGGCAGGATCGTTGATGTTGCCAAAAATGATGGCCTGCGTGGGGCACACTTGTTGACAGGCGGTTCGGATTTCGCCATCACGCACGTGACGGCTTTCTTCTTCTGCGTGGATTTTGGCTTCGTTAATACGCTGCACACAATAAGAGCATTTTTCCATCACGCCGCGGCTGCGTACGGTGACGTCGGGGTTGCGAAGTGGGTAAAGGCTTTGCGTGTTCCAGTCGGAGTACAACTTAAAATTGAACCTGCGCACTTTGTAGGGGCAGTTGTTTGAACAATAGCGCGTGCCCACGCAGCGGTTGTAAATCATCTCGTTCAAGCCTTCGGAGCTGTGCATGGTTGCGCCGACGGGACAAACCAATTCGCACGGTGCTTGCTCGCAGTGCATGCAAGGAACCGGCTCGAAATACATTTCCGGGTTGCGCAGGTCGCCGCGATAGTAGTTATCGACACGAATCCACTGCATGTCCCGCCCGGCCATGACTTCGTACTTGCCCACGACCGCGATATTGTTTTCGGCATAGCACGCAACAACGCATGCCGAACAACCGGTGCAACGGTTCAGGTCGATGGACATGCCCCACGCATAGCCGTCATATCGGTACGGCGGATAAAGGGACAGGCCGGCGGACTTGTTCTTGTCGGCGGCGAAATGAGGATCATTGTGAAATTCGTCCAGCGTCCCGATGCGCACGACGTCACGACGGAAGGCCTCGACACTTTCGGCTTCAAGCTGCTGGCCATCGCGGTCCATGGGATGGTGCAATTGGGTAACGGCAAATAAATGGCTGCGGCCCGTGTTTATCAGCTTGAGTGGGCCCGCGATGTTTGGTTTGTCCGAAGTGCGGATCAGGTAGCCATTCACGCCCACGCGATCGCCGACGCGACCGGCACGCAGGCGGCCGTAGCCTAGAGGCAGGGTGGCGGAGTTCTCCGCGTGGCCGGGCATCACGAAAATGGGTCCCACCACTTCCCAGGGGCCGTTGTGCAGACGCACGATCTGGCCGCTGGAAATGCCCAGTTTCCATGCGGTCATGGGACTGAGAAGAACCGCGTTGTCCCAAGTCATTTTGGTGAGCGGGTCGGGAAGTTCTTGCAGCCAGGCACTGTTGGCCCAGCGTCCATCGCCGAGAGTGGGAGAAGGTCGAAAAACAATCTCGATGGATTCGGGCGCAGAGTTCTCCGGCGAGGGCAAGGCGCTGAAATTGAGCTGCTCTTTTAAGTTGAGTGGCGGAAGCGCGGTGTCCTGCATCACTCCGTCGTGAAGCGTCTGCTTCCAGTCTTTTGTGAAGTCGACATCAGAAAATTGGGAGCGCTGGGCACGCCAATACTGACGAACCAAGTCATAGTCGCTGGTGGGATTTCCGGCCAGGGCGCTCAGTACTTCCAGCTCGGAAACGTTTTGGTATAACGGCGAAATAAGCGGCTGGATGATGCCGACGGTTCCGTCATAGGCGCGCACATCACCCCAGGATTCCAGATAGTGCGTTTGCGGAATGTGCCAGTGGCAAAGCTCGGCGGTTTCGTCTTCGTGCAGACCGACATGGATGCGCCGTCTGACCTTGAGCAGATTCTGAGCGAACTGTAGGTCGACCGGGGAAGTGTAGACGGGATTCACGCCGAGCATCAGCAGCGTGGAAACCTGGCCAGCCTTGATTTCCTCAACCAGCGCGGGAAGCGAATCCGCATCGGGGGTGACCAAAACAGGTTCCGTCAAGACTACGGTTTTGCCCATGTTGTCGAGCGCGCTATTCAGGGCGCAAGCGAGGGCGTGGACATAAGGCGGTTGCGATTCCCCGGCAATTACGATCGAACTGCCACGATGCGCTTTCAGGTCTTCGACGACCACGCTTAGTACATTCTGCGCAACGGGCGACCGCCCGCCGGAGAAAGACAAACCAAAAGCGGCCGCCAGCCCGCTAGTAACTCCGGCAATTTCGCCGCAACGAATCGAGAAGCGGTGGTCGGCCAATGCGCCGGTATTGCTCGGCGTACTCTCGAACACGTACAGGCGGCTCATAGTGCCGCCGGTATGCTCGGCGTCACGTCCGGCAGCGAAATCGTGCGCGTAGCGAACGCAAGTGTTGCCGGAATCTAGAAAATCGGAGTCGAGAGAAACGATAACGGCGGCCCGGTCGAATCGGTAAAAGACATTAGCGTCGCGGCCAAAACAAAGGCGCGTGCCTGCTGCGCTGTTGAACGTGCCAAACGCCTCGTGCACGTGCCATTTTGCTTGCGGAAACTGCTTCAGCACCGCTTGCATTTGTGCGCCGAAGGTCGGAGAGGAACTGGATTCGCTCAATATGCGCAAACCAGCCCCGTCGTTCGCTTGCAGCGCGGGCCGCAGTGCCTCGAGAGCCCCGACGAAACTGGTCCAGTCGCTGATGCGACCCTCGCGCAGCACCGATTTCGAACGATCGGGATCGTAGAGGCCAAGCACCGAGGCCTGCGCGAAAATATCAGTAGCACCGAGGCTAGCAGGATGTTGCGGATTGCCTTCAATCTTGGTCGGCCGACCCATGTTGCTTTCGACGAGCAGGCCTAATCCCATTCCGCCATGTGGCATCGACGTCGCATAAAACAGTGGACGGCCTGGAATGATGTTTTCCGGCTGATTGACGTAAGGAACGATCGTTTCCGTGGGCAGCTTGGTGCAACCACCGAGGCCCGCGAGAGCGGCGGAAGCCGCCATTAGTTTTAGCGCGTCACGGCGATTCAAAATCGCGCGGACCACCCCGGGGTCGCGTTCGGGCGTCTCCGCGAATTCATTCTGAATTTGCTTCTGGTATTCGGGGGTATTGGCGAGCTCTTCGAGGCACCGCCACAAGCGCTTCCCACGTTCTCCCTGAAGAGTTTGCTGCAGTGCGTTTAGATCCAACCGTTCGGCAACTTCAGCCGACTCGGGGCAACTAGACTTTTCTGGCTCTAACGATGACATGTGACACAATCCGTGAGTGAAGAGATTCCGTACTCTTTGACCAGGCGCTTGCCTAATTCGCGCTGGTTCGCCGGCGGCGCGTAGTTGACATTGAATACTTGATCTTGGGGTCGCACATACGCGGCCGGATCGCGATGACAGTTGAGACACCAACTCATTTTCATTTCGCCTCCAGCCCAAGTCAGCGTCATTGTGCCGACCGCCCCGTGACAGGTGGTGCAGCCGATTCCTTTGGCGATGTGGATGCTATGGTCGAAATACACGAATTCAGGAAGCATGTTCACGCGAGTCCAGTGGATTGGAGTGTTGTCCCGGTAGCTGGCGCGAACCGGCTCGAGCATGGCGCTGTTTTTCCAAATCTCGGAGTGGCAAGTCATACAAATCTCCGTAGCGGGTAGACCGGCGAATGAGGATTTTTCAACGGAGGTATGGCAATAACGGCAATCGATGCCGAGTTCGTTAGCGTGGTGGCGGTGGCTGAACGGTACTGGCTGATTTCGAGGAACGTTCTGATAAGTGACGTAGGGCGAGCGATCGATAAACCACGGTAGGAAGAAGAGCACTGGGGCCAGTATCACACCAACGATGAGTGTCACACGGGAAACAAGGTTACTGGAGCGATTGAAAAACTGTCCCATGGCTGACGAGCTTTCGCACCTCTATTGGCGTTTCGCTTCCGCGGTTTCCGTCACCAATTCGCGCATCTCGTAGATGGAGATGAGCGGGAGGAAACGGATGAAAAGGTAAAAAAGAGTAAGGAAAAGGCCAAGCGAACCAAATAAGGTCATCCAATCCCAACGTGTCGGAGCGTACATGCCCCAGGACGAAGGCAGGAAATCCCGGTGCAGCGCGGTCACAATGATCACGAAGCGCTCGAGCCACATGGCACAGTTGATCAGCAGCGCTTCGATGAAAATCAACAGCACGCTGGAGCGAACCCGCTTGGCCCACAGAGCCTGTGGGATGATGATGTTGAAAGCGATGAGGCACCAGTAGGCCGCAGCATAGGGCCCGGTCGCCCGATTGGCTTCCACATAGGCTTCGAAGTGATCGGCGCTGAAAAAAGACATGAAGGCTTCCATGATGTAGCCGTATGCCACCACTTCGCCGGTGGCCAGCATAACTTTGGCCATGATGTTGAGGTGTCGCATCGTAATCATGTCTTCCAGGTTGTAAAACTTGCGCACCGGGATCAGCAGGCACAGCACCATCGAGAAGCCCGAATAGATCGCGCCGGCAACAAAGTACGGAGGGAAAATTGTGGAATGCCAGCCGGGAAGTATCGCGATCGTAAAGTCGAAACTCACCACCGTGTGGACCGATACGACCAGAGGCGTGGCCAGTCCTGCGAGCAGCACTGAAGCGGTTTCATAACGTTTCCAGTGCACCGCGGATCCCCTCCAGCCCAAGGCAAACGTGCCGTAGATGAATTTCTTCCACCAGTTTTTGGTACGGTCGCGTAGTGTACCCAAATCGGGGATCAAGCCGGTGTACCAGAAAAGCAGGGAAACCGTGAGATAGGTGGACACTGCAAAAACGTCCCACACCAGCGGGCTACGGAATTGCGGCCAGTACCACATGGTGTTGGGATAAGGGAAGAGCCAGTAAAGTAGCCAAGGACGACCCAGATGCAACAGCGGAAACATGCCTGCGCATAAAACCGCGAAAATCGTCATGGCTTCCGCCGTGCGATTGATCGAGGTACGCCACCGCTGATGAAGCAGCAAGAGAATGGCGGAAATCAGTGTGCCGGCGTGCCCGATTCCTACCCACCAGACAAAATTGATGATGGCAAATCCCCAGCCTACGGGAATGTTCACGCCCCAGATGCCGACACCAATCGCGAACAGATAAGTAATGGCAAACAACAGCATCAGTAGCATGCAAAAAACAACCGTAAAACCGGCAAGCCAGCCCAGGCGGCTACGCTTGCCCAGCACGATGTCACTGATTTTCTCGGTTACAGATTTGAGGGTGTGGCCAGGTTCAAGTACCGGTGCGAGATCCGGATCTTTGGTGAGTTGAGCAGCATCGTCCATCGAGCAGCGCCTTACTGGACCGTGTGAAACGAACTGTGCGTCGGTTATAAATGAACTCGAAGATGACTTCGGTCATTCAGAAGCCCAATATTTCCGCATGCGAGGCTTTAACCACTAACCCCGCAGTCACTCTGTTGCAATCGAAGGGGCGAAACAATACCGCGAATTCCGTAAGGGGCTAAGAAGATTTAGTACTGAAGTGTGGATTTAAGATGGGTTAAGCGAATTCACAACGAAGCTTTAGCTTGACTCAAATTGATTCGCGAACAGGAACGCGGTCTTCGTTGGTACAAATCAACGAAGATCTCGCCGACAGAAGAGAACACCGGGGGAATGGCTAGCCCACATCCTAGGCGTGAATACGCACATTTCGGCAGCTCTCTTCGCTCGGCAACGTGTCCCGCTAACTTGGTTGTCTTTGGTTGTCTATTGTGTAGAAGTAGAAGCAGCCTGATTATTTTGACTATGCAAGCGCGCTAGCAAAGCGTGGTGTTGTTGTTGCAGCGCCACGGGCAACTTCGGACAGAGCAATTTCTCGGCCTCGTCCTGTCCCTGGGGAATAATGTAACTTACAAATTCCTGCACGAGTTGCCCCTTTGCGGGTGTCTTCGGGTGCAGTGGGATAATCAGACATGTGAGACCGGCAACCGGGTATGCGTCTTTCGCAGAGGCGGGCGGGTCTACGATCGGAGTTCGGACGTCGCTAGACAGCTCGTGGCTAAACGCGTCAACCGCTGCGGTGGTGCTCAACGCTCGGTTTTACGTACTGTCCGGCGCTGTTCTGAACCAGCGCTACCGGCAGCTTATTTTGGGTGGCGTAAATCAGTTCCACGTATCCAATTCCCCCAGGAGTTTGTTTCACCACGCCGGCCACGCCCTCATTACCTTTTCCACCTAGTCCATTTGGCCAGCTTAGAGATATCCTCTCCCCCACCTTTTTGTCCCACCACCAACATTTTTAGCACCTACCTGGCAAAGATTAGGCCGACGTTCCCCTGCCGTCGGAAGGATGAGCGGTTACGATATTCGGGTTCGGGAAATTAGCGCCGGAATCAGCAATCTCGAAACCTAACCCCCAGAAATCAATGACGTAGCCACCCTGCCGCAACCGGGGCGACCTCTCGACAATCACAGGTTCTAGTCCGTAACGCGAAAGCCAGAAAGCGAGCGTCGGACCTGCGATACCTGCGCCGGAGATCAAGACTCTCATACAGGTAAGTATATCGTAAGGCGATACAATAGGCGGAAACGGCTATTGACACTCATATCGGAATACGATACTTTTATTCTCCTCACAAGCGTGCTGTTTGTTGCGCTGGAACATCCGCGAGTTCCCAAGGCTGCCTTAGCACAATCCTGCGGGTTATCGCTCACGTTGGAGGTGCCGGATGGGAAAAAACATAATCATTCTGATTCTGCCGTTTGTCGCCCGTAGCCTAGCTTGGGGTATCTATGGCCGTGACTAAGGCGAGTCCCTTACGCTGGCTCCCTGCCGATGAATTCTCGGGATGGGGATTCTCGAACAACCATCGAGCACTTCCATATGTTCTCGCTACAGCGACTTCGGTGATGGCCCTGTATCTGCGCCGCGCACTGGTTCCAGTCCTTGGGCACACCGATCCATATATTACGGTGTGGCTGGCTGTGGTTTTCTGTTCTTGGTATTGCGGACTGGGTGCATCCGTGTTGGCGTCCGCTCTATGTCTGGTCGGTGTCGACTATTATTTCCTGGTGCCTGTGCACTCTTTCTTTGTGCGATCGGCCAGCGAACGCTATGGCATGCTCTGCTTTCTCATCTTTTCCACCGTCATCGTAGCGTTCGGCGAATCAAAGAGACGTGGTGCAATGTTTCGCAAAACGGCGGAGGACCAGCTCAAGACGGCAAATGATCAGCTTGAAAACCGTGTGGCGCAACGAAGCAGTGAGCTTCAACAGAAAAATACGCTGCTACTGAAACAAACGGACATGGTGAGAGAGCTTTCGGCCCGACTTCTCAAGTTGCGCGACGAAGAGCGACGGCGAATTGCTCGTGAGCTTCACGATAGTGTTGGCCAATTGCTTGCCGCAATCCGTATGAATTGGTCCAGGGTTGACAAGGAAAAAGAAAAGCTGAACCCGAAAACAATAAAGAGCGTGGATGAAAATGGCGAGTTGATCAAGCAATTGCTGGTCGAAGTCCGCACCATGTCCCATCTCCTCCATCCACCACTCTTGGATGAGATTGGACTGGAGTCCGCCGTTCGCTGGTTTGTAGAAGGATTCGCGGAACGCAGTGGCATTCCGGTCTATCTCGTTATCAGCCCCAATTTCCGGCGCCTTGAAGATGATCTCGAACTGGCCATTTTTCGTATCGTTCAGGAGTGTCTCACCAATGTTCACCGACACTCCGAGAGTAAGACAGCGATGGTTTGCTTGGTTGAGACCGACGGCTATATCCATTGCGAAGTAAGCGATGAAGGCAAGGGCATTGCTCCTGAAAAGCAAGCCGCGTTGAATGAAAGCGGTGGCGTAGGCGTAGGCCTACGAGGAATGCGCGAGCGGGTGAGCCAGTTGGGGGGCACTCTACAGGTACAGTCAAATGGGAAAGGGGCCACGGTCCAAGCGATTTTACCGGCCACGGTTAGGCCTACCAGCCCGTAGCGTCGCACGCCAGCCCAGCCCCTTTCGTGGCTGTATCGCGACCGATTGATGCAACACATGCCCAAAACGTGTTCGCACGAGGTGTCGAAGCGGAATTGAGCAACGAGCTAAGCAACGCTGGCCCAGACTCTCCAACGCCCGTGAACGGGCCACGTGATTCAATCCTTGAGCAACGGTCTAACTGACACAAATGAGTACTATGGCAACACGTTCGGTTAGCGATCCGCCCGATCAACATCAAAAAGACCCGCTGACCGGCGACTAGAATCGCATCAAAGCTGGAGCGAGTTCAGCACAAGTGGAAGAACCCAAACCTCCAAGTACTCTCAAACCTCCTTCGCCAACGCTGTACCAATCGCGCTACTCATGTTCTTAGGCGCGGAGACCCGACTTCCTCTTTGTGTCGTAACACCGCAAGCGCCAGCAGTCCCGCTCTCCTCCACCTAAACTGCCGCCTAGCCATGCGCCCCATCCAAATCGAGCGCCCCAAACCTAGCCAACCACCACACCCCACCATTCCCAGTCCCATTACCCAAAATGACGCGGATGCGTGCTGGTTCGAAAACGTCTGCCAATTCGGGTCTTAATTGCCCCATGAGCACCGAACTGCTCCTAAGATGTCCGGACACCACAAAATGCGTTATATAACCACGCAAGAAGTAGGCCGGCGACACCCCCGTCGATCAGGCCGTCGATGGTTCCGATTGCGACGTTGCCAATTGAACGCGTGTCATGAACCCATGGATAGACCGAGCTTGTCAGTTGAATAAAACTGCTCCCGTAGCTTGGAAAAATCAGATTCATCAACCCTACAAACAAAATGCCTCCACCCCACAGGAGGCCTCCGGCGATGGCCATTGCCTTTAGTGAAAGTCGCATTGATGTCCTCCTTATCGTCTAGAGGAACCTCGTGCCCATTCCTACCAAGAGAGGGTCCGGTCGAGCGGAGCACCTCCGGCGAGCAGAGTATATCTTCAATGTGAGAGTGCGGAGGGTGAAAACCGTAAAAGTAACCGGCGATGCTGTCGCATTTCCCAGATTGACCGAACTCCTCCGATGGTGCGACTCTACTTGAATATATCGTACTGCGATATAAATGTCAAAATCCGCTGTATTTTAGCTGCTAACCCTGCACCCCGGACTTTGCTGGGAACGCGAAGGTCCAGGCTTCACTGGAGAGTGTGATTGAGGTCACTGCAGATAGGGTCGCCGCGCGCTAACTAGAAGTAGCCTCTCCGGGAGGAGCCCATGCCGTCACCCGCCTCCGGAGCCCAAGTTGCACTCCGCAAGGTCCTCTTCGCAACTGATTTTTCCAGTTGCTCCGAGATAGCGCTGCGGTACTGTGTCGGCTGGTCTCGTCACTTTGACGCTACCCTGTACACCGTGAGTGTGGTGTCTGCGGGGATTGCCTACGTCCAGCCACCGGACCCGCTCTACTTCAGGCATTCGGCTGAAGACAAGATGACCCGGCTTGTAAGCTCCGACTTGTTCCAGGGAATCAAGCATCTCGAGTTGGTAAAGGACGGGTTTGGCGACGTCTCAGAAGTGCTCTTAGAGTTGATCGAAAGACTTCAGATCGACCTCATCGTGCTTGGGACGCACGGCCGCGGTGGAATCAAGAAGCTGGTGCTTGGGTCGGTCGCAGAAGATATTGTTAACCGCGCACCTTGTGCCGTGCTCACGATTGGGCCTCATGTCTCTCCGGAGTCGGTTTCGGAAGCGAAACTTCAAAAAATTCTTTGCGCGACTGACTTGCGGCCCGGTTCAGAGAATGTGCTTGCGTATGCGCTGTGGTTGGCGAAGGAAGAGCACGCCCACCTGACTCTGCTTCACGTTCTCAAAATGCCAGGCGGTGCTCCTTCGGGACGACCGGGGGTGGAAAAGGACATTGCAATGAAGCAACTTGTGCAATTGCTTCCGGCCGAGACGAGCGCCTTGCTAGAAGTGGAGTGTATCGTGGAGATTGGGGCTCCAGGCGAACGCATCCTTAGGGTTGCTGAAGTCCATTGTATGGACCTGATTGTGATAGGACGGCATCACACATTTCACCCTCGTGTGTCCGCGCATCTGCCGTGGGCCATGCTTCATCAGGTGCTCCGTCATGCCGGATGCCCGGTTTTGAGGTGTATGACTGATGTCATCTGACAAGCTTTCAGAAAGTGAGAATCGTGTTTTTCTCCTTCTGACGCTGGCAATCGGCGCTCTGACCGGGCTGGCTGTCGTTGTTTTTATTTGTTGACGGAACGGCTGGGGATGCGCTTTTACCCGGTAGGCAGCGCGGCGTGGCGACGGGTGCTCATTCCTATCGTAGGTTCACTAGGCATTGGGTATCTGCTCTTTCGCTACTTTCCATATGCCCGCGGTAGCGGCGTGCCACAGACCAAAGCCGCGCTGGTTCGCTCGCGACGGTGTGATTAGCTTACGGACAATATTCGGAAAATTCTTCTGTACCTCAATTACACTCGCCGTAGGAATCCCGCTCGGGCGCGAAGGACCTGCCGTTCAAGTAGGTGGCGGCATTGCCTCGGTGTTGGGCCGCAGCTTGGGATTACGAACCGACAAGGTAAAGGCCCTTCTGCCGGTGGGGGCAGCGGCTGCAATTGCCGCCGCATTTAACACACCGCTGGCGGGTGTGCTGTTTGCACTCGAAGAGGTGATGGGTGATCTCCAGGCTCCGGTGTTGGGATCGGTTGTGCTTGCCTCGGCCACGGCGTGGGTTGTGCTGCGCGTCCTTCTCGGCAATAACCCGCTCTTCAATGTGCCGCAATATCGATTGGTTCATCCCCTTGAATTTGGGGTCTACGGCGTTCTTGGGCTGATCGGCGGTTTGGTTTCAGCGGCCTTCACCAAACTCCTGCTGGGTATGCGGAGGCACTTTCTGCGGTTCCCGCGAAAGACGCTATGGTTCCAGCCGGCTGGTTTGTGCCACAAGTCCTCGGCGTTGGCTATGGGTATGTCGGCGACGCCCTGAACGGGAGGATGGCATTGAAGCTCATGGCTCTCCTGGTTGTGCTGAAATTCTTGGGCGCTTCCACGAGTTACGCTTCTGGCAATGCCGGTGGGATCTTTGGTCCGAGTCTATTTATTGGTGCCATGTTGGGAGGTGCTGTAGGGGACGTGGCTCATCGGTTGTTGCCAACTTACACGGCGACATCCGGGGCCTATGCTCTAGTTGGCATGGGTACGGTCTTTGCTGGAATCGTGCGAGCCCCGATGACGTCGGTGCTGATGATTTTTGAGACGACGCGAGACTACGCGGTTATTGTTCCTCTGATGATTTCGAATTTGGTGAGCTTTTTCATCGCGTCCCGATTGCAGCCAGAGCCCATCTACACCGCGCTCGCCTTTCAAGACGGCATTCATCTGCCCACGATCGAGACTCGCCAGCGGCACCGCCAGCATCAGGTTATGCAGGCGATGCGTACCGCAAGCGAGACTTTCCCTGCGCGGATGACGGTCAGTGCGGCTTTAGGACGGGCTAGCTCAAGCGCATCGAGAGCGTGGCCGATTACCGATGAACGAGGCGTCGTAGGGATCATCAGCTTTGCGACCCTTGAACGAGAGTACACGGACGGCGCCGGGTCGAAATTGTTAGGTGACCTTGTGGATGCGACTACGTTCCCCCACGTTCACTCGGATCAACCACTGGACTTGGCGTTGGAACGTATGGGAATTGCAGGCCTAGAACTTCTGCCGGTGGTTAGCCGCGCCGATGTGAACAAACTGGAGGGCGTCATAACTCTGCCTGATCTCTTAGCGTCATTCGACATTAATCCTTCAACTCAGCCTCAACAACTTCAGGCAAGCCAACGCTAAATGACACCTATCAACATCATGTCTGGAGTTCCTTCCTCCCGAACCTCGCTATACTCGGTCGAAGGACGCACCAGAGTGATCGTGATATCCAGGCGCGGAGAGCCGGACCCGGACTCAGATCTTGCTGTCTACTGGTTCTAAAAAAAAGGGGTAGGCCAGGTATGCCCACCCCGAGCACTCAAGCGGATGCAGATAAAGGGACATCCTTACAAGAATGCCAGGATATGTCGTGACACGATACAATATATCGCAATGCGACACCTCGCTCGCCCAAGTCGGCAAACGAATTGAAGCGCCTCATGTTGTTAGGTTTTCAATTTGAAACGGTAAGCCACGACGAAGCCGTAGTTCCTGGTTAAGGGCAAACCGGGAGGTTCCTCACAGTACTCACGCCGTCCCGGAATGTGCGATCTCGACGATCTGAGGATGGGTTTGCGTTGCGGAAAAGTCACCTAGCCTCAGTCGGTGACTGCTTAGAGCCGCCCCGCTTTGTCGATTCGTGCTTGCATATCCTCGCCGGAAGGGTTCACGTCGTCGAGGCATTGTTGCGTAATTTGCAGAGAGCTATGCCCAAGCCAAAGCTGAATCTGGCGCAGATTGATCCCTGAGTGCAGCCACCAAGTTGCAGCAGTCTTGCGCAAGCGGTGGAGGTAATGCTTCTCGCATACTGGAGAAGACAACACCTATCCGGGTGTGGATGGTCTTTTTGCCGAAACCCTCGTGCTCCAAGACTTCCAGGTATTCGTCCAGCGCGTCAGCAGTCGCGAGATCACCAACGAACCGCACGCCCTTTGGCAGATGTTCAACGAAGTGGTTCAAAACGTTGGTGTACAGGTTGATCGTCTTGGGCCGCTTACGCTTCTTCAGTTTTAAGAAGGCCTCGACGGCATCCTTGACCGTGGTCTCCCCGTGTTCAGCGTGTCCTGGAATTCGGCAACGGTCAGGCCCTTCGCGGCCGCTTCGGAGGCGATCTTCACGCCCTCGGAGTTCGCGTTGGCATCTTCGACGGACTTGAAAGGGGTAGACCAGCGGCGCTTACCCGTATCGGTGAAGCGTACGTGGAAGGATGCTTCCTTCGGAGCGCGGCCTTTTCCGACTTTCTCAGCTGCCTCCCTGACCCCTGAACCTTGCGTATACCGCCGCCATCGAGGCCTCCCCATTAAATCTGGGAATACGGTAGCAATTGGTTAATAGTACCAATTTTAGGGAAGTTTTTAGTATGGCGGAGAGGGTGGGATTCGAACCCACGGTACGGTTCCCCGTACGCTCGCTTTCGAGGCGAGTACTTTCAACCACTCAGTCACCTCTCCGCAGTCGTCGGCGAATCTTAGTTTAGCAAAGGTGCGGGTTGCGGGCTACGGTGTGGTGGGCGATTGGGCAACTGTGGTGCGTATGCGCATGGCTTGGGACGCTGGAGGCGATTCTGTGATCGCGCGGACAAGGGGCGCAGCATGCCGTGCCCCTAGCCAGTGGAGACGCTGCTTGGCAGCAAAAAACACAGGTCACCTCTTTTCGCGGACGTGACTAAGGTGGGCTTGCACAGACTGACGACGGTGCGGTGCTACTTGGCGCGGCGGGAGGAGAAGAAGGATTGGAGCAGGGAAGCGGAATCGGTGGCGAGAATGCCGGAGGTTACGTCGACACGGTGGTTAAGCTTTGAGGAAGTGAGAATTTCGAAACAGGAGCGGAAGGCGCCACCTTTGGGATCGTCGGCGGCATAGACCAAGCGCGGGATGCGAGCTTGGATGATAGCGCCGGCGCACATAGCGCATGGTTCGACTGTGACGTAGAGGGTGGTGTCGGCGAGGCGGTAATTGCCGAGAGCGTGAGAAGCTTCGCGAATGGCGACGATTTCGGCGTGAGCGGTGGGATCGTTGTCGCGAATGGTGCGATTGCCGGACTGCGCGAGGATCTGTTCGTTGTGGACGAGGACAGCGCCGATGGGGACCTCGCCGGCTTCGGCGGAAGCGCGAGCCTCGTCGAGGGCGAACTGCATGAAGTGGAAGTCGTCGGGCATTGGTGCGTTGAGGATAGCATGTGAGCGGGAGACAATCGCGCGCGTCGACGTGGCTGCGCCAGGAATGGGTGATCGTGCAGACATGGGGTGCAGCATGCTGCGCCCCTACGGAGAAGCCAGCGGCGAAAGGTTGTTGTTGCAGAAGAAACCGCGGCCCGCCTCAGAAGGGGGCCGCGGGTGTTGCACAAGCTGTGTGGGAAGACAGGCGTGGCGGGAGTCCTTGACAATGGGACGGGGTGGCCAGAGACTGAGAATATGAAAGAACTGGTTTCCCGAATCTTCCAGGCGGATTTCCTGAAGGGTATGGCGGTCACGTTCCGGACGCAATATCCCAGCAATATCTATACGGAACAGTACCCGTTGGAACGGCCGATGGTGGCGGAGCGCTACCGCGGAGCGCCACGACTAAACAAGAATCCGGAAACGGGCGAGACTTTGTGCATCGCGTGCAATCTGTGTGCGTTGGCATGCCCGGAAAACCTGATCGTGGTGGGTTGGGAGCGCGATGATACGACGCGCCGAAAAGTGTTAACGTCGTTTACTTACGACACTTCACGTTGCATGTTCTGTGGGTTGTGCGAAGATGCCTGTCCGGCGGACGCATTGGAACTGACGCAGGATTTTGAAATGGCGTATTATGGCCGGGAAGGCGCGATCTGGGATCGCCACCGGTTAGAAGAAGGCCCCACCCCAACGCGCTACACGCGATAATCGATTCATGGAAATCCGACGAGATCCAGTCTCACAAAGTTGGGTTGTAAGTGGACAACGCGAACGCACGGAAGATGTGGACCAACCGTGCCCGTTCGATCCGGGTGTCATTGAGCAAGCTCCGAGCATTTTGGCCTGGCCGCCCGAAGGAACGTGGCAGGTGCGGGTGATACCTCATCCGAACCCGTTGTACCGCGTGGAAAATGATCCGGCGCGAGTGGCGGAAGGAATCTACGACAAGATGGGGCCGCTGGGGGCGCACGAAGTGGTGGTCGAGACGCGGCACCATGACAAACACTTGTCGCAACTGAGCGATGACGAGATCGACCGTGTGCTGTGGGTGTGGGGATCGCGGATCGCGGACCTGAAGAAGGATGCGCGATTCAAATATGTGAGTGTGTTCAAGAATCAAGGGGCGTCGGCGGGCGAAGAATGGACGCACGCGCATTCGGAGGTGACCGCAACAATTTTTGTGCCGCGGCGCATCAAGTATGAACTGAGTTCGGCGCACGAATGGTATAAGGACCGCGAACGCTGCGTGTTTTGCGACATTGTCCGGCAAGAAGAAAAACAGGGGAAGCGCATTGTCGACGTACAGGGCGACTATTACGCGCTGTGCCCTTATGCGTCACGAGTGCCGTTTGAGATTTGGGTGATGCACCGGCGGCATAACCATTTGTTCGAACAGGCGAGGCCGGGCTCGAACCGGCGGCAACTGGCAGCACTGCTTGGCCGAGTGCTTCGTCGACTAGAGAAAATTGCCCCTGCGTATCACTTGGTGGTGCACACGGCGCCTAACACACGAAACAAAAAGGGAGAACTGGCGGGCTACTGGAAGACGTTGGCGGATGATTATCACTGGCACATCGAAATCATGCCGATCGTCGAAAAGCGCAGCAAATCCTACAGCATCAAAGAAATCTACTTTAATGCGATCCTGCCGGAACAGGCTGCGGAACAACTGCGCTCGATCGATTTAACTCCATGAAAAGAAGAGCAGAGCAGGGAAGCCAGCGCGGGGGAATTTTGGTGAACCTCGTGATCCTGCTTTTTCTTGCGGTGCTGTGTGCTGTGGTGTATTTCGCGCGGCATCCGATCATGCGGTTCCTTGCAGAAGAATGGGTAGTGGACGAGCCGGCAGCACACGCGGATGCGATTGTGGTGTTGGGTGCCGACAACTTCTACGCAGATCGCGCTACGCACGCGGCGGAGTTGTGGAGACAAGGGGTGGCGCCGGTTATTGTCGTGAGCGGGAGGAGATTGCGTCCGGACGCGGGGCTCAGCGAATTGATGGAGCACGATTTGATAGAGCGGGGAGTACCGAAAGAAAAGATCGTGCGTTTGACGCACGACGCGGACGGCACCATCGAAGAAGCCAGAGTAGTAGGAAAACTGGCGCAAGAGCGGCATTGGAAAAGCATGGTGATTGTTACATCGAACTACCACACGCGGCGCACGCGATATATTTATGAAAAACTGACGCCTACAGGAATTACTGTAACGGTAGCGAGCGCCCACGACGGGGATTTCGATCCGGAGCGCTGGTGGGAAAAACGCAAGTCGATCAAACTGTTCACCCGCGAAATGGCGGGCATGGCCGAAGCGCTGTGGGAATTGCGAAATGCCAATAAAGGCGAAACGAGCAGCAATACGAGTGGAACGAAGAACCGAAGCGTGAGCGAAGAGAAAAGTTATGCACAATTTGGTCACACCCCGTACGTAAAAGTAAGTGGGTCCTCTTTACATCGCATAAGTGCCGTAATATCATAAAGATTCTAAGTCGCGCGGACGGAGCCCTAGCCACGACAAGCGACTTCGGAATAAAAACAGTCTCTAGAGGTGTCCCCATGTGGCGCAAGGAAGATGCGGGTCCGCAGACTTCTCCCGAAGTGTCTCAACCAAGCGGAGCAAAAGTTGGAACTAGTAGTACGCCTCCCATATCTGGAAAAGGGGCAGCGTGTATCAGTCAGGGAATCAAGATCAAGGGTGAGGTAGCGGGAACGGAAGATTTGTTCGTTGACGGAGTGGTGGACGGGAAAATTACCTTGGCGAATTCTTCGCTGACTGTGGGGCCCAACGGGACCGCGAGAGCGGAGATTACGGCGCGGGAAATTGTGTTGCGCGGAGTTGCGGAAGGGAAGTTTACGGCCGAAGAACGCATCCAGATCTGGCACACGGCCCGGGTACAGGGCGATCTGAAGTCAGAACGGATATCGATTGAGGACGGCGCCGAACTGCGAGGCAAGGTGGAGGCCGGAAAGGTTACCAAGTCGAACGCGGGGGAGCCTGAGGCACGGAATAAGAAAACGGACACCAAGGCTACCGAAATGACCGGGAAAGACACCGGCAAGATGCCGGGTGCCGCAACGGCGGGGGCGGATTAGGATGGGACTACTCAATAAGCTTGGCATTGGCGTTGGGGGGCATTCGGAGACGCGGTCGAACGGACACGGACTGCCCCAGGGAAGAAATGGAAACAGGGCGGCCACGGGAGTAGTTGCGGCGGGGGCACATCGCGAGCCACAAATGCAGGAAACTACGCGAATTTCCAACGGCCTGAAAGAATTTTTGTGGAACTTGGACGGATTGGGGCGCGGCGCTTTGCTGGATATGGGGCCGGCATGGCAAACCACGCTAAACTTCTTTATTGAAAGAGGATTTCGCGTTACCTCGGACGACCTATTGCGGGATTGGGCGGACTTTCAGCAGGAAGAGCTGGCAACCAAGAAAGCAGCGTCGACGCCGGAAGAGTTCGCCGAGCGGACGCCGGAAGCCATGGGAAAGCGGTTCCTGGAGCGGAATCTGCAATACGGGGTGGGATCGTTCGATGCGCTGCTGCTGTGGGATTCGTTGGATTATTTAGAGCCGGCGTTGGTGAAGCAGTTGGTGCCCCATCTGACCGAGATGATAAGACCGGGCGGAGTGGTCTTAGGTATGTTCCACAGCAAGAAACCGGAGGGATTTCAGCGTTATCGAGTGATGGATACGAACACGTTGCAGGTGTTAAGCGCGAAAGCGATTCTGCCGGCGCAGAAGCCACTACAAAACCGGGAAATCCAGGAACTGTTCGGCAGATTTCGAACGATGAAGTCATTCGTTGGGCGCGATCAGCTGCGCGAGAGCCTGTTCATCAAGTAGCAGCATAGTTGGAATCAATTCCACCGTTTCCCTCAGCGGCTAAAAGCGCTATTTCCCGGCGGACGTTTTGGCACGACTCAAGCCGTACCCTTAACGGAGACACCAACACTCAGCCATCACCACGCTGCAGCCTTCCTACCGGCAGCACGAGAAATTCACAAGGCAACCAACAGACTTGAAACGAGATACCCTTAGCTGCACGGCCGACGCAAAAAGCTCTTGCCGAAGGCAATACTGAGGTATAGAAGAGGGGTGTGAGCTCCGAGAGCTCCGGAGGAAAGTGCTTGATGAATCCACCGGGCTTAGAAGCACAACAAAGCTGAACACACCGCGCACGCGGTGCGAGTCGGTGGCGAGCAGCAAGAAGTGAAACTGGTCTCCACGCGACGCAGCAAAAGAAAAAAAAGAGCCCCGACCTTTGAGTCAGGGCTCTTTTTCTTTATGGGCCCGTTGCGGATGGCTGTTTAAGTTGATCGGCCATCGAAAACGGTGGGCGGTTACTACTGCGGATTTGCAGCGTGCGAAGGATGGTGGTGCGAGGAGTGCTTTTTGTGATGATGGGAACCGTGATGAGAATGATGGTGGGCACTCGATTGATGCGCGGGCGTGGGCGTGGGAGCATCCTGAGCAACGGATGCGAATGAGAAAGCAAAAGCGAAAAGAAGCACTACGAGCAAACGAGTCACGTCAGACATCTCCCTGGGGAAAATGACTACGAGAACATTGCAACACGCCGCAGCGTCGATGGGAGGCGAAAGGAAGTAGAACAGCGAGAGCGTGTGGCGAAAAGAAATAGGGAGAGCGGTTAGCTCCCGAAACGGGACTCAAACATGCGAATCACGGCGTTTTGCTTGGCGATGACCTGAGCCTGCCAAACCAGCACGATGGACATCACACTCATAGCGAAAATACAAAGGGCGAGGACGATGCCAGTTTGAGTTTCTGTCGCAGGAACATAAAATACGCGGCGAATCCACTCCATAGTGAGGGCCCTCCAACGGAAACGAGAAGATATGCGAACAAGCTAGATGGGCAATTTAGTCGCCAGAAATTTGGCATCGTTATAGAACCATCAGTACGCAAATTTACACGGGATTTTGCGTGTTTCTCATTTTGAAATGGCGGTGCGGGTTAGTGGAGTGAAAGAAATGGCTCAGCGTGGGAGCAAATTTTCCATCGATCAAAAGGAGCGGGCACGGATTGCCTCGAGCGCCAGGCTCCATGAATCGGGCTGGAAGAGCGGGAGCGATTTCGGGGACGGGCCGGGATGAGGCTTTTCGTCGCTGGCAGCACTGGTACGGTCGGTCAAAAGAATGGCTCGGTCGCAGGCGGGGAATAAGTCGGCGCGATCAGATTGAGTGGCCAATGCAACGGAGTACGCGGGGCGATGGAGCGCGCGATCGAAGAGCTTGCGGAGTTCACGAACACAGTTCTGAAGGCTGGGATTGACGGCCAGCGACCATAAGGAGCCGTGAGGACGCACGGAATATTTGAAATGGGCCGCTTGTTGGCGAAACCGTTGGATGTCCTGGTCTGAAGCGCCAGCGAAGAAAAACAGTTCGTCGAAATCGCGCTGGCGAATCGATTCTGCATCGTTTTTGGGCAGCCCGGTGTTCTGGATGAGTTCGCGCGGCGTCAGAGAACGAAGCGGGACGACATCGATGCCGGTTTCTTCGGATAAGTGTGCGAGTGCATCCGCGGCGGACGGTTGTGGTTTAGCGACAGGGATGGCGATGAATCTGCCCAGCCGAACGGTATGGGCGGGCTTCAGGTGAAAGTAATCTTCCGCGAGATAGACGCAGCAGCCCCCTTCGGCGATAAACGGTTCGCGGTGGCCCATGCGACGCAAAGCGGCATCGAGCTGATGGCGGTTGCGCGAAGTGATCCAGACGCAGGGGATAGCGTCGGAAGCGAGCGAATCCAGAAAGTCTGAAAGACCGGTGATCGGCTTGTTAGAAACAGGAATGAGGTCGTCGATAGCGCAGAAGACTACGGTATTGGAAGGGCGCAAAGAGATTCCTCGGAGCTGCAGGGGAATTGTAGCGAAAAGACGAGCCCAAGAAAAAGAAATGGCGGAAGGTCTAGGCCTTCCGCCGTCCTGTGGGAGCGATTGCTAAACTTACACGCCCGACTTGGTGGCCGCTGCCGCCGTTGCCGGCTGGGCACTGGCCTTCGGAACGCTCAGGTAACCGCTGATGGTGTTCTTGCCAACCTTGTTGATGACCAGTTCCTCGGGCTGATGAGAGCCAGAGAGATAGAAGAACACGGGGGTATTGATGTTGAGGTTCTTTCCCTCGTAGCTCTTGTCCTCAACGGTGTAGACGATGTTGGAACGATTGCGCTTCTCGTTGACACCTTTGAGCACTACGGTCACATTGCCAACCTTTTGGGGCTGATTCTTACCGGTAATCGTGAACTCGGTATAGTCGCGTTCGCCCTGGCGGCGGAGAACGTCGATTTCATCATGGTTGCGAGCGATCAAGGTGCCGAGTTCGCTGCGAGCCATGTTGAGGTCGCTGTTGGTTTTCTCGAGGTCAGAACTGACCTTGGTAACCTTGGTGTCAACGCCCTTGACGTCGTCTTGAGTGGCCTTCGTAGCGAGTTCCGTGTGGACGGAAGTGTCGAGATTCTTCACCATCTCGGCAGTCTGAGTGTTGTGCTGTTCTGCTTCCACGCGGGCCTTCTTCAACTGGCCTTGGGTGATTTTAAGTTTGTCGGTAACCACCTTGAGATCGCCCTGCAGGTCGGTGTTGGCCTTTTCGGAAACCGCCAAACGATCCTTGAGGCCGTTCATATCTTGCTGAACGGAAGCCTGGAAGGTCTTCATCTGGTCGGCAAAAGCTTGCTTGGTCTCATCGACCTTTGTGGAATTGCTCCAGCCAAAAACAAGGCCGCCGAGCGCCAGCAATGCCAAAATGACGATTGCGGGCAGTTGCCAGGAAGGACTGCTCTTTGTTTCTTGGACTGAGTATTCGTCTGCCATATGAAACTGTTCTCCTCACCCCGAAGGGTAACATTCTCCAAACTTGGCGCCGTCTGCGGGACGGCGACCGCGCGTAGTGACATTCCTAAAAAAGAGCACGCCACGTGCCGGGGACGATGGCGGGAGAGGAGTAGGTAAGTTCCTGTAGGTCAGTGAGTTGTGGAAAATGAAGGAAACGTTGGGCAGTACTAGGTCTGGCAATCTTTACGCGGAGATGAATGATTCCTACGCAGTGCTGTACTCAGTAAAGCTGATTCCCAAAGCACTCAGATCGCGGAGGAGTTCTTCGCGGTTTCGGAAGTGGACTCCGAGACAACCTAAGGCGCGAGCAGCCTGGGCGTATTCAGCTATATCGTCAATATATACCGCCTCGCCTGCCTTGACCTTGCAGGCGCGCAAAGCTTCACGAAAAATGAGCGGATTTGGCTTGCTGGCGCCTACCGAGCAGGAGTAAATACGCAGTGGCTTGGGGAAATAACGGAGGAAGCTGTAGTTGGCTTCGAAATGCGCGACGTGGATGGGATCAGTGTTGGACAGCAGAGCGAGTCGATAAGACTTGGACAGATGGGCGAAGAAGGAGTCTGGGAGGATCGGCTGAGGGATAAGGGTAGAGTTCCAAATCTTGGCGAACTGGTCGAAATCCAGAGCCATGTTCAGTCGCTGGCACAAGTGCAAATGCCAATCCCGAGGGGACATTCGACCTTCCTGCCAATCGGGCCAGCGAGGATCTTTTAGAACGGCGGACCAGACTTCTTCGGGGGTGAGCTTGAGTCCTTTAGCGAGGCCGAGTTGGGCCCTATGAATGTCCAGATTGATGACAACGCGGCCGACATCAAAGATGATGGCCCGAATCTTCGATGGACTGTTCACTTGCTGTCCACCTCGGGAAGCGGAGCAGCGCCGGGATTAGAATGCCCGGCCGTAGCTCGACGCGCCCGCAACAGGCCGATGATCGGAGGAAGAATCGAAAGAAAGATGATAGCGGCGATGATCAAATGGAGATACTGCCCGATATTAGGGATGCGAGAACCCGCGATATATCCGCCGAGGAGCATACTGCCAATCCAAAGCGAGCCGCCAAATATGTCGTAAACGAGATAAGTGGAATAACGCATCTTCGCCGCACCGGCAACTGGCGGACAGAAAGTGCGGACAATAGGGACAAAACGAGCCAAGATGACTGCGCGGCCGCCGTACTTCTCGTAGAATTCGTGGGCGCGTTGCAGGTGGCTGCGCCGAAAGAAAAAGGAGTCCTCGCGGCGGTACAGGGCAGGCCCGGCGGAACGTCCGATCCAATAGCCGAGTTGATCGCCGGCTATGGCGCAGAGGATGCCAGGAATGAGCAACCAACGCAGCGGGACCACATTCTGCCCGGCAAAGATGCCCGCGGTGACGAGCAGGGAATCACCGGGGAGGAAGAAACCGACGAACAGACCAGTTTCCACGAAGATGATCAGGCAAACCAAGGGAGGACCGCCCCAGCGAATTAGTTCTCTAAGGCCCTCGGGACTATAGAGCGAGTGGAGAAAGTGCAGGATGGATTGCAACAAGCGGTTTCAAGCCTCGCGGAATTGGCAGTCGGGGCAGGAGTACGAGCCCACATGACAAAAATACCCCACCCAATAAGGTAGCAGAAGACGAGGGGATTCTCGCCACTTTCGTACCAAAGTGTAGTGGCTTTCATCAATAAGGGATACCACAGGGCCCGGTGCATCATTGGAGGGAATTCGCGAAAAGGAATTCGCCCTGGCGGCCGGGTTCGATATGCGCAACCTGATGGGCGGTCAACAGCTTGCGGATCTGGGGCAAAGCACTACGAGCGGCGGACGCGCCCGCCTCAATGGATTCGTCGATTCGTTCAAAGTCGTCCCAAGCGATGGACTGAACTTGCGGGCGCAGCACGAGGTCGGCGTGGCGTTCCCAGAGTTCGAGCTGGTGTTTCTGCGCGGCGCTGACCGCGCGGCTGACCACTTGAAAGATATTTGTGGGAGGACCGCCCTGGCCGTCATGCATGCCCACGGAGACGCCCACGACAATTTCGGCGCCGAGTTCGCGGGCCGCGCGTGTGGGTACAGGGGCAACCAGGCCGCCGTCGGCAAGGTAGCGAGTGCCGATTTGTATCGGTTCGAAGAGGCCCGGGAAAGCACAACTGGCGCGGATGGCGTCGGCCAAACTCCCCTGCTTAAAAATCACCGGATCGCCATTGCCGAGGTCGGTGGCCACGACGGCAGTGGGAATGACCAAATCTTCGAATTGGCGGGAGTCAAAAAAACGCTGCACCAGAGCGCCTAACCGGTCATTACTGGCGAGTCCGAAGCGGGAGACACGCCAGCGGGCGAAATCGCGAAAACGAATCTCTCGGCACTGATCCATGATGCGCTGTAAACGGGCACCGCTGGCATACGCCGCACCCAAAATGCTGCCCACGCTGCTGCCGGCAATGCAGGAAATGGGGATGTCGTGCTCTTCGAAAACCTTCAATACACCCAGGTGCGCATAACCGCGGGCAAAACCGCCGCCGAGGGCTATGCCGATACCGGGACGCAAGCGTGGCTGCTCCGTGGGCCGAAACCGGGCAAAGAAATCGGATGTCACGAGGGCAACCTTCTCAAAATGAGAGGGCGAGGAGCGATGGTTCGGGCGTCCCGAAAAGGTAGTACCACGGTACTTTGCGCAGGACATTGAGCAAACAGGGGAAAAAGTTGGCCCACAGTATTTTGGTACTAGCGGAGTACCCTCGCTGTACCATTGCGAGCTTTGCCGCTAAACGCGATGCTAGCACCCGGAACACATCACACTCTTCGTTCGAGGGCGGACATGCAAACGGGGTACGAGCTGTGGCTGGGGCAACCGGTGGTTTTGCAGGTGGCGCTGGGAGATATCCAAGTTCCGTTGCGTGGCAAGCTCTTGAAAGAAGGTGGCGACACGATCCGCATGAGGATCGGAGATGGCTGGGACGTCGATATCTACAAGAACATGATCATTCGTGTGGAGCAGGACGGCCTGGCATTAATTCCTGCGTGAGGGAGAAACATGGATAACCAGATACCGAAATATGTGACTCAGGCACGCGCGTCGTACTTGTTAGGAGTGCCCCAGAAGGAGCTTTCGCGGATCTCGCACGAAACCGGACTCGGGCACGTGGAGCGGGCTGGAAATCAGGAAGAGTTGTTCTTCACCTACGATGAATTGCAGAAGATTTGCGTTTTGGCGACCCATGTCATGGAGGTCGTGCACAAGAATTAGGTTCCCTGCGGCCCCCCCTCAGAAGTACCCCCACCCCGGCTCGTCCCCCCAGCGAGCCGGGGTTTTTTCTTGGGGGCAGGTCGAGCTGTGAAGAGAAGCACGATTTTGCGGCGCAAGTTTTGTTTAGCGCTGGTCGCGCTTAGAACGGCTGCTAGCGCGCTTCGAAGTCCTCGACTGACGAATCCAAGTGAAAATGGAAATCGCGCTGGCGACCATGGCGATAACGACCAGAGCGATGATGATGTACTGGATTGTTGGGGATTTCGCGATCGACAAAATGTGTTTGCCGTAGGCGATGGCCAAGGCGCCTTCCGTGGTGAAGCGCACGAGCCGGGCTAATCCGACGAAGCCAAGGAGTTTCTTGCGGGGATAGCCGGTCGCGGCCGCCGCCGCGACAAACGGGGTAAAAGGAAACGGTGGAGGCATGAGCGAGGCCAGAACTACGGTCCATGCGGCGTTTTTTTGAAAACGCACCTCGACAAATTTCCAGCGGCCGCTGGGAAAATTGCGTTTGACCCCTTTTTCGGCTTTGCGGCTGATGACGTCGACCGTGAAGCAGCCAACGGTGGAACCGAGCGCAGCCATCAATGCGTAGTAAAACATCCGGTGTGGATGAGTAGCGGTTTGCGCGATGATGAGCAAATCGTTGGCAAGAGGTGCGGTGAGAAACGAAGAATCGACGATGCCGACCAGCAGCAAGCCCGGTCCCCCGAGGCGGAACACCATCGAACTTATGGAGTGAAAAAACGCGTGGAAGCTGCCCATCGGGTTTGGCGGCGCAGAGTAAGCTTGGGACAGAGCAGGCAAATCCGGCAATACACGGAAACCTCTAAACCTGCGACTTCTGAGCGGGGCAAGTTCGCGAAACCGTTCACAGAGGTCGCGCCTTATGTTGTCTGATTTTGAAGATTGCGGCTATTGAAACGGTTTAGAAAGTCTTTGACTTCAGGTAGTTTACCGGGGAAACTGAGCGCGACACCCACACAGTTTGGAACACGGCGCGTGTGAACATGGTGCGTGTCCAAGATTTGTCGGAGAATGAGATTGTGCGCAGGCCAGGGCGCGCAAAAGCAATCCATTGATAAGGGATCAGTTCGGAAATCAGGGCAAAGGCGGGACCATGACCGATAGCGGCACGGCCGTATTGGAAAAGAGCAAGGTTGGATACAACCGTTTTCTGCTGTTGGTGGCGGGATTGGGCGGTTTGCTCTACGGAGTCGATGTCGGAATCATCGCGGGTGCGTACCCATACCTGGAAGCGACCTCCAAGTTGAATGGGAATCAGCTTTCGATGGTGGTTGCCGCGGTGCTGTTGGGTAGCGTGTTTTCAACGTTGTTTGCCGGACTTTTGGCCGACTGGATGGGACGAAAGTGGCTGATGATTTTGAGTGGGCTGATGTTTGTGATCAGCATCCCGGTGATCGCGTTGTCGTCGGGTTACGGGTCCTTGGTGATGGGGCGGCTGCTCCAGGGAGTTAGCGCCGGACTGATCGGTGTGGTGGTGCCGCTGTATCTGGCGGAATGTTTGTCCGCAGCGAGCCGGGGGAAGGGCACAGCAATGTTCCAGTGGCTGCTGACGCTGGGAATTGTGTCGGCGGCTTTGGTGGGGATGTACTTCAGCTACCGTGTGGAAGAAATAGCAAAGTTGGGGGACGCGGTAAGACTTTTCCAATTCAAAGATCATGCATGGCGGGGAATTTTCTGGGTGTCGCTGCCGCCGGGGATTTTGTTTGTGCTCGGAAGTTTCGTGGTGGCGGAGTCGCCGCGATGGCTGTTCCGGCGCGGAAAGAAAGAAGCCGCGCTGACTGCGCTGCTGCGTTCGCGAAGCACGGAGCAGGCCCAATCGGAACTACGCGAGATGGAGGAGGTGGCGGCGGAAGAAAGCAAGGGGTTGGGCAGCAAGGTAAAGGAATCGCTGTTGCGGCGGAAATATGTGATTCCGTTTGTTCTGGCGTGCGTGATCCTGGCTTGTAATACAGCGACCGGCATCAATTCCATCATCGGATTCAACACGAACATTCTCCTGCAGAGCGGCCTGTCGGATGTACAGGCGCATTGGGGCTACGTGATATTCACGATGATGAATTTCCTGTTCACCATGGTGGGTGTTTTCCTGGTAGACCGGAAAGGGCGCAAGTTCCTGCTGTCAGTGGGTACCGCGGGAGTGATTTTTGCGTTGGTGTGCACGGCGCTGCTGTTTCACCGGACGGAGAGGGCACGAGTGGATGCGCGAGAGGCGGTCCAGGCGATGGTCGGCCCGGAGCAGAGGCTTTCGCTGCCTTACGACGCAAAAACTGCCGATGCACTCCTGGGTAGAAATGGAGTCAGCGGGCAACCGGGCGCAACCTCGTTAAGCATCATTTATTCTTATGGCGATTTTCGGGCGGCGTCGAAGGTGGTGCGTTCTGACGACTTGCCGGCGAAGCCCGTGGAAATTACGCGAGACAGCACGATCCCTGGCAATAAGATAATCGCGTTCTTCTCGAACCCGTTTGGAAACCTGGACGCGGCGCAGACGGCCCCGCTTAAAATCGAGAATGCGTGGATCACGCCGGTGCCGAGCGCGCAAAACGGATGGCTGGTGGCAATTGCACTGTATTTATTTGTGGCGTTTTATGCTTCGGGGCCGGGCGTGTGCGTGTGGTTAGCGCTTTCGGAGTTGATGCCCACGCGCATCCGCTCGAATGGGATGAGCGTAGCCTTGTTGATCAACCAGGGCGTTTCCACGACATTCGCGGCGATCTTCTTGCCCACGGTTGGCAAATACGGGTACGCGTCGATGTTCTTTGTGTTCGGGGCGTGTACCGTGGTGTACTTCGTGACGGCGACGTTCTTTTTGCCGGAGACGAAGGGCAAAACACTGGAAGAGATCGAGGCTCATTTCGAAAAGGCAGCGGCGCGGGCGTAGGTGTTGGGCTCGCGCATGCCTGTCCTTCCCAACAGAGCGGGCGCGCGGAACTCGATTCTTGCCGGGTTTCTGGGCTGGACGCTGGACGCGTTTGATTTTTTCGTGATTGTGTTTTTGTACGACGCGCTGGCCCACGAATTCAACGTTTCCAAAAAGGCGATTGTAGTGACCACGGCGGCAACATTGGCGCTCCGCCCCGTGGGCGCGTTGCTGTTTGGATTGTTGGCGGACCGCTTTGGCCGGCGCATTCCGCTGATGGCCACGATTATTTATTTTTCGCTGATCGAGATGCTTTGCGGATTCGCGCCAAACTATACGGTATTTTTGTTGCTGCGCGCACTATTTGGGATCGGTATGGGTGGTGAGTGGGGCGTGGGCGCCTCACTGGCCATGGAAGCCGCGCCGAAACGCTGGCGTGGAATCCTGAGCGGCATCTTGCAGGGCGGGTATCCCATGGGATATTTGCTGGCGTCGGTGGCGGCGCGCTTTGTGCTGCCGACGCTAGGCTGGCGCTGGATGTTTTGGATCGGCGTGCCGCCGGCGCTGCTCACGCTGTACATTTGTGCGAGAGTGCCGGAATCGGAAGCATGGCAGCAACATCGCGCAGGAAGCATGATGGCCGTGTTGCGTGTGGTCGCGTCGCACGGACGGCGCTTCGCTTACCTCGTAGTACTGATGACGTTCATGATGTTTCTTTCCCACGGGACGCAGGACTTGTATCCAGATTTTTTGAAGGAAGTACATAAGTTGGGCCAGTCGCAGGTGGCGAACATCGCGATCCTGTACAACTGCGGAGCCATTGTGGGAGCGATCTTGTTTGGCGCGTTCTCGCAGCGCGCGGGCCGGCGCAAGGGGATGCTGGCCGCGTTGGGATTGTGTTTGTTGATTGTGCCGCTGTGGGCCTTCGGTCGGGGAGTGGCGGCGGTTCTGGTCGCGCCAGTGCTGCTGCAGATGGGAGTGCAGGGCGCCTGGGGAGTGATTCCGGTACACCTGAATGAGCTTGCGGCGGATTCGGCGCGAGGACTGATGCCAGGATTGACATATCAACTGGGGATTTTGCTGGCGTCTCCGACTAACGCGGTGCAGTACGCGTTGCGCGAGAAATCTGGCTATGGTTGGGCGCTGGCCGGTTTCGAGACGGTGACGATTCTCGTGCTGGGTCTATTGCTGTGGCGCGGAGCGGAGGCCCACGGCAAAAGTTTTGTGCGCGAACACGAAGCGGATGTCGCGCCAACTTAGCATACGTGCACGGGTGGAAGCAGCAGACATGGATGTGTTAACATAACGAGATTGCGGAACACCCTTAGCTCGGCTGAATAGAGCGCCTGAATCGTCAAACGTTCTGGGCTTTAGGGGAGCCGCCAAACAGTTTCAACGACCGACTAGCTCAATGGATAGAGCGTTTGGCTACGAACCAAAAGGTTCGGGGTTCAAGTCCCCGGTCGGTCGCCACTTTTCCCAATAAAACAAAGGCGATTTTAGAGTCATGAAGCTACATTCGCCGAGCGGCCGGAAGTGTCGCACACTGATTAGCGGTATCGGGGCCGTTTGGAGGTTTCATGGGCAAAGAGAAAAACCAGCCCACAGCAGAGGAGTTCGAACGGGAGAGGGCCGTCACCCAATGGCATCTATACAGCGCTGTCAAGCAGCGCATTCTGAACACCTTCAACGATCCCCGCACACTCAGGCCCAAATACTGCTACACGGCCGAAGTTGAAGAACAGTGCCAGCGCATTCTGCGCCACGCCCAGGAAGCCCTTCCGTTCCTGATACCCTTGGCGTCAGAAGAAATGTACAGCGACTCCTATCAGCCGCCGGAGGTGAAACCTACCTGGGAGCAAAGACTCATGTGGTGGCGCCGACTAGGCATTGGACAAGCAGGGCCAGATGGGCAATATGTATTTAGGTCAGTCTCGTGGCGGGACTGGCGACACTTTCCGAGATTACTGTGGTTCGCGCTGGAAGTGCGGCGGTGGGACAAACCGACAAAGGGTGTGCGCTAGAATGCGTTTATCTCAGCTTGTTAGCAGGCAATTCCGGTTATCGGATTGACATTTGGCCACGGCCCTTAACCACCGACTCCTTCGCGGCATCATCGTGCGCCGTCCGGATGTTCACAATAACCACGTGGCAGATCTAAAGGATGAAGAAGTAATGAGGAGCTTGCGAACAGCGACCTTCCATCAGGTAAGTATTCTAGGCGCTCTTTATATCTCATCGAAACCGAGGAAGTCCTCGGTTTAGGAGCCTCATGAATCCTGTTTCTCTCGAGCCCTCGAAGACCGCGCTGGTCATCATCGATCTGCAAAACGCCGTCGTCGGCATGACGACCGCGCCCCACAGTACTGCCGACGTCGTGCGCAGGTCGGCCCTTCTGGCAAGGCGCCTACGCGAAAAAGGGGGCCTGGTAGTTTATGTGCGTGTGGACATCGCGAACGTGCTGAACCTTCCCGTCGACGCGCCTTATCGAAGTGCGAACGCGCCTGCACCACCGCCGTCCGCGTCGGAACTTGTGTCCGAAGCCGGCTTTGCGTCGGGCGACTTGCTCATCACGAAACGGCATTGGGGCGCATTTGCGGGCACCGATTTAGAACGACTGCTTCGCCAGCGGGACATTGACACCGTCATCCTAACTGGCATCGCGACGAATTTTGGAGTCGAATCCACGGCCCGTCAAGGCACTGGCCTGGGTTTTGCCTTCGTCATTGTTGAGGATGCTTGCAGCGCACTCGATGTCGAAGCACACCGCTTCGCTTTCGAGAGAATCTTTCCGCGTCTGGCAAGAGTCAGAAGTACCGACGAGGTCATAGCTACTCTTGGCTGAGCCGCGCACAGAATCCGCGCGGTTGCCCGCTTCGGTATGGAAAATCACGGCCGTCGCTGTCCTTGGTTCGCTTCTCGCGCAGATCGATGCCACGGTCGTCAACGTATCGCTTTCCAGCTTAGCGACCGAGTTGCACAGCAGCCTGGCCGTCATTCAGTGGGTCACCAGCGGCTACCTGTTTGCGCTTGCGTTAGTGCTTCCTCTGAATGCCTGGCTGGTACACCGCATTGGTGCAAAATCTCTTTATCTCTGGTGTTTTTCCGCTTTCACCATCTGTTCGGCGCTTTGTGGTCTGGCGTGGTCGGCTAATGCGCTGATCTTTTTCCGCATTTTGCAAGGTATGAGCGGCGGTTTGCTCGCCCCGATGGCGCAACTGATGATGGCACGCGCGGGCGGGAAGCATATGGCCCGCCTGATGGGTTATGCGGCGCTGCCCATTTTGGCGGGACCGATTCTTGGTCCGATACTTGCGGGTCTCATTCTTCAGCATGCTTCCTGGCGTTGGCTTTTCCTGGTGAACTTGCCTGTGGGATTGTTAGCCATCGTTTTATGCCTGCTGTTTCTGCCGAACGATCGCGCCGAAACTACACCTCGCGCCTTTGACTTTTTGGGATTTGCGCTCCTCGCGCCCGGTCTAGTGCTGTTCCTTTATGGCGCGGATCACGTTCGTGAACATTTGGGTGTCGATTGTCTAGGCATCGCCGCGGTTTTCCTTATACTTTTCGTCATCACCGCTCGCCGGAAAGGTGACCGTGCTCTGGTCAACCTTGGGCTGTTCAAGCGCAGGGTTTTCCCCGTTTCGGCCATCACACAATTCCTTCAAAACGGCATTGTGTTTGCCAGCCAAATGCTAATTCCGTTTTTCCTGATTCGGGCTTGCGGACGCACGCCGAGCGCTACCGGCTGGCTATTGGCTCCGCTTGGCGTTGGGATGCTTTGCATCTATCCGAGCCTTGGGGCTCTGACGCAACGCTTTGGCATTCGCCGGATCGCCGTCGCGGGTGCGCTGCTCAGTCTAATGAGTACGGTCCCGTTCCTTTATCTGACCACGCACGGATTGCTGATCGTCTTGTTGGAATTAGCGCTCTTTTTGCGCGGAATCGGCCAAGGCGCCATTGGCATCCCCTCTGTCACCGCGGCCTATGCATCCGTAAGGGCCCAAGAGTTACCCATGGCGGCCACAACGCTGAACATTGCGCAGAGACTGGGCGGCCCGACCCTTACCACCATCTGCGCGACCTTTCTGGCCTGGCGGATGAACGCTACATCCAGTTCACCCACACTGATGAACGCGTTTACGGCTGCCTTCGTACTTCTTTGTGGACTTCACATCTCCTTGCTGCTGGTCGCTTTGCGCCTTCCGGTCTCGGTTGAGACGGCCGCTGAAAGATGTGACGAAGGCCAAGCGACGGTCGCCAGGCCTATATCTGTCGACTCGTGATTCAGCGAACCCGCAGTGGGAATCCCCTACGTCAAAAACCTTAGAAACAGACAAAGAAAATATCTATCCGCCTGACGGCGCAGTTTATCAAATTGGCAGTGCGCGAGCACGAGGCGGAAACATGCGAGTTGTCATTGTCGGCGGCGGATTCGCGGCGGTGATGTTTGCCAAGACATTGCGCAAGAAGTTGCGTGCTCCGGAATGCGAGATCGTGGTCTTTAACCGCGAGAATCATATGGTGTTTCACCCGCTGCTCGCCGACGTCGCGGGTGCCTCGATTAACCCGGACGCGGGAGCCACGCCGTTAAGACAAATGCTTCCGGGAGTCGAATGCCGCACGGAGCAGGTGCAGCGAGTTGACCTGGAGAACTCCAAAATCGAATTCGATGATGGTTCCGGCTTGTTGAACCGAATGACTTACGATCACGTGGTGATTGCTTGCGGCGCGGAAAGCAATCTAAGCATTATTCCGGGCATGGCCGAACATGCGTTTGGCTTCAAGGTGATACGCGATGCCGTGGACCTTCGCCAGCACATCGTGCGGCAAATGGAAGAAGCCGAAGCGGCAGCCGATCTCGAGAAGCGGCGGTGGCACCTGAGTTTCATTGTTGTGGGGGCGGGTTTCAGCGGTGTGGAAGTCGGCGGGGAAATGAACGAACTGGTACGCAGCAGCACGCGGTTCTACCGCAATTTCCGGAAAGAGGACGTGACCGTCAGCCTGGTACACACCCGAGACGTGATCTTGCCGGAAGTGGCGCGGAGCCTGGGAGAGTTTGCAAAGAAAAAGATGGAAAAGGCGGGCGTCAACATTATTTTGAACACGCGGGCGGTGGCGGCGACTCACGAGGGCGTACAGTTGAACGACGGGCGCATGCTGCGAGGCGGCACGATTGTTTGCACGATTGGAACCACACCCGCTTCACTGGTGCAGAATTTGCCGGTAGCTAAGGAACATGGGCGGATTCGCACAACGCTGGATATGCGAATCGAGGGGCATGCAAACGCTTGGGCTCTAGGCGACTGCGCGCTGATTGTCAACGCATTCGATAACAAGCCCAGCCCTACGACCGCGCAATTTGCGGAACGCCAAGGGCGGCAAGCGGCCCTAAATCTGATTCGCGTTACTCGCGGTGAAACCACGCAACCCTTTCGATTCAAAGCGTTGGGGCAGCTTTGCTCGATTGGTGGCTACGAGGCGGTGGCGGAAATGTTCGGGATGCGCATCTCGGGCTTTCTCGCGTGGTTCCTGTGGCGCAGCGTGTATTTGCTCAAGCTGCCGACGTGGTCGCGGCGGATCAAGGTAGGGCTGGACTGGGCGTGGGACGTGCTCTTCCCGCGGGATCTGAGCTTTCTGAACACGGATGCACGGCAGCGTCTGACGCATGCTTATTATAGGCCCGGTGATTTTATTCAGAAGCCGGGAGACCCGCCGCGATTTTTCAGTGTGATCGAGGAGGGCGAGGTCGAGGTCCTGCAAGTGAGCGATGAAAAGGCCGAAGAGAAGGTGCTAACAGTTCTGGGGAAAGGTGATTTCTTCGGGAACGCTGCGATTATAGGAAACCGGCCACATCATACGACCATGCGCGCGCGAACCGCTGTTCGTCTGCGCCAACTGGGAAGCGAGTTGTTCTCCGAAGTCGCGAACACGTTCCTTCCACTTCGCGAACTGATGGCTACCGCGGCGCTGCGCACCTCGCAGAACTTTTGGGATCGTGTGCCCTTAGAGAAAACCGTGCTGGAAAATGAATCAGTTGCCTCGCTCGTGGATCCGCTGCCGCCAAAGCTACTTCGGAGCGACATTACCTTGCCGGAAGCGATCAACGCTTTGTCCGAGAGCCCAGTCGGAGAGTTGCTGATCGTAGACGAAAAGCATTGCCTGGTGGGCACGTTCGACCGGCACGACATGGATCAGATTCTTGCGCAGATCGCTGAAATTCCTCCGGAGCAACGAAGGCTTTTGCCACAACGTAAGCTGACCGACTTTGTTCCCGCCAATCCACTGGCGGTTACTCTTGAGGATTCGGCGCTAACCGCCGCGACAACCTTGATTGCTCACGGCAAACCCTGGCTGCCGGTGGTGCGAAATAAAGCTGATAACCAGGCGGTGGGATACGTGCGTGGCGAACGAGTTGTGAATCGCATGATCGAGAAGCTTGTGAATCGCGACGCCGATCAAACTTCCCGCGCCAAGGCAGCTGGTGAGGGTAACTTAACTTGACCGCATCGTGACCCGGAAGCGGATTACCGATTCGCTGCGAGTTCGTTGAGCCGAGCGCGCGCTTCTTGGAAGGCTGGAGAAAGTGCTAGCGTGTTTCGGTAGGCCGCGATGGCCTCTGGAAGCCGGTGTTGCTTTTCGAGCGCCGATCCCAAGGAGAAAAAGACCAGGGGATCGGGTGAAGTTTTGACCGCGGCTTGGAGTTGTGCGATTGCCTCGTCGTACCTGCCCTCTTTTTCAAGCAAGATACTGTATCCCAGACGGTGTCGAGCGGATGCCGGATCCAAGGCGATCGACTCTTTGAAGTGCTTCTCCGCCTCGGTCAACGATCCCTGCTGCATTTCGAGAATCGCCAAATTGTTATTGATCTGCGCCAGCGTGGCCGGTTCGCCCGGATACTGTAGCGCCTTTTGGTAGTAAAAGGCGGCTTCCGCGAATCGTTGTTGACGAAAGCGGATGGTACCTAGATTGAAGAAGGCAACGTCGGACGGCTGAATCTGAAGGGAACGAGTCAGATGTGCTACAGCATCGTCGATACGCCCCTGATTGTAATAACTCTCGCCGAGGGCCCGTTCCATCAAGTAATTTGGCCCAGTAACCGCGATGGAGTGCTCGGACACAGAGATACCATCATGCCAGTAAGCTATGTCGCGACTGGTGGTGATGGCCAGTGCGACTACGGTCAGCAAGGCGCTGGCGGCGAGCGTCGAACGAAGCGCGGGATGACGCATCCAAAGCTCGGCGGCTCCCCAAGCAATCGCGATGAATATTCCCACCAACGGTACATAGGTATAACGGTCCGCGTGAGCGATGTCTCCAATGTGCACGAGGCCGATCACCGGGACGAGGGTGCCGAGGTACCAAAGCCACCCCACTGCAAAATAAGGACGCTTCCTGACTTGCCAGATGGCCAGTCCAGTGAGGAGGCAAATTGAAAAAAGGGAAAGCAGGACTGGGAGTGAGAAGATCGCGACATTGCGGAACGGGTAAAAAATCGCGAGCTTCGAAGGCCACACTGCCTGCCGGAGGTAGACCCCGTAGGACAAGATTGCATTTGCGAGCCTTAATGGGAACGAGACAACCTTGATTTCTCGATCGAGCACCTGCGCTTTGACCGTCAACACCGCAGTTCCGGCGGCAATGAGCAAGAGGGGCAACTTCTCTAAGATTCTCCAAAAAAGAACGCTTAGCGGCTTCACGTTGCGGGTGCTCTCGGCGGTCTGAAGCTGATCTGGGGGCTCCGATGCCGGGGAAAATCCGAGTCGAGCAAGGGGCCAGTAATCCAGCAACAGGAGCGCCAGCGGCAAAGTCACAAGCATGGCTTTGGACATAGACCCGAGTGTGAACAGCGCTACAACTACTAGATAACGGAGCACGCCTGGCTTCCGCGTGTACCAGACGTACGCCCATACCGTTAACAGAAGAAACAGAGTGGATAGTACGTTCTTGCGTTCCGCGATCCACGCCACCGATTCGAGAGCAAGGGGGTGTACGGCAAACACCGCGGCGACGATGGCGCTCTGCCACAATGCGCCTGTCATGCTGCGCAAAAGCAAGAAAAGGACGACCACATTTAAGGTGTGGATCAGCAGGCTTGTTGTATGGTGTTTACCGGCATCAAGCCCAAAGAGCTGAACATCCGTCATGTGAGACAGCCAGGTTACCGGATGCCAATTGGCCGCCTCCAGGGATGTAAACGCCCAGGCCATGTTATGCCGGGTTAGGCCCTCTTTTACATGACTGTTGTTGAGCACGTAGACGCCGTCATCCACGTTAATAAACTGAAAGGAGACGACCGGCCAGAATAAAACCAAGGTCATCGCGGCGAGCACGATCGCCGCCAGCATCGTTCGCCTGTCGAACCGGAGTGGTTGTTCCATGCCTTCCAAGGATGTGTTGCCGCCAAGCAATTCGATTTCGCCAGGAGCCTGCCTGCGTCACAGCGCCGGGTGCCTTTGTTATGATGGTCCGCTACGCACGACCAGAGCGTCCAACGGGTTTCGAGAATTGGGTGCCTGACGAGTAAATGCAGAAATCCTTCTCAAGCCCTACAGTTTTTCCTGTAGTAGCAGTTGGCCAACAGCCCTGATATTCTTCCCGCTCGCTCCTTAGGCCCGAAAGACAAGGTCCGTGAGCGGTCTCGCCTGCCCAGTATAAGTGTTTTTACTTTTTTGAGGGATGCGCATGAGCAAAACCTTGCAGAATTCGAATTCCACCCAGCTTGCCGAAGTGATCGCCAATCACGAAGGCGCGATTTTGGAAGACTGGATTAAAGAAATGAGTGGCGCGGTACGCCGCTCCGATTTGATAAAAGATGTGGAATTGCGCGGTCAATGTACGCAGTTCCTGCGTTTGCTTCAGCAGGGCGCAGAATCACGTGGTCGCGATCTAGAATCCGCAGCATGGCAACCCCTACGGGATCTTTTGGCGGATATTTCGCGTTCGCGGGCACAACAGGGTTTCACCCCGTCCGAAACAGCTATCTTCGTTTTTTCAGTGAAAAAGCCGCTTTTCTCGATACTACGAGAGCGCCTTAGCGCGGATGGGAATGCTCTCGCTGGCGAGCTTTGGACCACCACCGAACTGATCGACTCGCTAGGGCTGTACACCATCGAGGTGTACCTGAAGACTCGTACCGATGTTATTCGGCGGCAGCAAGAAGAGATGCTGGAACTCTCCACACCGGTGGTGAAGCTATGGCACGGAATTCTGGCTCTACCGATCATCGGAACGCTGGACAGCGAGCGCACCCAAGTAGTGATGGAAGCGTTGCTGGAAGGGATCGTCAAAACAAACTCGAAGGTTGCGATTATAGACATCACCGGGGTTCCTACCGTGGACACCCTGGTGGCGCAACATCTACTAAAAACAGTGACGGCTGCGCGTCTGATGGGTGCGGATTGCATCATCAGTGGTGTGCGCCCGCAGATCGCACAGACGATCGTCCACCTGGGAATCAATCTGATGGATGTTACAACCAAGGCCACGCTATCCGATGCCTTCGCGCTGGCTTTACAGCGCACCGGAATGAGCTTGGAGCACGCCAACCAACTTAAGGAGAAGGGCGCATAACCTTGGAAAAAATACCAATTCTTCGCATGGGGGAGTTTCTGCTGGTGACCATCCAGGTGGATATGCACGACCGGCTGGCCATGACGCTACAGGAGGATTTGACCAACCGCATCAGTGAAACCGGAGCTCGCGGCGTGCTGATTGATATTTCCAGCCTGGAAATTGTGGATTCATTTATCGGCCGGATGCTGGGAAACATCGCGGCGATGTCTCGTGTGCTGGATGCGCGGACCGTGGTGGTAGGAATGCAGCCAGCGGTGGCCATTACATTAGTGGAGTTAGGCATGTCGCTCCCGGGGGTGCGCACGGCCCTCAATGTCGATGCCGGGATGGATGTGCTACGTGAAACCGTGGAGGGCCCGAGGGCGACGTCAGAATGGTCGTAGTCCAGAGTGATACCATCCCGGTCTCTTCCGAATCAGACATTGTGACGGTGCGCCGTCGTGTGCGGGAATTGGCCAACCAAGTGGGACTGTCCCTGGTGGACCAAACCAAGCTGGTGACCGCGGCGAGCGAACTGGCACGGAACACGGTGGTATATGGCGGGGGTGGCAGTTTGTTGCTGGAATCGCTGAACGGTCCAAGAACCGGCGTCCGCCTGACATTTACAGACCAGGGACCGGGAATTCCTGACCTTGAATTGGCCATGCGAGACGGCTTCACAACGGGCAGCGGGTTGGGCCTGGGTTTGGGCGGAGCCAAGCGCCTGGTCAACGAGTTTGATATCCAATCGACGACGGGGATGGGAACCAGAGTCGCGGTAACTCGTTGGAAATAGGAAAATGAATGCTCACCCGGGTTACCCATCCTACACACGCAGCGGAAGCTAGACGGCAAGCCGACGTTTTTGGCGCAGAAGTTTGCCTAAGTGAGCGTCAACGCGGGTCCCTGGCTATCGTGGTAACGGAAATGGCCACGAACATTCTGAAGCACGCCGGTAACGGCACGATCATGATAGATAGTGTCAGGCAAAATGGTTACCGTGGTGTCCGTGTCCTTGGACTTGACCAAGGCCCCGGCATACGCGATCTCCCAGCCGCTCTGCAGGATGGGTTCTCCAGCAGTGGAACTCCTGGTAACGGACTCGGGGCCATCCGGCGACTATCGGGCGAATTCGATATTTACAGCATCCCGGAACGAGGCACCGCAGTGCTTTCGGAGATCTGGCCCAGTGAACGAAAATCGCACGGCAATGGCTATCCGCTGCAAGTCGGAGTGGTGTGTACGCCGATTAAGGGTGAAGAGGTTTGCGGGGATGGTTGGTCGCTCAAGAAAACAGGAGACGCTGAGCTGCTGATGGTCGTGGACGGCCTGGGGCACGGTGTTCTGGCGGCAGAAGCTTCGCGGACTGCGGAGAAGGTTTTCTGTCAGGCGCCCACTGCCTCGCTCAGCGGAATCCTGCAAGACACGCATGACGCGTTGAAGGCCACGCGGGGTGCGGCGTTGGCGTTGGTTTCGATCGAACCCGAGCGTGAGCTATTGTCGTTCGCCGGGATTGGAAATATCGGCGCTTCGATCGTGACGCCGAACACGAGCCGTGGCATGGTGTCGCACCACGGAACCGTCGGACACCAAATCAGCAAGATTCAGGAATTCAAGTTCCCTTGGAGCGCGGAGAGCGTTCTGGTGATGCATTCCGACGGACTGAAGACGAGCTGGAATCTGGAGCATTATCCGGGCATCTGGCGCAAGCACGCCGCGCTGATCGCCGGCATTTTGTATCGTGATTTTACCCGGGACCGCGACGATGTGACGGTTTTGGTGGCCAAGAGCGCCCCGGAAGTTGCTCATTCATGAACCTGAAACTCATGCGCATGGAGATACGGTACGAGCGAGATGTGGTACTGGCGCGCCAGCGCACTCGCATGGTGGCTGCGGCATTGAAATTTGATATTCAAGCACAAACGCGTTTGGCTACCGCGGTTTCCGAAATTGCCCGCAATGCATTTCAGTACGCGGGGGGCGGATTAATCGACTTCGAGGTGGAGAATAGCCCGCCGCGAATGTTCATCATTTCCGTTCGCGATCGCGGCCGTGGTATCCCGAACCTCGACGAAATACTGGCCGGGAAATATGTGTCGAAAACAGGCATGGGACTGGGCATCATCGGCGCCAAACGCTTGCTTGATCATTTCCATATCGAGTCGAATAGGGAAGAAGGCACGGTTGTAACCCTTGGGAAATTTATCCCCAGTAAGGGCGCACGATTTGGGGAGGCCGAACTTCACTCTCTGCTAGCAACGTTGGAACGCCAGGCGGCGCAAGATCCTTATGCCGAGTTACAGGAGCAAAACAAGGAATTGATGCGCACTTTGGAAGAACTGCGCGAGCGTCAGCAGGAATTGGCGCACCTGAATCGGGAATTAGACGAAACCAACCGCGGCGTGGTCGCGTTGTACGCGGAATTAAACGACAAAGCTGATTTTCTGCAGCGTGCCTCTGAACTGAAAAGCCATTTTCTGTCGAACATGAGCCATGAGTTCCGCACCCCCCTGAATTCCATACTGGCGCTCAGTCAGATCCTACTGGACCGCATGGACGGCGAACTCTCCCCCGAACAGGAAAAGCAGGTTTCATTCATTCGGCGGTCGGCCCAGGGTTTGACGGATTTGGTGAATGATCTGTTAGATCTGGCCAAAGTGGAAGCCGGTAAAGTGACGATTCGAGCTGCTGCCTTCAAGGTAGAAAGCCTGTTCGGTGCGCTACGCGGGATGCTCCGTCCGTTGCTCGCGCAGAATTCCTCGGTATCCCTGGTGTTTGAAGACGCTATGGACATTCCCGAGTTATTCACGGACGAAGCCAAGATCTCGCAGATCTTGCGCAACTTCATTTCGAATGCCTTGAAATTTACGGAACGCGGCGAAGTGCGGGTCTCGGTTTCTGCAGGTCACGACAACATGGTCACCTTCGCGGTAGCGGATACGGGTATTGGTATTGCCCTCGCGGACCAGGATCGTATCTTTCAGGAATGGGAGCAGATTGAGGATAAGGCTCGAAGGGTCGCGAAGGGAACCGGGCTTGGTCTGCCCTTGTCCAAAAAGCTGGCGCAGTTGCTCGGCGGAGACGTGTACCTAAAGAGCGAAGTGGGGCTGGGCTCAACTTTTTATGTTGCGGTTCCCGTTCAGTACCGGGGTGAGACGGAAGCAGTGTATGTTCCCGATGTACGGCGGGAGTTGGACGCGTCAAAACTGCCAGTGTTGGTTGTCGAGGATAACCGCGAGGCGCTTTTCATTTATGAGAAATATCTGAAGGGCACCGAGTTTCAGGCCATTCCGGCGCAAGACCTGCGCGAGGCTAGAAAAGCGCTGCAGGCGTTCAAGCCGATCGCCATTGTCCTGGACATTCTCTTGCGAGGCGAGCATTCCTGGCAGTTCCTGCAGGAGCTAAGAGAGAATCCAGCGACGGAAGATATTCCGGTCTTCGTAATTACGGTGGTCGAAAATGAAAAAAAGGCCGTGGCCCTCGGAGCGACAGGATTTCACGCGAAGCCGATCGAGCGTGGATGGTTATTGAACCAGCTGCTGACGGCAACCTCACGGGAGCTAGGCAAGATTCTGATTGTGGATGACGACGAAATCTCGCGATATTTGGTGAAAGGCCTTCTGGCCAATCGGGGTTACCGGCTGCTCGAAGCGCCCGGCGGAAATGAAGGATTGCGCATGGCTCGCGAAAGTCGGCCGAATCTGATCGTGCTCGATTTGCATATGCCAGACCTCGACGGTTTCGCGGTCCTTGACACTTTGAAAAGAGATGTGGGGACGAAGGACATTCCCGTTGTCATTTACACTTCGCAGGAACTCGCAAGGATCGACCGCGCGCGTCTACACCAGGCGCTCGACATTATCCCCAAGGAGTCGGAATCCCGGGAAAGCGCGGGGGCACGGTTCGCCGAAATCCTTGCGAAAGCCGGATTAGAGCCGCGAAGTGCCAAGGCGCCGGTATGAGTTTGCTGGAATTCCACCGAGGAACGATTAGGACACGAGACTGATGCTAGCCACCAAAAATGCGACTATTCTCGCAGTCGACGATAACGACGCGCTTCGCTATTCGCTCTCGAGGACCCTACAAGGGGGCGGTTATCATGTCATCGAAGCGCGAAATGGCGCCGAAGCCCTGCGCCTTGCCGAGGACTGCCCGGATTTAATTACCCTTGACGTGCAACTGCCGGACAAGAACGGGTTCGAGATCGGTCGCATATTAAAGAGCAATCCGCGCACGAAACACATTCCCATCCTGCATATTTCCGCTACGTTCGTGGATACCGAATACCGCGTCCGTGGGCTTGAAGTTGCCGATGGTTATCTGGCGGAGCCTATTTCCCGCGAGGAGCTACTGGCCACCGTTGGTGCACTGCTTCGCCTCAAGCAGGCAGAACGAGAAGCGCAAATGCACGCAGCACAGGCGGAACAGGCGCGACGGGACCTTGAGAAGGCTCACGAGGAACTGGAACTGAAGGTAAACGAACGCACGCGAGAACTGGACGAACGCAATCGCGAGATTCGCGATCTGACTGGCCGGTTGCTGAAATTGCAAGATGAGGAGCGCCGGCGGCTCGCTCGCGAATTACATGACAGCACCGGGAACATGCTGGCGGCGATGAAGATGAATCTTTGCCGGTTGAGCGACGAGGCAAAAGGAAAGAATACGGAGTCCCTCGTCGCAGAAACGCTCACGATCAATGATGAGTTGACCGGGCAACTGCGAACCATGTCGTACCTGCTGCATCCGCCGCTTTTGGACGAACTGGGATTAGCTTCGGCGCTGGGTTGGTACACGGAGGGTTTCACGCAGCGCAGCAAGGTCGTGATCGATTTGGAGGTCAGTCCGGAATTCGGCCGCCTTCGAGAAGACCTGGAACTCGCGGTGTTTCGCGTGGTTCAGGAGTGTCTGACGAATATTCACCGCCACTCAGGGAGTTCCAGCGCGAAGATTCGTCTAACGAAAAGCGCGGAAGAAGTGCGCGTTCAGGTCAGTGATGCGGGGCATGGCATCCCGGCTGAGAAAATGCGGGGAGGCAAGATTGTACAAGGCATCGGCATCATGGGCATCAATGAGCGTATGAGGCAACTGGGTGGCAGCCTGGAAGTGAGCTCCTCGGAAACGGGCACCACGGTCACGGCAATCCTTCCATCGCGCTAGCGTCCGAAGTTTAATACCAGTCTTATTTATGGGATGTGCAAATTCCGCGAGGGTTCGCGCCTCGGTGTGTCGCGCATTTCTTCTTGCCGGTGTACTGGAATAACTGGATTGCTCGGCGGTTCGCAATCAAGCATTCATAACAGCGCGGCGAACAAACCTGAGGGGAGGCCCAAGGATGGCTAGGGAAAAACATAGAACGGCTGTCAGCACGAGAAACGTAAAGAAAGCCGCTGCGGCTGCAAAGCGCAAACGAACGATCGCTCATCTACCTAAAGCGACAAGGACGGCGCTCGGCAAACAAGGTTCGAGGGCAGCGCATCGCAACCGGTAGCCGATTCAGTGGCGCGATATGGGGAGAGCAACACTTATGAGCAGGGACGGGAGCTACGAGATTTTTAAGAAAGAACGCGATAATACGACTGTGCTCGTCGAAGCGGTGAAGGGAATCGAAGAAGCGCAGAAAAGAGTGCAAGAGTTAAACCAAACCGGGCAGGGCGAGCATTTCGTATTCGACCCTGAAAACGGCATGGTCGTGGAACCATCGCAGCCGTGGATTTCTAAAGATCCCTTTGCTCCGTGATGCGAGTGTAATGCACTGGCTTTTGACGCATGCGCGAGTTCGAACGCAACATTGATGCCGCGGAAGGCTGACAATGTAAACGAGTCCTGCGCACCTCAGCTGATGCAGTATTGAACTTCGTTGGGGAAGACACTGTGACCCGGCAGGAACGATTGTTTTCGGACGCCCCTGCGGACTTTCTCTCTTTGCTGCCGAAAGGTTTCCGCTATGAGTCAAAATTTATCGACTCGCAAATGGAGGACTGGCTGGTGCAAGCACTTCAGGGTCTCGAGTTGAAGCCGTTTGATTTTTACGGATATCTGGGGAATCAACGCGTGGTCTCATCCTAACCGGCGACTCGCGAACGCAATGGGAGCCCAGCATTCCTCCGGTTGACGCGTTGCGTTACTCCATCATGTTCCGGACCCTAGTGGGCAAAGAAGCCGGCAGCAAGTGAGGGGTTAGCCCGCCTTTCTCACGAGGTGTAGCCTGATTGTCGATTGGGCGGCGAGTTGGGAAAGCTTCAGGCGCACGGCAGCCTTCTGTTTCGCGACAAAGGGTGGAGTTTTGGGTTTAGGGTTCTTCAGCAGCGCAGAGCCGTCCAAGCCGAGACAAAGGCGTTCTTCCAGGGGTAAGCCTTGGCATAGCGGATCCAGATCTTTCGCGCGGTGATACGCACCTGGGCGGCGATCTT